>Ga0334883_1001726_pt1 | contig 30527 bp, 22 predicted proteins | sample GraSluR1_MG_6_FD_207230 | JGI IMG/M metagenome (GOLD analysis project Ga0334883, IMG submission 207230) | Sludge microbial communities from methane-producing bioreactor in Wageningen University, Netherlands - Granular Sludge_09_05-R1 | ecosystem: Engineered > Bioreactor > Anaerobic >...
GTCGTGCCACGGGTACACCGCCGCGTGGCCGCCGCCGCAGAGCACCACGGCCCCGGCGGCGATGGCCACCGTTTCGCCGCTGTCGGGGTCCAGCGCCACCGCACCGCGGCAGGCGCCGTCTTCCACCATGAGGTCGCAGACCACCAGGGGCCAGCGCAACGTGGCGCCGAGGCTTTCGGCCGCGGCCGAAAGCGGGCGGGTGAGCGCCCTGCCCCGCCATTGCCCGGACTGGTCCACGAGAATCTGGCCGTGACGCTCCTGGAACGGCACCCCGAACCGGCGCAGCTCCCGGAGGTCTTGGCCGCTGTCGTCGGCGAGCACCCGCTGCAGCGTAGGGTCGGCCCGGCCCTGCGCCTTGTCCCGCAGCCGCTCCAGGTACTGCTCGGGGGTGGTGCCCCCCACGGCGCCGGAGGCCGCGCCCCAGATGGCGGCCGTGCAATTGTCCTCGCCCACCCGGGTCTTGGAGACCAGCAGCACGCGGGCGCCGGCCTCCGCGGCGGCAACGGCCGCCCGCAGACCCGCCAGCCCGCCACCGACGATGAGCACATCGATGTGTAGTTGCTCCATTGGGCACCACTCCGTTTGATTCGGGCCGGATATGGGGCGTGGCCGGTAGGGCGGGGACGAGCAACGGCGGCGGCGCACAGGTCGCCGCCCTACAGCGACCAACGGCGGCGGCGCACAGGTCGCCGCCCTACAATGACCAACGGCCAACAGCATCGCCGCTCTGTAGGGCGCGGGCCTGTACCGCGCCGAGGGGGCCTCCAACACCGACGGCCAACGGCGGCGGCGCACAGGTCGCCGCCCTACAGCGACCAACGGCTCGGCATCGCCGCTCTGTAGGGCGCGGGCCTGTACCGCGCCGAGGGGGCCTCCAACACCGACGGCAAACGGCGGCGGCGCACAGGTCGCCGCCCTACAATGACCAACGGCCAACAGCATCGCCGCTCTGTAGGGCGCGGGCCTGTACCGCGCCGAGGGGCCCTCCAACACCGACGGCCAACGGCGACGGCGCACAGGTCGCCGCCCTACCACGGGGGGAGCGCGCCTTCGAGGCACGCCCCCCCCGCCCGCCCCCGTGCTCGTGCCCCTACACGTTGCAGGTGTCGAAGGCGGCCTTGAGCGCGGGGAAGACCTCGCCCTTGGCGCCGAACTCGTGGCCCACGAACAGCTCAAACCCGCTGTCGGCGATGGCCCGCATCACTGCGGGGTAGTAGATCTCCTGGGTGTCGTCCATGTCCCTGCGTCCCGGATTGCCCGCGGTGTGGAAGTGCCCGATGTAGTCGATGCTCTCGCCGATGGTGCGGATCAGGTCGCCTTCCATGATCTGCATGTGGTAGATGTCGTAAAGCAGCTTGGCCCGTGGCGAGCCCACCATCTTGCACACATGCACCCCCCACCGGGTGTGGTCGCACTGGTAGTCCGGGTGGTTGACCTTGGAGTTCAGAAGCTCCATGTTCAGGTTGATCTGGGCCTCCTCGGCGTGTTTGACCACATGGGACAGACACTCGGCGCAGTTCTCGGCCCCGCGGATGTCGTCCATTCCCCGCCGGTTGCCGGAGAAGGTGATCAGGCCCGGGATGTTCCACTTCACCGCCAGGTCGATGCTCTCGTGGATCTCGTCGATGATGCGGCTGTGGTTGGCGGGGTCGTTCATGCCCTCGGTGAGGGTGCCGTGCCCGCTCATGCTGGCGATGCGGAGCCCGTACTGCTGGGTGAGGGCGAAGACCTCCTCGCACGGCACGCCCTCCCGGGCCCAGAACTCCACGGCGGCAAAGCCGGTCTCGGCCGCGAACTTGATGAGCTGCTCCAGGGTGATGCCATCGCGAAGGTAGCATCCGAGGCAAAGCGACTGGTTGATCCGTGCCATGTAGTGTGTCTCTCCTTGCATAGAGGTCAGGCCGAGAAGCCGGGCCTGCAGTGAGGATGTCATCCTGAGCGTCCATCTCGCGCAGCGAGATAGCGAAGGATCTCGCGAGGTCACGGGAGGCTCTTGGAGCTGCTCTCTCCGATGGCGGACGCTCTCAGAACGACACTCCCATGCGAATGCGGGCTTCTCGGCCGCGCTTCGAGGCGGCCCGAGGCCGCGTGTGTGTCCATGGCGCCGTGGCGGAGAAGCCCGCCCCGGCCGGCAGTGTCATCCCGAAGGCCATCGCGATTGGCGGGCGCGGCCCGAGGCATCCCCTGGCCTGGAGGCCCGGCCGCGGGGCCCGCGCGCCGCCGGACCCTACCCCATTGCGTCCGGCTCGCCGGTGACAGGGGGACCACCATGGCGCCTCTTCCCCCGCCCTCCTGCAGGTATCCCCCACCCGCTCCGCGAACCTCCGGCCATCCCTCGAATGGAGGCCCAACATGCGTCTGCGGCGTCTGAGTTTCGCTCCCTTGCTCCTGCTGTCCTTCCTCTGCCTCGCCCAGGTCTCCTGCGCCCGCGATGTGGACCGCCGAGACTCTCGACCCATCGCGCCGGGCGTGGAGCTGCTCACCCACAGGCAGGTGGCGGGGCCGTGGGAGGTTAGGGCGGTCAAGATCCAGCGCGGCGCCGAGGCCGTCCGCCTGCAGGGCGCCGTCGCCCACCGCCGCCTGCCCGGCGTGGATACGCTCTCCCACATCATCGAGCAGTACGCCGACGCCCAGGACGCCACGGTTGCCGCCGTCAACGCCGACTTCTTCGTCATGGCCGGCAACCCGCGGGCCGGGAACGTGATCGGACTCACCATCATCGACGGCGAGCTGCTCACCACCGCCAGGGGGCGCCCGGCCTTCGTCCTGATGGCCGACGGCACCCCGCGCATCGGCGTGTTCGAGACCACCGCCGGCCTCGCCGTGGCCGGCAAGACACTCGCCATCGCCGGGATCAACTGCGCCGTGCCCCAGGACGGCGCCTGCCTGTTCACCTCGGCCTGGAGCCCGTGGGAGGAGCCGGGTGTCGGCGTGGTGCTGACGGTCCCGGGGCTCCCACTGGGGGCCAACGGGCGCTGGGAGGCCACGGTGGCGCGGAAGCTCGTGGCCGGGCAGGCCGCGGAGCTCTCGGAAGGCGAGCTGGCGGTTCGTGCCGCGGGCGCGGCCGCCGCGGACCTGGCCGCGCTGCAGATCGGCGCCCCGGTAGCCCTCGAGGTGCGAACCGAGGGCCTCGAGGGACCCGTCAACCTCGCCGTCGGCGGCGGGCCGGTGCTGGTGCAGGAGGGCAAGGTCCTCCACGACCCCGCAGGCACCGACCCCCGGCATCCCCGGACGATGGTGGGCTTCAATGAGCACGAGATCGTCCTCGCCACCGTGGACGGCCGCCAGCGGGGCTGGAGTGTGGGCATGAACCTCGGCGAGCTGGGGCGCCTGATGGCCGAGCTGGGCTGCACCGAGGCCCTCAACCTCGACGGCGGCGGCTCGACCACCATCTGGGTCCGCGGCAAGGTGCACAACCGCCCCTCCGACGGCGGACAAAGGCGCATCGCCAATGCCGTCCTGCTCCGGCTCAGGTCCGATCAGGGCCCACTGTCGCGGGTCCTCGTGCGGCCCGACCGCATCGTCGCCATGTCCGGCGCCCGCATACCCCTGGACATCTGGTTCACCGACGACGCCTACAACCCGCTGCAGGCCGATCCCTCCCGGCTCCAGGTAGCCGTCACCGGCGACGGCGTGGGCGCCTCCCTGGCCGACGGAGTGCTGACCCTCACCGGCCCCGCGCAGGAGGCCACCGTGACGCTGTCGCATCTGGACAACCCCGGCGCCGCCGCGGCCTTGCCCGTGCGGCTCGTGGACTCCTGCCCCGCCCTGGCGCTCACGCCTCCCGTATCGTACCTGTGCCCCGGTGAGACCGCCACATTCCAGGTCGAGGGCGTCGCCGAGGACGGTAGCCGCATCTGGCTGCCCACCGATGTGGCGAAATGGTCCGTGGAGGGGGCCGGAGCCCGCCAGACCGGCGCGGGGCAGTTCGCCGCCCTCGAGGCCGGCGGTACCGCCACCGTCACCGCCGGGATCGGCGAAGCCGTCGCTCAGGCCCCCGTGCACGTGGCGCGAGACGTTGCCATCGAGGGCTTCGAGGCCGCCGAGCCCGCGCGCTTCACCCGCTATCCGGATACAGACGCCGTCTCCGGCCGCCTCCTGTACCCCACGACAGGCAGCCCCGAAGGTGCCCGCTATTGCCGCCTGGAGTACAACCTCGGCGAGCCCACCGCCACCCGGGCCGCGTACGTCCGCCTCGACCGCCCCGTCGGCGTTGCCCTGAAGCTGTCCGCCATGGCCAGGGGCAAGGGCACGCCACCCGCCTGGCTACGGGCCGCCGTGGTCGATGGGAACGGCACCCGCCACACCGTGAACCTGGCCGACAAGCTCGACTGGGGCGACGAGTGGCGCCGCCTCGAGGCCCGCCTGCCCGAGGGCCTCAAGCAGCCCGCCACATGGGAGAGTGTCTATGTCGTGGCCACCTCCGGCATCCCCGGGGAGGGGCATCTGGACCTCGATGACCTGCGGGTGATGGCCGTCCCCGAGGGGGAGTAGGCGAGAACGGCGGACGGCGAACGTCAGACCACGGAGACCACGGAGTCCCACGGAGAAAGGCAAGGACCAGGCTCTTGCATGAGCGTGCTTCTTGAAGCTTGAGCCAAGTTCTGGGACCGTAATCCCGCCGTTCGTGAACGTCCCGCAGAGCGGGATCGGGCTCTCCAGCCCGGCTCGGCGATCCCGCCTTGCAGGAGCGCCGCCTGGCCGTGGCACGGACCCGAGGCGGCCGTTGCCGTTCCGCGCTTCACGAGAGAAGCACGAACTCCTGCGCCGAAGCGCAGGGAGGAGAGATCAAATGGCTCTGAAGATCGCTATCGTTGGGATGGGCAATATCGGCAATACCCACGCCGGGTGCTATGTGGCCGATGACCTCGCGCAGATCGTGGCCGTCTGTGACATCAAGAAGGACCGCGCCGACGCGGCCGCCGAAAAGTACGGTGTCCCGGCGTTCTACAGCGTGGCCGAGCTCCTGTCCGCCGGGATAGAGATCGACGCCGCCAGCATGTGCACCGCCGGGGTCGAGAACGGTGGCGACCACTACGAGCCCACCATGGAGCTGCTCTCCGCCGGCATCCCCACGCTCGGCGAGAAGCCCATCTCCAACAGCATCGAGCATGCCAAGGAGATGGTGGCTCTGGCCAAACAGAAGGGCCTGCCCTACGCCATCGACCTGAACCACCGCTTCACCCCGGCGGCCCTGCGGGCCAGGGAGTGGGTCCAGGCCGGGCGTCTGGGGACCTTGCACCTGATCAACATGCGCATGTGGATCAACAACCCCAATGAGTCCTCGCCCTGGTTCCACCTGCGCGCCCTGCACCCGCATTCCATCGACGTGATGCGCTACTTCTGCGGCGACGTCACCGCGGTGCACATGTTCTGCATGAAGGGCGAGGGCCGCCAGATCTGGTCCAATGCCCACATCAACATGATGTTTGCCAATGGCGTCATCGGGCACCTGACGGGGAGCTACGACGCCGGAGGGTCGTACGGGCTGGAGCAGTGCGACGTCGTGGGCTCCGAGGGGCGCTTCGTCATCGAGGATGCCTGTGAGCTGCTCACCTTCTACGACCGCCGCTCCCCGCAGACGGAGAGCTATGCCAACCTGGGGAGCATGACAGGTTTCGGCGAGACCTTCGCCAGTCGCATCCACCGTTGGCTGGAGCAGGTTTCCGAGGGTGTCTCGCCGGAGGCGGTGGACGGATCGGGCGAGGAGGCGCTCAAGGCCCAGCTCATCATCGAGGGCGCCATCGAGTCGTGGGAGACCGGGACTGTGGTGGAGCTGTAGGGAGCCGCACGCCGTTGGCGTTCCCCCCTCTCCCGGCCGTATCCGGGAGAGGGGGGCAGGGGGGCTGAGGCGGCCGTTGCCGTTGCTGCGCTCCCACCGCCAACGGCGGCGCGGTACAGGCCCGCGCCCTACAGAACGGCGGTGCCGGCGCCGTTGCGCGCCTCGCGCCACGGCCGTTCGCCGTTCACCCCCCTCCTCCCGTCTCGCCCGTCGTTTGGGCGAGTACAAGCGGCTCGGAGAGACGCCGAGAGGCGGGGCAGGGGGGTGAGGCGGCCGCTTGCCCGTTGGTGCCGTCCCACCGGCCAACGGCGGCGCGGAACAGGCCCGCGCCCTACAGAACGGCGGTGCCGCCGCCGTTGCCGTTCCCCCGTTCAACCCCGGCCCTTCTCACCGTCGCTTGACCCCTCCCTCTCCTTGGCCGCCACATAGTCCTCGGCCATCAGCAGCGCCGCATAGTCGTCCACGGGTCGCGGGGGAAGCAGGAGGCCGCGGGGAACAAGGCGGCGCCAGCCGGTGGGGGGATTGTCCTGGAAGTACCGCTCGCGCGCGCGGAGGGTGGTGTTGTGCTCCGGCACCAGCCGGACGGGACAGCCGGGCTCGAGGGCCTCGATCTCGCCGGCCACGGCCCTGCCGGTGGTGCGGTCACCCACCAGGATAGCGGCCGGTCGCCGTTCCCGGACGATGCCGAGCACCACCCGGGCGAGGTCCTGCCGCGGCACGACGGCGAGCTTCTCGGGGACACAGTCCGGGCCCAGCAGCGCCAGGCCGCACTTGTCGCGTCCCGGGTCGATGGCGAGGATGACCCTCGGGGCGTCCCGGCTCATCTCGTCCCACTCGCCCGGGAGACCTCGACGCGCACGATCATGGGCTCGTCCCTGGGCTGAGCGACGCGGGCGTCGTCCACGACGACGAAGCGGATCCTCGCCGGGCCGGCGATGGCCAGGATCTGGTCCATGGCGGCCAGGAGCTCCTCGGCCGGAACCTTGCCGTACTCGCCGGTCTCCGGTGCCGAGAGCATCCCGCGCGCGGCGGCCACGCGCCGGATGGAGCGCGTCGTCTCCAAGAGCGCCTGGAACACCCGCGGACGCGGCAGGCCGCCGTCGATGACCGTGGAGAGGATGACCTCCCCGGCGCGGAACACCGTCTTGTTGGGGGCCACCCAGAACTCCACCGCCGCGGGCTGTGGCTGGCGCTCGTAGGCCCGGCTCCAGGCGCGGATGATCACCACATAGGTGGGCGCCCCGCCGGCGCGTATCTGCCTGGCCACCTCGCTGACGATGTCCTGCTCGTCCACGCGTCCGGGGCCGCGGTCAGGGGGGAGGGGGGAGACGACCACCACGGAGGCGCCGCCACGGCCGGGGCCGATGCCGTGCTCGGCGGCGGCACGGCCCGCCAGTCTCAGCAATCCCTGCAACGCCGCCTCGATCTGGTCCTGGCTGAGGCCGGACTCCACGAAGGCCCGGATCACCTCCTCCCCGGCTTCCAGCGCGATGGGCTGCTCGATGATGGCGCTGAAGGCGATCTTGTAGTCCTCCACGAGCTGCTCGGTCCAGGCCAGGCGCCGCTCCGTCTCCTCCAGTTGCTGCTGCTTGGCGGCCAGGCGGTCATCGGCCTCCGCAAGGTACTCTTGAGCCCCGGCCACCTTGCGCTCGAGAGTGTCGAGCTGCTTGAGCTCCGCCGTAACGCTTTCCAGGCTCCTGTTGGAGACCTGCAGGCTCTTTTGCGTGGCCTCCAGCCCGGCCTTGGCGGTCTCCAGATTCTCCTTGGCCTGCGTCAGGTCGATGCGGGCGCTGGCCAGATCGGCACGGGCGGCGGTCAGGTCGGCGCGGGCGGCGGTGAGGTCGCCCCGGGCGGCGGCCAGGCTGCTGCGGGCATCCCCCAGCTCGCCCCGGGTCTGGCCCAGCCGGCCGCGAGTGCCCTGGAGCTCTCCCTGCACCCCGCTGAGCTTGAGGCGATTGGAGTCCAAAGCGGCCTGGGTGTCCCGCAGGACGTCCCGGCTGGTGAGCAGGACCTCCTCGGTGCTTCGCAGCCTTTGCTCGGCGGCCCCGGCCTTGGCATCGGCCTCGGCCGCCTGCCGGCGCGCCCGTGCCACCGAGGTCTCCAGCCGCCGGTTATCGGCCGAGAGCCTCCCCGCCTCCTGGCGCAGCTCGTCCAGGTGCAGTACGGCCACCCGGGCCTCCTCGCTGATCGCCATGGCGAAGGCCAGCCCGGCCGGCGGCAGGACGGCACCGACGATGACCGCCACCAGGCGCGCCGTGGCGCGCGGCCGCAGGCCAAAGGCACTGCGCCGGCTGCGGCCAAGAGCCGAGCCGATGACGTCACCGGCCCAGGCGATGGCCGCACCCACGATGGGCAGCAGCACCAATGCTATAGTGAGGTTCGAGATCATAGCTATCCAGACCGGCAGTGGCCGGGCGGGTCACCGCGCGCCGGTGTCGCCCCCGTACCGTCGCCTGCCGCCTGCCGTTCGCCGTCGGCCCTCTTCCGGGCGGCGCGCGGGAGCACCCCGACAGGCGCCCTCCGCCCCTACCTCGACAGGTCCAGCATCTTGGCCAGCCCTACCCCGAAGACCACGAGATTGGGCCCCCACGCCGCCACCATCGGCGAGAGGTTCCCCTGCTCGCCGAAGGCCCGCAGAAGCGTATTGAGGATGAAGTACGCGAACACGAGGATCAGCGCGATGCCGAAGCCCACGCCGGCGCTGGTGCGCTGCGGCCGAATCCCCAGCGGGAAGCCGAGCAGCGCGAAACACAGCGCCGCCCACGGTGTGGCAATGCGCACGTGGTAGTGCTGATCCATGAAGCGCGCCCGGTACCGATCCCGCCGGCTTGCATCCGGCAGGCTCTCGAGGCGCTGAACCTCCGTCATCAGCTCACCCAGGGTCATGGACTCCACTCGCGGCTCGCCCCCCTGCTTGAGGTCCTCCGGCGAGCGCCCCATGTCCCAATAGATGCTGTCGATGCGCTGCTCCGGCTCGCCCTGGGACGTGTCCAGCCGCGACACGCCGCTCAGGTGCCACTTCTTGCCTTCCTCCCACACCGCCTTCTCCGCGTGCAGCACGTAGACCGGCTTGTGGTCCTCAAACTCGATGATCGAGACGTTCTGCATCTCGCGCCTGGCGATGTTGATCTGGTCGGAGGTGATGATGCGCTTGGTCGGCGGCTCGTTGGGGATGGTGAGGGTGATGCTCTTCTCGACGTTCTCGCTGTCCTCCAGGAAGTCCGCCACCAAGTCCGCCGCCCGGCGATAGCTGGCGGGGCCGATGCCCTCGTTGAAGAAGAACGCCAACAGCGAGACCGCCAGGCCCGCGAGCAGCACCGGTACCGACATGCGCCACGGGCTCAGACCCCCCGCGCGCATGGCCACGATCTCCCCGTGGTTGGACAGCTCCGCCGAGGCCATCACCGCGGCGAACACCGTGGCCATCGGCATGGTCATGGCCAAAGTGGTGGGCAGATGCAGGAAGAACACCTGCGCGACGATGCTCAGGGACACACCGTCATTGACGACCAGGCGTACCAGCCAGTACAGCTCGCTGACGCCCAGCAGGATTGCCAGGAAGGCACCCACCCCGCCGATGAAGGGGCCCATGAAGCTGGAGAAGATGTACCTGTCGGTCAGTCGCATGGCGTGTGAGCCCGGGACCCCTACATGCGGAAGCGCTCGCCAAGGTAGTACTTGCGCGCCACCGGATCGTGGGGCAGGTCCGCCGAGGAGCCGTGTGTCCGGATCTGGCCCTCGGAGATGATGTAGGCCCGGTCGGTGATGCCCAGCGTCTCCCTGACGTTGTGGTCGGTGATGAGAATGCCGATGTCCTCGGACTTGAGGGCCACGACGATGCTCTGGATGTCCTCGATGGCGATGGGGTCGACCCCCGTGAACGGTTCATCCAGCAGGATGAAGGAGGGCTCCGTACACAGAGCCCGGGCAATCTCCACCCGGCGCCGCTCGCCACCCGACAGCACGATGCCCTTGGAGTCGCTCAGGTGCGAGAGCCCCAGTTTCTCCAGCAACGTCTCGGCGCGCGACAGGCGCTCGGCGCCCGAGAGCTTCTGCATCTCCAGGATCAGCAGGAGGTTTTGCAGCACGGTGAGCTTGCGGAACACCGAGGGCTCCTGAGCCAGATACCCCAGCCCCTGGCGGCAGCGGACGTGCATGGGGAGGCCGGAGAGGTCCTTGCCGTCCAGCAGCACGCGGCCGCCCTCGGGCTTCACGAGCCCCAGGGCCATGTAGAACGTGGTCGTCTTGCCCGCGCCGTTGGGCCCCAGCAGGCCGACGATCTCGCCGCGCTTGACGTCGAAGTCGACGCCCTTGACGACCTCACGGCCCCTGTAGCTCTTGCGCAGTCCCTCGGCAACCAGCGTCATAGGAGATCAGCTTGTCCGTGGTTGATGTAGGAAACACCGGCGTCCCTGTGCAGAGCCCGGTGCCCGTGCGCGTCTCAGCCATCGGCTCCCGCCGCTCCGCGGCGGGCCTGTGTCACCGCAGGCCGCTCACTCCTCCTGCTTCAGCGTCGCGCCGCCCTCGTCGGTGGGCTCCTCCTCGGCCGGAAGCTGCGCCTGGATCTCCACCTCCTCACCCTCGATGTCGAAGGTGTCCAGGTTCAGAGTCAGGCTCTTGCCCGTGAAGCGGGTGGGCTCGAGGCCGGGCTCCTCCGGGAGCGTGATGATCGTCGCCGTGGCCCCGCCCGACAGCGTCACCAGGCGCTTGGCGCTGTCGTAGCTGGCGGCGCCCTTGGCCTGAGCGTCTATCTTGCGCGTCACTCCGTCGGCGTCCTTCTTCGGGGTGATGACGAACATGACGGGGCCGGTGGCCGTGACGCCCTGGAGCTGGCTGGTCTTGCGGTCGAGGCTGGCCGTGATCCTCGGGGCCAGCATCATGGCCTGGTCGGCGTTCTTGATCGAGACCCGGCAGTTGCCGGTCATCTCGATGGTCTTCTTGCTGTAGTTGAACTTGAGCTTGTCCGCGCTGAGGTTCGCGTCGCGGAGCTTCTGCTCGGCCGCCCGGGCGGCCGGCAGGACGCCGCAGAGAACCACTAGGCACAGCGCCAGACTGATCGCACGTCCCATTGCTTCATTCTCCATTCTCGAAGGCCCCGCCGTCCGGCGGGCCCGGATCGTTGTCCTCGGTGGCCACCGTCGGCCGCCGCCGCGGATGAGGTGGCGCGGGCCGGCCGGGCCTCACAGGCGCGTGGAGGCCGTGCCGCGCACGCGCCCCGTCAGCGTCACCGTCGTCGCGGCGAAGTCGATGGTGAGGCTCTGGGCCTGGGCTTCCAGGGCGTCACTGCTGATGGACACGCCTCCTGTCAGCTCCGCCCGCCGCTGCTTGCCCAGCAGCGTCGCCCTGGCGGCCCGGGCCTCAAGGCCCTCGGCCGCGATCCGTATCTTGCCGATGAGGCGGACCTCCTCCTTGACCCCGTCCACCTTGATGGTATCGGCGCGTGCCGAGTAATCGGCGTGGCTCAGACGGGGGCCGCCGGTGAGCAGGGCGTAGCGCTGGCTTTGCTCCACCGACACCGCGCCCGCCGTCACCTCGTACTGCTGGTAGCCCAAGACTACATGCCCCACAAGGCGAATGCTCGTGCTCGGGCGGTCGAAGCCCAGATCGTCGGCCTGGAGCTCATAGTCGCCGACCTTGGCCTTCAGCGGGCCGGTGGCGTGGAGGTGCTGGGTCCGGGTGTCGAAGGTGACCCCGGAGGCCTCGAAGTCCAAAGAGCCGTCGCTGCTCCTGGCGGTGACGCCCTTGGTGAGGGCTATCTGTTCCCGGCTCGCCGTGAACTCCGGGGCCTGCAGGACAAGGCGACTGCCGTCGCCGCGCACCAGGACCCACTTCACATCCCGGCCCGTGGCGGTCATGGTGTCGGGGTCCACGTCCAACTTCCCCGAGCTTTCGACCTCCCATTTGAGCCGGCCCTGCTCGTCGGTGTCCCTAAGCTTCAGACCCTCCATCTCCAGATGGGTTGCGGGGGCCTCCTGCCCGGGCTTCTCCTTCTCCGGCGGCTCCGGGGGCCGGGTGATCGTCCTGAACACGCCGACGATCACGGCGACGGCGACGATCAGGATGGCGCCCCCCGCCACCAGAACACTGGGACGTAGTCTCATGGGCCTTCGGGCCTCAGTCGGTGAAGCGGAATCTCAGGATGGTCAGCAGGGCCGCGATGCCGTCTCTCCAGCCGATCTTCTTGCCCTCTTCCACGGTCCGCGGGTAATACTGCACCGGCACCTCCACCACGCGCCGGCCCGTGCGCCTGGCGCCCTTGACGAACTTGGCCGCCAGCTCGAAATCCAGGTCGAAGCTCTCGCAGCGCAGGGTCATGTCCTGGAAGACCTGCCGTCGCGCCAGCTTGTAGCAGGTGGCGATGTCCGTCAGGCGGCTGCCGAACAGGAGCACGAAAAACAGGTTGATCGCCGTGCGGCCGGCGCTGTAGATGCCCACCGGCAGCTTCTGGCCCCGCTCTCGCATCCCCAGCACTCGCGACCCCATCACGGCGAGGACGTCCTCTTGCTCGGCCGCCGCCAGCAGAGGCACAAAGTCCATCGGATCGTACTCCAAGTCGGCGTCCTGGACGATGACGAACTCGCCCTGCGCCGCGGCGATACCCCTCTTGACGGAGTTGCCCTTCATCATGTTGCGCTCCTGCAGGATGGTGCGCACCTCGGGAAAGGCCATGGCCTGGATCCTCTCCCGCGTCCCATCCGTGGAGCAGTTGTCGATGATGATGATCTCCTTGTCCACCGGCACGGCCCGGACCCGAGACACGATCTCATCGATGGTGTCGATCTCGTTGTACGCGGGCATCACTACGCTGAGTTTCATGGAGGGCTACCTGCATCAGTACCGGCCGGGCTCTTGAGGCCTCCGGTGTCATACCGCCTGTGCCCGCGGACCGTCAGCAGCAATCCCTGCTCCAGGTCCGTCCGCGGCCGCCAACCCAGTGCCTCCCGCGCCCTGTCATAGGAGGCCCAGTCGCTGTCCTCGACCCCGCCGGGCGCGCCCAGCACCTCGGGCTCCAGGTCCGTCCGGCCGCACGCGGCGCAGACGGCCAAAGTCACCTCCAGCACGGAGGTCGGCACACCGGTGCACAGGTTGAACGCCTCGCCACGCACACCGTCCTCCCCGCAGCAGGCGGCGATCCGCAGATACCCGGAGACGGCGTCGGCCACGTAGAGATAGTCGCGCCGCGGGCTGCCGTCGCTGAGGATGCGCGGCCGTTGCCCGGACAACACGCCCGCCACCGTTCCCGGCACGATGCGCGACGAATTGGCGTCTCCCGGCCCGTAGACGTTGACACAGCGGGCCACGGCGGCCGGGAGCCCGAAGCTCCTGGCATAGCTGCGCGTCAGCACATCGGCGCAGACCTTCGAGGCATCGTAGGGCCCCAGTGCGCAAAGCGGCATGTCCTCGGTGTGCGGCGACGGCGCCCGGCCGTAGACCCGGGCGCTACTCGCGACCACCACGCCCCCAAGAGGCCCGCGGCCCTCATCCCAAAGAGCCCGGCACCGGTCCAGGACCAGATACGTGCCGCGGACATTGCTGTCCAGCGCTCCCGCCGAGGCCTGAGTGGCGTCTCCGACGATGGCCCGGGCCGCCAGGTGGAACACGTAGCTCAAGTGGCGCTCGGCGAACACGGCCGACACATCGTCGGGACGGCTCACGTCTCCCCGCACAACCTCGACCTTGTCTGCCAGCCCCTCCCGGGCGAAGTACCCGCGCGGGGCGCCTTCGTGCCCGAAGCTCACCACCTCGGCGCCCTGCTGTAGCAGCGCCGCGCACAGGTGACTGCCCACGAAGCCCTCGCCACCGGTGACCAGCACCCTTTGCCCCCTCATCCCCAGGTCCTCCACGGGGCCACCCCGCTGTCCCAGAGCTGGTTGAGCGCCAGGTTGTCCTTGTAGGTGTCCATGGCGGTCCAGAAACCCTCGTGGCGGTAGGCCATGAGCTGCCCGTCCGCCGCCAGCCGCGGCAGGCAGTTGGATTCCAGCGTGTCATTGGGGTCCAGATAGTCCAGGACTTCGCGCTTGAACACGAAGAACCCGCCGTTGACCCAGCCGTCCAGCGGGGGCTTCTCGATCAGGCCCGTCACCAGCCCGCCGCCGTCCAGCTCCAGATGGCCCCACTGCGAGTTCACCCGCACCGCCGTGACCGTGGCGATCTTGCCGTGGGAGCGGTGGAAGTCCGCCAATCCACGGATGTCGATATCCGACAGGCCGTCGCCGTAGGTGGCCATGAAGTCCGGCTCTTGCTCCAGGTAGCGCCGGGCGATGCGCAGCCGCTCGCCCTTCTCCGTGTCGGTCCCGGTGGGGCACAGCGTGATCTCCCAGCCGGGGTCTCCGGGGCCGATGACCTCCACCTCCGGCCGTCCCCCGCTGCCGGCGGTGACCAGCACATCGGCGCTTTCGTAGGGCGCGTGATGGATGAAGTAGTCCGCGATCAGGTCGCCACGGTAGCCCAGGAGCAGGACGAAGCGGTTCATGCCGGCGGCCATGAACGAGCGCATGATGTGCCAGACGATCGGCCTGTCGCCCACCTCGAACAGCGCCTTCGGAAGCGGGGATTCGTCGCCCAGCAGTCGGGTGCCGCGCCCGCCCACGAACAGGGCTACCTTCAAGAGTCTCACGCTCTCCTGCAACTTGCCGCCGTCAGCCGTCAGCCGTTCCTGGGACCGCGGGCGTCTCGCCCGCATTGTCGTGTGTCGTTCCTGGGACCGCGGGTCTCCGCAGGGCGGGACCCGCACTGCCGTCCGCCGTTGCGCGCCACGAACCACGCGCCACGGCCGTCCCCGGCGGCCAGGACCCAGCCCAAAACACCGCTGGCTGCGGCAAGACAGCGGGCCCGTGCCGGACTAAGGAACCCATTGAACCGCATCGAGCCGCCCGCGGTCAAGAGCACCCGCGGGCTCTCCCCGGCCGGCGACGGCTCAAGGACCGGTGAACCACATGCGCCACGCCACCCCCTCGAGACTGCCGTAGGCCAGTAGTACCAGTAGGGTGATAACGCCCGCCCTGGCCACATGCCTCCCGCACCACACCATTCCGGCACACAGCGCGATCGCCAATACCGGCAGGAAGCAGAAGAAGTACCTGGCCTGCGCCTGGAAGACGTTGAGGTTGAACCCGACGAATCCCGCGAGCAGTACCAGGAGCCCGGCCGCGAGTGCCAGGACCCAGGGCAGCGCCTCGCGCTCGAGGCCGCGCCGGAACCTCTCCACAACCCCCAGGGCGGCCACCGCCACCACGGGCGCCAAGAGCAGGTACCACCAGGTGGGCATGAAGTCATCCGGGTGGATGAGGTGGTCATAGGCGCCCCAGAAGGTCATCCAGGTGAAGGGCGCCACCATCCCCAGCCAGTACGCGGCACCGGGGGCTCCCAGCTCCTGGGCGGGCGCCCCGGCCGCCAGCGACGAGAACGCCGCCGCGGCCAGCGGGTCGCCGTACAGGAGCGTATTGCGCACTCCCCACCAGCCCCACACCGCCAGGAAACCCGCCAGGAACGCCGCCGGGCGCCGGAAGCTGCGCTCCGCACGGGGAACGGACAGGACCTCCACGACGTACAGCACCGCCCCGCAGACCACCAGCGCCAGGGCGGTGGACTTGGTCAGCATCGCCAGCCCCGCCACGCCGCCACACATAAGCGCCCTGCGCGCCCCGCCGGCGCCCCGCCGGCTCCGCCACAGACACAGCAGCCCCGCGGCCACCAGCAGGTTCACCAGGGGATCGTTGTTCACCGCCGAGCAGACGTACAGGTTCATGGGCAGGAACCCGACGACCACCGCGCAGGCCCAGTGGAGCCCAAAGCCCCTCCCCGGCAGCCAGGCCTGCGCCAGACGGTAGGTGAGCCAGAGCGACCCGAGGCCGCACAGGGTGGACAGCAGCCTCAGGGCAAGCAGCGAGTGCCCGCTTGCGAGAGCCACCAGCGCCCCCAGGGCGTAATACAGCGGCGGCTGATGGGTCTCCGTCCCCTTGGGCTCCCCCCGGAAGTCGATGAGGTGGAAGTCGGCGGCGAGGCGGTGGATGTATTCCAGATGGGCGGCCTCGTCGGGGGAATCGCCACGGACGATGGCCGTGCACAGGTACGCCGAGCAGGCCACATAGCACAGGCACGTGAGCACAAGGACCACCGTCTCCACAGGCACGGTGATGCCCGTCTGTTCGGCCGGGGGCTCCGGTGCGTGGACCGGTTTTGGTGCGCGCTTTCTTGCCATGGGCTCCTCATGAGCAGCGCCGGGGGGCCGGGCGCCTTGCGATCTCCGCGACCCCAGTTTCCTGCGTTCAGGCACGTTCGTCATCTACGGCCGGAGCGCCTTCTCCTGCCACACCCGGCCACCGCGGCGCACCGTCGTCTTGCCCTCCTGGGGACATCGCATCAGTTGACAGCGCGCAGGCGGAATCCTATCATGGCCCGCGGTGACCACATATATGAGCCAAATCATCGGAATCGTCGGCGGTCTTGGCCCCAAGGCCGGAGAAAACCTGCACGCCAAAATCCTGGCCAATACCAGGGCCGTGCGCGACAGCGACCATCTGCAGATCCTGCTGTACACCAACCCCACCGTTCCCGATCGCGGTGACTTCATCTTCGGCGACGCGCCGGAGAACCCGGCGGTCAAGATCCTCCAGTCACTCCGGGTGCTGTGGGAGGCCGGGGCCAAGATACTCTGCGTGCCGTGCAATACGGCGCACGCCCCGGTGATCTGGAACGAGGTGGAGGCCGGCTTCGCCGCCGCCGTCGAGGCCGGGCAGACCGATGCCCAGCTTCTGCACATCGTCAGGCTGACGGTGCAGTTCATCGTCCGCAACTACCCCAGCGCCTCCCATGTGGGCGTACTGGGCACCAACGGCACGCTGAACACCCGGGTGTATGCCGACGAGCTGGCGGCCAATAGCATCCAGCCGCTGCACCCCACGGAGAGCGGCCAGCGCCAGGTGCAGGAGGCCATCTACCATCCGGACTGGGGCATCAAGGCCCAGTCCGACCCGGTGACGAAGGAGGCCGTCGACGCGTTGAAGGCCGCGGCCCTGCGCATGATCGCCGACGGCGCCGAGGCCATCATCCTGGGCTGCACCGAGATTCCCCTGGCCATCAGGGACCCGGACATCAAGGGCATTCCGGTGGTCAACTCCAACGCCGTCCTGGCCCGCGAGGCCATCCGCCGCGCCGCCGGGGAGGCCAAGCTCACCCGGCAGCCCCAGTAGAGGCCGGCACGGAACGGCGGAAACGGCCGTGCCGCGTGGTTCTGGGCGCGGAGCGGTACCGTTGCCGTTGGCCGTTGGCCGTTGGCCGTTGGCCGTTGGCCGTTGGCCGTTGGCCGTTGGCCGTTGGCCGTTCCAACCTCTCCCAGCCCGCGTTAGCGGGCGCCCGGGAGAGTCTGGCGACCCCTGGGGTCGCTTGCGGGTGAGGGGGAAGCCCACCGAACCCACGACGATAGCACGCCGTCCGCCGTGGGCCGTCGTCGTCAGGTCCGCAGGACCGTGCACCGCCGCTCTGTGGGGCGCGGGCCTGTACCGCGCCCGGGCCTCCTCCAACACCGACGACCAACGGCGGCGGCGCACAGGTCGCCGCCCTACAGGCGGCCAACGGCTCGGCACCGCCGCTCTGTAGGGCGCGGGCCTGTACCGCGCCCGGGCCTCCTCCAACACCGACGACCAACGGCGGCGGCGCACAACACGCCGCCCTACAGACGGCCAACAGCTCGGCACCGCCGCTCACCTCAACGCCTCATCCAGCATCGTCAGATAGTTCTCCAGCGGCACATACGAGGGGATCGAATTGCCCGAGCCCACCGCATAGCGCCCCCGTGGTCCACACTCGTCGATCACCCCCCTGACATAGGCCCGCAGTTGCTCGGGCTCGGCGCGGCTCAGTACATCCACGTCGATGCCACCCAGGATCGCGATGCGGCTCCCGTAGCGCCGCTGCATCTCGGCCACCGGGACGATCGCGTCCTCGAACGAGTGCTTGCCGTCGATGCCCACTTCCTCGATGAGGTCTTCCATGATGGCCTCGAGGTTCCCGCAGGAGTGCAGGAAGTACGGCAGGCCCCGCTCATGGGTCATCGCGCAGAAGCGCTTGTGCCAGGGGAGAGTGTACCTCCTGAGGTCCTCGGGGGAGATGAGTGTGGCGGTGCGGAAGCCCATGTCGTCGCCGGGGAAGACGGCGATGAGCCGCTGTAGATCCAGAATATGGCGATAGTAGCCCTCCATCAGCTCGCCGATGCGAGCGCACACCGCGGCAACCAGCTCGGGGCTGTCGATGAGGGACAGGCAGAGCCCCTCGTAGGAGAAGATGCTGCTGAGGTGCTCGAAGATGCCGCCGGCGTGGCAACCGATCAGCCCCATGCCCTCGGGAAGATGGTCGTTGATGTACTCCAGGGGGAAGAAATCCATGTCCTGAAGACGCGGCCACGGATAGGTCTCGAAGTCCTCCCAGGAGGCGATGGTGCCGTGATGCTGGTCGGCCCAGGCCCGCTTGGCTTGCGCCGCAGCCGCGGTATCGTCGCTGATGAGGTGATGGGTGGCGAAGGGGAGAGCGATCTCCAGGCGGCAGAAGTCGTACCCCATGTGGAGCCAGAAGGCCACGAAGTTGTCCCAGTAGCGGGCCTGCGACTCGCGGTCGCCGGGGGTGGGGTCCACCCATTGCCGCCCCAGCATGTCGGTGAGGATCGGGCGCATGAGGGCGATATCCACGAGGTACTCGATCAGCGGGGGGCGAGCGGGACGGGTGCGGCCCATCAGGGCGGAGATGAAGGCTTCGCAGTCGGGCCGGGGTGAAGCGAGGGGGACGCGCAGCTCTGCCATCCGAGACGACCTCCTATTGTACGGGCGCCAATGGCGCTCACAGTGGGCCCCGCGGCCGCCGGTACTTGTCATCCGGCCGCTGCCTGTCATCCTGAGCCCCAATCCCGCGCAGCGGGATAGCGAAGGATCTCTTCTGGCGCCGCGAGATTCCTCGAGCTGCTCCCTGCGGCCACCAGCGAATTCCTCTCCCCGCCCGCCGGAACCTGCATCGCCCGCCGCCCCGGCGGCGACCGCAGGAGTTGCACATCAAGATGGGGAACTTTCATGCAGCCTGGCGACATAGAACAACCGAGTCGCTGTGCCCCGCCGCCTGCCATCACAGGGCTCTGAGACGCGGCGGGCCGGGCGGCACCCGTGCCTGCCATTTGCCTTTGTCCCCGGGGAGTTGATGACCGGTGCGCCTCAAACCCGGCGAGCTGATCGCCGTTGTGGCTATCGTTATCGTGATCATCATTGGGATCGGCTTCGGCGTGTACCCTGCGCTGCGTCGCGCCCCGCGCGACCAGTGCATCAGCAACGCCAAGCAGGTCATACGGGCCGTGAGCATGTATGCCGCCGACTATGCGGGCCTGTTTCCCCCGGCCGACGACTGGGCGGACCTCATGTTCGAGGGGCACTACAACGACACGAAGCGGATCTTCGTCTGCCCCGAGGCCAGCCCCACCTCGGAGCAACTCGCCGCCATGGATCGGGAAGACGCCCTGGCCCTCCCCATCGGGTACACGCTGTTTCGGCCCATCGCGGGGGCCAATGTGATGCTCATCGCGGACATGGAGCATACTCCCGTCCTGTTCGACAGCGACGACTACAGCCCCAACTCGGTGGGGACTTTGGAGTCCCTTTCCTTCCGGCATATGGGGAAGACGGCGGTAGTGCTGTTCGCCGACGGGCACGCCGACCCGGTCAAGGCGGCGCCCCAGGTTCCCGCCAAGCTGTTTCGGACCGAACAGGAGTTGCAGGCGCTGACGGAGGCCGGAAAGGCGCCGGAGGCCTTCGGCACCAGACTGGGCGAGGGCCTGGGACACGATCACGGGCACAGCCACTAGATGCCTGTATGCACCGACTTGTGCACAGATGAACCAAGTCGTGGGGTCGCGATCGCGCCGTTCGGTATCCGCGTAGGTCGGGCTTTCCAGCCCGACTCGGCGATCCCGCCTTGCGGGATCGCCGCCCGGCCGTAGCACCGGCCCGAGGCGGCTCTCCGTCCGGCCGTTCGGTATCCGCGTAGGTCGGGCTTACGGTAGGTGCATTTGACCTCTATTGGAGAGTGGGTGTATGTAGTATCCCACATTTCAGAGGAGGCCAACCATGGAGCCCGACGCTGCTGCCCGTCTGCGTGACAAGACTGCCTACGAAGCTCTGGTGTGCCGCATCGCCGAGGACCTGCATCTGTCGCTGTTCCTGGCTCGGGCGTACCTGGAGCAGATCAGTGGGTACTTGCTGGAGTACGGTAGCGCCAATCTGGAGACCAGCCAGCTCAAGTACTGCGCCGTGTCGGCCGATGAGCCGGCAGGAGTGCCTCTGGCCCATGCCCGGCGGGTAACGTTGGCCCTGACCCTGCACACCCCCTCGGACCTGGACGTCGCCGAGGAGCAGGGGCTGGCAGAGATGCGGCGCCACCGCATTGTGCGCCTGTGCAACGAAGCCCTGGACCAAGGGGGCCTACTCACTCAGGAAGACCTCGCTTTGCTGCTGACCACCAGTCACAGCACCATCAAGCGGGATCTTAGGCAACTGCGCGCCGCAGGCCAATGGGTGCCCACCCGTGGCGAACAGCGGGACATCGGTCCTGCGACCTCGCACAAGATCGAGGTGGTCAGCCGCTACCTGCGAGGCGAAGATCTCACCGACATCTCGCGACGCATGCGGCACGGTATGGACAGCATGGAACGCTATCTGCGTGCCTTCCGCCAGGTGGCGTTGGCCACCGCTGAAGGCTTGCCGCTCCCGGTGATCGCTAAGGCGGTCGCGATGTCCGAGAACCTCGTCAAGCAGTACCAGCAACTCTACCAACAGGCAGTGGCCGATGGCCAGATGAGTGCTCGCTTGGATGACCTCCTCGCCAGCCCAAAGGGGGGGCGATGAGGTCATGGCTTCCGACACCGAACGTAAGAAAGAAGCCGAACGTCTGGCCCATAAGAGCCTACGTAGCCTACTATGTCATCGTTTTCTCACCGACTATGGCTTCCAGAACGGCCGCGCGATCGTCCCGGTCATCGTGGATGACATCCTCCAACTCTTCGCTGCCTACTACCCAGACCGGCAGGAACCGGGTACTATCATCTACACCGCTGCCCACAAGGACGCCACTGCTGCCCGGGGTCGCACCATGCAGGACACGCCCATGCAGGCTGTGCGCCTGACCATGGTCGCCCCCCAAGATGCTGAGCTGTTCGGGCAAGGCCCGACGGAGCTACTGCTCGCCCGCTTGAAGCGCTGGACCCGCGAAGCCCTGGACCAAGGCGCATTGCTCACAACTGCGGACTTGGCCTACTTGTCCGGACGGGCCCAGAGAAATGTGGAGCTAAACATCGCCCGATACGAACAGGAGCACCACACACTGCTGCCTTTGCGAGGTACTGTGCACGACTGCAGCGGCAAACTCACCCACAAGGCACAGATCGTCAGTCTGTATCTGGAGGGCCACCTACCCCCGGAGATCGCCCGGCAAACCGACCATTCCCTGGAAGCCGTCGAGCGCTATCTCCACGACTTCGAGACCGTGCGCATGCTGACCCACATGGATATCGATCACATCTCGCGCATCATGGGCAGGTCCAAAGCTGTCATCCGCCAGTACCTCAACCTACTGGATCAGCACCAGGCACGAAAAAAGGGACACCCCGGTTCGTAAACCGTCGGCGTCCCCATGTCAGGCTCCCACGAGCCTGCCGCCGACAGTGTACCAGACATCAGCGACCACGCCAAGCGCCGTTACCGCACACCCCGGGACGGGACCAGAGGCGCTCCCCATGCGGGGTGGCGGGGAAAGACGTGCCGTAGGGGTCAGGTGAACCTATTTTCCAGCCCGACTCGGCGAGCCGGAAGGCTCGCCGCCGGGCCGTGTCGCCGCCCCCGGAGCAACCTCCGCGACGTGCTCGTCGGTTTGGGGCGGAGCTTCGCTAGAGGTCCAGCCGAAAAGTCCGGCTGGTCCGTTTCATGTCATCCTGAGCGTGAATCTCGCGTAGCGAGATAGCGAAGGATCTCGCTGAATGCCAGGAGATTCCTCGAGCTGCTCTTGCCGGGAGCGGACGCTCTGGCAATGACACTCCCGGCGAAGGTGGGGTTTCCGGCCGGACTTCTAGAACGGCGAGTCGCGAGTCGGCGAGTCAACGGCGGTCAACGGTCGCGCAGGGCGGGAGCAACCGCAGTCTGCGGCGAGGCCGGAAGGTGCTCCTCACCGTCGCCGGGAACAGCCTCCGCGGCGACGGCCCCACGCCCAGACCCTCCGAGGTGAACGCCTGTGACTGCCTTCTCCCGCGCGCTCTGGCTCCTATCGGCGCTCTGGTGCACCTGCTGTGTCGCTCAGGACACGGCGGCCAAGTGGATCTGGTACCCCGAGGCCCCCGGCCACGAGTGCATCGACCAGTACCGCTACCTGCGACGGGCCTTCGAGCTTCCGGCCGCGCCCGCGGCGGCCGAGCTGTGGGTCTCCGTGGACGACCATCAGGAGCTGTACGTCAACGGTCAAGGTCCCCTGGAGAGCCTGCAGGCCACCGGCGCCGCCCGGCGCTACGACCTCACCGACCTGCTGGTGGGCGGAGACAATGTGCTGGCCGTGAGGGTCCACAATGCCACGGGACCGGCGGGCCTCATCGTTCGACTGGTCATCGACCTGCCCGAGCGCCCGAGTGTAACCATCAACTCCGACGAGCAGTGGCGGGCGGCGAAAGAGGCCGCCGAGGACTGGACCGCCGCGGGGTTCGATGACTCCCGGTGGCCGCCCGCGGGAGTGATCGGCTCGGCGCTCACCGGGCCGTGGTCCGAGATGCCCGTGTTCCATACAGAGCTGTTCATCACCCAGGAGGAGCAGGTGGCTCTGGACCGCTGGCGGCAGACGCTGCTGGCTCCGGCGGAGCAGTTCGCCGACGAGCGGCCGGCCCGAGCCGCCCTGCGCCCCCACAACGGCGCCCCCGCGCTGTTCATCGGCGACGACCCGCGCCCCGTGGTGATGTACCGCGGCACCGTGGACCCCTTCAGCCCGTTCGGCAGGCGACAGATCGCCAACTTCCGGGACGCCGGCGTCCATGCCTTCGTGCCCTATGTGGCGGCCGATGCGCTGTGGAAGGGCCCGGGGGAGTACGACTTCGGGGTGGCCGACCGCATCATCCGCGCCTATCTGTCCGTGGACCCTGAGGCCCACCTGATCCTGATGGTGCGCCTGGTGCCTCCGGCCTGGTGGATGGCGCAGCACGAGGATGAGTTAGTCCGCTACGCCACCTCGGACAAGATCGACAGCAGCGATGAGGCAGGCCGCGTCCGGCGCCCCTCCATGGCCTCGGAGGGCTGGCTGCAGGACGCCTCCGACCTGTGGCGGAGCCTGATTGAGCACCTCGAGGCCCAACCGTGGGGCAAGCGCGTGGTGGGCTACCACGCGGCCTACGGCATCTACGCCGAGTGGCACTACTTCGGAAGCTGGACCAACCAGTACCCCGACACGGGTGCGGCCATGACCCGGCGGTTCCGGGCCTGGCTGCGGGACAAGTACGGGACCGACGAGGCCCTCCGGCAGGCCTGGCATCGCCCGGAAGCGGCCCTGGCCACGGCCGAGGTCCCCGGCGTCGCGGCCCGTCGTGACGCCGAACTGGTCACCCTCCGCGACCCCTCCACCGAGCAGCCGGCCATCGACTACTATCGCTGCCAGCAGCAGGTCACGGCCGACGCCATCGAGCACTTCGGCAAGATCAGCAAGCAGGCCACCGGCGGCCGCACGATCTACGGCGTGTACTACGGCTACTTCTACGGCGTGCATCCCCAGAATCAGGGCGGCCATCTGCAGCTCGAGCGGCTCCTGGCCTCGCCTCACGTGGACTACTTCGTGGCCCCCTACAGCTACTCCGACCGCCTGATGGGCGACGACGGCCGGCTGCGCAGCCTGGCGGCCACTTTCAACCATGCGTCCAAGACGCACATCCTCGAGGGCGATATCCGCACCTATCTGCACCCGGTCCACGAGTACGGCCGCACCGACAACGTCGGGCAGTCGCTGGCGGCGCTGACGAGGGAGTTCACCACCACCCTCACCGAGCACACCGGGTTTTGGTACGTGGACTTCGGCCCCGACTCGCGGGGCGGCTGGTTCGACGATCCCCGGCTCATGCGGCGCGCCAAAGAGCTGCAGCAGGTGGCCACAAGGGCTGTGGATATCCCGCGGCAAAGCGCGGCCCGAGTGCTGCTGGTCTGCGACCTGGAGAGCGGCTATTACCTCAGCGACGGCGAGGGCATGAAGCTCGCTTACCCCATGATCGAGGCCGTCGGGGCTCAGATGCACCGGCTCGGCGTGCCCTTCGACGCGCTGTTTCTGTCCCAACTGCCCGCCGCCGACCTCTCGCGGTTCGATGTGCTGGTGTTTCTCAACACCACCGCGATGACCGACGAGCAGGCGGCCTTCGTCGAGGGCCTGCGCCGGACCGGTCGTCACGCCATGGCCTTCCTCTGGGCACCCGGCCTCGCCGGCCCCCAGGGACTGTCCGAGCAGAGGGCCTCCCGGGTGACCGGCCTGGAGCTGCGCCTGGATCGCGCCTGGTCTCCCGGAGTGGTCCGCATCACCGACGAGGACCCGCTCACGATCGCCCTGGAGCCGCGGGAGGTCTGCTCCATCCAGGTGCGCTCCGCCGTTGAGATAGACGGCTTCAGCGACCCGGAAAGGTGGACCAATCCCCGTCCGGAGGCCGACATGCAAGAGCAGTACACCGTCTTTGAGACAGAGCCTATCGAGGCGGGGATGCGCTGGAGCTTCGATACCGTCTCGGCCTGGACGGACATCCACTTCCACGACACGGTGCCCGCCGGGGACGGCGTCGGCTTCCGGGTTAAGCTCGACGGCGCGCCGCGCCGGGTGATGCTGCAGTATTGCATCAAGGACGCCAACTGGGCCGAGTTCGTCGCCCCCGAGGAGGTCCTCGTCGCGGATGGGGAGTGGAAGCAACGGGACTATGCGCTGAGAAGCTTCACCCATGCCCCGTGGTCCAAGCTCAAGCCGGAGCAGATCGCCCTGCCGCTGCAGGGGATGAAGTTCGTCATCCGTGGGGTGTCCAATGTGGGGCGTTGTGACCTGCAGTTCGCGAACCTGCGGGCCCTGGAGGGCGAGGTCACCACGCGGCAGGAGAGGGGCTTCGGCTCAGGCCTGGTGACACCGCTGCTCACCCCCGCCGGCTCGGACTGCCGCGTGTTGGGGACGCTGGAGGGCACCGACCGGCCGGGCCTGGTGCTCGGCGGCGAGGGGAAGGGCGCGGTGCTTTTCAGCGCGGTCCCGTTCCTGCCCGTGGAGGTCCTGCGGGCGCTGCTGACAGAGGCGGGCATCACGGCCTATACCGCCGACCCGCGGGACGTGCTCCGGGCCGACACGCGTTTCATCGCGATCCACACCAAAGACGGCGGGCCCAGAACGCTGCATCTGCCCCGGGCCGGGCAACTGCGGGACGCCTTCACAGGGGAGCTCGTGGGGAGTGGGGAGGAGGTGGAGGTCGGGCTCGAGCCGGAGTCAACGAGTCTCTATGAGCTGGAGCCGTAGGGGGACGGCGGCCGCTATGGCCGCGGGGCCGGCGCCCCGATCACCGGTCCACGCCGCGGGCGCTCAGCTCGCCGGCGGCTCCTGGCCATGGTTGCCATCGGCCACGGGCGTCGGCCGCGATCCGGGCTCCAGCGTCAGGGTCAGCAGCTCCACCGACATGCCCCGGGCCGCCAGGGCCTCCACAACCGTGGCGTCCAGGTTCGTCGCCACTATCTGCCAGTTGTCCGCCAGGCCCTCCGGATCGACGGCGGCGGCCGCCTCCACCGCGCCTCCAAGCAGGTCCGAGATGAACTGGTCCACCGCCTCGTGGGTCACAGGTTGGCCGCGAAAGCCCCGGGCGGCCCTCAGAACGTCGGCCGGGTTGGCATTGACGCGCGCGTGGATGCGGGCCACGATGTGCCGATCGGCTTCGGCCTCGCCGGGCACACACCCGGGCACGGCGATCTCCATGTCCATGATGCGGAGACTGACGGGGATCGTCCGGTGGACGACGGGAAGGACGAGGGCGCCGGTATCCAGGACGGCCAGTGGGCCGCCGAGGCCGGTGCGCACGAAGGCCTCGTCGGCCCGGGCCACGCGGTACAACGCGGCGAGGGCGGCCGCCGCGAGCACAACCAGCCCAACCGCCACCGCGGCGACGACAGACAGATTCATGGACATTGGGTCCTCAGAGGAAGCGGCGCATCGGTTCGGCGCATCACAGCCGCGGCAGTGTCTCCCCCACATTGAACTGCACCCGCAGCCAGATGCAGACCGCCGTCAGGATCAGGCACAGTGCCAGGGCGGTTAGGTCGGGCGCGCCGAAGGCGTGAATGCGGTACTCGCTGCGTGCCCTGCCGGCTCCCATGCCCCGTGTCTCCAGGGCGCGGGTGAGATCGTCGGCGCTGCGCAGGGCGTAACCCAGCGTGGGCAGGATCACCGGCGCTGAGCGGCGCACACGGGTCAGCACATTGCCGCTGTCCAGGTCCAGGCCCCGGGCGCGCTGGGCCTGCATCACCGTCCTCGCCGTCTCGGCCAACGTCGGCACCAGCCGGAATGCCAGCGACAGCGCGATCGAGGGCGTCAGCGGCATCCCCATGGCGCGCAGCCCGGCCGTCATCTGCTCCGGGCTGGTGACGGTGATGTACAGCAACCCGAAGCAGATCAGGGCCACGATGCGCAGCCCCATCGCCGGACCGTACATCAGCGCCTCGGCCGACAGGCTGAACGTCGGCCCCCACTGATACACTGTCGCCTCGCTATAGGTGTGCACTAGAAACCCCTGCAACGAAAGCCCCATCAGCACCGAGATCAGGCTGTAGGCCAGCCACAGCGCCGGCGCGTACGGCCCCCGGGCGCGCCACAATATCACCGCCGAGAACAGCAGATAGTAGGCGCCCAGCAGGGCATACCACAGCCACAGACTCGGCAGCAGCCCGTGCCCGCGCCACAGAAGCCAGATCCCGGCCAGGCCCACGGCGGCCAGCGCCACCCACCACGCCGGCGAGCCCTTGCCCCGGCGCAGCTCACGGATCACGAGCTGCAGCAGGGCCAGGAGCAGCACGGCCAGTATGAGCAGGCCCGCGATCACCGTCACCATCGCCAGGTCGTACTCGGTGGTGCCACGCTCGATCTTGGCCGGCCGCAGGGCCCACACGATCCGCGGGTCTTCAATGCCACTGGGAAAGATGATCCACAGCAGCGAGCCCACCACCAGGATCACCGACAGAAAGCGCCAACTGCTCGCCAGATTGCCCATGCCGCGGGCCCAGGCCAGCAGGATGATGCTCAGCAGCAGCAGACCGCCCTCGTACGCCGGGTGGTTGAAAGCCATCACCGCGGCGAAGGCCAGCAGCAGACAGAAGAGCTTGGTGTTCGGATGCAGGCGATGCAGCGGCGTATCGGCATTCACGTACAGGAAGCGCGATGTCATTCCGCGGGCCCCCTTCCCAGGCAGCGCAGGGCCTCATCCACCGACAGCAGCGTCTCGCCCCACAGCCCCCGGCATAGCCGGGTGATCGGCGGCGCCTTCTGCCCGGCCCGGGCCAGGAGCTGCTCGTCGGCAAACAGCTCGCGGGTCGGCCCATCGGCCAGCACCCGCCCGTCGCCCATGAGCAGGATGCGGTCCGCGTACTGGGCCGCCGCCCACACGCAGTGGGTGATGATCACCACCGTGCGCCCCGTCTCGTTGAGGTCCCGCAGCGTGTCCATCATCTCCACCTGCTGCGGACCGTCCAGGCCGGTGGTGGGCTCATCGAACACGATCACCGGAGGCTCCATGGACAGCACCGAGGCCAAAGCCACCCGCTGCCGCTCGCCCTTCGTCAGCACGAAGGGATCGTCGCCGGCCCACCCCTCCAGTCCCAGCAGACGCAGCACGCGGTTGACGCGACGCTCCACATCCTCCTCCCCAAGGCCCTGGTTCCTCGGGCCGAAGGCCACCTCATCATAGACTGTGGACTCGAATATCTGGTGGTCCGGGTCCTGGAACAGATAGCCCACCTCGGCCGCCAGTCTCGCCGCCGTGATATCCGCCGCGTCCCGGCCGTTCACGAGGATCTGGCCCTCGGTAGGCCGCAAGAGCCCGTTCAGATGCTTGGCCAGCGTCGTCTTGCCCGACCCGTTAACCCCCAGGATGGCCACGAACTCCCCGTCATGGATCTCGAAGCTGACCCCGTCCAGGGCCTTCACCCCACCGGGGTAGCTGTAGTGCACATCACACACACTGAGCAGGGCGCCACCGCCCTGCTCACCCTCTCGGGGCCCGGGGACCCACGCGTCGAGGACCGCCTCGAGCTGCGCCTCGTCGCAGGGCGTCCCCTCCAGCAGCGGCAGGGCCTGCTCCACCGTGAGCGGGCGCTCCGGGCGGCCGAGAGCCTCGAACAGTGCCGGGATCTCCAGCGGACGCACCCCCAACTGCCGGCAGCGCGTGGGATCGCTCAGGAGCCCCTCCGCAGGGCCGTCGTAGGCGATGGTCCCCTCGCTGAGCACCGTCAGCGTGTCCGCCTCCAGCGCCAGCTCCGTGTCCTGCTCCACCACCAGCAGCGTCCGCCCCGCCGCTCTCAGCTCCTCCAGCCGCGCCAGCAACTCCTGCCTGCCCACCGGGTCCAGGTCCGTGCTCGGCTCGTCCAGCACCACGATGTCCGGCTCCGTGACGAGGGTCGCGGCCAGCGCGACCCTCTGCTTCTGGCCGCCGGAGAGTAGCACGGGATCGCGCTCTCGCAGGTCCCAGATCCCCGCGGTCTCCAGGGCCGCCCGTACCCGGCGCTGCATGGCCTCGTGCTGAACCCCCAGGTTCTCCAGCGGGAAGGCCACCTCGCCCTCGACGCTGCTGGTCAGAAGCTGGCTCTCGAAGTCCTGGAACACCTGGCCCACCGTGGGCGCCAGCTCGTGCACCGGCACGCCGGAGATGTCTCTGCCGAAGAGCGCCACCCTGCCCGAGAAACGCCCCGTCTCCAGACCGGGGATGACGCCGTTGAGACACTTGCACAGCGTGGACTTCCCGGCGCCGGTGGCGCCCATCAAGAGCCTCGTCTGCCCCGGCTGCTGTGTCAGGGAGACCGCGCAAAGGGAGTTGTCGGTGGCCAGAGCATAGCCGAAGGACACGTCTTCCACGGCCAGCGCCGGGCCTGTGGCGGCGGTCGCGCCCGCCGCCTCGGACCACTGCCGGCCACCGGCACGCCCCGGCAGCCGGGCAAACATCCCGCACCCCAGCAGGATCAGCCCGGCGCAGATAGTAGCCCCCATCTGCACCGACATGCCCGCGGGCAGCATGCTCCACGCCGGGGCACCCTCCTCACCCAGAAACAGACTTCCCCCCAGGAGCGCCCCGCCGATGCCGCCGACCGCCACCAGCACAGCGCCCGGCCAGGCCAGCGGGCCCTCGGCATAGTCCTCGGGCGCCATCACGTCATCGTACAGCAGGCCCCAGCGCTTGGCCCGGGGGTACAGCAGCGGCAGCAGGAGCAGGCCCAGGACCACCCCGGGCACGGAGTTGTTGACCGTGATGATCGTCGACAGAATCTGGTACGGAACCAGCCCCAGAATCTCCAGACCCCAGCCGATGATCACGGCGCAGGCCGCGCTGGAGATGACGGCGACGAGGACGAAGACCCCGGCCTGACCCGGGGCGCCTGTGGCGGGACGCCGTCCCATGAGCAGGCGCCACAGCCGGTAGGGGACGTAGGCGAAGGCGAAGTTGCCGATGAAGCCGAAGAAACTGCCGGGGCCGATGGTGCCGAAGAAGTCGCTGATCACGGTGCCGATCGCCGCTCCCCAGGCCGCCGCAGGCCCAAACAGGAGCCCGGTGACGATGGGGATCACCGTGGCGGGCCGGACCTCCGTGAACCCCGGTACGATCGGCGCCACCTTCAGGGGGATGATCAAAGCGGCGTACACCGCGGCGCAAAGCGCGGTGAGCACGGCCATCTTGGTGCTACGCCACATGGCAAAGGCGTCTCTCAATGCGGTCACTCCCCGGCGGCAGTTGCGGCCTGCCTGCGTCGCCCCGTCCCCTATGGTTTTCTCCGCCGGGCCGTCGGTCCCTCCTTACGGCAGGTGACAGGAAACAGGGGATAGGGGATAGGGGATAGGGGATAGGAACGGCGGAACTGCGGGACCGCAGCCCGCCCTGCCGAAAGCCACCGCCCGCCTCGTCATTCGCCGGCCCTCTGCGGCCCATGTCGGCACCACACTGGAAGACGCCATAGCCTGCGAGGGGTGTGGCGCTGTTGTGCAGGGGCGGCGGCTCCCAGGCGGGCGGCCCCTCACCCACGGCCGCTCCGCGACCGTGACCTCTCCCGGTCGCCCGCATACGACGCGGGCTGGGAGAGGTTGAGGTGGCGGCCCCTCACCCACGGCCGCTCCGCGACCGTGACCTCTCCCGGTCGCCCGCATACGACGCGGGCTGGGAGAGGTTGAGGTGGCGGCCCCTCACCCACGGCCGTGGCCCTAACCTCTCCCAGGCCCGAGGGGCGTCCGGGAGAGTCGGGCGCCCCTGCGGGGCGCTTGCGGGTGAGGGACCGCCCTGCCGCGAGCCACCGCCCGCCTCGTCATTCGCCGGCCCTCTGCGGCCCATGCCGGCACCACACTGGAAGACGCAATGGCCTGCAGCGGCGGTGGTGGTGTTGTGCAGGGGCGGTGGCTCCCAGTCGGGCGGCCCCTCACCCACGGCCGCTCCGCGACCGTGACCTCTCCCGGTCGCCCGCATACGACGCGGGCTGGGAGAGGTTGAGGTGGC
>Ga0334883_1001727_pt1 | contig 30456 bp, 22 predicted proteins | sample GraSluR1_MG_6_FD_207230 | JGI IMG/M metagenome (GOLD analysis project Ga0334883, IMG submission 207230) | Sludge microbial communities from methane-producing bioreactor in Wageningen University, Netherlands - Granular Sludge_09_05-R1 | ecosystem: Engineered > Bioreactor > Anaerobic >...
AGCCTGCTTGGGAACCTCTCTCACATAGTAAAAGATACCCGAATTGCCCCTGTTTGAAGTTTTCCAGTCAAGAGAGAGCTCAAAGTTGCTGAATTTCTTATCGCTAAAGATAATATCCCCGCCCGAACCCTGACCGGGAGTTCTTCCCTCTCCAAGGCAAACCTTCATGGCATTATCGTCGATAATCCAGTTCTTTGCCATGGCAGTTCCGTTATACTGTCTCCAGCCTGTAAAATCCGTGCCGTTGAACAACAGCACCCAACCTTCATTTATGTCATTTTCAGTCAGCGTGTTTGGTTGCTGGGCAGCAGAATCAGCTGCTGATAACATCGTTATAACGAATACCAGCAATAATGTGTAAAGCTTTTTCATTGGCATATCATTTTTATACTGCAAGTTAAGAAAAATATAAATACATATGGGAAGAAAAAGAATAGTATCGTTACGATAATAATTTTTAAAAAAAGTGCAAAAAAATTTGCATGACTAATTCGATAGTCGTATATTTGCAGGGAAGAAGACGGAAGACCGAAGACGGAAGACGGAAGACGGAAGACAGAAGACAGAAGACGGAAGACGGAAGACGGAAGACGGAAGAACGAAGACGGAAGACCGAAGACAGAAGACGGAAGAACGAAGACAGAAGACGGAAGAACGAAGACAGAAGACGGAAGAACGAAGCAGTTGGCGAAAAAGAACCTTCTTGCTCTGAGCCCTGCATTGCCAGCCGAAGCTTCAGCGTAGGCTGGAGCCCTGAGCCATTAAAGACCGAAGACGGAAGACGGAAGACAGAAGACGGAAGACGGAAGACGGAAGACGGAAGACAGAAGACGGAAGACCGAAGACGGAAGACGGAAGACGGAAGACCGAAGACGGAAGACCGAAGACGGAAGACGGAAGACCGAAGACCGAAGACGGAAGACAGAAGACGGAAGAACGAAGCAGTTGGCGAAAAAGAACCTTCTTACTCTGAGCTCTGTGCTATTATGTTTTCGAACAGAAACTATATATAATTAATAATTAAACACTTAATGAATATGAGACTAACCAGAGCAGAAGAACAGATCATGCAGATTTTGTGGGACATGGAAAAGGGAATTGTAAAGGATATACGCAACCGCTTCGATGACCCCAAGCCTGCGCGCAACACCGTTTCAACGGTAGTAAGGATCCTCGAGAGGAAAGGATTTGTCGGCCACAAGGCCCGCGGCAACACGCACATCTATCATCCGCTGGTTTCAAAGAGCGATTATTCAAAGAGTCAGCTCTTCGGCCTGATCGAAAATTATTTTGATAATTCCTTTCCTGCACTAGCGTCGTTTTTTGCGCGTGAAAAGGACCTCTCCATGAAGGAACTCGAATCACTTCTGAAGGATACAAGAAAATCACTGACGAAAGGCAAAAAGAAAAAATAGAATACTATGGAAGCTTTTGCGGGATACCTGTTAAAGTCAGCTGCATGGCTTACAGGTTTCGCACTGGTCTACCTCATCTTCCTGCGAAATGAAAGGTATTTTCTTGTTAAGAGGTATTATCTGCTGACCGGTATTCTGGCAGCATTTTTCCTGCCGTTTCTTACGATCCAATACCAGGTTGAGCTGCCGGCACCGGAATACAGCAATATAGCAATTGCAGCTTCAGATCACTCTTTTTCTCCGGCTGTCCGGCAGGAGAATCACTCAGGATCACCAGTAATAAGTAATATACTGTTTTATCTTTATCTGTCCGGCGTTCTGATAATGTTTATCAGATCTATCCGGCAAACAGGATCATTAATCAGGAATATAAGAAAATCAGAGATAGTTAAAAGACAAAGTGCCACGCTTGTGAGGAGGGTGGGCCTTGGCACTTCATTCTCCTTTTTCAACTATATTTTTATCAGCCCGGAAATCAGTGATAAGGAAGAGGGTGAAATAATGAATCACGAGCTTGTACATGTAAAGCAAAAACACTGGCTCGATCTTCTTCTTGTTGAATTACTCAGAGTGATCCAGTGGATAAATCCTTTTGCCTGGATCTACTCCGTATTGATCAGGCAGAACCATGAATACCTTGCTGATGAGTCAGCTCTGCAGAAAACATCCGATCCATCGGTATACAAGGCGGTCCTGGCAAATCAAATGCTGGGCTCCCCGATTTTCAGCCTTTCAAATTCTTTCAGCTTTTCACTTAATAAAAAGAGGTTTGATATGATGAACAAGATAATTACATCACCCTACCGCAAACTAAAGTTACTTTATGTGCTTCCGGTCATTGCGGTTGTTTTCTATGCTTTCGCAGAAGCGGACTATAGCTATGCTGCACAGCCGGTTAATCCTGTTAATATTGACCTTGCAGTAAACACAGATCCGGTCGCTGATGGTGTTACACCGTTAAGCCTACCTGTAATAGATGGACAGGGAACAACCAATACTGAGGAAATTGTTGAACAGAAACAGGTTAAGGGTATCGTTCTGAAGGAGGACGGCCAGCCCCTTGCCGGAGTTGACATAACAACCACCGGTACTACGGGCAATGCATATGGTACTACAACCGACAATGAGGGTCTCTTTGAACTGAACAACATCACTCCTGACCAATCCCTTCTCTTCTCCTGCAGAGGGTACAGGCGGATTACCCTTAAGCCTGATTTCAGCAAGGTGATGAGTGTGCGGATGGAAAGAGATCAGGAATATGTGCCAACTGCCCAGAGGCCAATGCCCCTGGTCGTTATAGATGGTGTAATATCTGAAAAACCCTATCCCGATGCAATCCGGGAGCTGCGATATGACCTGGGGCCGGTAAGGCTTTTGCCGGGAAATGAGGCAACAGACAAATATGGTGAGAAGGGGGCTAATGGCGTCTATGAAGTTACCACAAGAAAGAAAGCCCTTGAGATGGGTCTAAGAGCGCCTCTTCCAAGACTGGCCTCTGAAGATTATCCGACTTTTCAGGGCCAGCGTTATACTGTTTTCAATGAATGGGTCGCCAATCAGGTCAGGTATCCCGCGGCTGCAAAGGAAAAAATGGTTGAAGGATGGGCTATCGTGAATTTTAATGTCGAACTTGACGGAATCATCAGCAACATTACATATGGACCCGGAACAGATCCTCTTTTGGGCGATGAGGTCATCAGGGCGATCAAAGCCTCACCCGCGTGGGACAAACCAAAGAACCCGGATGTTGATTCTCCCTTTTCTTTTAGCGTCACGATAGGATTCAGGCTTCCGGATCAGATAATTAAAGATCTGCCGTATGTTGTCGTCGAACAGATGCCGCTTTACCCGGGAGGAGAAATCGAACTGCTTAATTTCCTCAAAAACAATCTCATTTATCCGGAGGCTGCAAAAGCCGAAAATATCGAGGGAAGGGTGATTGTGAGGTTTATAGTGAGTAAAGAGGGCAATGCAGAATCAGCTACAGTTCTGAAGGGCGTCCATCCTCTGCTTGATACTGAAGCTCTAAGAGTGGTCAGCAAAATGTCGGGATTCAAACCAGGAATGCAGGATAGCAAACCTGTTAATGTGTGGTATATGGTGCCAGTTACTTTTTCACTTCAGGAGGAGAGACCCTGACCTTTCAGCTTCCGGTGCTCCAGAAGCGTTTATTTCTTGCTGCTTTCAGAACGTTCAGAGCATTTCTTCTTATTGTGACAACGATATCTCCGGTCATATCCAGAGGTTCGCCGTCAATATGGAACCTGGTTTCACTGGTCCTCATAACAACCTCTTTGTCTGTTCTGATATACCTGACATATTTTGACCTGTTCAGGGTTCCGGTAAAAAGCCTGTGAATAAAAGACAGGAACATATATTTCGGGAAGGGCCTGATCATTACAATATCCATAATTCCGTCGTTCGGTACCGCATCGGGGGCAATGAAGGCATTGTTGCCGAACTGTCTCGTGTTGGCAATTGTAAGCACATAAAGATCCTCGGAGACAATCGCTTCACCGCCGGCTTTTATGTCAACATGAACAGGGCGCAGCAGCAGGAAGGTTTTCAGGGTAAGATAAATATACGGGATAATTCCTCTCAGCTTCAGCTTATTAAATGAGTGGGCAACAAAGCTGTCGAGCCCGATACCTGCAACGTTGAGACAGAGTTTATCGTTGATCTGGAAAATATCCGTACACAGACTCTGGCCGTTACTTATATCTCGCAAAAGAAGCCTGATGTTGGGTTTGAACCCAAATTCCCTGGCAAACCCGTTACCTGATCCCACAGGAAGAACGGCAAGTATCTTACCGGTCCCGATCAGCTCCTCAGCCACAGTGTGTACGGTACCGTCGCCTCCTGTTGCCACGAACACATCATATTCATCAAAATGTTTTCTTATGAGTCCGGCGGTATCGTCAATACACAGGGTTTTAATGGATTCTATATTCTTACGTCGCCGAAGCCCGGATGAAATTATAAGATTAACGGGAGGCACTCCAGCCCTTGGATTAATTATGAAGAGAGCCCTTTTTTTATCTTGCCCGGGAAATTCCATACCCAAATGTACGGAAGTTTTTTGAATCGGACTGCGGTCTTTCTTCCTGCTTCTGACTTCGGTTCCCGCTCTGCGGGATTTCGTCACCCCGGCAAGCGGGGCTCCTCAACTTCCGTTCCGCTTGTGCGGAATCTCCGCTTCGCTCCGATCTTCCGTCTTTCTTCAGCCTTCCATATAAGGATACCTGTAGTCCGTATCGGGTATCAGGGCTTCCTTGACGGTTCTCGGACTTACCCAGCGCAGAAGATTAAGATGGCTTCCCGCCTTGTCGTTCGTTCCGGAAGCCCTTGATCCCCCGAATGGCTGTTGTCCGACCATGGCTCCCGTCGGTTTATCGTTTATATAGAAATTACCGGCAGCGTAACGGAGAGCCCTGCATGCCTTCAGCATGGCATACTTGTCGCTGCTGAAAATTGCACCGGTGAGGCCGAAAGGGGAGGTCTCATCACAAAGCTTCAGGGTCTCTTCATATTTATCATCATCATAAATATAGATGGTCATTACGGGACCGAAGATCTCCTCCTCCATGGTTATAAAATGAGGATCTGTAGTCAGTATAATTGTGGGTTCAACAAAAAAACCGCGTGTTTTATCTCCATTTCCACCTGCAATTATCTCCGCATCGGGTGACGATTTTGCGGCAGAAATATATGACATGATCTTTTCAAAAGAAGCATCGTCTATTACAGCGTTGATAAAGTTACTGAGATCGGTTACATCACCTGTTTTCATAGATGATATCATTCGCAGAATATTTCCCCTGGTCTCATTCCAGATCGATTGAGGGATATATGCTCTTGATGCTGCAGAGCATTTTTGTCCCTGGTATTCGAAAGCACCTTTTACAATTGCTGTGGCAAGTTCATCTGGTCGTGCCGAAATGTGTGCAAAAATAAATCCTTTTCCCCCTGTCTCCCCGACAATCTTTGGGTACGATCTGTAATTTCCCAGATTTTCCGATACCTGCTTCCAGAGGCTGTTGAAAGTGGCATTTGAACCTGTGAAGTGTATGCCTCCCAGGTCCCTGTGCCTGAGCACAATACTGCTTATCAGCGATCCGGATCCAGGGATGAAGTTAATGACACCATCGGGCAGTCCGGCCTCTTTAAAGACCTTCATCAGATACCAGCCCGACAGTACTGCTGTTGTGGCAGGTTTCCAGACAGTGGTGTTTCCCATCAGTGCCACACTGGTATTGAGGTTTGAGGCTATTGCCGTGAAATTGAAAGGGGTTATTGTGTAGATAAAACCTTCGATAGGCCTGTATTCAAGACGGTTAATGCTCTGGATGTCCGACAGGGGCTGTTCATGATAGATAAGGGAAGCAAAATGAGTGTTGAACCTGAGGTAATCGATCACCTCGCAGGCAGCATCAATCTCTGCCTGGTAGGCATTCTTCCCCTGTCCCAGCATGGTTGAAGCATTGATGGCGAACCGGAATTTTTTTGATAACAGCTCAGCGGCTTTAATCATTACTGATGCCCTTTCCATCCAGGAGATTTTCATCCATGCTTTTTTGGCATCGAGGGCCGCCTCAACGGCAAGCAAAGCCTCTTTCTCTGTTGCCATATGGTATGTGGCAAGTGTGTGCTGATGATCGGTGGGCATGACTATCATCCCGGTCTTGCCCGTACGGATCTCTCTGCCCCCTATTATGAGCGGGATATCAACAACCATGGCTTTCTGACGGGCAAGTTCCTCCTCCAGGAGTGTGCGCTCCCTGCTTCCTGGCATATATGAAAGAACCGGCTCATTCTTCGGTTCCCTGAAATTATAAATGGCATTGTTCATGACGGCGGTGTTTAATATGGTAACACACCTGATGAAATTTTGTTTGAATGGCACTTTTAAATTATGATACTACGATAAAGCCAGGTAATCAAAGGTTAATTGCCACTAAATCCCCTTCATACACTCAATCTTCAAACTCCCCCTTTAGGGGGCCGGGGGGCTTATTAACCTTCAGGCGCCATTCCCTCATAAATCTTCATGATCTCCTCCCGGAACTCCTCCGGAGCCTCAAGATGACCCCAGCCTGCATTGATTTGCCAGAGTCCATCATAAACTGAATCGTGGTACGAGCGTATCAAATGGGGTATGTTTTTCTCTTTCAATAATCCGGTCAGTAATTTGGCTTCGATCTCGTTTTCGAGAACAAGTATCTTAACAGCTTTTGTCATCTCCTGATAGGTTAAAATAAATATTGTGCTTTCCTGCTTTTACAGTTATTACCTCCCTGATCTGATCGTATATGATGATACTGTCGTCTTTGAAGGATCGCTTTCCGATTGCACCCTGAGAGTTACTGTGGCCCGGCGTGAGCTGTTATTATCATATGAGACAAAAACAGGGATCTGTTGTGATTCACCCGGTTTCAGTGAAGCAAGGGCATTGAGCAGCTGAGCATCCCATCCGTTGCCCGAGACTTCCGCCGATAACCTGAATATATCATGGTTAAGGGCTCCTTCATCAGCATTTTTATGAAGGGCCAGGCTTGTTGCTGTTGCTTCGCCGGTGTTGGTAAGCGTGAACCAGTGATATTCGCCGCTCACTTTCATCCGCTTCACCTGAGGTGTACGCAGCAGGGCGCCTCTTTTCAGGGAGCCCGATCCGTCGAGTGACCTGACACCCAGCTTGTAGATAAGGATGCCATCGCTGTTTCTGCGGAGGTCGATGATATAGAAATGCAGCCTGTTATGCACATCTGTCCATTCATAAAGGCTTCCCGAGTTTAGTCCGGCATGGAAGAGTGCATCGTTAAGCTGACGGTAATCGGCTATGGTCCTCATTACCGGAGTACCGTCGGGTTTGACGTAATCGATCATATTGATATCCTCAGGGTGAGCATCGATCACCCAGTTGAAGCAGTTAAACTGGTTAGGACCGCCATTTCTGCCCTCCTTATCTTTGTTTTTTGCCAGCAACACGCCGTTATCGGGACAAAAGGAATCATAACCTATCCTCTGCACTACCTCGAGGGAGTAGAAATTATAAGTTGGCACACCCGGTGAGAGCGGATTTTCTGCCGGGTCGTCCGGGGGTGTTCTGTCGTGTGGCTCTTCTCCATCGAGCCTTACAATGATCCCTGCCCGTGTACCCGGTCCTGGTTCAGCAGCTCTTGCCGTTACCTCTGCAACCACCGGGCCGGAGAGTGCGAGACCGTCGCGGCTCAGGGTCAGCACCTGCTCTTCTGTTATGAATCCGTTCACCATCCTGTTTCTAAGCATGAGTCCGGCCGGCATGGCGGCCCCCATAGCTGGCGGGACAACCCATCTCATATGAGGTCCGCCCGGTCCGTTGAACGATCCCCGGTCCATCATGTCCCATGTGCCGGATCCTACCCTGCGGTATGGCTGGACATAAGGGTTATTGTTATTGTCGCCGATCCTGAAGGCAAAGTGCCCCAGTTCGTGAGTTATGGTTCCTGAATTCTCCCCCTGCCTTATCGACGAAAGACCCCATTGCATCTGTCCTGCTTTCCATGATGTCCATGGCACATAACGCGTCGGTATCCATCGTGGTTTAGTTGTGTCGGGGTTTCCCCACTCGGCCGGGATATCTTCAGGTGAGTTGAATTTCATTTCACCGAATTCCTGCCATACGCCTGTCTCATCATATCCTGCATATACGCGAAGTATAGCATCATAATCCTTTTTAATATCACCTGCATCAGCCCTCCAGAGTGCATCCACATCGGGTTCCATGCGGCTGTTTGCCCTGGTGCCGTCGGGGGTGTAATCGTTCTGGCCCCACTCGCTGAGTCCATATTCCCAGAGGTTTTTTGGCATCCTGTAGGGTCCGAAAGGCTCGAGGAGAGTTATCCCGAATTTACCCCGCGACTGCTCCATCCAGTAACCGTTTATGGTCTGACCATGATTAACTTCTGAGGGGACCAGCCAGAAATCAGAATAGAAACGGGGAACATCTTCCCTTTTTACAGGGTCAATCTGAGGATTTCCGAAAAGATCGGAATTCCTGGGGAGAGTAATTACGAACGGCTGGTCGGGAAAATCGACCGCAACCAGAGCCATCCTGAATTTCCGCTCCGGAACAAGCGACGGATCGGCCCAGTTCCTTCCGGGAATCGGCCTGTAATCATCCCATGTCATATCATCCTGGTCCTGAACAACCTGAGGATCAATTGGTTTTGGCGGGATTGGCAGTTCTGCCGGAAGCTTAACGGAAAAGGTTGAGTTGTCTGACCTCTGCGACTTCGCGGAGACTCCGATAAAAAGAACAATGCAAATAACCAGTATCGATTTCATCACAATAATTTCTAATTCACTTACGAATTAAAGAAATTATTTTAAGAATATCACTTCTTCACCCCGACAAGAACACAATTATTCATCAACACATCCAACAGGTATCCGGAACATTCGCCCCGTATTGTGATGGTCTGACCGGGATTAAGATCGGGAAGATCTTCGAAATTCCGGAAAGTGCATATCACCAAAGTATAATTACTTTCTGTTTCAAGGGATACATTAACGGAGTTGTTCTCGCCGTATTTTACAGACCCGATCACTCCGGTCACTTCAATGATTTTGTTAGCATATTTTTCAACAGCAAGATCTTCCCCGACCTCAAAGGCCTTCTGGAGTGCCGATGCGGTCATTACATAGTCGGGCTTGACCTTGCCCAGATCCTTTTCCTTCAGATTATACAGATAAACGGCAGCAAGAATTCCTGCAACGGCCAGCAGGAAGATGAAAACCAGTGCAACAATATACCATGTTCTCCGGTTGTGTTGTTTCGGTAATATTGACATAACTCAGATAATTTATGTTTCTGAAAACAAATTTACTCTATTCCTGCGGAGTGTAAGTAATTTTTACAGTAACCTCTATGTTCTTAGCTATATTGTTCCTCACGACTGAGGGTATTTTTATGCCGTAATCTTCGGGAGAAATGATGAATTTTGATTCTGCAGTTACCGATTCTGCTGCAACATCAATCGTTCCTTTCGCTGACACCCTCTTTTTTACATCTCGTATCGTCAGATCACCCTCAACGGTTACTTCATATGAGCCGTTCTTTGTAAGACCGGTTCCGCCGATGTTGGTTATCTTACCTGAGAAGGTTGACCTTGGATATTTATCTGATTCCATGTAGTTCTCATTAAAATGTTCCTGCATAAGGGCTTTTTCAAACCGGAACGATCTGATAAGGACCTGGAACACTATCTCGCCTGTTGAAATATCAATCACGCTTGCTGCCTGGTTGTTATCAGCCTTGATATCCTCCAGGGGGGTAGACGAATAGAACCCTATATACCCGTTCCTGGTGATGTATTTCTGGGAAAAGGCTGTTGAGCCAAGCCCCGCAAGAAGTAATAAGAATATTAGATGTTTCATGGTTGTTAGGTGTTTGAATTCAATTTATGTTACTATTCCCGTGAATCTCTACCTGACGGTAAATACACGCAGAAGATTAAATCCGAAATAAATGTCACCGTTACTCCAGCTTCCGGTTGTTTCACCAAGAAAACCTTTTTCGATCATAGATCGTGAATTGGTGAAGAGTAACTGGAAGACATGTCCGCCTGTTTCAATATCAAAACCCAGAGTAAGAGGATTGTGTATCTCCTCGTTCCTGTAGGTCTGACGATTGGCTATCAAATAGTACTCGGCGTTAAGGCTTATTCTTTTGGCCAGCTTGATCCTGCCTCCCGCCCCGAGGGCCAGGATATCGTTTGGATCTGTTCCGTAATCGACCAGGTTACGGTGGAGCCAAGTGGGAGTTATCTGGAGCGAGAAAGTCTGGTTGAATTTGCGGCCTATCAATAGCTGGTTAACTGTTGCCAGTCTTGAATCGAACCAGGATGATCCGGGAGGCTGTGGCAGGTCAACGGTCCTTAATGCCAGCGAAGAAAAGGTGGATACGGAAACCGGTATTGCCTTTATTCCTGTTGATTGTCTCAGGAGTGAAAACCTGGCAAAACCATCGAATGTTTTTTCATAGGACGATCTTCCCAGCCCGACCATCAGCCAGTCTGTTATCCCGTATTCAAGTCCCAGATGCATGGTGGCCTGATCGAGGCCGAAGAACTCATAAAAACCTGAATTGATTTTTCCAAAACGGTGGGAAATCCTGAAATCAAATTGTCCGGCAGGAGTTCTCTCAATGGAGTGGCCGTTCATGATCCTGGTTGTTTTAAATGTTGCAGTAACCTTCTCCGGTCCCTGATCTTCATTATCTGACAGTAGGTCGAGAAGGTCTTCCTGGGCCTTAAGAGCTGATGAACCCAGCAGGACAAGCATGACAAAAAGAATTCTTTTCATTTCTTATGTTTTTGGTATCTAAGTTAATAACAAATTTTATAGCGTCATGTTCAATGAACCCGCGGCCTGGTGTTGTTATCTTTCACCGATACCTGCAATTGTAAAGGTACAGCTAATTGAATTACCGTCCTCATCGACGGCTGTTATGACATGATCTCCCTCTCCGGCAAAAAATTCAGTCTGGTGTATAAACCTTGTAGTAGCCAGATAATCATTATCGATATGCCAGAAGATCTTTTTTGACGGGTTTCTGTGGGCTATCTCAGGAATGATCCTTGTTGGTCTGCCTGTCTGGTCTCGCGGAATGAAGATCCTCACGCCCCTGGTTGGGTAAATGAACTCCATTGCCGCTAATCTTCTGTCTCCGCTGCACCCCGGGGCATACGGCGGGAGAGGCCTGTATTCCGGATGCTTCTGCCGATAAAAATATTCCATGGCCGGAGGAAGCACGAACCACGCCCTGCTGATTATTTCCCCGTGTGGAACGCACTCTGTTGTCACCTGACTTGTACCGGTTTTATCGAGATGTATAATATGGTGATACGGGCACACCTCGCTTCTCAGGCCGGCCAGGCAGGCCGGTATCTCTTCCGTTTCGGGGCAGTCGGGCCCTGCCCTGTGGCCGCTGAGCCTGCAGACCCGTATCATGGTCATCTCCTCTTCGGGGGGATCGAACCATTCAGATGATCCCACAATATTAACCAGATCGAATAATATAGGTGCTGCCGCCGACAAACCCGTCAGGCCGGGCCTTCCTTCGCCATCTGCATTGCCTGCCCACACGACAATAACATAATCAGGAGTGGTGCCTGCGGCCCAGGCATCCCTGAAGCCGAAGCTTGTGCCTGTTTTCCATGCCAGCAGGGGGGATGAATTAAAGTATTGCCAGCCTGTCTCACCCCCGGGTCTGTTTACCTGCCTCAGGGCCTGGTAGGTGAGCCAGATGGAGGCAGCTGTGAAGAGAGGCTCACCGACAGCATATTCTTCTTCTTTTACCGTTCCATCATAAGATAGCCGGGGAGGATGATAATCGGCCGGCACATAACTTTTTTCAGCATTATACCGTTTCAGGACTCGTGAGAGGGAGGCATAGGCGCCTGCCAGATCCCACAGTGTTGTCTCTCCGCCTCCAAGGATAAGTGATAACCCATAATGATCGGCGCTCCGGGTGAAATTGGTGAACCCGGTTCTGCGCAGCATATCGAGGAAGCGTTCGGTGTTGTATTGCTGAAGCATCCTTACAGCCGGTATGTTAAGCGACTGAGAAAGAGCGGATGATGCAGTAACGGCACCGTTAAAGCTGCGGTCGAAATTCTTTGGAGAGAATCCCGGGAAACGCGTCGGGATATCGGCTACAAGTGTGTTTGGAAGCAGCTCGCCCGAGTTTTGCATTGCTGCATAAAGAAACGGTTTTAAAATACTTCCGCTGCTCCTGGGCGATATCACAATATCAACACTTCCTGAATGATCACCTGCATTATCGTTGCTGCTGTTGCCGACATAAGCCAGTACGTTCCCTGAATCGACGCTTATGATCAGACAGGCCGCATTGAATACTAAATTATCCGAAAGGTTTTTCTGGTGGGCATTTATCACTTCCGTTGCCTTTTTCTGAAGAAAGGGGTCTATTGTTGTGCATATCCGCTCTCCCCTGTTATTCAGCCAGAAAAAATCAGTCAGATGACCGGCTGAAGAAGGAAGCGGCCTGGGTTCCCCGGGAAGAGGCTCTTCGATCGAGAGAACCAGTGTCAGGGAATCGATGAAACCCCTGGTATGGATCTTACGCAGAAGACTATTTCGTTTTTCACGGAGTCTCTCCTGGTTCCTTCCGGGAAATACGAGTGCCGGTGAATTCGGCAGAACGGCAAATGCAGCGGCTTCTGCCCATGTAAGATCGTCGGATGACTTGCCGGCATATCTCCAGGTGGCCGCTTCAAGCCCCACCGTGTTGCCTCCGAAGGGAGCATTGGCGACATACATTCCGAGGATCACTTTTTTTGATCTCAGGATCTCAAGCTTAATGGCTCCAATTATCTCGATAAACTTAGCGGGATAACTCCTCGGACGGTTGCCTCCCGAGAGGCGGGCAACCTGCATGGTTATAGTGCTCCCTCCGCTGACCGTTCTGCCCTCCTTTATGTTTCTGAAGAGGGCCCGTGTTATTGAAACGGGGTTTACTCCCGGGTGATAATAAAACCATCGGTCCTCGGAGGTAAGAATGGCTTTTTCAAATCTCTCCGCCACACGCCCGGAGAAAGGGAAACGCCATTGCCCGTCGCCGGCAATCCGTGCCCCGAGCAACGATCCGTCCGAAGCCTCAACCACAGTCGAAAGAGGTGCATCGAAACGGGGTACCGGAGTAATAATAAACAAGAGAATTATTACCCCGAAGGCCGTCACTGCTATTTTAACCCTGCGGCTCAACCTATTCTTCTCTTACCCTCACCATTCCTCCCGGGTGACGGGAATAACAGTTTTCAGTATACATGGCTTCGCACCATACCGAAGGCTGGTAAAACTCACCATTATATGCAGCATTGAGCACCAGGACAAATGTCTTTGTCTCACCACGGTTCAGGCTGAAATAGGTGCTAACCCTGTCGTCCCGGAAATCACGGTAATCAAACAGGTTTTCCTTTATCCCGTAAACGGCCTCGAACAGCCTCGTATTCTGTATCTCCCAGCCCGATGGAACCATCTGTGTGAGTGCGATGTTATCAACCCTGCTGAATGAATTGTTGGTTATCCTTGTTACCATCATGAAATCTGTCCCCTGCATGAGATCCCTTTGGTTAACAGGCTGCAGGTTCAGGTTTACATAATCGACATTCATTGCGAGACCTTTCTCATCGGTGGTAAGATCCGTTACCAGAGGAATTCCTTTCCTTACAAGGTTCATATATAGCGGGGCTGAAGAATTATTTGTTATAATCAGGCTGTTTTGTCCCTCCTTGATTTTCAGGGCCTTCTGAAACAGCTGCTGCGGACGGAGAGTATCTTCCGACTTTTCCCCGTTTGCCACAATGGTAACATTTATTTTGTCATTCACTTCACCGGGGAACATTTCAGCAAACTTCATATAGGATAATAGTCCCCAGGAGAGTGTCTGCGTGCTGTACCAGGCATCAGTGCCGAAATGACTGCAAATATTTCTGAGGACCGGCAGCGCCTCCTCTCCTTTTTTAAGAAGCACCAGGGTGTACAGGATTATTGCCTGGTCGCGTATCTGACTACCGTAATAATACTCGTAATAGTCGGGTTCTGTTGAGGTGTTGCGCATATCAAGCAGGCTCTCCGCCACTTCTGGTCGTCCTGAAACGGCATAGGCTGCTGCGAGAAGCCATCGGGAAAGCTGTGGTATTCCCTCCGTTTCTCTCAGCCGGTTCATTGCACCCCTCTCGGGCTCGCCAGCCAGGGCAAGGGTGAAGAGCCTGTAGGCCTGATCGTTGGCTGATTGTCTGAAATTAGGGTCATACCTCCAGCCAAGCGACCTGCTTCTCTGATAGCCTGTCCATTGTCTCATGAAGCCTGCGGGAAGGAGGTGCCCCGCCTTTTCAGCTTCGATCATAAAGTGTCCGGTAAATGATGTAACCCAGTTATCCGGCTGGTATGCACCGGGCCATAAAGCTATTCCTCCGTCATTCATCTGGCGGCCGGCAGCCTTTGTGATGGCATTCCTGATATTTTCAGATGCTCTGGCGGCTGAAGCTGTGCTGTTGCCTGATAACCTGCTGATAAACAGTTGGGGAAATGAGGCCGAGACGATCTGTTCGGTACAGCCATGAGGATAATTAATGAGATAATCAAGCCTTTTTTCAAGATTTACGGATGGCAGCGATGATATCTCAATGATGGCAGAATTTGATCCTTCCATACCGAAAGGAGAAAAAATGGATTCCCATCTCCCGCCGGGTTCCACTATCTTCAATTCAGCCCTTGTCTCCGGCGGATTGGGGCTCCTTATATCGAGCTCCACTTCATGGAGAGCCGTTTCACCTCCCCCTGTCGCTGTTATCCTTATAACGGCCTTTCCTGTTTTTTCACCTGCCGTGAACTGAAACCCGGTATCTTTTTCCCCCTGCCCGTCTACCTTAATGGTCAGCGTGCTGTTTTCAAAACTCAGCAAGTCATTGCTTTCAGCCTTCACAATGATATCAGAGATGTTCTCTTTCTGCACGAAAAGGGTAACGGGAAGGGCTGCTTTTTCACCGGGACTGATGACCCTCGGAACGGTAGCAAGTACCATAAGAGGATCCTTCACTGGAACACTTTTTTCTGCTGATCCGTAAGCCTTCTCATTCCCTGCCACTACCATCACCCGCACGGAGCCGGTGTATTGGGGCAGCATAACGGTATGCGTTCCGGTCTTGCCGGGGCCGAGATTAAAAGGCCCCAGGAACCTGACTGCCGGGATGAATCTCTGTGCCTTGCTCAGCGATCTGTCAATAACAGCTTCGTCGCCTCCCACCGCAAAGATCCGTTCGAGTGTTCCGCCAAAGGCTCCCAGGACAAGGTCATACAGGTCCCAGGTCCTTACACCAAGAGCTTCGCGGGCATAGAAATAGTTCCACGGATCGGGAGTCCTGTGTCCTGTAATATCCAGAAGCCCTTCATCCACTATGGCGAGTGTATATGTCATAGGTTTCTTACCGGCCTCGGACACCCTTATCTCAAACGGTTTCTGTGACCGCAACTCATCAGCCATCTGAATTACAGGCGAAAGATGTGAATCAGGGTCCTCGATCATTACAGGCACCACACCGTAAAGCCTTACCGGCATATCATTGACAGTCTGTGCATGTGGTTGTATAAGAGCGACATACGCAAACACGTTGGGAGCCATCCCCGGCATTGCCCTGAAGGAGACCTCTGTATTACCGCCTTTTGTGGCTACCCGCTTCTCCTCGATTATGCCGGTTGCATTTTCCAGGGTTATTATTGCCATTGAGTTTTCCGGCGAAGGGAAAGAGATCCTGATCTCATCGCCGGGGTTATATTTTTCGCGGTCGGTGTTTACTGCCAGCTGTGTGGCACCCCCGGTACTCTCTTTCATCCCATATTCCCAGGGCCACTCGATCAGCACAATCCTGCCGGTGGAATGGCCCCCGGGCGTTGTTACCCTTATCAGGTAACGCCCCCACTCATTCCTGTCTATCCTGAAGCTGAAGCTACCCTCACCTCCCGTTGTGGTTATCCTCTGCTGTATGACAGGTTTGTATATTCTGCCTGAGATGTAATGGGCAAGGTTTTCCTGGTCCGATTCCCACCACCACCTGTAAGAGATTTTGTAAACCGAAAGCTCAGCGGAGGAGTTGACAGGCTTGCCGTACTCATCAACGGTAACAACCCTGACATCAATTTCACTGTCGGTGAAAAGAATGCGCTCTTTTCCGCTGAGCGCGGGAAGGTTTATCCCGGCAAAGACAGGATAGGGGGCATATTTGCGGGTGGTCTGCACAATGCTTTCGTCTCCTCCTCTCTCGGATACTTTTGCCGTAAACACCACATTCAGCATGCCCGGTGCAGATAGCTGTGTTCCCGGATCGAAGGTGAAAGATGCTTTTCCGTTTCCGTCGGTGGCGCCGTCAAATATTTTCACGGTCTCGTGGTAGAATTCCGCTCCCGGATCATCGAAGGTATACTGGCTGTATCCCGGGAAATCCGTTCGTGTATGTTTTAAAAGGTATTCAACGGTCGATCTCTGGTTGCCGGCGATCATGCCATTCAGCCATTTAACGTCGATGGTACCGTCTGCCGGCCCTGCCTTTCCTCCAAGTATATCAGACGGGAATGAGAGGTCTATTTTCAGGCGGTTGGGCTTAACGGTCTCAACTCTTACTCTCTGTGTGAAGGTTGCCCCGCCGATCCTGATAACAGCACGGTAATTTCCTGTAACATCATCAGCTTTTGTTGCGGTTCGGAAAACAATAATCCTTCCCTTTGCAAAAGGCTGCACCTGATAATCTCTTCTCTGTTCGAGGGGATTGACCAGTTCAAACTGAACGGGATGGTTTTCCGGGAGCTCATCCTTCATATCCCTGATAAAGACTGAAAGGTAAATTGAGTCGCCAGGACGCCACACATCACGCTCACCATGGATGAATGTTTTAAGCCCTTCCTCAGGCATGGTGCCGGACACATCAAAGGAGCTCAGAGATAAGGATGATCCGTCATTTATTTTCAGATAATTGCGGTCTGTTTCTTTTTCCGCGATCAGCAGGAAAGGTTTGCGTCCGCATTCAAGAGACACCCCTCCCTCCTTATCCGTACTCCCTGAGGTCAACAACTGCATCTGATAATCATATACACTGATGGCGACCTCACTCACCGGCAAAGCAGTGATTATATCATTGACAATTACGCGCAGCATGTTGTCGCTTCCTTTCTTGGCCATTAGACCAAGATTCGAGGCAATCATGTTTCGTGAGACCTTCCTGTCGGGACTGTAATAGGCATCCTTGCACGGGTCGTCACGGTCCCTCCAGTCAAACCCCATTGAATAGAAAATCAGGTCATCGATATCGTCGTAAAAGTTGTCGGGATCGTCCCAGAAATCCCTGTAACGGACTTCTGCCTCCCTCATCATCTCCTCGTATCTGCTGTCAGCAGACGATCCGCTGCACCGGAAGAGGGAGTACGATCTTCTCATGCCGAGCTCCACCCTGTAAAGGACACCCGGCTCAACGGTGATGTAATCAGACAGATCGATGCTGTAGAGGTTCCAGGTGTCGGGTATGATCATTGAGGAACCTGTTACCAGGTCTATTTTCCCTGAGTAGACAGGACGGCCGAATCTCTTGAAGCCATAGCCGGTATTTATGTTCTGCTCCTGAAGGAAATAAGGGAGATTATTCTCATATATCCTGATGATCTTAAGATCCACTGCATTAAGATTTGCCGCCTTGAAGGGGAAGATCAGATTTTGGGATGCAGGAACGATTACTCCGTTGCCCGTAAGGGCCAGTGAAGGCGGGATTGAAGAAAAGTCGAGCTGTTTTGAGAAGTCCGATTGCAGACCCACTCCCCTGTTGTTTGTAAGAGATGATTCAACATTTATTGTTACGATTCCCCTTAGAGCCTCTTCAGGGAAAATACTCACAATATTCAGGTTTGTGCTGGTATTAAGTGGCACAGCCGGATCGAGCCATATGAGCCCCTCGCTCTCCTGCGACATATCGACGGGATCGGAGAAGACTATATCCATCCTCTGACTCTCTCCGGGGACCTTCATCACATCAAGAACAGCAAACCGGTCAGCAGCCGGTATTTCTATATTAACCGAACCTTTGCGCCGTACTCCTGACGGAGAGCCGTCCCACGAGAGGGTCAGCAACTGGTCTTTTGAAGAGCGGTTAATATTTACCACCCTGAACTTATGGCTCAGAATATCGGAATGATCCCACACCAGTCTGAGTCTGTTTCTGCCGATCTTCGCTTCGACTAACTTTTCAGCTTCGGATGAGGGAAGGTAATCAGAAGCGATCAGCTCTCCGTTCAGGACATATCTGTTTTCTTCCGTGACCGTACATTCAAGATGCCCCGCAATAACATGAAAGTCCTTTTTAACTGTCTGGAACCTCATCGGAAAGATACTGAGCCTCTCCTTCACATCTGCAATTTTAGAGAGGTTAAGCTGCCCGGTCCAGGTCGTGCCCTGTTCCAGAAGGCGCGAAGGCCTGAAAACAAGCGTGCTCTCGTCAACCCATTCGGCCCTGCCCTTTATGGCAGGAGTGAAGGTCAGCAATCTTCGTACGGACCTTTTATTTGCCCCGGCTGCAAATTCCGGAGTGAAACGGATCTCAATCACCGAGTTGGCATGGATAATACCGGATGTATAGCCGGCAATATACTCACTGAATCCCTGATCGACGGGGATTGCAAAATCCGAAAATGCAGTTGTTTTGCGGAGTGACAGTTTTGATGACGTCCTGTCGCTCTCTCCGCATGAAACGGAAATAAGCAGAACGGACAGCAAAATAAGGGCTTTTGCAGCTTTCATAGGAGTGAATATATTAAGAGTTAAAAATCTTGCTGAATATCAAAAAGCTAAAGCAGTATTCTGTTCCCCAGTTGTTTTGATATCAAACCGAGGGCGGCGCTAAGATTGCCGTATCTCTTCTGCAGGGCAATAACTTTTTCCGTATCACCACCCTTCGACGCCTCCTCCAGCTCACGCATCACCTCATTCCTTCTAATGTGTATCTTGTCGCTTTTGAACTTAAGCACGGCATCGGGTACAATATCTTTCAGCTTCATATCCTCCGTTTCCACGTAGGTGTGTTTCTCTTTCCATATCCTGCTCAGTTCATGCTGGTCAGCGAGAAGTTCTGCAGACTGCCTCGAAATCTCCGGGTCCTCGTGTTTCACAAAATACTTGTCGCCCGGGAATAAGCCCTGCTCCGAGTGGAACCTGAAATCGTCGAATATGCGGCGGCATACCGGATCATCAAATTCGAGATCATCCGACACGATCTCCTTCACTATATAATCCAGGACTGTTATTACTTCTTCCTGTTCATCCTCTTTACTGATTATCCGGTCGAATTCCTCGCTGCCGAATTTCAGAAGCAACCTGATTATCTCTTTTTCAGAGTAAAGCGGGATGCTCTTATGAACTGTTCGTCGGGAAGTTTCGGGAGGAGGGAGGGGGAGATCTTCCGGTACGGGGTACCTGTTCCGGTCCTGAAAGCTCTTCTGCTGTCTCAGCTTGTTAACCTCGTGATAGAGAACCGGTTCGGGAACCTCCATAATAAGACTGCACTCCTTGATATATATGGTTCTCGTTATCGATTCGGGAATGCCGGCAATTGACCTGACAATATCACGTATAAGACCTGCTTTTTTTACCGGATCATTCTCTGCCTCATCAAGCAGAAGGCGTATCTTGAAGCGGATGAAATCGGTTTCGTTTTCTTTCAGGAATTTGCGGAACTCCTCATTGCTCACCTTTTTTGACCATGAATCGGGGTCCTCGCCGTTAGGCAACAGTACGATCTTTACGTTCATCCCCTCTTCGAGAACAAGGTCTATGCCTCTTATTGAGGCTTTTATGCCGGCCGGATCACCGTCGTAGAGGATCGTTATGTTCTGGGTGAATCGTTTGACCAGCCTCACCTGCTCCTGGGTAAGCGATGTTCCCGATGAAGCCACTACATTCTCAATGCCGGCTTCGTGGAGCGACATCACATCGGTATATCCCTCAACAAGATAGCAGCAATCCTCCTGGGTGATGGCCTTGCGGGCCTGATAGATCCCGTACAGGATTTTACTCTTATGGTATATTTCCGACTCAGGTGAATTGACATATTTGGCACTCCTGGGTTCGGTTTTCAGGATCCTTCCTCCAAACCCCAGCACCTGGCCGGAGAGAGAGTGAATGGGAAAAATGACCCTTCCGCTGAACCTGTCAAAAAGGCGCTCCTCGTTTTTAATCGTAAGACCCGATTTTACAAGAAGATCCTCCCTGTAGCCATCCTCGAGGGCTTTACCGGTAAAAGAATTCCTCTTCTCAAAGGAGTATCCTATCTCAAACTTTTTCAGGGTGGCATGACGAAACCCTCTCTCACCGAAATATGAGAGCCCCACAGATATCCCCTCATCACTGCCGAACAGGTTTTCGCTGAACTGCCTTGCTGCATACCCGGTAACAACCAGGAGGCTCTCCCTTTCATTCTGCTTCTCAATATCTTCAGGCGTCTTCTCCTTCTCAACGACCTCGATGTGATATTTCCCTGCAAGGTATTTCAGCGCCTCGGGATAGGTGAGGTGCTCGTGCTCCATGATGAAATTCACCGAATTCCCAACCTTGCCGCATCCGAAGCATTTGAAGATCTCCTTCGACGGAGATACAGTGAACGACGGGGTCTTCTCGTTATGAAAAGGACAGAGACCGATGTAATTAACACCCCGCTTTTTCAAAGGCACGAACTCCTGTATCACATCAACTATCTGCGCTGCATCCAGTATCCTCTCTATGGTAGGGCGATCAATCATTCTCCAAATATATTGCGAAATCCGGGAAAAAGAATGGAAAATGGAGAAGAGATATGAACAGCGGAGAGAGAATGGGGGAATGGGAGAGAGGGAGAAGGGGGGAATCTCCCTAAATGCTCCTAGTCACCCCTTCACCCCTTCTGTAATTAATAATTACTACATTTGCCATGTATGAAATCATCCTCTGATAAACTGATAGTCCTGACGGGCGCCGGGATGAGCGCAGAAAGCGGGATCCGTACCTTCAGGGAAGCCGGAGGATTATGGGAGGAGTATGACGTAACAGAGGTTGCTTCACCAATGGGCTGGTGGAAGAACCGGGAGCTTGTGCTTAGATTCTATAACGAGAGGAGAAGACAGCTCGCGGAGTGCCGGCCCAATAAAGGTCACTCCACACTGGCGGAGCTGGAGAACTATTTTGACGTTCACATAATTACCCAGAATATCGACAATCTTCACGAACGTGCAGGCAGTACAAAAGTGTTGCACCTTCACGGTGAACTGACAAAGGCAAGAAGCACTGCCGACCCGTCTCTTGTATATGATATTGGATATAAAGACATTAACCTGGAAGATAAATGCGAAAAGGGAAGCCAGCTGCGTCCCCATATTGTCTGGTTCGGTGAGCAGGTTCCGATGATGGATGAGGCGGTGAGAATTACCGAAACGGCAGATATATTTGTTGTCATCGGAACCTCACTTAATGTATATCCTGCAGCAGGACTGATAAACCATGCACCCGCCGGTGCTTCCCTCTGGCTGATAGACCCCAATGAGGTATATGTTCCGGTAACCAGGAAGGTGGAGATCATCAGGGCAGGAGCCTCGGAAGGGGTGGCGATCCTGAAGCAGAGAGTGTTGTCTGAATGAATGAATTTCTTCATCCCCGCAAACCGGGGTCTCATAATAACAATACAGATAAGGTACTACAGGGCGGGACACATCAATGCGGAGAATAAAAGCATTAATCGCCGCAGATTATGCAGATATTATTTTTTATTGCGAAGATTAGTTTATATATTTGACGCAATTATTGCGGAGAATGAAAGTATATATCTACCAGCAATCAGATTGGCCGAATTTTAAATGGGACAACAATTCCATTCTACTGCCACTTTCCGTTGTCAGGCACTCGCAGGGAAAGCTGGTCGGGAAAATGGAGGCTTTGGGATTTAAGCTGAGAAATGAGGCTGTTTTGGAAACTTTAACCACAGAAGTAATAAAGACATCTGAAATTGAAGGTCAGGTTTTGGACCTTGATCAGGTTCGCTCCTCGATAGCCAGAAGATTAGGGATAGAAGTATCAGGCCTCGTACCATCTGACAGAAATGTGGATGGAGTAGTAGATATGATGTTAGATGCGACGCAGAACTATGCAAAGAGATTGACAACTGACAGACTATTTGGCTGGCATTCAGCTTTATTTCCTTCCGGACGGAGTGGTTTGTTAAAAATTATTACGGGTAAGTGGAGAGATGATTCAACTGGACCAATGCAGGTTGTTTCAGGAGCTTTGGGGAAAGAGAAAGTACATAATCAGGCCCCTCCTGCAGCAGAGATCAGAAAAGAAATGAAAACATTTCTTACATGGTTCAACAGGAAACCTGATGAGGACTTAATTTTAAAATCTTCTATAGCTCATTTATGGTTTATTACGATACATCCCTTCGAAGATGGTAACGGAAGAATTGCCCGTGCCCTGTCAGAAATGTTACTTGCCAGATCAGACGATACATCCCAGAGGTTTTATAGTATGTCTTCGCAAATAAGATCAGTGAGAAAAGAGTATTACAGGATTCTTGAAAAGACTCAGAAGGGGACTCTTGATATTACTGAATGGCTGGTCTGGTATCTAAAGTGTCTGGAAGATGCACTTAATTCATCAAATATCATTCTTTCAAAAGTTCTCTATAAGCATCAGTTTTGGACGAAATTTGCATCTGAAAGCCTTAACACCAGACAAATTCTGCTGATAAACAAAATATTGGATAACTTTAAAGGTAAATTGACAACTTCAAAGTGGGCAAGGATTGCCGGGTGTTCCCAGGATACTGCACTCAGAGATATACAAGACCTCCTAAATAAGAAAATCCTACGGAAAGATCCTTCAGGTGGAAGAAGCACAAGTTATTCTCTTATGAACCTTTAAAGAAAAAAGCCCGGCAGCTGACAAGGACGATGGTCAATTTTAAATACTTTTTCTGGTTAATGCTGGCAGCGTAACGCGCGGCGAAGCAATCCCCGGAATAATTTTACTATTTTTGTTTAATAATATCCCTTCATGAAACAATCCTCCCGAAAAATAATTGTTGCGGTTACAGGCGCCAGCGGATCCGTTTATGCTCAGAAGCTCTTCGGAAGTCTTATCGGCCTCAGGGAGCCTCCGGAGGAGATAGCCGTCATCTTCTCGGATAATGCAAAGGCAATATGGGAGTATGAGACAGGAGAGAAGTTCACTGCTGATCATCATGTGAAGGAGTATGATAACAGGGATTTCTTTGTTCCGTTTGCTTCCGGCTCCTCTGACTATAACACAATGATCATCTGTCCTGCATCGATGGGTATCCTTGGACGCATCGCCTGCGGAACCTCTGATGATCTTGTTGCGCGTGCCGCCGATGTGATGCTGAAGGAGAGAAGAAAACTGATTGTTGTGCCCCGTGAGACTCCCTATAACCTGATCCACATAAGGAACATGGAAAAGCTTACCCTTGCCGGTGCGGTGATTTGTCCCGCAACTCCTTCATTTTACAGCAGGCCTCAAACCATCAACGACCTGGTGATGACTGTGGTGGAGAGGATCCTCTCGCTTGCAGGATTTGATGCTGAAACCTACCGCTGGATGGAGAATGATTGACAGGAGGATCGCGCGGTTTTTCAGAAAGCATCATGTGCTGACCATTGCCACCACGGTCGATAATGAACCCTGGTGCGCTAACTGTTTCTATGTCTGGCTTGAAGATGAAAATGCCCTGGTTTTCACAACCGATACCGGAACACGGCACGGGCAGGAGTTCCTGAAGAATCCTCTCGTCGCCGGATCGGTGGTCCTGGAAACATTCGTCATCGGCAGGATCAGGGGAATACAGTTCCAGGGCGTTGTCTCGGAACCCACGGGTGAGCTGGCAGTAAAAGTAAAGAAGGCTTACCTGAAGAGATTTCCCGTTGCCATGCTGATGGACACCAGACTATGGATAGTCAGCCTGACCCTTATCAAGATGACGGATAACAGGCTGGGATTCGGGAAGAAACTGATATGGCAGAAAAGTAAGCCGGCATAACGGCACAACGGCTCAGCGGCACAACGGCTCAGCGGCGCAACGGCTCAGCGGCGCAACGGCAAAACCTTTGTTTCATACCTAAAAGCCGTTACGCCCCTACGCCGCTACGCCCCTACGCCGCTACGCCCCTACGCCCCTACGCCTTTACGCCCCTACGCCGTTACGCCCCTACGCCGTTACGCCCCTACGCCGCTACGCCCCTACGCCTTTACGCCCCTACGCCGTTACGCCCCTACGCCGTTACGCCCCTACGCCGTTACGCCCCTACGCCGTTACGCCCCTACGCCGTTACGCCTCTACGCCGTTACGCCCCTACGCCGCTACGCCCCTACGCCGTTTGTAACTATCTTCCAATTTAGATATATTTGCCCCCGTACCAAACAGGCAGAAAATGTTTTCAGGAATAGTTGAAGAGGCGGCTCCGGTGGTGAAACTGGAGAGGGAGAAGGATAACCTTCATATTACGATGAGATGCTCTTTTACGGATGAGCTGAAGATCGACCAGAGCATATCGCATAATGGCGTATGCCTTACAGTGGTCAGGAAAGAAGCTGACACCTATACTGTTACAGCTATTAAGGAGACCCTCGAAAAGACCAATCTCGGATTGCTGAAACCCGGCGACAAGGTCAATCTCGAGCGCAGCACAAAGCTTGACGGGCGCCTCGACGGACATATGGTTCAGGGACATATTGACCAGACAGCTCTCTGCACCGGTGTGACAGAAGCCGGTGGCAGCTGGTACTATACTTTTGAGTATGAGCCCCTTCAGGATGATTACATTACCGTCGAAAAAGGGTCAGTCTCCGTTAACGGTGTCAGCCTGACAGTGGTTAACTCACAGCCGAAATCATTTCAGGTTGCCATTATCCCTTATACATGGGAGGTTACCAACTTCCACAGGATAGAAAAGGGAACAGTCGTCAATATCGAATTTGATATCCTCGGCAAGTACATCGCCAAAATCGTAAAACAACAACTACAGAAGTAAAGCTACTGCGATATCCTCAACCTTTTTATAAGGGGCACTAACCCCCTAACCCCCCTAAAAGGGGGGCTAATTAGAAGCGAGAAGCGTCTGTGCGGATTAGAAGTGGAGAGGCTGTTGACATCAGATACAAAGCAAGTCCCCTTTAGGGCCTGCCTGCCGTAGCGTCAGCGCAGGCAGGGATTTAGGGGCCTATCGCCTCCTCCTCACCCTCGACCTGTCAACCGGCATATTGTCCCTTCTCCACCGGATTATGCCACCCTCCAGATTATAGACTTTTGTGTATCCTTTACTGATGAAGAACTCTGCGGCAGTTCTGCTCCTGAAATCATTGTAGCAATAGAGGAACAGGGATCTTTCCCTGCCGATTGTATCTGCCGCTGCATCAAAACCTTTTGAGGTGGGGATGTGAACGGCATCCTTTATTCTTGCATGACGGTACTCGAAGAACTCCCTCACGTCGATCAGTATGGATGTGCTGTCGATAAGATATTCAAGGTGAAAGTAATAAGGATCGAGTGAGACATAAGTAACAGTATCAGAATCCTGTGCAGGCAGGGTACACGGGAGTGTCAGAAACAGCGTGAATATTATTATATGTGGTATTTTATGTTGCATCTTAAAAGGTACAAAATAAGTAAATAGTTCATAAACTAACTAACCCGCCATAAGGATCACCCGCGACTGACCGGCGTCAGTCAGGCAGGGATTACCGGTTGCCCGGTACCCATTTCCATTTTGTTTAGCGATTGTGTCCGGCTTTTTACTAACTTTGCCCCGTTTTCAAAAAAGTTGACAATTTTATAACTATCTGATCCGATGGGGAAACGTTTTCCTGAGTATAAAGGACTTGATCTCGCGGGGGTAAACAGGGAGATACTTAAGTTCTGGGACGATAATGATACTTTTAACAAGAGTGTTCGAGAGCAGAACGGGAAAGGTGAATTTGTTTTTTATGAGGGCCCGCCCTCTGCCAACGGTATTCCCGGCATTCATCACGTTATGTCGCGCTCCATAAAGGATGCCATCTGCCGTTACAGGACACAGTGCGGCTATGAGGTGAAGCGTAAGGCGGGATGGGACACTCATGGTCTTCCTGTCGAGCTGGGTGTGGAAAAAGCACTTGGTATAACAAAGGAAGATATCGGAACAGAAAGGATCTCAATTGATGAGTTCAATAAAGCGTGCCGGACCGATGTAATGAAATACACCGACCTGTGGGAGGAGCTTACGAGGAAGATGGGCTACTGGGTCAACATGGACCATCCGTATGTGACTTATGATAATCGTTATATCGAGACTCTGTGGTGGCTGCTTAAACAGCTTCATTCAAATGGATATCTGTATAAGGATTATTCAATTCAGCCCTATTCTCCCGCCGCCGGGACAGGCCTGAGTTCTCATGAGCTTAACCTGCCGGGTTGTTACCGCGATATAAAGGATACAACATGCACCGCCCTCTTCAGAATTATCAGGGATGAGAGGTCAGAGTTCCTTTATGGCATGACTGATACCGCGGATCTGCACATCATGGCATGGACCACAACGCCGTGGACCCTCCCTTCCAATACCGCCCTGGCCGTCGGCAGTGATATTGTCTATAGTGAAGTCAGGACTTTTAATCCTTATACGGGAGATCCGGTATCAGTTATTCTTGCAAAAGAGCTTCTCGGCACCTTTTTCCCCGAAGCCAACAGGGTCTATGAGCTGGATGACTTTAAGCCAGGGGAGAAAATTGTTCCCTTTAAGGTAAAAGGAGAGTTTCGCGGGGAGAAACTTAAAGGAATTAATTATGAGCAGCTTATCGACTGGGTTAAGCCCGATGAAGGCGCCTTCAGAGTTATAACCGGTGATTTCGTCACCACCGATGATGGTACCGGAATAGTACATATAGCTCCCACCTTCGGAGCCGACGACTACCGTGCAGGTAAAGAGAACGGCATTCCGCCCCTGCTCGTCAGGAGGAAGGACGGATCGCCCGGACCACTGGTCGACAGGAGAGGATTTATGGTACCTGTTGCCGACCTCGATGAAGAGTTTGTGCAACAGCGTGTTAATACTGAAACTTATGCCGGGTTCGAGGGCAGGCCTGTCAAAAATGAATTTGATCCCGGCGCTGTTGAAAACAGCGATACCCTAGATGTGGATATCGCTGTGATGCTGAAGCAGAAAGGCAAAGTATTCAGGATAGAGAAGCAGGTACACAGCTACCCCCATTGCTGGAGAACAGACAGGCCCGTCCTGTATTATCCGCTCGATGCCTGGTTTATACGTACCACGGCCTTCCGTGAGAGGATGATTGAACTTAACAATACAATTAACTGGAAACCACCGTCAACAGGCACCGGACGCTTCGGCAAATGGCTGGAGAACCTGGTCGACTGGAACCTGTCACGGTCAAGGTTCTGGGGAACACCTCTCCCGATATGGATGACGGCCGACAGAAAAGAAGAAAAATGCATAGGCTCGGCAGAGGAGCTCAAAACAGAGATAGAGAAATCAATCAGGGCAGGATTCATGAAGGAGAACCCTCTGGCTGATTTTACAGCAGGAGATAATTCGCAGGAGAATTATGAGAAATTTGATCTTCACCGCCCCTTCGTGGATGAGATCATCCTCGTGAGTGAAAGTGGTGAGAAGATGTTCCGCGAGCAGGATCTTATAGATGTGTGGTTTGACTCGGGAGCAATGCCCTACGCACAGGTTCACTACCCGTTCGAAAACCACGATATTTTCAATGATATGTTCCCGGCCGACTTCATTGCCGAAGGAGTCGACCAGACAAGGGGCTGGTTTTTTACGCTCCATGCAATAGCGACCATGATCTCCGGCTCGGTGGCCTTCAGAAACATTATCTCAAACGGTCTGGTGCTCGACAAAAGCGGTAACAAGATGTCGAAGCGCCTCGGCAATGCGGTCGATCCGTTCTCCACCATCGAAGAATACGGATCTGATCCGCTTCGCTGGTATCTTCTCACCAACGCTCAACCCTGGGATAACCTTAAATTTGATATTGACGGCGTGGATGAAGTAAGACGCAAGTTTTTCGGAACTCTCTACAATACTTATTCATTCTTCGCTCTTTATGCAAATATCGACAAATTTAAGTATGCAGAAGCTGAAATCCCGGTAAGCGAGCGTCCTGAGATAGACAGATGGATAATCTCACTTCTCAACTCGCTGATAAAGGAGGTGGGGAAATGCTATGATGATTATGATCTCACAAGAGCTGCGAGGGCGATACAGGACTTTGTGACCGAGGATCTCAGCAACTGGTACGTCAGGCTTAACAGGAAGAGATACTGGGGCGGTGATTATGACAAAGACAAAATAGCTGCCTATCAGACACTTTATGTATGTCTTGAAACGATTAGCAGACTTGCTGCTCCTGTTGCCCCTTTCTACATGGACAGGCTTTTTACCGATCTTAATGAATCAACAGGCAGGATCGGGGAACATTCGGTTCATCTTACCCTTTTCCCTGAGCCTGAAGAGTCGCTTATCGACAGGGAGCTTGAGGAGAGGATGGATATCGCACAGAAAGTATCGTCGATGATATTGAGCATTAGGCGGAAGGTGGGCATTAAGGTTCGCCAGCCACTGGCAAGGATCATGATACCGGTTCCCGACAGATCATTCGTGAATCGGTTTGAGGCAGTAAAAGATCTCGTGCTGGCAGAGGTCAATGTTAAGGAAGTGGAATACCTCGATGACAGCTCAGCCATACTGGTTAAAAAGATCAGGCCCAATTTCAGGCTGCTGGGACCAAGGTTCGGTAAGCTGATGAAGAATATCGGTGATGCCATTTCTTCTCTTACACGCGAGGCAATCATCGATTTCGAGAAAAGCGGCAAGTGCACATTTTTGATCGACGGTAACGAAATTACACTTACCACCGAAGATGTTGAGATAATATCTGAAGATATTCCCGGGTGGCAGGTTTCCAACGAGGGAAAGTTGACAGTGGCTCTCGACATTACGGTTACCGATGAACTGAAATACGAAGGTATTGCAAGGGAGTTTGTGAACCGCATCCAGAACATAAGGAAAGAGAGCGGATTTGACGTTACAGACAACATTAATGTCTTAATAGAAGATCATGACCTTGTAAGAGATGCAATAAACAGGCATGCCGGATACATCGGATCCCAGACACTTGCCACAACCGTATCGCTGGTGGAGAGTTTTTCTGAAACCAATAATATACGTGAAGTTGAAATTGATGATGTTATGGTGAGGGTATCCGTTTCACGAACATAAAAAATCCTTTCCTCTTCCTCCGATACACCGCTGCACCGCTGTACCGCTGTACCGTTATTTCTGTTTCATCTTTGCATCCATGCTCAGCGTGGCATGCGGGACAGCCCTGAGCCTTTCCTTGGCGATCAGTTTGCCGGTCTCCCTGCAGATGCCATAGGTCTTGTTCTCGATCCTTACCAGAGCCGCCTGCAGATGCTGTATGAACTTAAGCTGGCGTTGAGCCAGACGGCCGGCCTCCTCTTTTGATAGTGTAGTTGCCCCTTCTTCAAGTACCTTGAAGGTGGGAGAGGTGTCCATGGTATCGTTACTCTCTTCGTGGGTTATGCTTGATTTGAGTATCTCATAATCTTTCCTGGCCTTATCCAGCTTTGCGAGGATAATCTCTCTGAATTCCTCAAGCTCATCATCCGAATATCTTGTCTTTTCAGCCATGGTGTTAACTATTAAAATTATGCCGCAAATGTACTCTTTTTTAGTTAATAATAAAACATAAAATTATCTATCTTTGAACTCCTCAAATTAAAACAAAAAATGTCTGATAACAGTTCAAACAGGGAGCTTTCAAATGGTGTCCAGAGAAAGAATGTTGAAAAGAAATGGTACGCTGTTTATACCTTTCCGAGGGCTGAAAAACAGGTTGCGGACAGGCTTAATGAAGCAGCGATAGAGGTATTCCTGCCCCTTCAGAAGACCTACAGAGTGTGGAGTGACAGAAAGAAGCTGGTAGAAAAGCCTTTGCTTACATCATACGTATTCGTCAAGCTTCATGCGCGACATTTTCCGAGGGTATATACGGATAATGGTGTTGTTAAATTTGTAAGTTTTGAGGGGCGTCCCGCTCCTATCCCACAGGAACAGATTGATAATCTGCGACTTATTGTCAACAGTGATGCCGAGATTGAAGTATCAAGAGAAGAATTCGCCCAGGGTGACAGGGTTGAGGTGGTGTGCGGATCTCTTACCGGCCTTAAGGGCGAGCTGATAAAAATAGGCCGTACCAACAGGGTGATCATACGTGTCGACAGGCTCGACCAGAATATTATTCTTAAAATACCCAAACCCTTCCTGCGAAAGCTGAAGCCATAATGGCACAGAGCACAGGGCTCCAGCCTACGCTACCTCCTTCGCTAAAGCTACGGAGGTCAAAGAAAGCTTCGGCTGGCAATGCAGGGCGCAG
>Ga0334883_1001734_pt1 | contig 30382 bp, 13 predicted proteins | sample GraSluR1_MG_6_FD_207230 | JGI IMG/M metagenome (GOLD analysis project Ga0334883, IMG submission 207230) | Sludge microbial communities from methane-producing bioreactor in Wageningen University, Netherlands - Granular Sludge_09_05-R1 | ecosystem: Engineered > Bioreactor > Anaerobic >...
TGACTAACCATTCCACGTCACCCTTTCGGAAGAGACTGGTTTGTGCCAACAACCCGCTTCTCACGCCGGAAGGGTGACTCCTCCTTGCTCCCCCCAAAAACGCACCTACTTTGCGCGGGCGCACCCGTCGGGGATCGGTTGGGCGACGGCCGCCACGGCGGCCACGCAGGCGATGCAGACGAGGCCGCGGGCGGTCGCTCGCGGCAGGCTGTGGGTACTCACTGCGCGTCACCTCCGGCTGCGGGGTCTGTGGGCGGGGTCTCCTGCAGGAGCCAGCCGACGGTGCGATTGCTCTCGGTCAGGTACCGTTCGGCGACCCGCGCCACATCGTCGGGTGTCACGGCCTTGAGGCTATCGATGCGGGACATGAGCAGGTTCCAGTCGCCGATGGTTGCGTAGTGGGCCAGTTGCCCGGCGATACCGCCGTTGGTGCGCAACCCGTCGACGAAATCGGCCTCGATGGCATTGCGGACGCGCCCCATCTCGTGCTCTGTGGGAGGCTCGGCGACCAGCAGGGCGGCCTGGGCCAGCAGGGCGGCCTCGACCTCCTGATGGGTGTGACCCTCCTTCACCTGGCCGCGAAGGCCGAACTCCCCGGTGTGTCTCTGAGCCGAGGCCCAGGCCCCGGCACTCAGGGCGATGTCCTTGTCCAGGACGAGGTCTTTGTAGAGCCTTCCGGACCTGCCGTTGAGGACGTCGGCGGCGACCTCGAGGGCCGGGCTGTCGGGATGGGTGAACTGCGGAGTGTGGTACTGGATGAGCACCTGCTGCTGGGCCTGGGCGCGCATGGCGAGGCGGCGCTCTCCGCCCTGCTCCGGCTCCCGGGTGATGCGGGGGGCCGTCCCGGGCTTGGCCGGGATGCGGCCGAAATAGCGCTCCGCCATGGCGAAGGCTTCCTCGGCCACGACGTCACCCACGAGGACCAAGGTGGCATTGGCCGGAATGTAGTGGGTAGCGAAGAACTCGGCCGCATCGGCGCGGGAGAGCCGCTCCACGTCCCACAGCCAGCCGAGAACGGGGCGTCGATACGGGTGCGAGGTGTAGAACACCGCATTGAGGCGCTCGTAGAACGGGCCGTATGGGTTGCTTTCCATGCGCCGGCGCCACTCGTCGAGGACCACATCTCGCTCGGAGTAGAACTCGCGGAACACCGGGTTGGCCATGCGGTCGGAATCGACCCACATGAACAGCTCGAGCTTGTTGGAGGGCACCTCCACGGTATACACTGTGCGGTCGTAGCTGGTGAAGGCATTCAGGCCCGTTGCCCCGGCGGTCTGGTAGACGCGGTGCACCTCGTTGCTCACTATCAGGTCTCGCTGGCGGGCCAGAAGATCGTGGTACCCGGCCATCAGGGCCGCCTTGCGTTGCCTGGAGGCGTCGTCGTCATTGCCGCGGAGGGCGTCGATCCTGGCCATCTGGGCGTCGATCTGAGCCATGAGTGACTGCTCGCGGTCGACATCCCGGGTGCCCAGAGTGCGGGTGCCCTTGAACATCATGTGTTCCAGCAGGTGCGCAATGCCGCTACGCCCCTCCTGTTCGTTCACGGCACCCACCGCGAACGCCAGCCGGCAGGCGATGCGCGGGGTGTCGTGTCTTTCCACCACCAATACCTGCAGCCCGTTTCCCAGCTCATGCTCTTTCACATCCAACTGCAGCTCCTGGGCGGAGACGAGCCCCGCCAGCAGGAGCAGACAGGTGAGGACGGTGAGCGCGGTACGGCACATCCTTGGCATGTGATACCCCCGGCGTCTTTGATGAGCACAGAAAGAGGCAGTTTCCTTGCTGGTCTGCCCATACCCTCCGCGGGCGCCGTCGGGAGCGCCCTCTGCGGGGAGCTGTGACAGACAGGCCGGCGTGTCGAGCCCCGCCGGCGCATTCCCGAGAGCCCGACGTCTTGACAGAGAAGGAATGTTCGATAGAGTAAGTGAACCTAGTAGGGTGCAGGCCGGCGGAGGTGTTCCCGCCGCCGGCGGCCGGACGCGCCGGAGACATGGGCCGAGACAGAGGAACCATGGCTGAGCCTCGGGATGTTCTGGACCTGTTTGACCCCCTTATCGCGGAGTGGTTCCGTAAGGACGTCGGGACTCCGACGGACGTTCAGTGCGCGGCCTGGCCGCGGATTGCCGAGGGGGAGCATGTGCTGGTGACCGCGCCCACCGGGAGCGGCAAGACACTGACGGCCTTCCTATGGGCCCTCAACCAGCTTCTGACCGGGGATTACCCCGAGGGGCGCTGCAGCGTCCTGTACGTCTCGCCGCTGAAGGCCCTCAACAACGACATCCGGCGCAATCTCACGGTGCCTCTGGAGCAGTTGCGGCGCATGTGCCTGCATCAGGACCGCCCCCTGCCCCGCATGCGGGCGCTCACCCGCAGTGGTGACACTCCCTCCGAGGATCGGCGCCGCATGCTGCGGCACCCGCCGGAGATCCTCATCACCACCCCGGAGAGCCTGAACCTCCTGCTCTCCTCCCGGGGCGGGATGTCGATCCTGGGCTCGGTGCGGGCGGTGATCCTCGACGAGATCCACGCAGTTATCGACTCCAAGCGCGGGACGCATCTGATCACGGCGGTGGAGCGCCTGGTGGACCTCAGCGGCGAGTTCCAGCGTGTGGCGCTTTCGGCCACTGTGCGACCTTTGGAGCTGGTGGCTCAGTTCGTCGGGGGCTATCGGCTCTTGGATGACGGCTCATACTCGGCGCGCCGGGTGTCCATCATTCGCGGACGCAGTCAGAAGCGGTACGACGTGCGTGTCCGGATGAGCGAGCGAGAAGAGGGTGCCGTGGGGACGGACCCGGCGTGGTTCCCGATTGTGCGCGACTGCCGCGAGATCCTGGAGCGCAACCGCAGCACTCTGATCTTCACCAATTCGCGGCGGCTGGCCGAGAGCATCACCTGGAAGATCAACGACCGCCACGAAGACCTGCTGGCCTACGCCCACCACGGCTCGCTTTCCCGGGAGGTGCGTACGGAGGTGGAGGCCAGGCTCAAGGCCGGTGAGCTGCGGGCCATCGTCGCCACGAACTCGCTGGAGATGGGTATCGACATCGGGAGTCTGGACGAGGTAGTCCTGGTACAGTCACCGCCCAGGATCTCGTCGGCCATTCAGCGCGTGGGGCGGGCGGGGCATCGGGTCGGGGAAGTGAGCCGGGCTACGGTCTTCCCCACACACTCCCACGACCTGCTGGAGGCCGCCGTGCTGGCCCGCAGCGTGCTGGCCCATGACATCGAGGCCGCGCGCTGTGTGATGGCTCCGCTGGACGTATTGGCTCAGGTGCTGGTCTCCATGGCCGGCATCGCCACCCAGGATCTTGACGAGCTGTATGCGCGGGTGCGCTGCAGCTACCCGTATCAGGGGCTGAGCCGCACGCAGTTCGATCTCGTGGTGGACATGCTCTCCGGGCGCTACGCGGAGGCCCGGGTTCGCGGACTGACGCCGCGGCTGTCGGTGGACCACCTGGACAACACCGTGGCCGCGCGTCCCGGCGCCCTCCAGGACCTGTACATCTCCGGGGGCACCATCCCCGACCGCGGCTATCTGCACCTGAGAGACCAAAACACCAACGCCCTCATCGGCGAGTTGGACGAGGAGTTCGTCTGGGAGGCCGCTCCGGGGCAGGCCATGGCCTTCGCGACCCAGAGTTGGCGCATCGAGCGCATCACGCACAACGATGTCTATGTGGTCCCCATCGGGCGCAATGCGCAGGATGCACCCTTCTGGAAGGGCGAGGAGTGGGGGCGCGACGGCCACTTCTCGGAGCTGATCGGGAGCTTTCTGGAGGAGGCCGACGGCCGTCTGGAGAGCCCGGAGCTCCTGACGCAACTGAGAGCCGAGCACTGCCTGAACGATGTGGCCGCGAAGGACCTGGTGGCGTACCTCAAGAGCCAGCGGGCCCATTGCGGCGGCGAGCTACCGCACAGGCATCACCTGGTCGTCGAGCACGTGGCCGCCGGCCCCGGCGGCGTCCCGGGCAGCCAGGTAGTGATCCACACCTTCTGGGGCGGCACGCTGAACCGGCCCTTTGCTCTGGCGCTTTCCGCCGCGTGGCAGGATCGCTTCGGTGCCCGGCCCGAGGTGTACCCGGCCAATGATGCCATCTACCTGGTGATGACGGACGAGATCGGCACGGATGAGCTGATGTCGCTGGTGACCAATGAGAACCTGGACGGGCTCTTGCGCCGCTCCCTGGAGGGCTCGGGGTTCTTCGGCGCCCGGTTCCGCGAGTGCGCGGGGCGCGCCCTGCTGGTCACCCGTCAGCGCCTGAACCAGCGCATGCCGCTCTGGGTTACGCGTCTGAAGGCCAAGGCGCTCCTCGAGGCGGTGCTGGACTTCGAGGACTTCCCGATCCTTCTGGAGACCTGGCGCACCTGCCTGCAGGATGAGTTCGACATGGCGGCCCTGCACCAACGCCTGACGGAGTTGCAGGACGGCAAGACGCGCTACAGCGAGGTACGGGCCAGCGAGCTGAGCCCCTTCGCGCGCGTGATGAGTTGGCGGCAGACCAACAAGTACATGTACGCCGATGACACACCCACGGGCAAGACCGAGTCGCGCCTGCGCCCGGACCTGCTGCGCGAGGTGGTCTTCTCACCCGCGCTGCGCCCCGCTGTAGGGCGTCACATCGTGGCGCGCTTCGAGTCCAAGCGCCGGCGGCTTGAGCCCGGCTACTCGCCGCAGTCCGGCAGAGACCTGGTGGACTGGGTCAAGGAGCGCCTCTTGATCCCGATGGCCGAGTGGGAGGAGCTACTGGCGGCCATCGCTCGGGACCACGGAGATGAGACGGCATCTTTGGTGGAGAAGGTGGGCGGCAAGCTGGTCTGGCTGCAGCCTCCGGGGAGCTCGGTTCGTCTCCTGGCGGCGGCCGAGGATGTGCGGCGCCTGCTGCCGGTGTGGGGCGACGGTGTCGCGGTAGCCCCGCTGGACGGGACGGCCTGGAATCGCCCACCGCGGGGCCCCGGGCAATCTGACGACCAGCGCCTGACGGCCGTGCTCGCCGAGTGGCTCCGTTTCTACGGTCCCGTCTCGCCTGCCTTCGTGGGCGAGACGCTGGGACTGGCCCCGGAGCGTCTGCTCCCCTGCATCGAGGGTCTGGTGGACAGCGAAACGCTGATCCAGGGGCTCCTGGTCCAGGACGGTGCCGCGAACGACCTGTGCGACGGTGAGAACTTCGAGACTCTGCTGCGCATGGTGCGGAGTGCCGCGGCGCCGAGCTTCGAGCCGCTGCCCGGCGCCGACGTGGCGTTGCTGGTGGCCCACCAGCAGGGCCTGTGCTCCCACGGCGAGCCTCATGACGACCTCTGGGCCGCTCTGGAGTGCCTCAGCGGCCATCCCGCCCGCCCCGAGCTGTGGGAGGAGGCGATCTTCCCCGCCCGCGTCACGGGTTACCACCCCTCACTGCTTGATGCCGCCATGGCCGAGGGACAACTGCTCTGGCTGGGGGCGTCGGGACAGCGCATCACGTTCGCTCTGGAGGAGGACCTGGACTTGCTCCGGGCCGACGGTGGGCGCGAGCTCCCCGACGCGCTGAAGGAGGCTCTCGCCGACCCGGAAGCCCGCTACACGGTGAAGGCTTTGCTGTCGCGCTCGGGGGCCGGCCTGGAGAGCCTGCTGAACATGCTGTGGGAAGCCGTCTGGCTCGGGGCCGTCACCAACGACAGCATGGCGGTGCTGCGCCGCGGCATCGACAACGAGTTCAAGCGCCTGGCGCTGCCCGAGCCCGCGGACACCGGGGGCCGCAGCCGGCGGCGCGGACCTCATAGGAGCAGGGGCGCGGTGCCGATCCCCACCTCGGTGGGAAGCTGGTACCGGGTGCCCGAGGGCGCCCCGGCCGACGGCCTGCTCGAGGAGGAGGAGCGAGCCAAGGACCGGGCGCGCCTCCTACTGCAGCGCCACGGTGTCTTGTTCCGCGAGCTGGTACAGCAGGAGCCGCCGCAGTTCCGCTGGGGCGCGGTGTTCCGGGCGCTGCGGCTGATGGAGCTCTCCGGTGAGGTGGTGGGCGGGTGCTTCTTCCGCGACATTTCGGGGCTGCAGTTCATCCTTCCCGCGGTTCTGCGCAATCTCCAGCGCGGGTTACCCCGGGAGGCCGCCTGGTGGATCAACGCCTGCGACCCCGCCTCGCTGTGCGGCATCGGCGCCAGGCCCCTCAAGCAGGGCCTCCCCAGGCGCGTGGCGGGCAACTACGTGGCCTACATCGGTGCTGAGATCGCCCTGGTTGTCCAGCGCGCGGGACGGGACCTGCGCTTCGAGCTGCCGGCGGAAGACCCGCGGCTGGCGGACTGCTTCGGCCCTCTGCACAACCTGCTGCAAAGGGACCGCCGGCCTCTCAGTCGCCTGGTGGTGGGAACCATCAACGGCGAGGCCGCGGCGCAGAGCGCCTACTGCACCCCGCTTGCCGAGGCCTTCGAGGCCATCCGGGACATGGAGAGCCTGGTGCTGCTGGCCAGGTAGGAGCCACGGCGGCGCCGAGCTGCGGAGACACGGAGAGCACAGAGGCTCACCAGAGGCCGGCCAGGGCGGAGGAAGGCGGGGAACTCGCAAGTCCGGCCGGAGACTCCACGTCTGCATGGGGGAGCAGTCCCGGAGCGTCCGCTCCCGGTGAGAGCAGCTCGACGGACCTCCCGGGGCACAGCGAGGTTTGGCGCTCCCTTGCTGCGCGAGGCTGACGCCCAGGACGACATCTTCACGGCAGAACCCGCTCTTCGGCCGGGCCTGCATGGCGCGGATGGGCAGGAGCGACGCGCCGATCGGCAGCGCGGTCAGCGCGCTTGGGTCACGCGCTCGATCAGCCCGTCGCTGTGGACCGCCCATAGACCGTCGCTTCCGGGGATGAACTCAACGACCGGGGATTCGGTGGCGGCAGTCGCCGCACGTAGCTGGCCGGTCTGAGCATCCAGGATCGTCACCGCGCCGAAACGGCCGCCTGCGACGACCTCCTCGGTACCGTCCGCGTCCAGATCACCCGTCCACAGGCAGCGCACCTTCTCGCCCGTGTCCGCGCTCCACAGGTCGCCAAGAGCGATGGTGGCGTCGCCGCGTCTTCCCGCAGCGCGATAGGCCAGCACCGCGCCCATGTCCGTAGCCACAAACAGCGTGGGCATCCCGCCGTTGGGAGCTCCGAGGCCCAGGGCAGTGGGACAAGCGGCCTTGCGCCCCGCCATGTGTCCGGCGAAGGGCCCTGCGCCCCAGTAGCACAGGGCATACTTGGTCCCACCGACCACGAAGTTCAGCGGCGCCTGCTGCCCCAGAAGCGCGCCCGAGAGCACACAGCGGGGAGTGTCGATGTTGATGCCCGGGTTCTTGTCGTTGTCGTAGTCGGCGGGCAGCACGATGTTCCCCGCCGCGTCGAGGACAAGGGCCTTGGGATAGCTCCAGTCGAACAGCGCCAGCAGCTCATCGTGCCCGTCGCCGTCGAAGTCGGCGACCGCTCCGTGGCTGAAGTTGCCCGATACGCCACCGCGCATGGTACACAGGTACCGCTCCCACCGTACCTGCCCTCTCGAGTCGAGGCAGTGGACCCAGGTGGCGCCGATCAGCGCCTCGAGGTGGCCGTCGCGGTCCATGTCCGTGACACGGATGAAGTCCACGCCGACCGGCGCCGCCTTCCCGGGCTTGGTCTGGAACTGCCAAAGGCGTTCGCCGTTATCTGCGCGCAGCGCCACGACGGCCCCGTCCTGCAGGCCGGCATAGACCTCGGGCACCCCGTCTCCATCGGCGTCGGCCACCTCAATCACCTGAACCGGCATCTGGGGCGAGGCCCAAAGAGGGCGCCCGGCGGCGTGAAAGGCCGCCACGCCCTGCGGGCCGCCGGCGAACCAGCGCGTCTCGTGGCCCACCTGCGCCTGCGCGGCATCACTCACCGGCATCTTGAGATCCACCGTGGCGTCGGCGGCACGTCCGGGCGCGGCGGGAGTGGCCTCGGAAGTGCTGCTCCGCTCCGTGACAAGCCGCTCCGCCTGAGTCAGTGTGCCGTCGCACAGACTTTCCAGAGGCTCTGAGAGCCGGCGGAGCTCGTGATGTCCGGCCGCCAACTCCAGGAAGGTGCCGTCGGCGAAGGTGACGCGACCGGGCGCAGAAGCATGCAGCACCGCCGGCTGTGCGACCGTCCAGACCAAGTCCGCCGGGACACCGGCGGTAAGCAGAGGGGCTGCGGCTTCGCCCAGGCGCTTCACGCCCGCCAGCCACATGGCGTCGCGCGACACCCGGTAGGCCGTGGCGAGCCCGAGGCCTGCAGGGAGCTCTCCGCAGCCGCAAAGGATGCTTTCGTCGCCCTCGGTGAGCAGCCAACTCGCCGGTCCGACCGGCCTGACGGTGGTCTCCCTGCACTCTTCCTGCGCCATGGCCGGCCGCAGGACCGTGGCGAAGCCCAGGCTCTCGCCGGTCTGCAGTCGGGCACGCTTGTCCTGCTGGATCACCTGCACCACCGGCTCGGCGTGGGGATAGTACGGCCGCCATTCCTCGGGCGAGGGCAAAGCCTCGGCCTCCAGATCCATCCGGGCGGTACCATCGCCGATCACGGCGCACCAGCGCCCCGCCTGCTCCAGCGTGACCCCGGTGGAGGCCGGGTGGGGCACGCCCAGGCCGCGGTAGGAGCAGCGCACCACGTAGTCTCCGGGCTCCCGGGCGATGGCTCGATCCAGAACCACGAAGCGTTGCCCTCTGTCCCAGATGATGGTCCGCTCCCAGTCCGCCCCGGAGAAGCCCTCGAAGACCGTGGTCGTCAGCGCCCCCTGCGGGCACTCCAGGGCCGCCCGGAGCCTGGCCTCGTGCACCTGATAGGCCACTTGTCCGTCTCTGGCGATGTACAGCCCGCTGTGGTCCTTGATCGACCGCGCCGAGTAGGTGTGGTCCACGAGCCACATGCGCCCCAGGGCGGTGAGGTTGATGATGGTGTTCACGTCATCGTGCATGTGGCCTGCCGGGGCATTGGGGTATCCGTCCAGGGGGTTGAACTTGCCCGCACCGTCGAGAAGCAGGTACTGGCCCTCGGGGCTCCAGCTCTCCCGGAACACGATCTTGTTGAACCAGTCGGCTCCCGCACTCTGCTCCGGGTCAAACACCGGCGTCGGGGAGCTTTCGCCCTTCCGCAGCGTCTGGACGTAGAGGGGGAAGACGCTCAGGCCCGTCCAGTCGGCGGGCTCTCTGGGCTCCACAGTCAGGTCGAAGGGGATGGCCTCGGAGTACGTGCGCAGGCCGCAGGCGGTGGGCATGGAGTTTCGCACCACCCAGCTCAACTCCGGGTCGCGATGGAACCATGCCACGGGCGCCAGCGCCTCGTAGATAGCGGGCTGGCAGATGCCGGGTGAGTCGCCAAAGCCCGTCTGCAGGCCGAGGTTGTTCATGCAGCACCGGGCGATGAAGCGCGCCTGGGAAAGCGCGACGCCGCGCTTGAAGTACGTGAGGTCTGAGGTGGCGAAGGCGTGCCGGACCGCGTGCTCGGGGCAGTAGCACAGGTACCCCGAAGCATCCTCCAGCACCTGAAAGCTCGCGCTTTGGCCGGCGAAGGTGGCCCGCACCACCGCCATCCAGTAGTCGCTGTCGGGCAGGTCATAGTACTTGTCGAAGTAGCCCCAGGCGGAAAGCGCATTGAGCGCCGAGTTCGTCCCGTGGTTCTCATCCACCACTTGAACGGCGCCCTCTTTCACGAGTCTGTGTGCGGCCCGCTGCTCGTGGCCCTGCAGCGCGTCGGCGAGCAGGGCATTGGTGATGTCGAGGCGGTCGCGGTCCGTCCAGACCGGCAGCTCCTCCACCACATCCCACCAGGGCACGTGCGCCGCCGAGGCCGCCTCCATCTCGATGCGCGGAGGCACAATGGATAGCAGATGGCGATTGTGGTCCAGCACCTGCTTCATCAGCGGGAGCAGGCGCTCGTCGGCGTTCCAGAAGTACGACTGAGCCATCCTGGCGATGGCGCCGGTGACCTTGGTCAGGTCTCCGGCGGAGCAGGATAGCACCCGGCCGGTCTCATCCATCAGCCCGGCCTGCCGGAGGTAGTCGGCGAAGAAGTCGGGGCCGCTGAAGGGCGGCTGGCGCTTGGATGACCGGCTGTCCGGGGGAGGCGGGAAGAAGCGCAGGGCGGGGGGGTGGAAGTCCACCTGCAGGATGGGTTGCGGCAGTACGAGGTCCTGCAGCCCGCCGGTGAGCCGCGAGCCGCAGAACGCCCGGACGGCCCGCGTGACGCCCGCCTCGTCGGAACCGTTCAGGCAGAGTACATTGGTGCCGTTGCCGAAGGGGTCGTGCACGGTGCGCACCACGTACCCGCCCTCGCCCGGGTACAGCGAGTCGGCCACCACGTACCCTGCTCCCCACAAGACCGCCAGCAGGCGATTGTCGTTGATGTTGCCCATCGCCACCAATTGGTGCCCGGCCACGCGGGGCCGGTCGACGGCCCAGTCCGGGGAGACGAGGTCAGCGGCCGTCAGCACAGGCAACTGGGTGCCAAGGGCGTCTTGGAGCGCCTCGTTCAGGAGCCGGGCAGGCCCGTAGTCGGCCGTGGGGGCCACGATCACGGCTTGCCCCTGCCCTCCGCGGACCAGAGCCGTCTGGGTGTACAGGGTCTTGAGGCGCGTGATCTGGGGCTGACAGAGGGCGACGGCACTGAGAGTGAGCAGAAGACAGATGGCGCGGAGCATGGGGTGGCTCCTTGCATCAGGTGGTCCCCGAGGTCGACGGCATGGGCGGTCTACCCGTCGCCGGAGTCGGGCGCCTACCTGTGACCGCTAGACCGCGTAGCGCCCATATTGCCTGCATGTCTCGTACATGGCGGCCACGTTGGCCGGGGGCGTGCCGGGAGCCAGGTTGTTACCCTCGCGAAGGACGAACTTGCCGCCCTCCATGATTCCTGACTGGAGGATGCGGATGGTCTCGGCGCGGACGGCGGCGGGCGTGCCGCTGCGCAGGACCTCCACGTGCGGTCCGCCGTAGATGGTGACCTCGGGGCCGAGCTCCCGGCGCAGACGGCCGTGGTCCACGGGGAAGCCCGTGTCGAAGCTCTGGACGTTCAGCTCGTCGCGGATGGTCGTGAACAAGTGCGTGGCGTCGCCGCACAGGTGGATACCGTTGGGGCCGTCGGGGCCGAACTCGTCCACCATGCGACGATGGTAGGGGAGGACCATGTCGCGGTAGGTAGGCACGGAGAGCAGTTGGATGCTGTCATCAGCGAAGTGCCACGCCCGGCTGTGTTCCGGCTGCCCCATGCGCCTGCGGAAGGCTTTGATGCGCGCGCTCTCGGCGGTGACGATGAGGTCCATCAGGGCGTGGTAGAAGTCCGGGTCCTCGTACATGTCCAGGCACAGCTCGGTGGGGCCGCGCAGGGCGACGGCGATGGTGAAGGGGCCGTCGGTTCCCAGGCCGGGGAGGCCCGTGGCGACCACCGGCCGCCCGTGGAACTCGTAGTCCTGCGCCATCTGCTTGAACTGCTCGAGGTAGTCCCAGGCCCGTCCCATCCAGCCGCTGAAGGGGTCGGGCGGACCGGCCTGGATAAACGACCACTTGTTGTCCTCGGTGAGGAAGGGCGGGGTGTCGGGGACGTCACCTTCGATGAAGCGCAGGGGGGCGCCGTACCAGAGCTGGGCATAGCTGTTTTGGAGGTCCACACCGACGGACCAGCTCTCGGGGAGCCCGAGCTCCGCGTCGTACAGCAGATTGTGACGGACCCAGTGCTGATGGATGAGCTGATGATGGAACATGACCTGTGGGTCGGTGAAGTATCGCTCGTAGGTGATACCCTCGGTGTTGGCTTCGGGATTGAGCACGGTGAAGCGGGAGGAGATGCCGAGGGTCATCGGGACACGAACCGGCCTGCCTTCGTGAAACGCCTGCCAGACCTCACGCACCTGCTCGTTGTGCGCGGCGAAGTCGATGTCCATGGCTGTGTGCCCGGGCCTTTCGGTGTGTGGGGTAGCAAAGAGGCGGGGGTCAGGCAATGTCCTCGATCTGCATGTTGGTGGTACGGCGCGCTCGAGCCGCGGCGCGCTGGCGCTCGATGAGGCCGACGAAGCGCGGCTCACCCTCGGCGGTGTCCGGCGCCTGCTCGGCCTTGTCAAACATCGAGATGGCCAGCTCGTGGCGGCCGATGCGGCGGTACAGCTCGCCGAGGAGGTACATGATGGTGCGGAGCTGATTCTCGGCGACCTCGCCGTTTTCCAGGGCCTTCTCGAAGAGGAGGATCGAGTTGGTCTGGGCCTCACGCTCGCGGGTGAGGTCATCCTCCTGCCGGGCACACCAGGAGGCGCGCAGGTACAGATCGGCAAGGCGCAGATCACTGGCCCTGTCGTCCCGGGAGTAGCAGCGCACCGCCAGCAGGTACTTGGTCGAGCCCCTGATGGAGGCGATGTCCTCGGGGCCGATGAGATCCAGGGGCGTGTATTCGGGGCCGAGGACCATCTGCTTGACTGCATCTTGCACGGCCCCGAAGTCGCCCTCGAAGGCGGCGAAGTTGCACTTGGGGCACACGTGCACGTAGTGGGGCTGCGGGTCGATGCCCGCGGTTAGTGGTCGGAAGTCGGTATCCTGCCCCACGCTGTTGGTCGAGGCGATGCGCTGAGTGGCGAAGCCCGTCTCGCAGACGGGGCAGTTGAGTACGACTCGGATGAGACTAGTCATTCTGGTAGCCTTGAGTGTGCGCCGTCGCGCCGGGTGAATGCCAATTCGACGCGGTGCGTTGAGCCACCTCCCGGCCCCCGACCGACGGTGAACGGCGGGCAAGAGGCTCTGTGAGAGCCCGCCGCGTGGCGGGCCGTGAGTCGGGATGGGCCGCAGCGTGCTTTCAGACCGCCGGGGCAAAGGCAGGGTGCCCGACGCGGTATTGGGGCGCCGCCGGCTTCTCCCGGGCCCTTCCGCCGGGGCTTCTCGCAGGTCTTGGGGCCGAAGCCATTGCCGCTGTGACGGTATGTCTGGGGCGCTCCAAAGGCTATTGGTCTCCGACGAGGAATCCTCCCACAGCGCAAGGAAATACCGCTGGTCCATCAGCCTTCGCCGACGGGAGCCAACGAGCGGGACATGACCCCACGGGCCGTGATCATTGGACTGCTGGCCGTCCTGCTCATCGCCATCGCGACCCCGTACAGCGATCTGGTGATGCAGGGCACCTGGATCGGGCTGACGGCTTTCCCGATAAGCTCGTTCTTCCTGCTGCTCGTACTTGTGGCGCTGCTCAATGTGTTGCCCAGGCTGTTCCGGATGGGGCTTCAGAAGTCCGAACTGCTGGTGATCTACTGCATGATGCTGGTGGCGGCGGGGGTACCGTCTTTCGGGCTCACGGGGCTGCTGATCCCCTTCATGGCCGGTCCGTTCTACTTCGCCAGCGAGGAGAACAAGTGGGAGGAGGTGCTGTGGCCCAACATTCCGCAGTGGCTGCATCCGGCTCCCGGGAGGGCCACCACGGGTCTGTACGAGGGTCTGGCGCCGGGTGCACCGATCCCCTGGAACGAGTGGGTCGTCCCGTTGGGTGCCTGGTTCGCGTTGGCCATCAGCGTCTATGTGGTGTTCTTCTCGCTCTCGTCGCTCCTGCGGCGCCGCTGGGTGGATGACGAGAAGCTGGTGTTCCCGCTGATTCAGCTCCCCGTGGAGATGTGCACCTACAAGGACCCCACGGAGCTTTTGCCGCCGCTGTTTCGCAATGGGACGATGTGGGCGTTCTTTGCTTTCCCTTTCGTGGCCCACGCGATCAACGGCATACATCACTACTTCCCGGCGATTCCGGGGATCAACATCCACCGTGTGGCACTGGACGGCTACATCACCGACCGCCCGTGGAGTGCGCTGTCACCTCTGTGGCTGAGGTTTCTGTTCAGTATCATTGGTCTGGCGTATCTGCTCCCCAGCGAGCTATCGTTCAGCCTGTGGTTCTTCTACTTCTTCTTCCTGGTGCAGCAGGTGGTGGGTAGCGCGCTGGGCCAGCCGATGCCCGCGGTACAGGCCTATCCGGTGAAGCGGTTCGTGGCCCACCAGATGATTGGCGGGATTCTGTTGTACTTCGTGGCGGGGGTGATGGCGGCCCGGCCGCGGCTGGTGCAGATCTGGCGGGCGGCCACGGGAGCGGAGCGAGATCGGTTGGAGAAGCAGGAGGCCATGCCCCACAGCGTGGCCCTGTTCGGTGCGGCGGCGGGCTTGATGGCGGTGTGCATGTGGGGCGTCACGGCAGGGTCGGGGTTCTCCTACACCCTGCTGATCTTCGTGCTCTACTTCGCTTTGCACATTATCGCCGTGAGACTGGTGTGTGAGGGCGGGATGCTGTATGTGCAGCATCCGTTCCGGCCGCTGAACATGATCATGGCCGCCGTGGGCACCCGGGCGATTGGGGATAGGCCCATCGCCATCCTGGCGCTCTACGACCACCTGTTCATGCTGGACAACCGCAGCCCGCTCATGCCCGGCATCATGCAGAGCCTGCGCATCGCCGATGACGGGGGTATCCCGCGGCGCTCGCTGGCGGGTGCCCTGGGAGGGGCGGTGGCGCTGGCGATGGTGGTCTCGGCGGTGGCGTACCTGCGGTTGATGTATACTCACGGTGGGACGGCCCTGAACACGTGGTTCACCACGTACTATGCCAAGAACCTGTACAGCACCTGGACGAGCCATCTGATCGCCGACGGCGAGCCGGCGACTCCGGCGGCCTTCATCACGATGTCGGTGGGTGCGGCCACGATGTGGGTGCTGACTTTCATGCACCGCACCCACCTGTGGTGGCCGCTGCACCCGATTGGGTACCTGATGGGCGCTTCCTGGCCGATGATCAACTTCTGGTTCCCTGTGATGCTGGGGTGGCTGGTGAAGACGCTGGTGCTGAAGTTCGGGGGCCACAAGGTCTACCAGCGGCTCCTGCCGGGCTTCCTGGGCCTGATCCTGGCGGAGTTCAGCGCGGCGGGGCTGTGGGTGGTGATCGACCTGTTGACAGGGATGCGAAAACACGAGATATTCTCGTTCTAGATGCGCGGCCGACAAATCTGGCTGGCCCGGCTCCTTTGATCCTGAGTGTCCATCGCGCGCAGCGAGATAGCGAGGAATCTCATGGAGTGCCAGGAGATTCCTCGAGCTGCTCTTGTCGGGAGCGGACGCTCTCAGAATGATGCACTCGGCGGATGTGGGGTTTCCGGCCGCACCTCTATCGGCGCGAAGGGAAACCGGTGTGTGTGGGCTCCCGTAGCCGGAGCCCCGCCGCCGCCGCTCCAAGGATGTCGTGGCCCTCACGGCGAAGCCTCAGATCTGGAGACGCATCTCGGCTGCGCCTCCGGATACCTGGACGGAAACCGGCCGAGCCAAACTGGTGGTGTATGGCCATGACTGATAAGGTGGTGCTGGTAGTCGAGGACGAGCCATCCAATGCGAGGCTGCTCGCGTTGCTGGTGGAGCGGTGCGGCGTCCGGGTTGAGGTGGCCCATGATGGGCAGCGGGCCCTGGAGATGCTGAGGGCCCGGGATTTCGATCTTGTCCTGCTTGACCTGATCCTGCCCGTGATGAGGGGCGAGGAGCTGCTGGGGATCATGAAGACCGACACCAGGCTGCGCGATGTCCCCGTGCTCATCATCACGACGATGGGTGGCCCCGGCGATCCGGACGAGTGTCCACTGCCCCATATCCGCAAGCCATTCAGGACCGTCGAAGTCCGAGCGGCCATCTCGGAGTACCTGCGCTGACACCCGGAGCGCCTCGCAGGCCGACCGGCGTCGCCCATCGAGCGCGGGCACGGTGGCTCGGCGAGGCTCAGAAGGTCTCGGGCCCGGTCCCGGCGCCGGCCATGGCTCTTTGCGCGGCGGCTCAGTTCCGGACATGGATGTTTGCCCGGCGCCCGTCCGGGGAATACTTACCCTACAGCCGCCGTCGCGTTCGAGTTGTCGCCGCAGTACCTGCGATTGCATCGTATCATCCCATCATTGCCCTGACGACGGCGGCGTTGATTCCACGGGCCGGTGCCCTCCCTTCACCGGCCCGTGTGTTGTTTCCTCGTGGTTTTGGCAGGTTCCCCCCATGCTCGGCAGAGCCGTCTCCGTCTTTGGCGCCCAGAACATGTCGGGAGAGCATCCAGATGATGAGACCGCTTGTAGCCCTACTGTCGCTGCTGGCGATGCCGGCCCTCGCCGATGTGCACGTCGATGCCTTCACCAACCTCGTCCTGGGGCGTCAAGCCGAGATCAGCGCCCGCATGTTCGGCATCACCGCCTTCGAAGGCTTCCCTGCTGTGGTCGCCGACCGGGACTATCGGGCCGCCGTGGCTGCGTTGCGCCCCGGCATATTTCGTTTCGGCGGGAATGTGGCATGGTTTGCACCCAAAGAGGATGACCCCGCCTGGTATGAGACCGAGGAGGCACTGCGGCAGTTTCGCGAGACGTTGCTCTTCGGGGCCCGGTACGCCTTCGGCCGCTTTCCGACGGTCTACCGCGAGATGGGAGCCGAGGCCATGTTCAGCTTCGGCGACCCACCGCCGTACCTGTGCCAAAGTGGTACCTCCCACCCTGCGGACTTCGATCGCTGGGCGGAGCACTGTGTGGGCCTGTTGGGCCTGTGGAAGCGGTGCGACCCGGACCTGCGCCTGGTACAGGTGTGGAACGAGCCCAATGCCACATGGTTTGGCGATCCGCGGACGGAGGAGGAGGGCGTCACCGCCACGAGCCTGCACATCGAGATGGCCAACAAAGTTGCCACGGCCATCAAGCAGCGGTTCCCCGAGGTGCAGGTGGGCGGCCCCGTGCTGTGCTGGCCGCCGGCGTGGCCTGCGGCTCAGCAGGGCATGGAGCCGTGGTACACCTGGGACCTGTGGACCGTGCCGTGGCTGCAGCAGACCCAGGACACCATGGACTTCTTCGACTTCCACGTGTACGACGTGTCGGCGGCGGATCTCGCGGTGCAAGTCGAGATGCTCGCCAACCAGGCCCTGCTCACTATGGGCCGCGACCTGCCGATCTGGATCACGGAGAGCAACACGAACCTCACCCCGGAGGAGATCGGCGATCCCCGGGCCATCTGGCTCAAGCGCCTCCTGCCGTACGAACGCCTCCTTCTGCGGGGCATGCTGCCACAGGCGGACAAAGTCGCCGGGAACCTGTACCACGATCTGCATGCCAAGAACCACACGCTCCTGCCGCGGAGTGCCGACGATCCGGACCCACTCTACCGGTTGCTGTGGGTCCTGCGCGACCTGAGGGGATTGCGCGTGGTTGCCGACAGCGACGACCCGGACCTGCTTTGCTACGCCACGCTCGAGGAGGACCGGGTCACCGTGGTGTTGTTCAACGACAGCGAGCAAGACAAGGTCGTCCCACTGACGGTGAGCATGCCGTGCGGGTACTGGACGGGGCCCACGGTGCGCGGCATCGGTGAGGGGAACGAGGGCATCTGCGACCGGATCGCCGTCGAGGTGGACCTGGCGCGCGACGGTAATCGGGCCGGCGGCCGGGTAACGCTACCGGCTTTGGCCACCGCATCGGTCAGCTTCCTGCTGGACAGGTTCGCCACCCCGCCGCGCAGCCGTCTGGTGCACGAGCATTTCGGGGACCGCACGCTTCAGTTCGTAACACAGGAGCGGCCGGCGCGGGTCGCGATCTCCGTGCCTGCCGCAGGCGCCTCCAGGACCCGCCTGCGTCTGGGCCTGTTGGGGGCGGAGGGCGATGAGCGGCTGTCTTTGTCCCTCAACGGCACGGAACTGCCGGTGCGGGCCACGGCGCTGCAGGAGCTCGAGCTGCAGGGCGCGGCGGTGCAGGCGTCGAATGTGATGGAACTGTCACTGACTGGGCCGGCGCACAACCCGCGCCTGGCCCTGGGCTTCGCGTCCATCGTCACGGAGGTCGGCAGGTGATCTCCTGTGGGGGTAGCGGCCATCCGCTCCCCGGCCTGGGAGGCGGGGGATGGGCGCCCACGTCGTGAACCGCCGGGGCCGCACTCCGACGGGTGCGTCTGTCAACAGCTACACCGGCGTCGGTGCCGCGCAGTTTCCCGTGCACCGCGATGGCCAGAGGAGGGTCTGGCACCATGCCTCGCCTGATTGTGGTGTTCTTCATCACGATGGCGGTCCCACCTGGCCCTGTTTGGGGTCAGGAGACCGTTCCGTCGTTTTCCGAGCGTGTGGAGGCCGACTGGATCAGTCAGATCGAGCCGCGCTCCCCTGTGTCCACGGGCGACGACGCTCTGGGCGCCTGCGATGGGGTCAAGGACGGCAAGTGGGGGTTCCACACGGGCAGTGCTCAGAGGCCCTGGTGGCAGGTGGAACTGGGCGGGAGCGTGCGTCTTGGGCGCGTTTTGGTTTACAACCGCTGCGACGGGGGCTGCGCGGCCCGGGCCAACGGCATGGAGGTGCTGCTGTCGGCGGACGGCGAGCAGTGGACGGAGGTCTTCCGGCATTCGGGTGAGCCCTTCGGCGGCGTGCCGGACGGCAGGCCGCTTGACGTCGACCTGGCCGGCAAAGACGCGCGCTTCGTCCGCCTGCAGTTGCCGGGGGCGGGGTTTCTGCATCTGGATGAGGTGGAGGTCTATGGCGCGGCGGACCCGGAGACGAACCTGGCCCTGTGGGGACGGGCGGATCAGTGCAGCACCAGTCCGTGGTCGGTGAAGCACAGGGCGCCGGGGGAGGTGGCACTGGACTATCCGGTGGAGCAGACGGTGGCCCGTGGCCGCAGGCTCGCGAGCATGCTGCGCGGAATGGGCGTGGACGTGCGGGCGGCCCTGGGCGAGCTGGACGCGGTCGCCGCCGGGATGCAGGCCGAGCAGGCCGACGCGGAGGCGCTGTTCTTGCGCGCCAGACGGGCCATCCGCGGGCTGGCGTTTCGCAACCCCCTCCTGGACTTCGACCGCCTGGTGTTCGTCAAGCGCGCGCCCGGCTCGTTCAGCCACATGTCGGATCAGAACTACGGCTGGTGGTCGCGGCCCGGAGGGGGAGTGTACGTGCTCGAGGGGTTGCGGGGCGGCGAACCTCGGCTCACCAACCTCACCGCCCAGTTCGCCGCGGGCAGCTTCATGTCTCCGGACCTGTCCTTTGATGGGACGCGGATCCTGTTCGCCTACTGCCGCCACTACCCGGACCTCAGCGGGCGCCCGGACAAGACGGACAAGAGGAGCATGCCCGCCGACGCGTACTACCACATTTTCGAGATGAACGTGGACGGCGCGGAGACAAGACAGCTCACGGACGGGCCGTACGACGACTTCGATGCCCGCTACCTGCCGGACGGGGGCATCGTGTTTCTGTCCACCCGTCGCGGGCAGGCGGTGCAGTGCGGCCCGGCCACGGCCATGCAGACTCTCGGTGGTCTCCTGCCGGATAGCTACGTGCGCTGTGGCGGCGACGACTATCGCCCTGTGGCCGTCTACACGCTGCACCGGATGGACCGCGAGGGCCAAGACCTCCGGCCTTTGTCGCCCTTCGAGAACTTCGAGTGGACGCCGGCGGTGGCGTCCGACGGCCGCATTCTCTACGCCCGCTGGGACTATGTGGACCGCGACAACATGCCGTACATGAGCCTGTGGTCCACCAATCCGGACGGGACGAACCCGCGGCTGGTGTACGGGAACTTCACCCGCAGTCCGCACTGCATCTTCGAGGCGCGGAGCATTCCGGGGTCTCACAGGCTGCTGTTCACCGCTTCGGCCCACCACTCCATCTCCGGTGGCAGCATCGTGCTGCTGGACCCGGCCGCGGACACCGAGGGCCCCGGAGTGCTGACGAAGCTGACCCCGGAGGTCTGTTACCCGGAGGTGGAGGGCTGGCCGCAGACCTACTACGTCACCCCCTACCCCCTGTCGGAGGACTTCTACCTCACCGCCTGGAGTAATGTGGCGCTCAACGGCCAGGGCGGGAGCAATGCGGTGAATGCCACCGGGCTGTACCTGGCCGACAGCGCCGGGAACCTGGAGCTGATCTACCGCGACGCGGACATCTCGTCGATGTCGCCTCTGCCTTTGCGTCCTCGTCCGGTGCCTCCGCGGGTGGCCGCCGTTCAGTCCGCGGGGGCGCCGCCCGAGGGGCGCTTCGTGCTTCAGAACGCGTACCTGGGGCTGGAAGGAGTGCCTGCGGGTGCGGTCAAGGCCCTGCGGCTGGTGGGCGTGCCCCCCAAGACTCAGCCGCAGATGAACAGTCCGCGGCTGGGAGTGACCGGCGATGACCCCGGCAAGTACGTGCTGGGCACCGTGCCTGTGGATCCGGACGGCTCGGCCTACTTCCGCGCCCCGGCCGGAACCGCCGTGTTCTTCCAGGCCCTCGACGCCCAGGGTATGGCCGTGCAGACCATGCGTACGCTCACGTACCTGCAGGACGGACAGACGTTGTCCTGCGTGGGCTGCCACGAGTCGCGGGCGTCTGCAGTGACCAACGCGCGCTGCACGGCGGTGGGTAGAGAGCCGTCGAAGATCACCCCGGGCCCCGAGGGCTCCTGGCCCCTGGATTTCGAGACCCTGGTAAGGCCCGTCCTGCGCCGCCACTGCGTGGGTTGCCACGCCGCCGGAAGCGGCAGTGAGCAGGCGGCCGGGCCGGACCTCGGCGGCGAGGGCGCCTACGACGCACTGGTGGGGTACGGCGGCCCGAGCCTGCGCGATCAGGTCTGGGCGGCCTACCGCGCCGGGCGGTCTGACGCCGGCACGGGGGGCGCCAGGGACAGCAGGCTCCTGGAGATGCTCTTGGCCGGTCACGGGGAGGTCGAGCTGTCCGCGGACGATACCGAGCGCCTGGTGACCTGGATGGACACCTACTCTCAGCTCCGGGGCTCCTTCAGCGATGAACAGGAAAGAGAGCTTGAGCAGTTCCGAGTGCGATCGCTGCCGCTGTTGGCGCGGTGACAGGGACGAGCCGCCAGATTCGCGGAGGCGGCGGGGTCTTCTCAGGGCCAAACGGCGACGGCGGCCGCCCGCTGCGGGCCGCCGCCGTCGCCGGAGTGCGTGCACACCGATGGATGGTTACTGCGTTAGCTGGAGGGCCGTGTGCGGTAGAGTCTGAGCCTGAGCACTGAAGGCCACCGCCGCCTGCACCAGGACCTGAGCGGCCGCGGTCTCCAGCATCTCCTGGCTGAAGCTTGGGCCGGATAGCGTGCTTTGCGATGCGGCAACGTTCTCTCGGGCCACCGCGAGGGCCTGGCTCCTGACCTCCAGTGCCTCGCGGCGGTAGTTGGAGACGCGGGAGATGTCGCCGCTGACGCGATCGAGAGCGCGCTCCACCGTTCGCACAGCGTCGGCGGCACCGTCGGCTGTGGAGAGATCGGCCTCTGCGAGCCCCAGCGCGTTGCTGGTGACGCTGTTGATGACGAGGCCGGGAAGCTCCTCGGTATCGGGACCGGTCTGCAGGGTGTATCCCCCGGGCTTGAGTGTTGCCACAGTGCCCAGATCGGTGACGGTTGTGCCGGCGCTTTCGGTCAGCTCGATGGTGTCGCCGGTGGGGCTTTTCAGGGTCAGGCCGGTTCCGGCATCCCACAGGGCGTGCTCGCCGCCGATGGTAACCCGGGCGACGGCATCGCTGCCGGCGGCCTCGGCCGTTCCGGGCGCGCCGAGCAGGGAGCCTCCGGGGTCCCGAACCGTGATGCCGTTGGCGGCCCCGTAGTCGACGGCCTCCAGCACCACGCGGGGGCGGGCGGCCCCGGATGTCTCGAGGCGGGCCGTGACGCCGGTGACGTCGCTGCGGGCGTTGACGGCCTCCACCACGTCGCCGACGGTTGAGGCCCTGGTGAAGCTGCCGATAGGGGTGTCGTTGACTGTGACCGGGCCGGGCGCCACCGGGGCGGCGGGCCCAGGGATGTCGGGCAGGACGATCTGGGCCTTGCTCGCCGCCGCGACGACGTCGACGCGGATCGCTCCCGCCTGGAGACCGGCGGTGATGATGTTGAGCCCGACGAGGCAGGCGGGCTGTGTGTTGTGGACGTCGTTGCCGATTCCACCGGTGAGCAGCTCGTGCCCGGCGTATGCGGCCATGTTCGCCACACCGTCGAGACGGTGCATCACCGCGTTCCACTCAACCTGCAGACCACGGCGCACGATGTCGGTAAGGGCGGGTGACGTGGCCTGCACGGCCAGACTCTGTGCCTCGCGCAGGGCCTTGGCGGCATCGGATAGGCTGACTTCGGCAACCTTGGTCATGTTTGCGGCGTCGGAGATGCTCCGCTGAACCACATCCAGGTCCGAGACGACCGTCCGGAGCGTCTCGGAGAGCCGGCCCTCCGGCGCGCCCTGAGCCGCCCTGTCGGCCCGCACACCTTCACTCAGCTTCACCGCGGACTTCGCGAGCTTTGCGCCGATGCGCTCGGGGTTCCATTGGCCGGCGACTTCCACCGGGCGGAAGCTTACGTGACTCGCCATGGGTCTCACTCCTCCTTGAGCGACCGTCCGACGCCCCGGCTCGGGCATTCCGGCAGGCGGGAACGCTGTCTCGCCGGGCCGCCACCCGTCTGCGGTCGGCATCTGCCTGACGGCAGCTACGGACAGCTTCGCCGGGCATCATCCTCAGATAGACTAATGGCTATATGCCCGCGGAACTTCAGCCCCGGGCACGTAGCGGATACCTGCGCGTTGTGGCCTGTTTACGGCCATGGCTCGGTCCGCCCCGTGACCGCCGGTGCCGCGGCAGGCATGGGCCGCGCCGGATGCCTCCGGGAATGTGGGGGGGGCAAGCGAAGTGGACTCGCGCAATGTCGTGGACTCGCAGCACGTTGCTCCTCATTTCACTTCGTGGTATAGTGCGCCTGCTCGTGGGGTTGCCCGCGGGTGGCACACAGACCGGAGGGCGCCTGGCCACCCGATCGAGGGGTCAGGCGTTGTCTTTGAATGAGGATGGTCCACAGTGAAGATGCGCACGCTGGGGCGCACCGGCGCCCAGGTCAGCGAGGTCGGCTTTGGGGGGATCCCCATCATCCCGATGGAGGACCTCGACGAGACGGATCAGATCATCAACCACGCGCTGGATGTGGGGATCAACTACCTCGACACCGCCGAGGCCTATCCGACCAGCGAGATGAAGATCGGGCGCGTGATGAAGGACCGTCGTGAGGAGGCATTCCTGGCGACCAAGACCACGGCTCGCGACCGCGACGCCGCCATGCGACACCTGGAGCAGAGCCTGGAGAACCTGCAGACCGATCGGGTCGATCTGTGGCAGTTGCACGACATCTCGACCATCGCCCTGTGGGAGCAGGTGACCGGACCGGGTGGTGCTCTAGAAGCGGCAAGACAGGCTCAGGAGCAGGGCATGGTGCGGTTCGTGGGCCTCAGCGGGCACAACAACGAGACGCTCCTGCGGGCCGTGGATTCGGGGGAGTTCGACACGATCTTGTGTGTGTACAACCTGGCGGTGGACTCCTCGGGCGAGCAAGTGCTGCCGCGGGCGCAGGAGGCCAATGTCGGCGTCGCGATCATGAAGCCCCTGTCCGGTGGTGTGTTCTTCCGCCGCGAGGAGACCTACATCCCGCCTGAGAAGGCCTGGCACTATGTACTGGCGCGGCCGGAGGTCTCGGTCGCGCTGGCGGGCACCAACTGCCTGCGCGACATCGACCAGGCCATCGCCGCCTCGGAGAGCTACGCACCGCTGAGCGAGGCCGAGATTGCGCAGTACGCCGAGAAGGCCACTATGCTGGGTGGCGATATCTGCCGCAACTGCGGGTACTGCGTGAAGGACTGCCCGGCCGGGATCGACATCCCGCAGGTGATGCGGATCCACGACGAGGCCCGGCGCTTCGCCTACGAATGGCCCAAGTTCCGCAGGGCCTACGCCGCCCTGGAGACGAAAGCAGACCAGTGCTTGGAGTGCCGCAAGTGCGAGGAGGCCTGCCCCTTCGATCTGCCCATCGTCGAGCGGTTGCAGAGCGTCCATAAGAGGTACAATCAGCCGGTATAGGCCGTCCGGGTGTCGCCTGCGACCATTACGGCTCACCGGCCGTCGGGGGTCTCCCGACGGCCGGTGTCGTCGCCGACGGCCGGGAGGCGACCGGCCGCCGCATGACGAACAGTCCTCACACCGCACCGGTGCGGCCGACAGGCGAGTATGCGCCCTTGGAGCGTGCAGGCCTTGCCCCACCACTTGGCCAGGGAGTACCGCGAGCAGTTCCCCATCCGCGACCGACTGGTGTTTCTCAACCATGCCGGCGTCGCGCCACTCCCCGCGCCAACCTACGAGGCAGTGGTACGCACCGCCGCCGAGCAGCGGGACCGGGGCCATACGCTGGCCGCCCGTTGGGAGCAGAGAACCCACGCGACCCGCCGTCGCGCCGCGGAGCTGCTCGGGGCGCGGGCCGCGCAGGTCGCCTTCATCAAGAACACCACCAGTGGCCTCATCATCGCCGCCGAGAGCATCCCCTGGCGTGAGGGGGAGAATGTTGTCACTTCCGCCATCGAGTTCCCGGCCAACGTCTACCCCTGGCTGCATCTGGCGCGCCGGGGGGTGGAGACGCGGATGGTGGAGCCCACGGACGGCCGCATCGGCATCGACGACATCGCCCATGCGATGGATGACGGCACGCGCGCCGTGGCCATCAGTTGGGTGCAGTACTCTAACGGTTACCGCAGCGATCTGGGGGCCCTGGCCGAGCTGTGCCGCAGCTATGGGGCCTTCCTCGTGGTCGACGCGATCCAGGGGCTCGGGGCCATTCCCTTCGCCATGGAGGCCTCCGGCGCGGATTTCGTGGCGGCCGACGGCCACAAGTGGTTGCTCTCCACCGAGGGCTGTGGTGTCCTGTGTCTGTCCGAGAGAGCCCTGGAGCGCACGGATGCCGTGAATGTGGGCTGGCTTAGCGTGGAGGACGCGTGGGACTTTGGCAGTTATGACCTCCGTCTACGCCCGGAGGCCGCGCGTCTGGAGGAGGGCTCGCTCAACACGCTGGGCGTCCACGCACTGGGGGCCTCGCTGGAGTTGCTTCTGCGGGTCGGCCCGGCCGCGGTCTGGGAGGCCATCGAGGCACTCACCGGGGTGCTGGTGGAGGGGCTGTCGCAGCGGGGCTGCAGCATCGTTTCACCCCGCGGCGCCGGGCAGACCTCGGGCATCGTCTGCTTCCGCCATCCGTGCGTGCCGTCGGATGCGATGGTGCGCCGGTTGGCTGAGGCCGGGATCGTCGCCGCCGACCGCGGCGGGGCCGTCCGGCTCTCGCCACACTTCTACAACGATGCCGACGATGTCGCCGCTGTTTTGGACGTGGTCGCAGGAGCTTAGCGGCACGAGCCTCGCCGCGACTTCCGTCCTCAGCGGGCGCTCTTCCTGGGGAGTGGGGGAGAGGCGGGCGCGAGCCAAGCGCCCCCGACTGCGGTTGGCGCCGACGCGGCGACCCGCGCAGTGCCGACTCACTTGACTATCCGGCGGTCTTATCGGCCCATGATCATCTCGGATCTCATCACAGTCAGGGACGCCACCAGAAGCATCGACCTCGCCGCCGTGGACGAGCTCTCGCAGCGTCTGGAGGCCGAGGGTGCCGATCTGACCCTGGGCTCCGTGGGGGACTTGCAGGAGCTATTGGGGGAGTACGTCTCGGGGCAGGATGCTCCCGTGGACGTGTTGCGCGTGCTGCTGGGGTCGCTCACGGCCCATGTGGAACGGGGCGGCGCATTCCTGGTGCGCGGTGCCGGCGGGGCGGGCAAGTCACACCTGCTGGCGGCCCTTGCGCTCCTGCTGCGCCATGCCACGGCTTGGCCCGTCCTGATCCAGGGCCACCCCGGATACTCCGATCTGCGGACGGCGCTCAAGGGCAGGCGGTTCGTCGTGGTCCCGATCGCGCTCTCGGAGCATCGCGGTCACGACGAGCATCTGGAGGACGTGATCTTCGACAAGACGGAGCAAGTGCTCCGAGCGGCGCCCTTCGAGATTGCGCTCCCGCTGTCCGATGAGTCGCACGCCCTGGATCTGGTCATCCGCCACATCGTGCCTCGCTACAGCCAGGAGCTGGACTCGTATACCCGCAAGCACGTGCACCCCCGCACCACCTGGGACGCCCTGCGCCGGAAGGCCCCGGGGCAGGCGGTGCACACCGCCCGGCAGTTCGCCCAGGAGATCGGGTATCCGCTGGACTTCCGCCAATCCCGCGTGGAACGCCTGTCCAGCCTTCTCGAGGTGGTGCGCGAGCGCGAGCTTTCGGGCATCGTGTGGCTCCTGGACGACCTGCACCACTTCCTCAGCGGCGTCTCGACCAAGGCGATTCATGGTGACTGCTCATTTCTGGACTTCATCGGTCAGCGCGCCAAGATCGGCCCGCTGCACCTGATCGCCACCCTGGGCGAGGGCCTCGACCAGGTAGGGATGATCGAGCCGTACCTTCTGAACGCGATTCGCTCCAGCTACCGCACCGACGTGGTGCTGAGCGCCGAGCAGATGCGCACGGTGGCCCGCCGGCGGCTGGTGGAACGAGTGGACGAGGCGCAGTACGAGGTGGCGATGGCGAAGATCCGCACCGCGTATTCCGAGGCCTTCGGTTCGGTGGCATTCACCGGGGAGGATCTGGCCGAGGCCTACCCGCTGCATCCGCTGGCGCTGGAATGCCTGGAGAGCATCGCCCAGAGGTTCTTTGGGGCAGCCGACTCGGTGGCGGCGTTCCTGCACGATCTTCTGGACCAGACCCAGATGGCGGGCCTGCTACACCGTGACTTCTGCCGCCTGATCACCATTGAGGACGTGTTCGACTATCTGCGGCCGCGCATCGCGTCGCACCCGGAGGTCGCCGCCTACATCTACGACGCTCTGGACTTCTACGACAGGAACGCCCATGAGATCTGGGGGGAGAGGCCCGAGCTGTGCTCACAGATGATCCGTGCGCTGATCCTGCTGCGGTTGTCCAATACGGCGGCGTCGGTGGGGCTGCTGTGCCAGGCTCTGGGCCTGACGGAGGGGGGGGCTGCGGTTGTGGATGCGGAGACCGCCGGGGCCGTGTTGGAGGCCATGCGGCTGGCAGGGACCTTCGTGGACAAGCGCCGTCGTGGGCCGGATGGCCCGCCGGTGTACGTCGTGGACGTGCAGACCAGCGTCACGGAGGCGGTCCGTCGTCGGATCGCGGCGAAGAAGACGGCAGTCAACCTCGAGGACCCCGGAGCGTGGCTACGTGTGCTCTCGGCGTGCGATGAGGCCGCTTTCCCCCTGGCGCAACTGGTCGAAGCCCGGACGCTGGAGGTGCAGTGGCAAAACAGCTTCCGCTGCGTTTCGGCGCATATCGCCAATGCCCAGGACCTCTCGCTGTCGGCCGTGAGCGGCTATGTCTCAGACCTGGGAGACCCGTCCACCGTGGAGGACGCCAATCTGCTCCTGGGCAGCCCGGTCAACGTCGAGAGCCAGGCGCGTGTGTGGAGTCAACTGCGGGAGACGGCGCTGTCCGGGCGCTGGGCGGCGGCCGTCCTGCTCTGGCTGCCACGGGGTCTGACGGCCCAGGAGCTGGATGCGGTGAGGGAGTTCGTGGCGGTGGAGGAGGGTCTGGAGGAGGAGGGCGCCGCCGGCGAGGACAGTGGTGTCCGGGACCAGTTGGTGGAGCTTCACGGACCGCTGCTGGCCCAGACTCGTCGGGCCGTGCGCGACGCCTACTACGGGGGCGAGGTGATCTCGCTGGCCGGGCAGAGCCTCGCGGCGGGAGAGCTGAGCTCGGCGGAGGGCAACTGGTCGGCCACGCTCGAGATCATTGTGGCCCCGGCGCTGGCCCGCGTGTTCCCGGACTTCGCGCAGATGGCGCCGCGCAGGCCGCTGGTGACAAGGGAGCATATCGACGCTCTGGTTGACCAGGTGATTCGCCCCGGCGCGGTCACCCTGCCTCCCGGAGGGCCACTGCGCGACCTGGTGGACAGCTTCCTGGTGCCTCTGGGGTTGGTGACCATCACGGACGATCAGTGTGCGGTGGACGTCAGCCGCAGCAGGGTGGCCGCCGATATTCAGGCCAAAGTGCGCGTGCGTGACCAGACACCGCAGTACGAGACGGGGCGCGCGGTGTCCTGCTCGTACCTGGCGCAGCACCTGGTCAAGTCAGGGCTGGGCCTGCCTCCGGAGCTGTTCGAGCTGGTCATCGGCGCGCTTCTGGCGGCGGGGTATCTGGCCGTGGTGCGAGACGAGACGGAGCTGGTCCCCGTGGAGCAGGTCGCTACGCCACTCAGCGGGTCGGTGCAGTTCGTGGCCCGGCCGCCGCTGATGCCCCCGACGCAGTGGCAGTTGCTGTCGCGGGTGACGCGGGTGCTTCTCGATCTGGGGCTCTCCGGCCCGGAGCACGGCGCTCAGGTGCGGGTCTGGCGTCGGCTGGTGGCCGCGCGCGCCGAGCACCTCCAGCGTGTGGCGGAGCTGCGCCGGCGTCTCGAGGCTCACATCGAGGCTCTGGGGCAAGGCGAGGCCCACTGGCGGCAGATGCTGGGAGTGCTGGACGATCTGGTGCGCTGCCTGAGCTGCATTCGGCCGGAACTCCATCCGGCCATCGGCCTGCAGGAGTTCATCAACGACGTCACGGAGTTCCTGAAAGAGGAGCAGGGAACCATCCGTCTGGGGGTTCTGTTTCGCCTGGCCGACCGCCTGGAGCACTATCTGGACAATGTGGCCAAAGAGGTGGTGGGGCTGCGGCGTTACCTGCTGTCGGGAGACCTGAGTATCGCCGACCGTGCGGACCTGGAGACCCGTCGCCAGACGCTGCTGCAGATGGTGGGGTCGGGCGAGGCGCTGCTGAGCGAGGAGATGGCGCTGCGGCGCCAGGTGCAGATCTTCCTGGCCTCCTACAAGCGCCACTACATCTCCTGGCATGGCCGGGTCTATCGGGCGCCGGTGTTCGATCAGTACCGGGCCGTGCACCAGTCGCCGGAGATGCGGGCGGCCCTGCAGCTCGGCAAGCTCCAGGTGAACGTGCCGGTGACGGCCCAGGACATGGGGATGCGAGTGGAGGCCGAGGTGGGGAGACGCTGCAACGCCACAGACCTGTCGGAGACCTTGGACCGCTCGCCGGTCTGCACTCACTGCCGTCTGCGCCTGGACGAGGAGCCCAACCTCACCCCGGTCGACGCCCTGCTGGAACAGACGCGGGAGGTGATGCTGGGCTACGTGGCGGCCCTCGGCACCGAGGAGACCAGGCAGCGGATTCGTGACTATGCCGGCGCCATGCCTCGGCGCGGCGACCTGCCGGCGCGCCTACTGGCCATCGCCGACCTGGGAGCGGAGCCCGGCGCCCGGGAGCTGCTCAGCCTGTTCACGGAGGATGCGGTAGTCCACATCAACCGAGTGCTCTCAGGCAAGACCCTGGCCCCCCGGAACTTCGGGGAACTGCGGGACGCTCTGCGGGGGCGCACGCTGACGAGGGCCGAGGCGCAGGAGCTGTTCCAGCGGTGGATGTCCGGCGACGGCGGGCCGGACGGCGACGAGTTGCTGCAGATCGACGACTGAGCGGGCACCACGTGTGCGGCGGTGGCCGCCGCGGTGCAGCGTCCACCGTTACCCCCTACGCCGGATTCCCCGGAGATGCGTCGCCCCTCGAGCCACACCGACGGTCAGCCGCCCGTGCCTTCGGTGGTCCGGGTGCAGGGCTCCGGCGCCGCGCGGCCGAATCGCAGCCGGCCCGAGGTGTGGCTGTCCCACACGTACTTGACGAGGCTCGCGTTCACAAGGCCCCAGAACGCCGCGGGCCAGTAGAGATAGTGGGGGCCCTGCACGTGGAGGATCGGCACGTGGATGGCGGCCAGCATCGCCAGAAGGGCCCAGGTGGGGCCGCTGCGCACGTGCAAGAGGACGATGATCCCCAGGAGAAACAGGGTCATGGTGCCGATTGCCGCCATCTCGCGCGGGACGGTGATGATGGCGAAGTTGCCCGCCAGCGCCTGAGCCAGTGCGCCGGCCCCCAGGAGCATCACCAATGCCGGCCATACGACCGCCGGCCGTCGGGGCAGCCGGGCGTAGACGTACAGGCACAGGGCGAGGAACAAAGACACCACCACGACCCAGGCCCCGCGGGCGGTGATGATGGCCTGAGGCAGCTCGGCGGCGTACCACAGCACCTTTGTCAGGAAGTACCCGGCCTCTCGGGCCCGGGGACCCCAGGCCTCCGGCACCATCGCCCGTCGGGCGAGGAGGAAGCCTCCGGAAAGCAGCAGGCCGGGCACCGTGAGCCGCCACAGTAGCCCGAGGCTCAGCCGCCGGACTCCCTGGCTCCGCTCCCACAGGCGCAACGCCTCCGGCCCACGTCGCAGCAGCACCAGGAGGCCGGCCGGGACCGGCATGGTGATGGCCATCTCCTTGAACAGGAGGGCCACGCCCCACAGGGCGATGGCCCAGCCCAGATGCCGGCGGTGGCGCTCGCTCAGCCAGCGATCCAGCAGGATCAGGGCCGGGAGGCAGCAGGCCAGGCAGAGCTGGTCGGTCTGCCCCGGCCACCAGGCCACCACGCCGTAGGCAACCGGCGCCGGGATCCAGCCCGGGCCGGAAGGACCGCGGCGGACATTGAACAGAACCACCGCCAGAGCCGCGAACACCGCGCGCTCAAGGGGCGTTCCGGGGAGCAG
>Ga0334883_1001738_pt1 | contig 30299 bp, 19 predicted proteins | sample GraSluR1_MG_6_FD_207230 | JGI IMG/M metagenome (GOLD analysis project Ga0334883, IMG submission 207230) | Sludge microbial communities from methane-producing bioreactor in Wageningen University, Netherlands - Granular Sludge_09_05-R1 | ecosystem: Engineered > Bioreactor > Anaerobic >...
ACGGTGGCTGTTCTGCCGGTGGTCTGGCTACCGGCGAAGTGTGTCTGGCCTACCTTGCGGTCTTGGAAGACCGCGGGCACGGAGGCTGTTCTGCCGGTGGTCTGGCTACCGGCGTGACTTCAGTGGGCTACGTTGCGGTCTTGGAAGACCGCGGGCACGGAGGCCTCTGGGTCAGGGTCGTGGTTGCTTGCGAGAGGTGAAGAGCCGTTCGCCGTCTTTGGCAGGTGTCCGGCCGATGCCGACGAACAGGTCCTGTAGCAGGCCTGTGTGCAGGACGCCCGCGGCCCGCCTTCCCCTTTTGCTGCAGGAGGTGAACCTAGGTGAGCCCCTCCCGGCCCAACATCCTGATCCTCATGACCGACCAGCAGCGTGCCGACTGCCTTGGCTGCGCCGGACACCCGGTCCTCAAGACCCCGCACATGGACCGTCTGGCCCGGGAAGGCACCCGATTCAGCCACTTTTGCACCGTCTCCCCCATCTGCATGCCCGCCCGGGCCGGATTCATCTCGGGGCTGTATCCCCACACCCACGGCATGTGGCACAACGCCGGGCAACTCCCCGAGCATGAGGAGAGCCTCTTTGCCCGCCTGCGCGAGGCCGGCTACCGCACCTGCCATATCGGCAAATCCCACTACTACGAGCACCGCCGCCACCCCAACTTCCCCGCCGAAGCCCAGCACCTGCGCGACCACGAGCCCTACATGCACGCTCGAGGCTTCGACGACGTACACGAAACCACCGGCCCGTGGTCGACAACCTGCACCGACTCCTACATGACCGACCACTGGCGCGACCTGGGCCTGCTGGAGGCGTACCGGGACGACTACGAGGAGCGCAGGAGCCACCGGGGCGTGGCGGTCTGGCCCAGCCCATTGCCCGAGGACCAGTTCGCCGACAGCTACGTGGGACGTCGGGCGGTGGAGTACCTCGAGGGCTACTCGCACGGTCAGCCCTTCTGCCTGTTCGTGGGCTTCGGCGGTCCCCACGAGCCCTGGGACCCCCCGGGCCGGTACGCCACGATGTACGACCCCTCGCTCTGCCCGGCCCCGATCCGCCCCACCGCTCCGGGACCTTGGGTGCCGCAGGATGTGGCCGATGCCTTCGTGGCAGGCACCAATCCCGGGCTCACCGACGAGCTGATCGCCCGGGTCCGCGCCGCTTACTATGGGAAGATCGCCCTGATCGACCGCTGGTTTGGCGAGATACTGGAGGTCCTCCAACGTCAGGGGCGCCTGGACGAGACTCTGGTGGTGTTCTGGTCCGACCACGGCGAGATGGCGGGCGACCACGGCCGGCTGCACAAGTCCGTCTTCCACGAGTCCGCCCTGCGGGTGCCCCTGATCCTGCGCTGGCCGGGTAGGATACCCTCCGGCGAGACACGGCAGGAGCTCGCAAGCACCGTGGACCTGTTTCCCACGGTTCTGCAGGCCGCCGGGGTGGAAGTGGGTGACCGGCATCAGGGGCAGTCGCTGTGGATGCTGTTTGAGGACCGCGACGCCGAGTTCCGCACCGCAGCGCTCTCCGAGGTCGCGCCCGCCCCGTGGGGGCACCTGTGTGTTCGCACGCGGCACTGGAAGTACGCCATGACCCGTCAGGGCCGGGGGATGATGCTATACAACCTGGAGACCGACCCGGACGAGCACACCAATCTCATCGGCCACCCCGAGTTCCGCGGTGCGGAGATGGAGATGCGGGACCGGATGCTGGTGCTTCTGGCGGGAGGGTAGTGCAGGGGCGGGAGAGCGGCAGAGAACGACGGACGGCCAACGTCTCACCACGGAGACACGGAGAGCACGGAGTTCCACGGAGAACGGCCCAACACAGAGACGCAGAGATACGGAGAGCGCAGAGAACGGCGGAGAACGGCTTGCTGTGGCGGGAGCCTCTCCCCTGCCGTCCCTTGACGCTCTCGTTCTCGCCGTGCTACCATCGCGGCCATGCCACGGGCCACCTCTGTGCCACCATCATCCCCCCATGAGCCACCGGACGACCTCGCCGCCGCCGAGCTTCTGGTGCGCGGCCGCGAGGCGATTTTGCACGAGGTCAGCAAGGTCATCGTCGGACAGGTAGAGGTCATCGAGCAGTTGCTGATCGCCCTGCTCTCCGACGGCCACTGCCTGTTCGTCGGTGTCCCGGGGCTGGGCAAGACCCTCCTGGTGCGCACCATCGCCCGCTGCCTGGACCTGAAGTTCTCCCGCATCCAGTTCACTCCCGACCTCATGCCCGCCGACATCACCGGCACGGACATCATCCAGGTGGACTCCGCCACCGGTGAGCGCAGCTATCGCTTCGTCGCCGGCCCGGTGTTTGCCAATATCACGCTGGCCGACGAGATCAATCGCACCCCGCCAAAGACCCAGAGCGCGCTCTTGCAGGCCATGCAGGAGCGTCAGGTCACGGCCGGAGGTGGAACCTACCCCCTTCCCCTGCCCTTCTTCGTCCTCGCCACCCAGAACCCCATCGAGCAGGAGGGCACCTACCCGCTGCCCGAGGCGCAGCTTGACCGCTTCATGCTCAGCGTGCATCTGAAGTACCCCTCCGAGGAGGAGGAGCAACGCATCGTGGCCACGACCACCTCTGTGGGCGAACCGGAGGTGCAGATGGCTATGACTGGGGAGCAGGTGCTGAGGCTGCAGCAGGTGGTCAGAGGTGTGGAGCTGAGCCAGGAGGCGTTGGCGTACGCCGTCTCGCTGGCGCGGGCCAGCCGCCCCGGCATGCCGGGGACGCCGAAGTTCATCGACGAATGGGTAACATGGGGCGCGGGCCCCCGCGCCTCCCAGGCGATGATCCTGGGGGCGAAAGCCCGCGCCCTGATGCACGGTAGATATGCGGCCTCTCGCGACGACGTGGCCTATCTGGCCCTGCCGGTCTTGAGGCACCGCATCATCCCCAGCTTCGCCGCCGAGGCCGACGGCATCGACGCGGCCCACATCGTGGAGCGGCTGCTTCAGACGGTACCCAAAGGGCGTTAGCAGCCCTGCCGTGGGAGACCTAACGACGGCCGCCGGCACCCGTGAGGCCCCCCGGCCCCCCGGGTGGCCCGCCGCGCCATCCCACCTCCGCCCTACTCGGCCGACATCATCTGGGCAAACTGCGGCGTCGTCGCCCACCAGCGCAGCATATGGATGCGGTAGGCGGCGTACTGCGAATTGCGCGAAGGCGATTCCGGGACAGGGATCTTGGCCAGGTCTCCCACATCGGAGCCCTCGAACTGAGCAAGGAACCGGTCGGCCGTCAGGGCCGCGGCTTCGTCCACGGATTTGGCGGTTGTCTTGGCCAGCGCGGAGCAGGCAACGTCGATATCGCGGCAGCAGACCAGACCGGCCCTGTCGGCGGAGAGCTCGCACCGCTGCTGCCAGGCGTGGCCGAGCTTCTTGAGCCGATCCAGCTCGTCGCGCTTGATGTCCAGCTCCCAGCCCCCGAGGTGGTCGCTGACGAAATCGCGCAGCGTGCTGGCCAGGTCGCCGACCAGCCGCGCCTTGCGGTTGCAGATGATCTTGACGATCTGCATCTGGGCCAGATAGCCGGTGTAGATGTGCCCGATCTCACGGCCGATCTGGAACAGCATCTCCTCCTCGCTCATCGCCCGGATGACCCCGGTGGGGATGGCCAGGATCGGTGTCTGATCCTTGATGATGACCGGGTGCATGCAGCGCTCGGGCACGGTGTACAGGTCGGGCGGCTTGACGCCCAGACGAGTGGCGGCCAAAGTGGCCGCCTCAAACAGCGTGGGATGCAGCCGACGGTCCGCGTGGGCACACAGCGCGAGCACGCCGTCCCAGGCGTCGATGTCATGCCACAACTCGTGCACCATGGCGGTCATCCGCGCCACCATGGGCTCGGCTTCCCACTTGGCCAGGAACTGCCGGTCCTGCTCATACTCCCACGGAAACCCGCCGCGCTGCTCGCTCACAGGCTCGCGGGAGGACGCCGGAGCCTCCTCGGAGACGATGGCGTCGGTGGTCGGCCCTCCCTTGATAAAGGGGTCTTTGCCGATCCTCCCGGGGGCGGGTTGGGCGGCCGCCGAGGTCGGGGGGGCCGTCTCCGGCTCCTCCTCGACGATATCGTCGGTCAGCGCCGTGGTCACGAAGGGATCGGCGCCGATAGCACCGGAGGCCGGCTCGTCCTCGTACGGCTCGTCCCCGACCATGTCGTCGCCGTCGAACAGGTCGTCAGTCAAGGGCGCCGTGCGCTTGGCCACGAAGGGATCGGGGGCGATACTCTGCAGCCTCTCCAGGCGGTCGGCGGTTGCCGGGTCCACCCTCTTGAGCATCTCCCAGGCTTCCCTGTTGCCCTGATCGGCGTGTATGATCTCCTCTAGCTGGCTCGCCGCCTTGCGGGGTTGGTCCATGTCCAGGTACAGGTGGGCCAGCCAGAGACGGACGTCATGGAACTGTGGGTCCTCCTCCAAAGCCAAGTGACCGAGGTCTATGGCCTTGTCCACATGCCCCCTCTGGGCCTCGTTCTGTGCCTGATGCCACTTGAACTGCGCGCTCTTGCGTTCCTGGGAAACATCGTCCATCGCCATGCTGCTGGCCCCCTTCCAGGGTACTACCACCATTCAGCGGGTGTGGATATGCTCGCCTTCGGGCGACACCAAACGCCACCCGTGTCCTCGGACGGTAGAGCGATTGTGGTGCTGCAGTGCCACACACGCCGCCCATCCGCGTGTGTTCGACATCCGGAGCTTTCTATGTGATTCGCCCAAGCGCTGCATTCTCCTGCTCCCCCGCCAGACAACGGCTTCCGGTTTTCGCGGCCATCTCCAGGCGGATGCCGGAGGCGGCGAGTGAAGCGCCTGGACGCCCACGTGGGCGCGGTTCGTGACGTCTGCAGCGAGGTCCGGGGCCGGGCCGCGGCGACGCAGGCGTCGCACCGGCCGCACACTCGGCCCCTTGATAGGGCCGCGGTGGACGGCGCACTACCGCGTGGTCGCCGCCACCCGCGCATCGGCCGCCGCGACAATCCGGGCGACCTCGGCTCTCTGCTCCTGAGACAGCGGGCAGCGGTTCGGCGCCTCCCCAAGCAGGCGCCGGGCCTTGTCCCGGGCGTTCGTCACCATGTCCGTCGGGTCCGTGGCCCAGGCCATCGGCACCCGGCGGTCCATGAGCTCCGGCACCCATAGCTCCTCTCGATTGAAGCGGGCGGTATGCTCAGTGGCCAGGAACTGCGCGCCGGTGGGTGCCACCCGGCAGATGAGGTCCTCGGCGATGCGCTCATCGTCCACCGCGATCCCCTGCAGCAGGCGCTGGAAATGGCTCATCAACTCCAGGTCGAGCATGAGCTGCACGGCGCTGCCCACGTCGGCAAAGGCCAGCGTCCCCAGCGAGCCGAAGCTGCGCACTCCTCCGCAGATGGCCCTGGTGGTATCGACGGCCTTCTCCATCATCGACTGGGCGCCGGGGGTCTTGGCGGCCGTCGACGGGCCCCCAACCGAGCGGTACTCGCCACCGAAGATGTAGGCCCCCATCTGGGCGCAGGCGTTGCGCAGGAGCTGCACGTCCGGCCCCGTCTGGGTGTGGATGCATGTCTTCATGTCGAAGGTCAGCGGACCGGCGCAATAGCCCGCGAGGCGGTCGTCCAGGGCGAGCGTGATGGCATTGCAGCCCAGGACCTCGGCGGTGATGTGCACGATTGCGCCCGCCAGCGTGGCCGGGGTCGCGATGCCGGCCACGGGCATGGTGCCAATGGCAAATGGCCGCCCCAGCAGCTTTCGGGCCTTCATCCCGATCTGTATGTTCTCGTCGGTGATCATGAACGGCGAGTTGTACCAGCATTTGGCCGCAAACGCCGGGGCGCGACGCACCCTCTCGGTGCCCCCGTCGCAGAGCGACTGTAGCTCGACGAAGTAGGGGAGCATGGCGGCCGTGTACACCGACACGGTCCAGGGGCGAGAGCTATTGAGGATGATGGTGGCGAAGGCGTGCACATCACAAGAGCCCGCGGGCACGTCCTGGGGGATGAAGGTGGGATGGGCGCGGTGAAGCCTGGGGTAGAAGACGTCGCACAGGCGCGACCAGTCAGCCAGGTCCTCCGTAGTGGCCCCGCGGAGTCTATTGCTCTCCAGATCGCAGATGTACAGGGCCTGGCCGGAGGCGGCGTACTGCAGCGAGTCGCCGCCGACCATTGCCGGGCGCCAGGGCCCCGCCTGCCTCCGGGCCTCGTCGATGCGGGCCAGCACCTTCTCGCGGACGGCGGGCGGGAAGGCGATGCGGCCGCCACTCACATCGCAGCCGAAGGCCGCCAGGGCCTCCCTGAACTCGGGGCAGCCTCCCGCCCTCACCGGGACCTGGGCCCACAGGCGCAGGGCGGCCTCCCACAGCTTCGCCGCCTCGGCCTCGTCCAGCACCACCGGTGCGTGCGTGACAAGCTTCATCGCCGATGCCTCCGGGAGCCGCGGAGCGAGCCCGTCAGCGCATACAGGCCACGCGTCCGCTTCCATCCTCGCTGAAATGGTTGCGGATGCAGTTGCAGCAGACGCCCTTGCGCTCGCACGGCTCGTACGAGCAGGTGCACAGGTCAATGTTGCGGGCCTGGTTCACCGCACAGGTCGTAGCGGCCTGCGCCGACAGCGACATCGTCTGCGGCTTGCGCTCGGCCCCGCGCATGCAGGCGGTCTTGGAGCCCGACGAGGCATGGGCGCGAAGGCACTCGCAGCAGATGCCTCTGTTGGCGCAGTCCTCGCTGGTGCAGGGACACATCTGGATGTTGATCTCATAGTTGACGCATTGCTCGCGGGTCGTCGCCATCAAGAGCTCCTCCAAGTGGTGGCTGTTGCCTGCCGGGAGCCACTGTTCGCCGCGACAGGCAACGCAACCTCCCCAAGCCCCGAAGCGCGGCGGCCAGCCGTGGCGGCCGGGCAGAGCGCGAGCCGGCGCCGCCATCATCGCGGCAACGGCGGAGGAGGAATCGCGCATTCCGGCGGCGCATTGCCCGCCCGGAGGTGCACCATGACCCTGTTTGACTGCAACGTCTGTTTCGGCTCCTTCTCCGTACCACCCCTGCAGCGGGTGGAGACGGCCGAGGCACTGGTGGCCGAGATGAGCCACTGCGGCATCAGCCGCGCCCTGGTGCGGCATGCCGCCCAGATCGACGAATCACCGGAGGTCGGCAACCCGCTGCTGTGCCGACTCGTGGCCCCCTATCCGGAGCTGGTGGCCTCGTGGGCGATACTACCCTTCGAGACCGGGGAGCTGGGCGACCTGCCCCAGTTTCTGCAGGCCATGCGGCAGCACGACGTGCGCGCCCTGTGGGCCTATCCCTCGCGCCACCGGTACTTGCTCAATGCGACTACGTTCGGGGAGCTTTTCGAGGAGATGACGCGCCGCCGAATACCGCTGCTGTTGCCCAAACAGGAGCAGTCCGGCGGCCGAGCGGGCTGGGACCTGGCGGACGCCATCCTCGGCGACTTCCCCTCCCTGCGGCTCATCGTCGTGGGCCACGGGAGCTGGGGCGAGGACCGCTATTTCCGCCCGCTGATGCGCCGGTACGAGGGCTTCTGTGTGGACACATCGCGCTACGAGCTGGACGGGGGCATCGCCGCGGCCTGTGCCGCCCACGGCCCTGAGCGCCTGCTCTTCGGCACCGCCTACCCGTACACCGGCATGGGCGGAGCGATGCTCACCCTGCTGCATGCGGACATGCCCGATGAGTGGAAGGTGGCCGTCGCCGGCGGCAACCTGCAACGCCTTCTGGACGAGGTGAACCTGGGATGACAAGCTCACCGATTGCCCTGGAGTTCCGACAGACCGGCAAGTGTGCGCAATGCCCGGTGATCGACTGCCACGGCCACTACGGCCCCTACGGCGGCATCTACTTCCCGAATGTCTCGCCCGAGGCGATGATCGGGACCATGGACCGCGCCGGCGCGCGCTTCGTCGTCAGCTCCGGCCACATGGCGCTGGTGGACACCGACCGTGGCAACCAGGAGATGGCCGACATCACCGCCCGCTACGGCGACCGTATCAAGGGCTGGTGGGCCGTGAACCCCAACTATCCCGAGCGCATCGCCCGTGACCTGGAGACATTCGAGCAACGGGAGGGCTTCGTAGGCTTCAAGTTCCTCTCCGACTACCACCTCTACCCCATCACGGGGGAGGCCTATGCCCCGGTGCTTGAGTATGCCCGCGCCCACAGCCTGCCCATCCTGATGCACACCTGGGGTGGCTCGGCCTATGACTCGCCACAACTGGTGGACGAGCTTGCGAGCAGGTACCCGGAGGTGACTTTCATCATGGGCCACTCGGGACATGGGCAGTGGGACGAGTCGATCCGTGTGGCCACGAGCCATGAACGGGTGTATCTGGAGCTGACCGCCGCCTACGCCACCTGCGGCGCGGTCGAGAGGATGGTCTCGGGCGGCTGCTCGGAGCGGATGCTGTTCGGCACCGACCTGCCCTGGTTCGATCCGCACTACGGCATCGGCTGCATCGTGTTTGCCCACATCTCAGACGATGACCGGCACAATATCCTGCACAGGAATGCGGAGAGACTGATGGGGCGGGAGGAACGGCGGTGGTGACGGCGGTGGTGACGGCGGTGGTGACGGCGGTGGTGACGGCGGTGGTGACGGCGGTGGTGACGGCGGTGGTGACGGCGGTGGTGACGGCGGTGGTGACGGCGGTGGTGACGGCGGGAGAAACTGCGGGGGAAGGACTGGGACTACGGCTGGACACGGCAGAGGCGGCACGGATCGCCTCCTCTGCCGTTCTCTGGGCTCTCTTTCCGTACTCCGCCGTTCTCCGCGCTAAGGCCGTTGCCGTCAGCCGTCCCAGCGGGTGCGGGCTGCCCCCTCTTCCCCACCCTCGCCGTTCTCTGGGCTCTCCTTCCGTACTCCGCCGTTCTCCGTGTTAAGGCCGTTGTCGTCAGCCGTCCCAGCGGGTGCGGGCTGCCCCCTCTTCCCCACCCTCGCCGTTCTCTGGGCTCTCTTTCCGTACTCCGCCGTTCTCCGTGTTAAGGCCGTTGCCGTCAGCCGTCGCCACGCGTCTACTCGAACTTCCAGGTCGGCCTCACCGGGCCTGAGGAGAAGACCTCCTCCACGTAGCAGCCGGACTGCGGCGCCGGATCGGCCTTGCTGAACTCCGCCGACTGCAGGATGCGGTAGGCAAGCAGACTGTGCCATTGTCCGTCGGCGAGGCGCGCCACCACAGCGGAGGGGTGATCCACCATCCAGCCGCCGGCCCCTGCGGGCGGAGGGCCGAAGTCTGCGCGGGCGGGCCGGACGATCAGCGGCGTCATCAGGCCATCGCGGCTCGCATTCAGCGGCCACAGGCAGAGGATCTCGCGGCCGTGATTGCGGAGGCAGGCGGAGACGAAGGGGGTGCCGTCGGCGGCGCTGTTGATCGAGACCGGCGCCTCCTGGATGGTCTCGGGCGCATCGACCACCACCGACCACGTCGCCCCCTGGTCGGCGGATCGCCACACCCGGATGCCGAACTCCGTCCCCTCCGTTGTACCGCGGGCGCAGAATAGCCAGGAGCCGTCCACATCGCGCACCAGGCTGGGCTCGGCCCAACCCTTCGCCGCGGGTGTCACCGGATAGACGGCCACGGGAAGCCATTGCCCGCTGTCGCGGCTGAAACGGACCACGGCGCTCACCGATCCACCGGGCCCCGAGGCGGCGCAGGCCCAGATCAGGTCGTCACCATCGGGGATCGCGTGCACGATGCCGGGAGCGGTGATCACCCAGCCGCTGTCGGCGACCCGAGGATGGGTTATCCCTGCAGGCAGGGGCGTCTCGACGCCGGTGAAGCGCTCGCCGTCATAGGCCAACTGGTGCAGCTCCGTCTCGTGGACGAACTTGGATTTCCAGCTAAACAGCCCTTCGGCGTCGGTGGGGAAGGTCAGCGACTGGCAGATGCCGAAGCCGGTGCCCGCGTGAGGGTGTGGCGAGCCGTCCGGGCGTCTGGCGCCCAGAGGCACGAACCCACCGATCACCGGGTACTTGATGGCCAGGCGGCCCTCGCCCGTGGCGGGATCCGTGAAGGTCTCATTGCGAGAGACGGGCACCGCGGTGGCCCCGTCGATGGTCTCCAGGGCGTCGAAGACGACGATGTCGGAGCCGTACTCGTAGTCGTAGGTGTGGGCGTGCTCGACGCGCAGGTTCACCGACACGGCCACCTTGTCCGGCGCCACCTGGAAGGGGAAGCCCAGACCATAGCGCAGGACCAGGTCCTGGGAGCTATCGGGCGGCACGGTGAGGCGCGCGGCGGATTTGGTGATGCCGGTGATGCCGGCGGTGTCATCCTGTGCCCAGACAAGGCCGGGTACGGCGGCGGCAAGCAGCGCGATGGCGCCGGTCCACATGGCCGTCATTGTGTCGGGTCACCCTCCGTGTGCGGCGCGATGGCCGCCGGTAGATCGCTCAGTTCCTCAACGAGCTCAGTGGCTTTCGCCACCAGCAGGTGCTCGGCCTCCGCGGCATGACGGGCGCAGTCCACCTCGTACCCACCTTCGGGAAAGGAGGCCGCGGCGGGGATGTAGCCCACCCGTCTATTGGTGTAGCCGCAGACCCATGCCCTTCGCCCGGCCAGCTCGCTCTTCAGCCGCAGCCCGATCTCGCAGCAGACCTCGCCCTCGATCCCCACCAGGTACAGATCGCCGATCCGTAGGGCCTGCACCTCGATGCCGGAGGTGCGGGAGGGGTCCTTCTTCATGGGAGCCGCAACCATCGCCGCCGCGCCGGCCAGGGGGCCGGCTACCGCCGCCGGGCCGGTGCAGAGCCCGGCAAGCACCGCGCGCCCCAACTCATGGCCCAGCTCACGGAGGTTGTCGTGGGACTCGTAGTCAAAGCGCCCGGCCGCCGTGAGGCTGCGGGGCTTGATGTCGCCGCCACAGCCCTGCAGGAACACCGGCACGCAGCCGGGGAAGGCGTCAGAGAGCAAGGCCCGGGCGTACATGGGGTAGTCCGGCCCCACCTGTAGGCCGCCGACCGTCGTGGGATGGCATGCATATCCAAACAGGAGGACTCGGGTGGTGCCGTCCCGGGCCACGATGCGCAGGACCGGTACGTCCGGGTCCATGGCGCGGTCCACCGCCGGCCGCCAGGAGGCCTTGCCCTCGGCATCCAGGCCCCGGCGACTGATCCCCATGGTGCAGGAGCTGAGGGTGTACTGCACAGTGGCCGGGCGCAGGTCGGCCACCGCCGCCGCCACCAGGCCGCAGGTTCTCGTCTTGAACATCTCGGGGAAGTCCCCATTGCGCTCGAAGATCGGGCCGCAGTGGGTGTGGGAGCTGTTGACCATCATGCATTCGGGTGCGATACCCACCTCGGCCGCCGCCTGTCGGATGTCGGCTATCTGCACGGGACCGACGCCAATGATGTCGATGGCCATGAGACCCAGCCGAGTGGCGCCGTCATCGAGTACAACGCAAGTGGCCTGCAGCTCTCCGTAGACGCCGGTGGACTGCTCGGTGCGCGAGGCGAACCCGGCCATGTACACGGGGCCCTGCGGAGTGATGGTGGTCGTGGCCAGGCCGACTTCGAGGGAGGGTGCAGGCTCCTGGGCGGCGCCCGCGAGGCAGAGGGTGACGAGGGCGGTAGCGATGGTTATCCGGGCCATCTGAACCTCCGCGGGAGTTGTAGGGCGGCGACCTGCGCCCCGTCGGCCTCTGGCGCCCCATAGATGGGCGATGGCGCGGTACGGGCCCGCGCCCTACAATGGCGCCGTGCACCGGCGCGGTACAGGCCCGCGCCCTACAATGGCGCCGTGCACCGGCGCGGTACAGGCCCGCGCCCTACAATGGCGCCTTGCACCGGTGCGGTGCAGGCCCGCGCCCTACAGTGGCCCCCTCCGGTATGCAGCGGGCGCCGCCGAACCGTCCGCGGTGCCTTCTTCTCCACCACTTCTCCAGCGCCCTTCTCTTGACACCCACCGCCTTCGCCCCTACCCTGAACGCGACCGACCCACCGCTCTAGCTCAGGAGGCCTGCCGTGCCTACTCTTCGGGCGGCCGCAGCTTCGATGGACATTGCCGCGGATGACTCGATGGTCATCGGCGGGAGCATCGGCCCCGTCTACTGCCGGGGCGAGGAGGCCCCGCTGCGCGCCACCGCCCTGCTGCTCGAGGCCGACGAGCCGGTCTGCATCGTGTCGTGCGACGTCCTGGGCCTGGGCCGCAGTCTGGCCGACACCATCGCCGGCGGCATCAGCGGCGTCTGCGGCATCCCCTTCGACAATGTCCTCGTCACCGCCACCCACACCCACCACGCGCCGAGCACCTTCACGGTGCACGGCTACGGCCGGGAGGCGGGGTTCTGTCACCGCGCGGTCGCGGCGGCGATCGCGGCCGCCTCGGCGGCCAGAGACAAGCTGGAAGCCGCTTCCGACCGGCCCAACGACGGGGAGGCCGAGCTACTGTTCGCCCTGGGACAGGAGGCCACCGTCGGCCACAACAGCCGCTGGCTCATGGATGATGGGCAGATCTCCTGGACGGGGCACTCGCCGGCGGCGATGCTGCAACCTACCGGTCCGCACGACTGCGACGTGCCACTCCTGTGCCTGCGGCGACCGGGGTATGACTCGTCCACAGGTGTCAACGGAGGGCTCGTGGCGGCGCTGTACGTGTTCGGCACTCACAACATCGGCCGTGTGGCGCCGGGGAATATGCGCTCGCCGGGGCTCTTCGGCCTCGTGGCGCGGGAGCTGGAGAGGCGGCACGGCGCGCCGGTGCTCTATGCTCCGGGGGCTTTCGGTTCCAGCCACCGCCCGGACGGCTCCGACTGCGCCGAGGCGCTGCGGCGGATGGTCGATGCGGTGGAGACCGCCATGGGCGACCTGCGGCCCGCACTGGCCGGACCGGTCAAGTGCCTCAAGACCCCCTTCACCTACCGCATCCGCGGCTTCGATGAGGCGCAGCAGGATGCGGCGGTCCGCCGCTGGTGTGACCGCTGGTTCGATGCGGACTTCGCCGGGCTGACCGTGGATGTCTTGTCCGACATGCGCCGCGAGCTGGCGCCGAAGGCGGGCTACGCACTGGACACCTGGCTGCAGGTGATCCGTCTGGGTGAGGTGGCCATCGTCGGCGTCCCCGGTGAGATGTTCGCCTCCTTAGGCCTGCGCATCCGCCGGCTGTCTCCCTTCCGGCATACGGTGGTCATTGGGCTCGCCAATGACGAGATCGGCTACATTCCCGACCGCGAGGGCTACGAGCTGGGTGGTTACCAGACCTGGGCCGGGTTCCACAGCCAAGTGGAGCCGGGTACAGGGGAGGCCATGGTCCAGGCGGCCCTGGACCTGCTTTGTGAGGCCCACGACGGTCCCCGATGCGATCGGCCGCAACCGGACACGCTCGGCCCCGATGACGCCGTGAGGCTGCAGCGGTTCTACAACGAGCTCTCACCCCGCAGCCGGTGGCTGTTCCGCCCATTGGGCTGGAACGCCAGCTACGATGCGTGCGCGCAGGCCTGCGCGAACGCCGCGGCCGGGAAGCGGTACGACGTGGTTCTGCGGACCGGCGAGCGCATCGTGGGCTGGGCGTTCCTGGTGCAGATGGAGGCCGCGGTTCCCCACCTGGGCATCTGCGTCGCCGAGGAATGGGCGGGCCGGGGGCTGGGGAGAACACTGATGCAGGCGCTGATCGCGGAGGCCACGGCCCGGGGCAAGGAGGGCATTGCCCTCATTCATGTGAAACAGAACGAGGCCGCCGGAGGTCTGTACCGGAAGCTGGGCTTCGAGGTGACGGGCGAGCGCACCGGCAGCGACGGGAACGAGTACTGGGAGATGAAGCTGACGCTGTGACGCGCGCCCGGCGACGGCAACGGGAGACGGCCCGGGGCCGCCGGCACAACCGTCGCCCGGAGCGAGCAGCCTGCGGGAGCTCGGCCCTCTGCGCGGCCCGGCAGGCGGCTCGGCCGCTGCGGAGCCCGGCGGGACACCAGATGGGAGGCCCCGGTATGCGAACGTGCGCGATTGTTGCTCTCCTGGCACTCTGTGCCGTCGGCCGCGCCCACGAGGTTCCGGTGGACTGGGACGCCGAGTGCATGCCCCCGGGCGGCGTCGGCACCGGCGCGACCGGTGCCTTCTCCCCAGATGGTGCCGGCGGCTACGAGTTCACCGCCGCCGATGACCGGGGGAAGGTGAGCTACACCGTCGGTCTCGGTGCCGGCGGCCCGGGCCTGTTCTCGGTGGACTGCCGGGCCGGCGACGGGCCGCGTTTCACCTTCACCAGGGGTCTGGTCATCGCCGGCAGGGACAGGCTCAGGCGCGAGGTCATGCCGGACGGGACACTGCGCCTGTCCGCGTTCGATGTGGCGGATGTCGAGGCCGACGGCCCCGGCGGTTACATGAAGGAAGCCACGGGGCACGGTCCCTGCCTGCGCATCGGCGACACGCTGCCCGTGCCCGCCAACTCCGAGGGGTTCTTCACGGTTGACCTCGGCATGCCTCCGGGACGCTATCTTCTCGGGTTGCGCTACATGGACGACCGGGACGACTCGGCAAAGGACGCGACGATCCGGCTGAAGCTGGGCGAGAAGGTGCTGGGCGAGTGGAACCTCACGCTTAACGACGACGCCTGGCACGAGCGGCTGTTTGAGGCGGACCTGGTGCCGGGTGATGTCCTGCGGGTGGAGGCCCGGACCGACGATTCGAACGGGCACGGGGGCGACTTCTGCCGCATCTCGCATGTTCTGATCCGGCCGCCGGACGGCTCGGACAACCCCGCGATCGCGGCGGAGGTAGGGGGCGACACGCTGGTCATCCGCCAGGGGCCGCGACCGGCCCTGGGGCTCCCCGGCATCCGGGCGGAGCTCTCGTTGCAGGGCCGTACGCTACGCTGTCGGCTCAGCCAGGAGGGTGACGCCGCCGCGCCGGCCGGCTTCTCATTGGTGGAGCTTCTCCCGGGAGCGGAACTGCCGGGAGCGCAGATCGTGCGCGTTCCCTACCTGCGGGAACCTGTAGCCAAGACGGCGGACGGACTGCTGCTATCGGCCTACACGGACAGGATGCGCAGCCACTGCACCAGAACCCGCACCGAGGGTCTTGTGAACTCCGATGAAGGCGAGGTCTCGCTGTTTGGCCCCCGGGTCTACCTGAGCAACAGCGCCGACGAGTTCTACCCGCTGCAGGAAGACCTCTACTTCACCGCCTCCCCGCGCCTTCTGGATGTCCTGCCCACCTTCCCGGCCCGTCAGACGACCTCGGGCCGGCGTCAGATCAGCGGGCGCGTCGTCTTCGACCACTGGCGCATGGCCGCCGGTGACGGTCTCGAGGAGCAGCTCCGCCTGATGCACGCGTGCGGGATGGAGGACCTACTCGTCATCCTGCACACGTGGATGCACTACGGCTACGACCGCAGGCAGCCCCAGTTTTGCCCGGCCAACCCCGAGCGCTGGACGGACGAGCAGTTCCGCTCAGCCATCGCCGCGTGCCGGGAGATGGGCTACCGCGTGGCGGTGCACGAGAACTATAACCACATGGACTGGGACAGCCCGTACAACAGCCCCACACCGGCGCGTCAGTTCGGCGAACCCGACCGTCCGGGCGACCCGGGGCCGCAGGAGGCTCAGGGGCTGGTGACCGCGGACCCCGGCCCCGACCTGAGCCGACAGCCCCGGAACGCGTGGGCCTTCTCCCGCCTGGCCGACCTGCGCGTGTCGCCGGGGCCGCTGTCGCGCCCGAGCCCTCCGGCCTTCCCTGTCTCCAGCGACAAGATGCTCTTCTATTCGCAGATCGAGAGCCACCGGACCCACGACACGTACGGAACCACGGCGGGCTATCTGGACGTGACGCCCTGCAACGAGCCCGGCATCGCCACATGGGACACACACATCGACCTGGACGCCCGCAACCGCGAGGCCCGCGGCTCTGACCAGGTCTATCGCAATGCGGCCCGGCTCTTTGCCCACCACCGCGACCTTTTGGAGATCAGCACCGGCGAGGGCGGCTCGTCGGCCACCTACCATGCCGGCTACATCCACGCGGTGGAGCGCCAGGTGGAGACCCGCATGCAGACCCCCATCCTCCCTGAGCACGAGCTGCGCGTCATCCGCCCTCTCTCGCTCCACCACGGGATGGGGTACTACAGCCGGTACTTCGGCGATGGCCAAAAGGAGCTGCCCGAGGACTACGACCTGTACCGGGCGATGACTCTGGCCTTCGGCCACGCGGGGTTCATCGGCGACGACATCGTCGCCGGACACGTCCCCGGCCCCGAGGCGATTCGCGAGTACCACCTCGTGCGCCCGGTGCAACGGGCCTACGCCGACGCTGAGCTGACCGCCATCGAATACTGGGACGGCACCGCCCGAGTCTCGGCCGAGGAGGGCCTGCAAAGCGGCTACGACTTCATCCAGGCTCGGGTCCGGCTCCGTTACGACAGCGGTCTCGAGCTGGCCCTGAACTTCGACCGTGACGAACCGTGGGAGACCACCGTAGGCGGACGGGCCTCCAACCTGCCCCCGAAGGGCTGGGCGGCCGTCTGCGAACCCATGGGCGTGCTGGCCTACACAGCCATCGTCGACGGGGAGGTGGAGGACTTCGCCCGCTGCCCGCAGTACGTGTACCGCAACCGGCGCGGGGAGGACGACGGGGTCGCCGCGCACACGGTGTACCGCGCCCGCGGCCTGCCGGGCCTGTCACGGAGGGCTTGCCCGGGCGTGCTCGTGGTTCTGGGCGAGCGGCCGTTGGCACAGCGTGTGCGGCTCCCACCGGAGGCACAGGTCGGCCCTGAGGTGAACGTGACGGTCATCAACCCCGGCCCGCCCCGGGAAGCCGCGGTTGCCGTGGAGGGCTTCCGGAGCGCGGCGGGCTGTCCGGCCACGACGCTGTCCAATACGTCGGGCCGGGACATCGTCCGCGAGGTCTCGTGGGAGCCCAAGGCGCCGGGCCGCTGGCGCCTGGCCCTGGCGTACAGGTACACCGACCCGGACCATAGCGAGGAGGCCACGAGGCTTGAGGTCCGGGACGAGATGACCGGGCCGGGCCTTGTGGTGGCCGAGGGTGGCGGCCCGCCGACCGCCGCCAGAGCCTCCTCCACGCGGAACGCCGACTTCGTGGAACTCAGGGCCACTGTGGAGTACCAGAGCCCTGTCCCGCCCAGGGGCCCCGTGCGGCTCAGAATCCGGGAGCTGAAGGTGGGCTCCGGCACTGTGGACAACGACTACGTGCAGGATGTGCGCCTGCTCCTGACCAACGAGCACAGCGGCCAGACCGTGGAGGTGGCGTTCCCGCCCGCCCCGAAACTGAGTACGACACGGATCGACAGCTTCGAGCAGGCCTTTGCCTTCCCGGAGAACTCGGTGACGACATTCGAGCTGACGGCGAGGTAGCGACGGCGCCTGCCGCCTGCGGTGCGGAGATGAGAGGTCGCCTGGGCCTCGACCGACGGCGGTGGGCCGCGAAGTCCGCCCCACTCGCGCCGCGGGCCGCCCCGGCCGTTGATCCCGCAAGGCGGGGCCGTTAGCCCTTGACGCCGTCGGCCGTTGACTCGCGACTCGCAGACTCCTCCTCGGAGGCAACGATGACCAAGTACGAGGAATGCTTCCCGCAGCAGTTGGACCAGATCATCCGCGACCGCCCCTTTGCCATCATCCCCTGGGGCGCCCACGAATGGCACGGGCTGCAGAATGCGGTGGGCCTGGACACGATCAAGGCGTACCACATGGCTCTGGACCTCTGCGCCGCCGTGGGAGGCGTGGTGCTGCCTCCCGTGTATTGCGGCTATCAGACCATGAAGCCCTACCGGGGCTTCCGGCACACCCTGGAGTTCACCCGCGAGACCGTGTACGGGCTGGTCCTGCAGTACCTGGAGCAGCTCTATGACGAGGGCTTTCGAGTGGTCCTGATCCTGATGGGGCACTACGGCGGCAAGCATGTGGAGGCAATCCAGGACGCGGTGCAGCGGTTCAACGACTGCCACGCCCGGGCTCGGGTCGTCGCCTGGCAGGACTACTTGCCCGCAAGCTGGGTGGACGTGCGCGGTGGCGACCACGCCGGCTACAATGAGACCTCGCTGCTGATGCACTATCGTCCGGACCTGGTGGACCTCTCGCGGCTGCCAGATGATGGCGAGATCGTTCATGAGGTGCACGGCATCAGCGGCGACGATCCGCGGCGGGCCAATGCGGAGCACGGCCAGATGCTGGCGAAGCTGTTCGTGGAGCAGGCGGCGCCGAGGATCGAGGAGCTTCTGGCGCAGGTTCGTGAGATTCAGCAGCGCTCTGAAGGGCAGGTGTAGGCCGTGAAAGGTCAAGAGCGGTCGGTGATGTCGCTGCTTGCCATCTGTCTCCTGCTCGGTGTCGCGGCGGCCCGGGCGGCGCCCAATCCGGTGGCCCGGTTCGCTTTGGACGAGGGCGCCGGGTACAGGGCGGCCGACAGCTCAGAGTACGGTCATGTGGGGATCGTGCGTGCACCGGGCTGGACGGACGGGAAGCTCGGCAAAGCGCTGTGCTTTGCCGAACCGCGGTCGGCGGTGCGGGTGAGCTCTCGCAGGCAGCTTCGGCTTGGGGAGCAGGTCAGTATCGTGGCCTGGATCAGGCCCCGCGCGGTAGACGCCGCCGAGGACATCTCGCGCGTCATCGTGGCCAAGAACGACGAGTACCTGCTGCGCATCGACAAGCCCTCGGAGGGCGGCAGGATCTCGTTCTTCTGCCACGTGGGCAGCCCTGCGGTGACCTGGGAGCCGCGGGTCTCCTCGACGGTGCCGCCCACGCCGGATGTGTGGCACCATGTGGCCGTCACCTGGGACGGCAAAGCGCTGCGCCTTTACCTGGACGGCGAACTGCAGGCGGAGCGCGAGCGCACGGGGATGCCGAACCCCAACCCGTACCCGGTGATGATCGGGAACTTCGAGTACCCCAGTTGCCACGGCGGCAACTTCGGGGGCTGCATCGACGAGGTGGGCATCTACGCGGAGGCGCTGAGCGAGGCTCAGATCCGGGAGCTGTGGGAGCGCCCGTAGGTCGCCGGCGAGGCTCCGGCTCAGAGCGCCGATTGCGGCGGGGAGGTTCGCCACGGGTCGGTGCCACGGCCGGGTGGCGGTCCCGCCGGGCGCGATCGCCGAGTCGGACTGGAAGGCCCGATCCCGCCCCGCGAGACGCCTGCGAACGGCGGGGACTCGGCGCACCTGCGCCCGAAGGACCGCCGCCCGATCTACGCGTTTGCAGGCGCCGCTGCGGGGCCTCGGCCCGCCGGCATTCAGACCGGTGAACACTGCCAGGGAGGCAGACCCATGCAACAGCCACTCATCTGCGACCCGATCACCGCGCTGGTGGTGATCTGCCTGCTTTGCCTCTTGCCCGCAGCCATGGGACAGGAGGTGCTCTTCGACTTCGAGGGTGACTTTGACCCCGAGGCGGTGCCTGCGCGTGACGTGAAGGTGAACCTGGTGCAGGCCGGCGATGGCCACGCTCTGCGCATCGACAGCGGCCATCGGCAGGAGTGGCCGGGGATCGATCTGCCCGCCCCCGGGGGCAAGTGGGACCTGTCGGCCTACTCGCAGGTCAAGCTGGCCGTGACGAACCTGGGCGACGAGGCGGTGACCGTGTGCTGTCGTGTGGACAATCCCGGCGCCAATGGCGTGGATAACTGCGTGACCGGGCGGGTGGACCTCGAGCCGGGGGCGGAGGGGATCATTGCCGTCGACCTGGCCCGCAAGTCCGCCGGGGCCCAGATCGGCCTGTTTGGCATGCGGGGTTACCCCGAGGGCTTCGGGCCCTCCACCAAGGGCATCGACGCGGCGAATGTCACCCAGCTCGTGGTCTTCGTCCCCAAGCCCAAGCAGAGTCACTCGTTTCTGATCGATGACATCCAGGCCGACGGGCAGTATACGGCTCCGCCGCAGGCAGATATCGCGCCCGAGGACTTCTACCCCTTCATCGATACCTTCGGCCAGTACATGCATGCCGACTGGCCGGGGAAGGTGCACTCGCTGCAGGAGCTCCGCGACCGCATCGCCGAGGAGGAGGCCGATCTGGCGGCTCACCCGGGCCCGGAGGGCTGGAATGAGTACGGCGGCTGGGCGGACGGACCGACGCTGGAGGCCACCGGGTTCTTCCGGGCCGAGAAGTACCTGGGAAGATGGTGGCTGGTGGACCCGACAGGCAAGCTCTTCATCTCCCACGGACACGACTGCGTGGGTTCTTTGGACTACACTCCGATCACGGGACGCGAGAAGTGGTGGCAGGACTTCCCGGGTGACTTGCCGGAGTTCCAGCGGTTCATCGCCCGCGGCGCCCACGCCCTTCACGGCCACTACGCCGGCACGAATCCGGACGCCTTCAGCTTCTCGGCCGCCAATGCACTGCGCAAGTACGGCGAAGACTGGGAGGCGATCACCGCCGAGCTGGCGCATCGCCGCCTGCGCAGTTGGGGCATGAACACGGTGGCCAACTGGTCCAGTTCGCGGGTCTACACATTGGCCAGGACGCCGTACACCGTCAATGTGGGCTTCGGCTCACGGCTGCTGGAGGGCAGCACCGGCTACTGGGGCAAGTTCCGCGATGTTTTCGACCCCGCTTTCGCCGCGGCGGTGGAGAAGGCCATGGCGGGTCAGATCGGCAAGTCCGCCGGTGACCCCTGGTGCATCGGGTACTTCGTGGACAATGAGATCGCCTGGGGGCAGGATGTCAGCCTCGCCCAGGGCACGCTGGCCTCGCCGCCGGACCAGGTGGCCAAGCAGGTGCTCCTGGAGGATCTGAAGGGCAAGTATGAGAGCATCGCCGCGCTCAATGAGGCCTGGGGGACAGAGCACGCCTCATGGGAGGCGCTCCTGGACTGCACCGAGCCCCCGGACGCGCAAAGGGCTCGCGAGGACCTCCTGGCCTTCAGCTCGAAGACCGCCGAGATGTACTTCAAGACATGCCGCGAGGCGGTGAAGAAGGCGGCCCCCAACAACCTCTATCTGGGCTGCCGCTTCGCGTGGGCCAATCAGCCGGCCATCGAGCAGGCCGCGAGATACTGCGATGTGGTGAGCTTCAACCTCTACCGGAAGAGTGTGGCCGACTTCCGCCTTCCGGAGGGGGTGGATGCCCCTGTGGTGATCGGCGAGTTCCACTTCGGCGCGCTGGACCGCGGGATGTTCCACACCGGCCTGGTGCGCGTCGACAGCCAGGAGGCCCGGGCGGAGCAGTACGAGGAGTATGTGCGGAGCATGCTGGAGAACCCGGTGTTCGTGGGCTGTCACTGGTTCAAGTACCAGGATGAGCCGACCACGGGGCGAACACTGGATGAGGAGAACTACCAGATCGGCTTCGTCGACTGCGCGGACACTCCGTACCCGGAGACGATCGCCGCCAGCCGCAGGGTCGGCGCGGAGCTGTACCGCGTTCGCATGGAGGCGGAGATCGAGCAGGAGTGACGTCTCGGCCGCCCACGCGCCGACCCCGGCGGTGCCAACAGCGATGGGCCGCTATCGCTGCATGGCGTTACCCGTTCTACCGGGTGTGTCTGGATGCCTTCTCCCCTTTCCCCGCAGCCCGACGGCGGCGGGGGGGTCTCGCGGGCGCGGAAGAACCGGGCACCGGGGCGGACCAACCGGACAGGGGATGCAAGGTTGTGGTACCGGCGAAGCTTCGCCTCAGCGCGAGGGGCACGCCGCGGAGACCCGCCGAAGGGCGGTGCCACGGTCAGGCGGCGTTCGCGCAGGGCGGGACGTTCAGGAGCGGCACGGCTGCGAACGGCGGGATTGCGGCCCCAGAACCTGCCTCGAACGTCAGGAAGTGCGCCCATGTCGGCAACCGGGCTTTGAGGGGTGCGTCAGTGATGCGCGCGTGGATGGCCGTGGTGATACTGCCGGGCCTGCTTGCCGCCCGTGCCGGGGCTCAGGGGACTGTGCCGCGGGTGAACTACACCAACCCGCTGCTCGCCTTCGGAACCACCATCCCCGAGGACTGGGATGTGGTGACACAGATCTCGGGAAGTGTGGAGATCGGCCTGGGGGCGGGAAGTGACGCCACCTTGCCGGGCTACCCCAGCATCTGGTTCTTTTTCACCAAGCGCACCCCGGCCGACGAGGCGCAACGCCTGGCCGCTGACCTACAGCGCTTGGGCGCCGGAGAGCAGGCCAAGGTCCGCCAGACCGGCCCGGATGAATGGGAGATCACCATGGCATCCAAGGGCACCCGGGGGCCGCTGGTGGAGCAATGGCTGTGTCGTACGCAGGGCGGGCAGAGCTATGTACTGGGGGCCATGTGCACGCCCCAGACGGCGCCGCAGTGGAAGGACGACATCGACACCTGTCTGCGCACGTTCCACCTGCTGGAGCAGCCACCAGCGAGGTTCTTCCGCGAGCCCACGGAGAACGCCTACAAGCTCATCGTCCCGGAGGGCTGGCAGTGGCAGGGAGCCATCATGCGGACCCGATTGGTCCCGGGCTACTTCGTCTGGCTGGTCAAGAGTCCCGACGGCCTGTCAGGGGCCTTCAGCGGCGCTCCGACGGTGTTCGACATCACGACCCATTACTGCCCGGCCGAGAAGGCCGCCGGCACTCTCTACCTGGAGCAGTTGCGCACGATCGCGCCGGACGCCCGTCTGGTGGGCGTTCATCCGCTGCCCCGCGTCGGTCAGGCCGTGCGTGAAGCCGTCTCGGCGGCCGGGATCGGCAACGAGGCCCTGGCCGACAAGGTGATCGCCGAGTACCTGTGCACCATCAACAGTGTGCCGGTGGGCATCAGGGTCGAGATCTTCACTCTGTGCTTGGGCAAGTCGGAGGTGCTGGGGCGCACCATCGACTGGTCGATGTCCTCCTGCGGTGCCTGGGCGCCCGTGCAGCAGTTCGAGCAGATCTATCCCCTCGCCAGGGGGATCGTGTCATCACTGCGCACCGGCAAGGACTGGTGGGAGAAGCGGTGGGAGCCGGTGAACGACGCCCTGAAGCACGCCAGACAGGCACGCGATCGGGTCAACGCCATGTGGATGGCGCACATCAGCGACGGCGAGGTGCTGCGAGAGGCGCGCGACCCCGTCACCGGGCAGCCCGTACTGGTTCCTCTGAAGATGAGCGATCCGTACGAGGAACCTGTCAATGGGGTCGCGCAGCCGGTGGGGGACGACCAGAGGCCGCCCGACGATCGGCGGCGCAAGCTTCCCAACGAGGTGGGGTAGCCGCAGACACGTCCCGGGACTACAGCGAAGCTTCGCCTCAAACCGACGAGCCCGCCGCGGAGGTGCGTCTCGGGCCGGTGCCACGGCCCGGCGGCGAGCCTTCCGGCTCGCCGAGTCGGGCTGGGAAGCCCGACCTACGGGGTGGCCAACGGCTTGGCTGCGGCCCCGGAACTTGCTTGAAACGTCAACAAGTGCGCCCTTTTGGGCATCTATCCGGACGCGTACCGCGACAGCACCGCCAGGGCCTCCTGAACGGTCGTCCTGCCCTGCTCGATCGCGGCGCGCACGACATCCGGAAGGCCCGCCCCCCGCGGCGAGCAAAGCTCGCGCAGCCCGGCCTCGGGCTCCCCGGCGTAGAGCGCTTCACGGGCCGCGGCGTCGAGCACGGCGACCTCGGCCACAGCATCCCTGCCCCGGTAGCCCGTGAAGCCGCAGGCCACGCACCCCGGGCCCCGCCTCTCAACCCTCGGCAGATCGGCCGTCCCCAGTGCCTGACGAAGTCGCGCCAGAGCGGCCACAGGGATCCCCTGCTCGCGAGCACACTGCTCGCAGGTCAAACGCAGCAGATGCCCGCAGTAGACCGCGCGGAGCGAGGCGGTCAGCACAGGCGCCCCGATGCCGAGCAAGCGCAGTCGAGACAGGGCCTCCCCGATGCCGCCGGCGGTGATCGTCGCGAGGACCAGGGAGCCGGTCATGGCCGCCTCGGCGCAGATCGCTGCGCTCTGGGGGTCGGCCACCTCGTCGATCACGAGAGTGTCGGCGTCCTGCAGCGCCATGGCGCCGCGGACCCGGGACCACCCCAGCCCCGTCTCCTCGCCGACGCGCACCGACGGGATGGCTGGCAGCGGCGGCTGTGCCCCGCTGCAGCAGCCTACGATGCGCCGGGAGCCGGAGCCGATCTGGCCCACCAGAGCACGCAGGGCCGTCGACCGCCCCGAGCGAGGCGGACCGGCGATCACCACCAGCCCCGGAGGCCCGGCCAGGAGGCCCCGCAGCTTAGCCTGGGAGGCGTAGGGGAGCCCCAGGTCGGTGAGGTCGCCCGGCCTCGCTCCGGTGAGGGTCAGGCGGAGAGTGACGCTGTGGCCCCCCACTACGGGGATCACACAGGCCGCGACGTCCACGGCGTCGGAAGGGCCGACAAACCTGAAGTGCCCGCTTCGCGGGATCCCGAGGTCCGTGTCCGCGAGACCGGAGATGGCCGTGAGCCGCGTCAGCAGCGCCCTGTGCTCCTCGAGCGATACGGCGATCACGCTCGCCACCCGGCCATCGACGCGGAACCGGATGGCGCTTTGGTCCCCGCAGGGCTCGAGGTAGATGGCCTGCGCGCCCTCGTCCGAGGCTCGCCGGAGGATTGCCAGGATGGTCCGGGTCACGGCACATTCCGTGCCCCGCAGCAGTGTGCCGTCCGCGGCAACCACGCCCAGGGCGTTTGCGGCGGGAGTCGCGGTCGGCGCCCCCTCGCGTGAGGCGAGCACCGCCTCCAGTGCGTCTTCGGCGACGACGACCCATTGCACCTGCCGGGCCGCCGCCAGGCCCTCGACGGCTTCCCGAGCGTCGGTGCCGGTGGGGTCGGTCAGGCCCACCCGGAGGGTGTCTTCTTCCACCGCCACCGGCACCACGTTGTAGCGCCGGCACAGCTCAAGGGGCAGGTGTAGCATGGCCTCGAGGCCGGGGGGCGCGGCGGCAAGGTCGTAATAGCCGAGAGCGAACTGCTCGGCGAGGGCCCGTGCAACGTCTGCGTGGCCGATCAGGCCCCGGCGGACGAGGATCTCCCCGAGCCTGCCGCCCTCCCGGCGCTGCCGATGGAGGGCATCCGCGAGCGCCTCGGGCGTCACGGCGCCGCTACTCAGCAGTATCTGGCCAAACCTCGGGACCGGCCCGAGCCGGCCGGCGGGCAGGAACGGGTCTTGGAGCCGGGCTTCTGCCGGCGCTGGTAGATAGGTCACGTGGCGATCACCCGGCGGGACGGCCGCCGGGGCCTCCTTTGGTGTGGTTTGCTGCGCTCCATGGCGGCCGTACGGCCACGGTGATGAGGCAAGGCACCCTGGATAGTGCATCGGCAGGTGTGGGCCGGTCCTGAAGCGCACCTGACGGTAAGCGGAGGTGGCTCGGGGGCAGATGCGGAATGGCATGCCGCCATGCACACGAGAGGCCGCGGCCGCCGCGGTCGCGCCCGTAGAGGTGTGATCTTTATGATGCCCGTGATCGGGAACTGGTCGCAAAGCGGCTCGCAATGCCGGCCCCTGCCGCTGGGGAGCATCGACCTCCAGGGCTTCCTGGGCGAGCGGGTCCGGGGCAACATCGACCGCACGATTCCCGCGGCTTTCAACAGCCCCATTCCGGGTGGGTTCCGGCGCATGCTCAAGGGGGAGGCTTTCGCCCCGGAGGACATCCGCTACGGCCCGGACTCGGACCTGTACAAGTGGCTGGAGGGTGCCGCCTATGCGGTGATCCATGACCCCGGGGCGGACCTGGTTCGCGAGCAGATGGAGAGCGTCGTGGAGATGCTGCTTGCGGCCCGGGAGGCCGACGGCCCGATCGCGACGTACATCAAGCCCGAGCGCCGCTGGGATACGGGCATGTGGCACGATCTGTACTGTGCCGGGCACTTGATGGAGGCCGCGGTGGCACACCACCGGGCCACCGGGGACGACCGGCTGCTGCAGGCCGCCTGCCGCTGGGCCGACTTCCTCCTGGCAGGCTACGAGCAGGGGAACGACTACTTCGCGGGGGTCGGCGATCACGAGCACCCGGAGATCGAGCTGGCCCTGGTGAGGCTCTATCGCGCCTCGGGACACGAGCGCTACTTGCACTTCGCCGGGAAGATCGCAGGCATGTTCCAGGTGGCTCGGACGGTCGGTGAGCTCAACTGCGGGGCCGGGCGACGCCATGCGGTGCGCGTTGGGTACCTTCTGACGGCGCTGGTCGAGCTTGCCATGGAGACCGGTGACCCGCTGCCGATGCAGCACGTTCCTGAGCTGTGGGACGAGATTGCGGACACGCGCTGCTATCCCACGGGCGGGGTGGCGTTCCGTCCCGGCGAGATCATCCCCGAGCTGCCGTATGACCTGCCCCAGAGCGGTCGCGTCGCGGAGACCTGCGCCTCGGTAGGGATGATGCTTCTGGGCTGGCGGATGCACGCCCTCAAGCCGGAGGCCAGGCACTTCGACCGCATCGAGACCATCTTGTACAACCACTTTCTGGGTGCCCTGTCGCTGGATCAGCTCGCGGTGTTCTACTACAACCCCATCCGCGTGCTGAGCGAGGCCTCCATGGCCAGCGACCACGGGCACAGTGCCTTCACCCGCACCCGGCTGCCCGGGCTGCACAGCACCACCTGCTGCTTCCCGAACGCGATCCGCTTCCTGGGCCAGCTTGCGGAGTACGTCTTCTCCGCCGACGCCGAAGGCCTGTTTGTCAACCTGTACACGACCTGCAGGGCTCGGCACCATCTGGCGGACGGAACCGGTGTGGACATAGCGGTGTCCACGGAGTACCCCCACGATGGGCGCGTCGTGGTAGAGGTGTCGGTGCCGGGGCCCACAGAGTTCACGCTGCGACTTCGGATACCCGGCTGGTGCGAGGGCGCCACCGTGGAGGTCGGCGGTCAGGCGCCGGCGGGAGCGCGGTCCGGGGAGTACATGGCCATCCGGCGGCGCTGGGAGGCGCGGACGAAGGTTACGCTGCAGATGCCCATGCCGCCCTCAGTCGTTGAGGGCCATCCCGCGGCGGCGGAATGTCGGGGGCAGATGGCGTACCGGCGCGGCCCGCTGGTGTACTGCCTGGAGCAGGCGAGCCTAGCCGATGTCGGGCTGGAGCGGGTGCGAGGGGTCCCTGAGGGCGAAGTGGAGCCCACCTGGGGCGAGGGGGCCCTGGACGGCATTCCGACGCTGCGGGCGCCTGTAGTGCTGGCCGCGGACTGGGCGGGGGCCGAGCTCTACCGCCGGGCCGGAGGGCGCCGTCGCCATGGCGAGGTTGAGCTGGTCCCGTTCTACGCCCGCGCCAATCGCGAGGGGCCGGGTGGGTGGCTGACGTGGCTGCCCGTGTGGTGAGACGGCGCCGGGACAGGCCCCGGCCGCATGGAGGGCCGCGGATATGGGCATCGCGGCGCTGAGCGTCCGCGCCGGGGCAAAGGAGGTGCGGGGGCGGGCGGCGAAGCCTGTAAGGGGGTAGTCGGAGGGCCGCGCAGGTCTCTCCGTGCCCGCCACCCATCACTGCCCGCGGCACGAGTGCCGGACCATGGCCACCGTCCCACGAGAGGAACTGGTCGCCCTCGTGGTCCAGAAGACTCTGGATCGGGCCAAGACGCGTCTGCGTTCCGTGCTGCCCAGGCCGGTGCGCAGAGCGCTCTCGATCCAGATGCTGCGCCATGTGCTGTGCGTGTGCGCCGATGTGCCCGATCTGGATGAGACCTTCCTGTGCGGCCCGGCGGAGCTGGCGCCTCTGGCCGAGGAATGTGGGGCAACGCTGATCGAGGGTGGCGTGCTGGGGATGCGGCGAGACGTGGCCGACGCCAGCGAGGACAGCCGGATCAGGGGGCGTGCGGCGATGCTGTTTCTGTCCTCGGACCTGCCGCTTCTGTCGGTGGAGGACATCGACGCGATCATCGCCCGGTGGCACGGCGGAGCCGACGTTATCCTGGCCCCCGATGGGCGGGGGCGCGGCACGAACGCCATGCTGCTCAATGAGCCGGAGGGCTTCCCGTACGCGTTCGGGGAGGTGTTGGGGAGTGGCAGCTTTCACACCCATCTGGGGCACGCGCTGGGCCATGACCTACGTGTCGCCCAGGTAGTCCGCCCGGGGCTTTCGCTGGACATCGACCTGCCTGAGGACCTCAATCGGTTCTTCCAGGTCGCCCCCTCCTCGCGCCTTGCTCAGTATTGCAGGGCGCGCCTCGATGACCACTTCCGCTTCGAGTAGCTTCCCTGAGGACAGCGCCGTGAGTTGTGCCGCCGACAGGCGAAGTCCGTCGGCAATGACGGGCGCGCCGGCGGTGTGCCGGCGCGCCCGTACTGCGGTATCAGGTCGGTATCGGCATTTGTGTCCTAGGGTTGGAGGGTCGCAGACTTGGCGATACCGGACCAAGTCGCGGGCGGGCCGGCCGCGTAGCCGGTGGGCTCGTGCCCGATGGCGTAGAAGCCGGCCTGCTGGGCCCCACCGTCAACACGGCTCACGCCGCGGGAGTAGGTGGTGGTCAGAGTGGTTCCGCCGATGGTGCTGTACTGGTAGCACTGGTACAGCTCGCCACTGCGCATGTACCACTGGACCTTCAGGGAGTTGGTCACGCCGTCGTTGGTCACAACGGCCTGGAGCCAACTGGCTCCTGAGGTGAGGGTGATGGTGATATCGTCGCCCAGCGGCGAGTAGGTCGCCGTTCCGAGTGCCAGCTCGGTGCCCGTCTGGGGGTCGGACGGATCGGAGCACAGGTACATCTTCTGGGTGTCCTTGTCCCAGACGATGACGTTCCCCGCACCGGAATCGTCCCCGCGGACGTTGAGCGTGGCCTCGTTGCTGTCGACGCCATTGACGGTTACGTGCAGCGTTCCGAGACAGGGGTTGTTCGGCGTGAAGGTATTGGCGTCATCGAAGCTGCCGTCCAGGTCGGTGAGGGTCCAGTCGGCGGCCACAGGTGACGGCGAGTACTGGTTGCCGTACGGGTCCTTGGCTGTCACGGTGTAGGTTTGGGTATCGGCGACACCGATGGTGGCGTCGTCCGGGGCGATAGTCACGCTGCTCGGAGCAGACTCTTCATCGGGGATGACGGTAAGCTCGGCCGTCGCGCCGAGAGGTCCCCAGTGTCCGCCGACCAGCCAGGTGCCCGCCTTCTCCGATGTGTAGACGTTGCCGGCCCAGCTTCCACCGGCCGCAACCACGATGTCGAAGAAGGAATCCGGCGTCACGTCCACGCCGTTGTTATCCGTGAGCGTCGCGGTAACGGTGCCACCGGCGACGACGGTGCTCGGATCCAGCGTGAGCGTTACGCTCTCGGCGATGGCGGCCAGGACCGTGAGGGTTCCTGTTCCGGCGGCAGGCTGGTGGAACTCGTCACCAGGCCACGTGACCGAGATGGCGGCGGGCCCCAGAGGGAAGTCGCCCGGCACGCTGAAGTTCAGTCGAGCCACGCCAACGGAGTCGGTGGTCGCGGTCCCGGTAAAGGTCCCCAGGGTGAAGGTGAGTGTCTCGCCGGCCCCGGCGCTGGCGCCGTTCTTGAACAGCTTGGCCATCAGTTGGACGGTCTGGCCGCGCCGTGCGGTCCGGTCGTAGACGATGATGTCCGTGGGCAGCTTGAGCACCGTCACGGTGAAGGTCTCCGTGGAGGTGTTGCCGCTGTCGTCGGTGGCCGTGCACGTCACGGTCCAGGTCCCGATCGGGAACTTGTGGCCCGAGGGCGGGTCCACCGTCAGGTCCGGGTCGGCGTCGCAGATGTCGGTAGCCGTCACGTCGTAGGTGACCTCGACACCCGAGGTGTCCGGAGGAGTGACCTCGATGTCACCCGGTGTCTGGATGTCGGGCGGCGTGGTGTCCTCGACGGTCACGGTGAAGGTCTTGGTGGTTTCGTTGCCGCTGTCATCCGTAGCGGTGCAGGTGACCGTGGTCTCGCCCAGAGGGAAGAAGCTCCCGGAGGGCGGGTCGCACACGGTCTGTACATCGGTATCGCAGATGTCGGAGGCCGTGCACTCCCAGTCGACGGTGGAGCCGCCCTGCTCCGCCTGCTCCACGACCATGTCCCCGGGAACGGTGAGGTCCGGGGCGGTGGTGTCGACGACCGTCACGGTGAAGCTCTTGGTGGTCTCGTTACCGCTGTCATCCGTCGCGGTGCAGGTGACCGTGGTGGTGCCCAGCGGGAACGCGCTGCCGGACGGCGGGTCGCAGACGACCTCGACATCCGTGTCACAGATGTCGGTAGCGCTGCACTCCCACGTTACCACAGTTCCCTCGGCGTCTTCCTGCTCCACGGTGATGTCATCGGGAACGGTGAGGTCCGGAGCGGTGGTGTCGACGACCGTCACGGTGAAGCTCTTGGTGGTGACGTTACCGCTGTCATCGGTAGCGGTGCAGGTGACCGTGGTCTCGCCCAGCGGGAACGTGCTGCCGGACGGCGGGTCGCACACCACCGAGACGTCGCTGTCGCAGATGTCGGTGGCGCCGCACTGCCACGTCACCACGGTGCCCTCGGAGCTCTCCTGTTCCACGGTGATATCATCGGGAACGGTCAGGTCCGGAGCGGTGGTGTCCTCGACGGTCACAGTGAAGGTCT
>Ga0334883_1001745_pt1 | contig 30246 bp, 20 predicted proteins | sample GraSluR1_MG_6_FD_207230 | JGI IMG/M metagenome (GOLD analysis project Ga0334883, IMG submission 207230) | Sludge microbial communities from methane-producing bioreactor in Wageningen University, Netherlands - Granular Sludge_09_05-R1 | ecosystem: Engineered > Bioreactor > Anaerobic >...
GTTACATTGCTGCATCCGCCACTGAAGGGACTGCTCCCTATACCATTGCCCTCCTGCGTGATGCCATTGAGGTAGCATCATTTGCCGGCGTTGCCGCAGATGTGGAGGTTGAGTTCGATAACCTTGACGTTGGCGATCCTGCTTACGTGTATGTGGTGGTTGTAACTGACGACAGAGGCTGTACAACGAATTCCTACGATATCACATTTACCGAGCCCAACGAGATAACCATTGATAGCCAAACCTTCACCCCCATATCATGTAACGGTGAGGATAATGGTACAATAACAATTGTTGCCACTGGGGGAACGGGAGTTCTAACCTACACACTTAACGAAGATGTGATCGGGTTTGTAGAAAGCAATATCGATGGCACTTTTATCAACCTATCACCGGGAGTTTACACGGTTACCATAACCGATGGAAACCTATGCCCCGGCCCAACGGCTGGTCCATTCGACCTTACCGAACCCGATGCTATTGTGATAGATCCGCTATCCATATCCGTAACACATATATCCTGCTTTGGTTCCAATGACGGTACCATTTCGCTAACCGCTTCCGGAGGCACTGGTGACCTTTACTACACCCTGCTTCAGGGTGGAGCCCCCATTTTAGGACCCCAGGACAACGGCACCTTTAGCCCCTTGGCACCGGGAACCTACGTGGTATCCATTACCGATGAGAAGGGTTGCGGACCAATCCTGTCGGACGAGCTGGTGGTGAACGAGCCCAATGCCATTGAGCTATCGTTGAACGTGGTTGATCTCTCCTGCTTCGGCGATAATGGTTACATTGCTGCATCCGCCACTGAAGGGACTGCTCCCTATACCATTGCCCTCCTGCGTGATGCCATTGAGGTAGCATCATTTGCCGGCGTTGCCGCAGATGTGGAGGTTGAGTTCGATAACCTTGATGTAGGCGATCCTGCTTACGTGTATGTTGTTGTTGTAACTGACGACAGGGGCTGTACAATTAATTCCTATGATATCTCATTTACCGAACCCAATGAAATTGTAATAGATAGTGAGGTATTCACCCCTATTTCATGTAATGGAGAAGATGATGGGACAATAACAATTGTTGCCAGTGGTGGAACGGGAGTTCTAACCTACACCCTTTACGAAGATGTTATCGGTTTTATAGATAGTAATATCGATGGCATATTTAGCAACTTACCTCCAGGTGTATACACAGTTACCATAACCGATGGCAACCTTTGTCCTGGTCCTACAGCTGGTCCATTCGACCTAACCGAACCCGATGCCATTGAGTTCGATGTTGAGGTTAGCGGGCTTACCTGCTTTGGCGATGAGATTACCGTTACCGTTACCAATGTAGCTGGAGGCACAGGTGGCTACGAGTATTCTTTTGATGGAGGTCCCTTCACGGGGAACAATGTTTACACTTTCATTCCAACTGAAGGGGGAGTTAGCGTTGATATTACTATAATTGTTAGGGATAATAGTTCCTGTGAAACTACACATATTGAAACCATTGATATACCCAACGAGCTTATTCTAAACTTAACGATTTTACAACAACCTCTCTGTGTTGGGGACAACAGCGGCATCATCTTCGCTTCTGCTTCGGGAGGTATACTTCCATATCTATACCAACTCAACGGAGCAGGACCATGGATCACTACAGGAACCTTTGAAGGGTTAATAGCTGGACCTTACACCGTTACAGTTCTGGATGGAAGTGGATGTACTGCTTCAAACACTGTTATTCTTGAGGATCCCGATCCAATTGTAATAAGCGATATCTACTTCGAGAGCCCATCCTGCGATCCCGATGGAAACTCATCGCCAGGGTTAATAGTTATTGAAGCTATAGGAGGCACTGGTTCATTCAACTATATGCTTTTCCGGAATGGGATTTATTTAACTGAGAATTCAACTGGATTATTCACTGGTCTTTCCTCAGGTGAATACTACATAGAAGTATACGATACGAATAATTGTGGCCCCACAACTTCAGGTATAATCACACTTGACAACCCAACAGATATTGAATTCGTTTCATTCAATTTAACTCATGTTGGCTGTTACGGAGATAATACAGGCGAAGTTGAGGTAACGGTGACCAATGCACTTGGTACCCCATTGTTCTCACTTATACCAGGTTATGAAGAATGGCAAACAAGTAACTTATTCACTAGTTTAACTGCCGGGATATACACCGTTAGGGCTAAGGACGACAATAATTGCATAATAACCCAAGAGGTCACCATAAATCAGCCCGATCTGCTTGAACTACTGATAACCAATATTCCACCCTCAACAGCAGCAGATACTGATGGCTCCATTACAGTAAATGTTTCTGGAGGAACACCAAATTTCTGGTACGAACTATTCATTTGGGACAGTGATCTAGGTGACTGGGTTCTTATTGGAAATGAGGATGATACTGCGTTGACTGAGCATACATTCACCAATCTTGGTGTGGGTCAATACAGAATTATCGTTACCGATGCCAATGGTTGCTCTGCCATGGAAGAGGTTATACTTTCCAAGTTTAACATTAGCTTAACCGGAACAAACCTCCTTTGCTTTGAGAGTTGCGATGGAACAATAACAGTAAACACATTTGGCGGTGCCATTGCCTCGATAACATGGACACTTGATGGCGTTGACTATACTGATGAAATGTTGAACGTTCATTACGATGCAATAAATGATATTTATATAAATCTTTGTGCTGGTTTTTACGTTGCTTTTGCGACTGATATTGATGATAACGAGGCAACTGCATTTATTGAAATAACTCAACCTGAACTACTAACCATTTCGGCTAGTTCATTCATTAATGCACCAAACTGCCATAACGGTACCGATGGGATTATCTTTGTTGAACCTCAAGGTGGTACTCCACCCTATGCCATTTCTCTCACACTTTATGGTATTGATGTTCCCGAATCTGGTCCTGGGCTTTACGAAGGATTAGGAGAGGGAATATACAGTCTGCTGATTGAGGATAGTAATGGCTGCCAATATACGGATGAATTCATTCTCGATAATCCCGAAGCCATTAGTTACAATTTAAACTATTCATACTCCACGGTTAATGAGATTGAAGTAATAACTCTACCGGTCAGCTCTACATTTAGCTATGATCTTTACATTGAGAATGGAGGAGATGTTCAATTTGTTGAAAATAGCTCAACTGGCGTATTTACAAATCTGGATGAGCTTGGAGCCAACTGGTACTACTATGTTCATATCACCGATCAGAATGCCTGCGATATTGAGACCATGCGATTCAGGAAATTTGTTCCCCATTCTGTCCCCTGCTATGGTGACACAACAGGATATATATCTCTGATGTTCTATGGCGGAAATATACCTTACGATATCGATATCTACTGGCTAGAAGGTGATGAGCACATTGAGGAAGGCTGGGGAATCCACGAAGACTTTGCAAACCTAAAAGCGGGCACCTACGAGGTTACTGTTATTGAAAGTGATGGAAACTCCATAATGCAGACAGTAATTATAACACAGCCTGACCAGATAAGCGTTGACGTAATCAGTGTAACCAACCCACAATGTTATGGTGATGATTCGGGGTATGTTGTTTTCGATTTGGGTGGTGGTACCCCATTCATGGATGGTGATGACCCTTACTACTGGATAAGTTGGGCCGAAAATCCTAGCGGAGTTGCTGTAGTTGACACCCTGTTTAACGTGGGTGCTGGCACACATATCTTTACAATTACCGATGCAAATGGCTGCATTTACATAATGGAAGAAGGGGTAACCATAGTTGACCCAGTGGGCATGAACTTAACTTCCCTTTTTGTTTACGACCTGTTATGCCACAATGATGGCAAAGGTGAAATATCAATGTGGGTAGAGGGCGGAACTGAGCCCATAAACTACACCATCTATGGTCCTGATGGTCTTGTTTTAACGAATAACAATGGGATATTTACAAACCTTTCGGCAGGATTTTACGACCTCTTTATTACTGATGCCCTTGGTTGTAACTTCACTTTCCCCGAAGGTAATAGGGTTGTTATTAACGAGCCTGATCCAATTATTATTAGCACATTACAGCCTATCGAAGCGCTTGAATGTCATTACTTTACCGTACCCGAAGTTGTTCTTCAGGTGCAAGGAGGGACGCCAAACTACACATACCTTTGGGACAATGGGCAGCAAACCCTGAATCTGATCAATGCAACTCCAAACGAGTATACGATTACAGTTACGGATGCAAATGGTTGTGTTGAATCACTTTTAGTTGATATACCTGGTCCTCGTGAGCCAGAGTATTTAACAAACATTACCATTGCAAATTGTAGGGTAGCGCCAGGAGGTGATGTGGGAGCCATTCAGATATACGATGTGATTGGAGGCAACGGAATTTTTAGCTCCAGTTACGATGTTAGGTGGTACTACCAAAACTATGCTGAACCCTTACCCAACTTAAATGGACACTGGACAATTAATGATCTGAAATCAGGAAATTACATCGCTCGTATTTCATACCCAACGTACAGCAATCCAAGTGTTTCGTGTTGGGATACCACGTTATTCCACGTTCCATTTGATGAGGCAAACAATTTCACTTTAAGGATTGAAAAGGAAAAGGATATTTTCTGCTGGGGCGAAAGTGCACACCTAAGTGCTGATGTAATTGAAGGAAATATTGGGAATAACCCAATCTACAGATGGTATAATGTAACCGACGATCCCAATACCATTGTCAGCACAACTGACACTTACATTACCTATCCTCTTGATGAAGATAAGGTTATTGATTTGGTTGTATTGAGCACCATTGGGTGTAGAGAAAACCGCAGGGATACCTTAAATACATATCCACAGATTGGACCGTACTTACCGCGTTCACTACACTCATTCTTCTCCGATGCTGACCTTGTCACCTTCGGTGATACGACTGTGATTTCGGTTCTTGCTGATACCGACTATCCTGTTGAAGTGTTTACGATAAGTTCTGGTATTGGACTTACCTATTCGTGGGATCCTGCTATTTTCTTTGAGCCATCTAACTCTAGTACTCCCACAATGATTTTCGCAACAGGTGTTTACGAGTCAATCCTACAAAATGGGCCAACAATACCCAACCCCATTACAAACAAGGATGAGAAGTATATTCCCATAACCGGTATGGTTCAATCGGAATATGGCTGTAGAGAGGATATTGAGTTGAAGGCAAGAATCCTTAATAAGATTGCAACCTCTAATGTGTTCACACCTAATGATGATGGGGTTAATGACAGATGGGTATTGCCCTACGCAGACCTGTTCGAAAATCTTGAGATAAAAGTATTCAATCGTTGGGGAGCAATTGTATGGTCAGCAAAAGGCTCAGAGGCAGCCAGGGGCTGGGATGGTAAGAATAAGAATGGCAAGGATTTGCCTGTGGGAACGTACTACTACGTTATCAATTTCAACGTAGAAGGAACCAGCAAATGGAAACCAGTATCTGGATCGATTACTATAGTGAGATAGCATAACATTTGCCATATGATTTTTAATAATGAAGCTATTAACAATAAAGCACGAAATAAAAACCTTTAAGCCATGAAAAAGGTAATCATATCAACCCTTGCATTCGCCATGCTATGCATGGGTCATTTCGAATTATTTGGTCAGCAATTGCCCCAATTCACCCAGTACATGTTTAACAACTACATGATAAACCCTGCTGTAGCTGGAACACATAACTATTATCAAATTCGGATGAACAACCGCTACCAGTGGGTTGGGGTTCCCGATGCACCACTTACAAATACTTTAAGTGCATACGGTCCACATGCTTCAAAGGACATGGGATTTGGTGGCTACCTTTACAGTGATATTACTGGACCGACTAGTCGTATGGGTGCTCTCTTCACCTATGCGTACAACATGCAAATCCATGAAAGCGGACTGAGAATGTCGGGTGGTATATCGCTGGGTGGCTTGATGTTTAGGGCCGATGCCTCAAAGTTTGAATTTGGTGAGAATTTCGATCATAACGATGAAGCGCTTTTTAGAGGGACAAAATCCAAGTTTACCCCCGATGCCTCCATAGGAGTCCTCTGCTATACTTCTCTTTACTTCTTTGGAGCCTCGGTTCATCAACTTTTTGGACAAAGACTTTACAGAACCTTACTGCCCAGAGAGGAATTTCAGGATACAATATATGGGTTAAATAAGCTAAAGCAACACTACATGCTAAGTGGAGGTGTCATGCTTATGCTGAACAGAGACTATGAACTGGAACCATCAGTACTCTTGAAGTACATGATAAACGCCCCCGTTCAGATTGATTTAAATGCCAAAGTTACCTATAGGAAGCAGTTCTGGGGTGGCTTATCGCTTCGCTGGCAGGATGGTATTTCTATTTTAATGGGTTATAATTACGATCAAAAATACATTTTTGGGTATTCCTTTGATTTTTCACTCACAGAGGTACGAAAGCATAACGCAGGATCTCATGAAATTATGATTGGCGTACTGTTTGATAAGTTGAAATGATGATAAATGCACAACAAAATTTTGTGTTGAATTGATCTAAAATGTTTAACAAGCAAGCAAATTCTGCTTGCTTTTTTCTACTGTTTATGATTTTAATGAAAAAAACAAAAATTCTTCAGATCCTTACGATTTTTATGGCAGTATTTTTTGGGGGTTGTAAGGATAAATTAATCCCCGAAAAGGATATGGTTACTATTATGGTTCGTGTTTTTCTAACCGATGCTACAGTAGGTACTCCTCAAATTGGTGGTCTTTTCCAAAAAAAGGATAGCATAGAATATTACCAAAGCATTTACGAACCAATGGGTTACTCAACCTATCAATTTGAAAAAACCATAAACCATTACATTAAAAACCCGGAAATGCTTGACCATTTGCTGGATAAAGTCATCAATGAATTGTCGCAAATAGAAACAAAATTAAACACAGAGTTGACCGGTCTAAAGCAAAAAAAGTCAGATGATGATTTAAAAAATCTTTGGAAAGGTAAAAAAACCTGGAGATTACCCAACGATGGCAAGCAAGGAAGCATAGATTTTAAAATTGAACTAAAAGGTTATGGTGAGTATATCATCAACGCTGATGTAACGGTTTATCAGAAAGATGAATCTATGTTTCCTGCCATGGCTGCTTGGTTTTATTACGATGATAGGACAACAGAAGGTTATAGGACTGGCGAAAAATTTGAGTACTATTCTAAGGACGGTGAAACCAGAAATGTTTCTCTTACCTTAGCCATAGTTGATACCCTTACCACTCATTTAATGGGTTCCTTAATGTACCATCAAGAAAAGAGGGGGGAATGGAAAAAGCATGCAGAGGTGAAAAACATTTCAATTACCTATTACCCGTTACCATTTTCTCATCTACCAAGCCAAACAAATAATCAAAAAGATACCCTCTTTAAGAAATTTAAAGATAGCCATCATTTTTTTGGACAAAAAAGAAAATAGCTATAAACAAGAATATATGCTTTTTAAAAAACAGTAAAATTTATAATTTATATCTATACATCAATGATGGATTCTTCTACATTTACTAAATAGTTGAATATGAAAAGATTTTTTTATAGTATAGCCATCGTTATTATCATCCTAATAACCTTTGCACCCTCGATTCTATCTGCACAACCCAGAGAGCCTCAGAATGTGTATAGGGTTATGGTTAAATCAAGATATATACTTGAAAATGGTAAAAGGACTAACCAGTATTTTGCCCTAGCGCAGCAGATAAGAGATTCGTTGAACAGGTTACATACTGAAGTTTTTTACGATTGGGAAACTCGCTATCCAAACAATTACCGTTGGCACTATTTCGATGGGCAAACCAAATACAAAACCGAATACTTCGAAAATGAAAAACTTGCCCGAATTGAAGAGTACACCTACATAAAAGACTCCCTATTAAGCAAATTGATCGTTAAATCGGTAAAAGATGACATCATAGATTTTCAGGTAAGAGTGAACTACAGCTACAATCCCGAAGGCAAGGTCATTCAGGCAACTGGATTCAACGAAAAAGGCCGTAGAGGTTTCAGGGCAAAATACACCTACGATGCCTTTGGCACAGAAATCGAGAGAAAGGTGAAAGGCACGCGATCCACTCCCCCTGATTCTATTCTATATCTTAAACGTTCTGTTACCTACGACTCTTTAGGAAGAATTTTTGAAGAAAATCTTGTTTTAGAAAAACTTAAAACTGGAAGAACTACTCAGAAAAAGTCTTATGCTTACGACGAAAATGGGAATCTAATAGAATTGTTGTTGAGGGACGAAAAAGGCAAACAGCTTATTCGAAACGAATATTTTTACCGTAAGGATAATCGGATTAGAATGCAGAATGTTTTCAATGCCAACAATGAATTAATTGATTGTTTGGCATGGAGATATGAGATATATAAAACAAGCGATAGAAGGCAAAGAACACTGGAGTAGCAACCCAAAATGGATATACTATTGATTTTTCTTTGCTATTCCCTCCCATATCAAGGCAGAAGCACCAAGTACAGCAGCATTTTTATTGCCTAACCCCGATGGTAAAAGTTTAACCTTGTTCTTAAAAATGGGGGAAAGGTTTTTTTCCATGTGGCGCTTAGTGGGTTCAAAAATGAGGTTTCCCGCATTGCTTAACCCGCCAAATAGAAAAATAGCCTCAGGGTTCAGCATTGCCACCACATTGGCCAAAGCAATTCCCAGTATTTCCCCTGTATATTCAAAAGCTTCCTGGGCAACTTTATCACCTTGCAATGCAAACTCTGCTATAACTCTGGCAGAAATATTCTCATAGGTACGAGACCTCAATGCACTGGGAAGTATTGAATCGGATAGCAGTTTGAATGCTGTTCGTCGAAGCCCAGGAGCCGAAACGTAAGTCTCCAAACATCCCTTTTTACCACAACCGCATTTCCTGCCCGATGGCTTAACAGATGTATGACCAAGTTCTCCTGCAAATCCCTCGCTGCCTAGCAACAGATTCCCATCAACAACGAAACCGCTCCCAAGACCAGTTCCCAGAGTGATGTAAACAAAATTCTTCATCCCACGGGCTGCTCCAAAGTGCATCTCACCCAGGGTAGCAGCATTGGCATCGTTTGTAATGAAAACTGGAACTCCAAGTTTTGATGATAACTCCGAACTCAATGGCAACACCCCTTTCCAGCGTAAATTTGGAGCATCGATAATTTCACCGGTAATATACGATCCGTTTGGGGCGCCAACTCCAACACCCACAAGGGTGTACTTACCATCAAGTCCTTTTTTAAGATCTCCAATAACTGCGATAACTTTATCAATAAAACCGGAAAAATCTGGACTCTCCTGTGTTCGGAAAGTTTTCTCGCAAAGACATTCTCCATGGGATGTAACAAGTCCCACTACGGTGTTTGTACCACCCATATCTATGCCTGCCACAATTGCATTCATCCAGTTTGGATTAACTTTAAAACCCTAAAATATTTACATTTAGGTTCAAAGATGGCAAATTTTTTATTTGATTTTATGCTAAATTAAAAAAATTTACGAAGGTACTATAAAGAAAGTAACCGAGAAAAGGTGATTTAAAAAGATGGGTGTGAACTACGAATTAATCTGTGTTAAGGTTTGAAACACCTCTTCCATTTGCCTCGATTTCTGCTTTAAAGTAAGGATGGTGTAGCCCTTTTCCACACAATAACGGAAAATGGCAGGACGAATATCTTCTTCGCTATTAGAGCTTAAAAGCCAAGTTTTTCCTTCGACTCGGGTAATATTTAAAACATTTGGAATAAGTTTAAAATCATCCTCATTGACTTCATCCACCAATTCAATCAAGATATCCTGTACGCATCCCTTATTATGAAGCATTACCTTCGAGGTGCTATCGTCGGCTACAATAATCCCATTATTGATAATAATTACACGGCTACAGATTGCTTCAACCTCTTGCATGATATGAGTTGAAAGCATAACCGTTTTCTCTTTGCCTACATCGGCAATAAGCTGTCGAATCTCCACTATTTGATTTGGATCCAGCCCGCTTGTGGGCTCATCCAAGATTAGCACTGATGGTCTGTTTAAAAGCGCTTGAGCTAGTCCAACCCTCTGCCTATAACCTCTTGATAGCTGCCCAATCTTTTTGTTCTGCTCGTGGTTAATTCCAGTTAACTCAATCAGTTCCTTTACTCTTTTTGACCCAATTTCTCCCAGTCCGTAAACTTTGGCTACAAAACTCAAGTACTCCTTTACGAACATTTCAGTATAGAGTGGATTGTTTTCGGGGAGATATCCAATGTGTTTTCGAAAATCGATTCGAGGATTATGCGTTGAAACTCCATTAACCATCACTTCCCCGGAAGTGGGCTTAATGAAGCCTGTAATAACCTTCATCATGGTCGATTTCCCTGCGCCATTAGGGCCAAGAAAACCCACCACCTGTCCCGAAGGGATTGTAAAAGTCACGTCGTTTAGCGCCTTTTGTTCTCCGAATTTTTTGGTTACGTGCTTTACCTCGATGGACATAATTAAAATTATTTTGTTGTGTGATTTAGAGTATCAATACGAAATTAGAAAACCAATTTTGAATAAATGTAGGTTATCTAATCATCTCCCTTAACTTCTTCGTAATCTATGTACTCCCCAACGCTCTTGTCAACTACCTTATCCTTTTTGGGGCTACGGCTAACATGAACTTCACCTTCGGGTCTTCTCTCCTCATTATTCCCTTGCTCTCCATATTTTTTACCCAACCGCTTAAAAAAGTAGTTGATAACAAGCCTAAAAATAAAACTTAGCAGAAAAACAACTAAAATAAAAATAAGAATAAACCTCAATAGATATAACATTTCAAGTGTATTATTAAAGAAAAATCAGATTTCGATTAAATATTCTCAGCTAAATTGAATAAGAAATCACAAATTTAACAGAACCAACCAAACCACTTATAAATCTGTGAGCTAAATAAATATAAAAAATTACTGCACTGCATAGTTTAAAACAAACCCCGATGAAGAGCCAACAATTAGGTTAAAGGTAGTTTGAGTGTTGGGGAACTGACCAATGCTAAATGGAGTTATTCCTTTAAGAGGAAACCCATTGTACAGCTTACCATCTCCGTTTATCAGAAAAATTTGTGATGTTTCTGCGCAGGTAATACCCAATTTTCGGTCTCTTGCTCCAAAATGGAAATATACAATTTGTGGGATTGGGTTGCCAGGGAACTTAAGGGAAAAATACTCTTTTCCGTTATTCCGATAAACAAATAGTTGATTGCCATCGAGAAAAATAAAATCTCTTAGTCCATCGCCATTAATATCTTGAAAATCGAAGACATGCGAAGCCTTAACTTTCTTTAACCCCAACTCCTCAACCTTACCGTTAAGGTAAATAAAACGAACAACTCCAATGCTATCGGTGGTTACAAACCTTGGAGAAGTACCCGGCGAATTTTCATCCAAAATAAATGTGTTATGTGTAGCCTGAGCAAAGAAACGATTTGGTTTAATCCTTTCATTTCCCCGTCGATCGAGAATATAGGGTCTATTCTCATCGGCAAACAGGATGTAATCCCGTCCTCCAACCCTGAAGTGTTGAAGTGGCTTTTTTACGATCTTTTCAGTCCTGTCAAAATCCCAACCAGTTACGATATTTCCATTACGATCGTATACGTATATCTTTCTATCCTCTCCTGCAATAAAAAAACGATAATCGCGATTCCCATCGTAATCAAAAACTGCCACTGGGTTGGTGGCCGATACACGAAGTTTAACAGGGAAACCTTCCACATTATTACCATTTCTATCAATAAGGTAAAGGTAGTTCTTCGAGTTGAAAAGGAATTGCAGCTTCCCGTTTCGAAAAATATCAACCTGGTTTACCTCTCCCATAATATCTTCTTGTAGCGGCCTTCTCCAAAGCACACGTCCAACGTTGTTTATCAGGTATATGTTGTTCTTCCTGTCCTGAACAAATATCTCGCGTTGCTGAGTATTATGGTTAATAACCAGCTGCGGTTTCATGGAAAAACTGGTATCGAGCTTTGTTTCCCACACAGTTTGTGGAGCATCAACCGAAAACGGAGAGTAGCGAGCATAAATGTTGTTAAAGATCATTCCACGCCCTCCTGTGAGCTGAATTCCTATCCCCTGAATTTTTCTTGCCACTTCAATTCGCGATAAAAGACGTGCAGCAGAATTTGGGGCAAGCAATTGTCCATAAAGCATTTCGGATTTACCGGGGTTGATGTATGCGGTAAAGTTGGACTCTTGGGTTAATCCCTCCGAAAACTTATTGAAGCCTAACTCGCTTGAAAGTTGCTTATTGTGAATGTTAGTAAGGATAAAACGTGAGAGCGACTCAACAGATGACCCAAATACAACATACGAATCGATAAAAGTGAAATACTGATCACTAACATCGGCAAAAAGATTGCCGAAAAGGGCTTTATGCATGCCACTTATGGGAAACTGATAAATATTCACAGACTTATCTCTATCAATCGCAAAAATCTTTTGAAATGACGATACCTTTTGTCCGCTTCGCTTAGCAAAAGTTTCAATGGCATTTACCATCTCTTGCCTTGCAAGACTTTGTCCCTTGGTATTTGATACAACAAACCAGCAATCGGAAAACTTTAAACCCTCGAAAGGAATAAACGCCAAGGCTAATTCCTTTCCAAATATTGATTTGTAAAGTGTTGTCAAATCTACCCCCACCTGCTTTGACTCTTTATCCAATGCATGTTTGTATGAATGTATTAAGCCGTATCCATCAAGGTACCTGTGGTAAGATGACAAGTATGTGTTTAAATCCGATATCCCAAGAAAAACAAAGGCTGCGGTTTGCGCTGGTAATACATCGGATACTGTCATGGATACAGGCTTTTGCTTTTCTAAAACCCTATAAAAGGTGTTAAGCGTATCGTTAACCTGTCCAAATCCATTCAAAAAGAAAAAATCGTTCCTAATGGTTAAGTCCAGCTCACTCCATCGTCCAACTCTGGATAGATTTTTAAAGTTCCTCTGCCTGTTTGGGTGAATCTGCTGTTCCAAAAACAAAGGCAACTTTGTGTGATTTATAAAAACATTTGCAACAACTCGCGTCCCTGCTGTTTTCAGTATCTCGTTAAACGATTGATCATTAAGCAATGAAACATTGCTCTCCATCTGTCCAATTGCCGATTCAACAAGGAGAAATGATTTACTTGCCAATACAACTCCCCTATTTACAGCAATTGAAAGGTTATTCTCAATTTGTTTTGCATCCTTCGAAAAAGTGAAAATAGTTACACCATTATACTCCTTTTCGGTAACCGTTCGAGTGGTACCGTATATATCAGAGAGCAAACTCCAAACATCGGAGGGTTTTACCCTTTCGGGTAAATTGGCCGTAAAAAATAGTTCACCTCTACCGTTTCCCACGGCGTGAGCCGACATAAAAACCTGATTGTCGAACAGTAGCTGATTAAATATTGATGATCGATTTTTCAAAGAATCAGATAAGGAAAAGAAAAAAGCAGCATCATCCACCATTTTGAAACCTCTGATGCCAGACCAAAACTCATTTTCGGACTGAAGTTGTTTGTGAAGCTGTGCGAATGGGTCAATCTTAACCACTATTGCAGCATCGATGGGTATTGCATATAGAGCTTCGGAGGTTGTTTTACGATCACCAAAAAACCAGAGATAAAGTGTTGTCCCAACTACTATAAACAGAAGGGTTAACAGAGAAATGACAATCAGTTTTCGTCGCACAATGGTGGATAATTAAATTTTATATTCCCTAAAAAATATATGGCAAAGTTATAAGGAATAAGCAAAAAATTCTAATCACCAAAAGCTAAATCGGATCATTTAAATCAATAAAGCAATTAATTGGCTCTCCAAATGGTACGATGTATAAGTTCAAATGTTAAAGACCGAATTCAGATTTTATCTTATCAACATAGTCAAGTTTTTCCCATGTGAAAAATTCAACCTCTTTCTCGTAACTACTGCCATTTCCTCCTCCCATTTTTACTTTGGCTTTAAAGTAATCGCGACCAAAATGTCCGTATGCAGCAGTTGCTGAGAAGATGGGATTTTTCAAACCAAATCGCTTAATGATCATTCCCGGGCGGAGGTCGAAAATCCTATCGACCAGCTTGGCTATTTCAACATCCGATTGATTTACCCGAGATGTTCCGTAAGTATTTATGAAAATACTAACCGGTTGTGATACTCCAATGGCGTATGCCAACTGAACGAGAACTTCGTCGGCGACACCAGCTGCAACCAAATTCTTGGCTATGTGTCGTGCTGCATAAGCGGCTGAACGGTCAACCTTTGAAGCATCCTTTCCTGAAAAGGCACCTCCACCATGGGCTCCTTTACCCCCATAGGTATCCACAATAATTTTTCGCCCTGTAAGACCGGTATCACCATGGGGTCCGCCTATTACGAACTTTCCTGTGGGATTTACATGCAGGATGTGATCGCCCTTGAATAGTTTCTGAACACGCTCGGATAAACGTTTTTTTGCCCGAGGTATGAGGATTCCGGCAACGTCATTTTTAATGATCTGCTGCATTCGGTCATCAGTATCAAATTCATCATGCTGGGTTGAAATGACGATGGTATGGATTCTAGCTGGTTGTCCATTGTCTTCGTACTCAATGGTAACCTGGCTTTTGGCATCGGGGCGGAGATATTTCATCAGCTTCCCTTCATGGCGGATTTTTGCCAGCTCCATCAGCAGAATGTGCGAAAGCACAATTGCCAACGGCATATAATCATCGGTTTCGCGACATGCATACCCAAACATCATACCCTGATCGCCAGCACCCTGTTCCTCCTCGCTGGCACGAACCACTCCACGATTAATATCGGGCGACTGCTCGTGAATGGAGGAAATGACCCCACAACTATCACCATCGAACATGTATTCCGATTTGGTGTAGCCAATTCGCCTTACCACCTCGCGTGCTACCTGCTGAACATCAACGTATGCTGTTGTGCGTACTTCGCCACTTAGAACAACCAAGCCAGTGGTAACGAGTGTTTCGCATGCTACTTTTGAATCAGGATCCTGACGGAGAAACTCATCAAGAAGTGCATCAGATATCTGATCGGCTACCTTATCGGGGTGACCCTCGGAAACGCTTTCGGATGTAAATAAATATCCCATTGTTATTTTTTTTAAAGTAATCAAAATATGGAGAAGGTTTTGAAGATTGGCAGGATAAAATACTGTTTTAGCATTTTTTACCGTGGTTGCAATCAATCAAATCTTTCCACAATAATAAGGCACAAAGTTAAAAAAAAAGAGGGGAAATACTTATCTCCCCTCAAAATATTACAATTACTTTATTTACTTTTAAAAATAAATAATACGATTAAGCAGGTTAAAGACCAAAATGAATTCCAAAGCTAATTGCAATGGGCAATGGTTTTGATTTGATCTCTATTAAAGGATCATCCTCAAGGGCCTTGAAATCCTTACTGTATTCATCCGATCGAAGGGGAAGAATCAACTCGATGCTGGAAAAGTTTTTTGGATTTCGTTTCGCTTTAAATTCAAGCCCGAAACTAAAATTTGGACCATAGTAGGTTTTGTTATAATGCTCAGCGCCCTGTACAACAATCACTGCGTTGTATCCATAAAAGGCTCCTAGTGTTGGGCAAATTGGTTTATCGGGAGAAAAACGATACTGGGCTCCGGCATTAAAACCCGCTCCATTTAAATTGTATCCTAAGGCGCCAAAAAGGGCAATGTTTTGAGTGGGCAATAACGATAATCTTCCTCCAAAACCTCCGTAATCCAAGCCAAAACCCAGACCAATGTTTACATTGGACTCATCTGATGTTTCCTGAGAAAAGCTTATATTTCCAAAAATGATACATGCGAATGTGATAAGGGCAATTCTTTTCATCTGTTTAATTTTTTTTAGGGGTTAATTATACAAAAGTACAAATTATCAACATTGAACTAAGAAACTGCTAAAAAATTAAAATGTAATGAGATTGTTGTTTTGCTAAAACTTCCCATATAGTAATAAAAAACCCACATGTTTAGTATTTTTGTTGAATATAAGTGAGATCATAAGATGAGCAAATCCCACAATAGAATATCCCAATTCGAGCATTGGCTGGAAAAAGTAGCCGATCTATTCTTCATATTTTGGGATAGGCATAAAGTTGGGATTCTGGGAACTATTGCCCTCAACATGATAGCATTAATTCTACTTCTATCCTTTGAATTGAGGAGTAGAACCCACCTTTACGAAACCATTGTTATGGTTGACTTCGATAGGGAGTATGCAATCATCCCCGAAGAGGAAGAGTCGGAGCCAGAACCCCTTCTCCCCAGGGATGCACTGGTTCCCGATTATGAGTACGAAGCCATTCGAAATATTGCCCTTGATGCCACCAAGGAGGATTTGAACCCGGGGTTGGTTGATGAGAAAAAGATTGATGCTAATGAACTCTATCAGGATGCGCAAAGGATTCGTGAGCAGATGTTACGAAACCGGGAGTTATGGGAAGAATCGCAAGGTATAGAAGAATTGGATATCCCAAATGTTGAGGATAAAACAATAACTCCTCTTGACGAGGGTCAATACAAGGGCCCTACTGTGATCAGCTACTTTTTAGAGGGGCGAAAAGCTCAATATCTCCCTGTTCCCTCGTACAAATGTGAACTTGGGGGTAGAGTGGTTGTTGATATTGAGGTTTTGAGCAATGGAACCGTTGCCAAAGCAACCATTGATATTGTAAATTCTATTCAGGATCCTTGCATGAACGCTGCTGCAATTGAAGCGGCACGAGCCAGCTTTTTCACCAAATCTCCTCAGGCGGTTACCCGCCAAAAGGGCAGCATTACATATCTTTTTGTGCCACAGTAAACTAAAAGGCAGCCATCAGTAGATTTATATCCCTGGATGGTATGTTATAGAGGTTCCCCAGGTAGCTGTTGGTAAGTATACCATTGAAAATATATGCTCCGTGCCTAAGCCCAGTATCTTCCTTGAGCTGCTGTTTTACGCCGCCAGCATCCCCAATTTCGGTGAGCAATGGAGCAAAAACATTGCTTATGGCAATGGATGATGTACGTGCAACCCTTGCCGTAATATTTGGCACACAGTAATGAATCACACCATGTTTTTCGAATGCAGGGTTATCGTGATTGCGAACCTCTGAGGTTTCGAAACATCCACCCTTATCAATGCTCAAATCAACAATTACCGATCCTTTCTTCATCAATTTTACCTGATCCTCTGAAATCACTATACGTCCTTTTGTCTCTTCAGGTAGTATGGTTCCAATCACCACATCAGCTGTTTTCAGAACCCTTTCGAGAACCTGTTGATGAAAAATGGAAGTGTAGAGTCGCTGTCCAAGAATATCCTGAAGTTCCATCAATCTCTTGATGGAGTCGTCGAAAATTTTAACGCTTGCTCCCAGCCCAAGAGCAGCTCTTGCAGCAAATTCTCCTGCAGTGCCAGCACCTAAAATCACCACTTCGGTGGGCGTAATCCCCGATATCCCCCCAAGCATTACACCCTTTCCCTGATTTACATTGCTGAGGTACTCAGCAGCGACAAGAATTGAAGTACTACCAGCAATAGAGCTCATAGCCCTTACCAAAGGGTAGGCACCATCCTGATCGCGAATGCTTTCGAATGCAAGTGCTGTAACCCTTTTCTTCATCATACTGCGAATATAATCTCCCGCCGAATCGGTTAAGTGTAATGAAGAAATAACTACCTGATTCTCTGTAAGCATTTCGATCTCATTGGGAAGAAGGGGTGAGATTTTTAGAATTATTTGGCTTTTAAAAACCTCCTGGGCTGTCGGAACAATTAATCCACCTTTTTCGCTATAATTATGATCGGTGTAATTTGCCAATTTGCCTGCATCCTTTTCAATAATGATTTCGTGCCCTTGATTTACAAGCATTTCCACAGCTTCGGGGGTAAGTGCTATTCTGCTTTCGGTTTTATCAGCTTCAGTGGGAATACCAATTACTAACCTCTGGGTTTGCTTCCCAACTTCCAACTTTTCTTCTTGAGGCATAAGACCTTTGGCAAAAGGGAATTCAGTTGATGAGGATAAACGACTCATAGCTTATTCAATTATTTGGAATAGTTTGTTAAACGAACTAAAAATCTTTAAGTTCTATTAAACCATTAAATTTAATGTTTTTGATTTAAATGGGCAGTTAAAAGCAAAAGAAAAACCTTTTCAAATATCAATGATTGTTTTTGATATTTGTAATTGATTAACACAGCCCAATTAGTGGACGAATAGGAAGTAACTATTAAAATCTGGGATCTTTAAGGAGTTTCAATAGTTCTACTCCCATCGTTTAGAACCCTAATAATTAAACGTAAAACCCTTGAGGTTGGCAGAATTTCCTCAATCAGTTCAGGCCATTCAATAAAGCAATATCCAGATGAAGAATAGAAATACTCCTCGTATCCAAAGTCGTAAACCTCTTCAAGTTTTTTGATGCGATAAAAATCGAAATGGTAAATTGGGACACCTCCTGATGTCTTGTACTCGTTAACAATGGCAAAGGTTGGACTAACTACATTGTCAATAACATCCAGCTCCAGGCAAAGAGATTGAATTAAAGTTGTTTTGCCCGAACCCATTTCTCCGTAAAAGCATACAATTCTATTATCACCCATTGAATGCAAAATTTTTTTTGCTGCTTTAGGTAATTCCGAGAGGGTTTCAACAATAATGGGTTCCATCTTATACCGGCTTGAATTCAAGGTATGGAACCATCATCTCTTCAATGGAAATTCCCCCATGCTGAAAAGTATCCCGATAATACTTCACATAGTAGTTAAAGTTGTTGGGGTATGCAAAGAAATCGTAGCCCAACGCAAAGATATACGATGAGCTGACATTGGGTTTGGGCAGATGAGCCTCCTCGGGTTTGCGAATTTCAAAAACCTCTTTGGGGTTATAATTGAGGTTTTTCCCCAGCTTATACCTTAAATTTGTTGATGTGGCCTTGTCTCCAACAACTTTAACCGGATTTTTCACACGTATTGTTCCATGGTCGGTTGTAATAACCAGCTTAACCTTAGCCGCAGAGGCTTCCTTAAGGAGTGTGTAAAGATCGGAATGTTTAAACCAACTTCGTGTAAGCGAAATGTATGCAGCTTCATCCGAGGCAAGTTGGCGCATCATCTCCATCTCGGTTCTTGCATGGGATATAACATCGATAAAATTGTACACCAACACTGTAAGGTGATTCTTCAGGAGCTCCTTCAAATTCGATTTCAATGAAGAGGTCGATTTCAGGGTACTGGTCTTTTCATAATGGATCCTGTAATTCTTTCCCAGCCTTTGTAGCTGAAGCTTTAGGAGTTCCTCTTCGAAAAGGTTTTTCCCGGTATCATCCTCATCGAACACCCACAGGTTGGGATGCATTCGTTGGATTTCGAGGGGCATAAGCCCTGAGAAAAGTGCATTTCTGGCGTACTGGGTTGAGGTAGGGAGAATGGTGGAGTATATAACCTCCTTTTCCAACCTCCAGTAAGGTGCAATTAAGCCCTGAATGGCTTTCCATTGGTCGAACCTGAAATTATCGACAAGTATTAGTAGAACATTCTGACCAGCATCAATGGTTGGGAAAACCAAATTCCTTAATACATTGTGCGACATTAATGGCTTATTCTCATTTGAAGGCGAAAACCATTTTAAGTAATTATTCTTGATGAACTTGCCAAACTCGTTATTTGCCTCCGACATCTGCATCTCGAATACTTGACCAATATTTGAATCGGACGATTCGGATATTTGAAGGCTCCACTGAGTAAGTTTCTTATAAATGTCGACCCATTCATTGAAAGTACGTGCCATGCCAATCTGTTGTCCAATTTTCCCAAATGCCTGCTGGTAATCGGTGGTTGTTTTCTCGTTCACCAAAACTCGATTATGCACGTTCTTCTTTATGGAAAGTAGTATTTGATTGGGGTTGACTGGTTTGATCAGGTAGTCGTCGATTTTTGCCCCCACTGCCTGATCCATTATATTCTCCTCCTCACTTTTTGTGATCATCACAACTGGGAGCAATGGATTAGTCTCCTTAATAAGGGTAAGGGTTTGAAGCCCACTAAGTCCTGGCATATTCTCATCGAGAAATACAAGGTCAAAATCGTTATGCGAGACAAGATCAAGAGCATCCTCACCGTTAGTGGCGGTAATCACCCGGTAGTCCTTCTGCTCGAGAAAGAGTATATGCGATCGGAGCAGGTCAATCTCATCGTCCACCCAAAGTATGGATACAGACATTCTTAATAAGTTTTTCTATTTATAGTTGGCTCGGAAGAAGTTAAGGTATTCTACCACCGACTTATCCTCCAAGAATATGCTAAAGTTATCCTGGCTAATCACAAAAATTGAGTAATCTTTTTCTGCAAGCGTACCCATCAACCCCTGTTCAGCACTGGCTTTTCTGTAGTAATCCAATGCTTGTTCCTTGTCCTTCAATGGTTCAACGGTGATTATATCGAGATGCTGGGACAATTCCCTATTCCCAACATTTAAGTTGAGGTTTAAATAGTTATCTACGTTAAATGAAACCATGTTAAATCGCAGCTGGTTAAGGGGAGAATTTTTGGGAACAACAGCAACGAAAAGGTGTGTGCCATCAGGCTCAACATAGCCTACCTTAGAAACTGGTATAACCTCCTCTTCGGTGGTTGCGAAAAGATCTGATATTTGTCCTGTGGCAAGTTGAAGTTCGATTTTATCGAGATAAGCAATAATATCGGAAGCAGTTTTTGCCACATCGGCCTTCGGGTATTGATCAACCACCTTAGCCAACTCCTCCTTGTACGTACGAATATCGCCTGATTTACCTGCACATTGCGCAATTATGAATTGATACTTAGGTTCATTGCCAAACCCTTTATATAATTCCAAGCCAACCTTCGAACGCTGTGTGGCCTCCCTGCAATTTCCGGTGCGGAATAATTCGTAGGTTTCCTCGTAATGCTGGGCCTGCACTTTCTCTTTCTGTCGCAATTCTTCAATGTAATTGGGGTTGCTTAGCATAAGAGCGTATGGACTGGTTGGAAACTTGCTGATTATTGCCTGTTTATAACCTTCGGCTGCGACATTATTCTCAGTGAATTTAGCTACTTGATATAGGTTGTAATGGGCCTGCAAAGCATTGGATCCATTAGGATATCTTGCGATCAACCGTTCATAGGCTTTAATGGCTTCGGGATAATCCTTCAGCAAGGTTTCATAGATTTCTGCCACTCGGAACATGGCTTCCTCAATCCTTTTATGAGCCAACTCAACCAGCGAATCATTCAAGGGTAAATCCTGTAGGTAATATTCACGGCTTTTATTATCGAGAACTTTCATGGGCAATCCACTTGTATCAGAAGGTTGCTCAGTAGTTGTTGCAAAATCGCCGACTACAATCCTTTTGTTTACTCTACGCCAGTTGTCCTCGAGTTTTCGTCGTCCCCATTTCATGTTGAATTCGGATAATCCAAAGCTTAACGACGATTGGTTGTAGAAGTACCATGCCCCCCCCTGCTGAGCTTGTGTTGTTCTCCCCCGTTGGGTTTGCTGGAATTGTGCAAACCGATCGCGGCCCTCCTGCTCCTCTCTTCGTTGCCTCTCCTCATCTTCACGAGCCTTATTAATCAGCTCCGCAATGATTGCATCCCTCTCCCTTGGGTTCATGGCTGCTACCAGCAGTAAGCTATCCTCGTTCTGGATAATATTGAGATTTTCCACCAGCCGATTGAGGTTAAGAGTTTTGGTCTCCAACTCCTGGTATCCAGGGAAATCCTGATCCAGAGCGTTGTATGCGCTGTCGTAGTAAGCCTGGCTTACCGTATAATTTGGCTTGGCAAAGTAGAAATCGGCAAGTACCAGATACGAAATCCCTTTCTGGTGATTATTGCTAACGCTTGAACGTGCAGAAAGTTTATAGTATTCAATAGCTTTATCAACATTACCCTCCTTGTTCTCAATATTCCCCAATGCATAGTAAATCTGATCAAGGTACTCAAGGTTTTTTTCATCGCGCGACATCCGAAGTAGCTGCCTTTTCATATCCATACCCTTTCCAAGATTTTGTGCATTGGCAGCCATGTTGACCCTTGCATTGAAGCTGATCTCATAGGTAGGGCTCATGCGGATCACTTTGCTGAATAAACGATTCGATTCGGCATACTTGCCCTGCTTCTGTTTTAGCTGCGCTAAAAGGAATGTATATCGTAACCGATATGCCTTATCGGGGGCATTTTTTAGTGCCTTTTCAAGGGGTTTGGTTACCTGATCGTATTTTTCCTGTCGGTAGTAGTAATCGGCCCAAGTCGATTCAAGCAAATGGGTAAAGTATTTATTTTTAGGGTATTTCCTATTTGCCGAGATTGATCTCAGCCTATCCTCTGCAGATAGAAAATCGCGTTTTAGGATATCAATACGTGCTAACCATACATTTGCCTCGTACCATATGGGGGTTTCAGGAAACTGTACAAGGATGTACTCAAAGGTCATGCTTGCTTCGTCTAATGCTGCCTTCCAAACCCTTGCCTTACCTATTAGCAACCATGCCTCGCGAACATACATTACAAATTCGTTCTGGTTATAAAAACGCCTATCCTTTGGGGTTAGCTCTCCTCTCCTGAGTTCGGGCTTAACGGTTATGGAGTGTTTGCTGATTAAATCGGTTGATTTGAGGATGGCTCTATCCATATCGCCCCCAACCAAGCTTGCCAGTTGAGGATCTCCGGCCAAAGAAACGGGAAGGGGTAATGAGAAGTTATAGTCATAATCCTTTGATGCCCGCCGAGTGGCATTTTTAAAGCTCTCTGTAGCATTGAAGAAGTAGTTATACTTTGCCGTAATATTATGGTAGGTTCTATGGGTTACCGTATTCTTTTTGGTAGTACAACCCCAAACTACCATTAGCAGTGCAAAGGAGATAAGGTATAGGATTCTATTTAAAGCGTTCCGATTCATCCATTCAAAAACTTGTTGATATAGTAACTAAAATGATCGCTTGTTATTATCCAACAATGCTAATTTAATGGCATTGTGATAAAACGGGCTACAATATTACGAAATATATTTTGCATTCCACTTCGTGGCATTTGAACTATGTCCTTAAAAAGGCGGTTCCACTAGAAAAGTGCCCTTGCCTGCATGGTTCCATTGTGAATTATTCGTCCATCGTTCAGGTAGCGGCCACCATAACCCAGTTCCAATTCAAAAACCTTCGAAAGCCTTCGCCTTAATGAGATATCCCATGTGGCATTTCGACCAGATTGAAGCCCCCTGAGCATATCGTAAGCTGCCGGAGAGTCAATATTTCCAATAAAATCATTTGCCACAAAGGAGGATTTTGCCATCAAGGATGCTTTTCCGGGGAAAACCATATCAATCTGAACAAAAATTGTATGGGCCAAAATTTTTTCTTCACCCAAAGTATTTTTCGACTGATTCCATTTATAACCACCCTCATAGGTTATTTGCCGGTTGCCAACGTATTTTAAGCTTGAAGTGGAACTATTCCCCTCAATGGCATAATTACGGTAGGTGAATAGCTGCGAATTGGCTGTATTGACAAGCTGTTCACCCTCGGTACGAAAGGTCAGGTTCTTGCCTAATCCAAGCCAAATCAATGCTCTGTGCGAGAGTATTCCTTTTAATTCGAAGCCATTGGCAAGCAAAGCTTTATTCAGGCTCTGATTGTAGATATACTCAACTCCAAACTTTCGGTTTGCCCTGTTGAAAGCCAGGGAATTCCTGAATTGAGAAGAAAGGCTGGTAATCAGAGAATCCTTCTCGTTCTGACCAAAGGGGTTGGATGCAGACCAAAAATCATCGTACCTATTCTTATGCTTGACGATATATGAGTTCTGATTCGAAAAGCGACCCATGAAATCGGCAAATTTCCCTTTGTCCTTCAGTAAATTGTGGGGTATCAGGTTGCTTCTAAGGCTAAATGCGCTGGTACGCACCCTTATCATGTTTGAGCCGGGTATGTTTATCCTGATAAAGCGAGCCTCGTCGGCAAAGGCTGCAATTTCAAACTCATCCAGTTCCATGATTCCGTTATCGTTATAATCGACCCATGTATAGACCCCCTGGCCAGCAGGAACCTCAAAAAAGTAGTACTCGTATTCAGGTTCTAGGCCCGAACCCAGCTCGTAAGAACCAGAAACAGAAAGCAAACCCTTTGCCACCCTGTTGGAGTATTCCAATCGCGACAGTAGCGTTCGCTCCTTTTTGCCAATATCGGTAAAAACCGAATCGTTGGGGTTAAAAAACCTGTAACCCATGCCCAAACCCATATTGCCAAGCCTCTCGTTTTCAAATTTCCCGTCAAACATCAACTCCTCCGATCGTCCCACCAGTAGGGTTTTCCCTTCATTAGGCTTATAGTCCTCACGAAAAACATAGGATATTGATGCTTGCCCGGAGAGCGAATCGGAGGTTGATAACGACAACCTGGTTTGATACCACTCAAAACTCTGCCCTTGCAAGCTGTCGGTTGCCTGCGATCGGGTATGGCTTCTTTCGAACTCACCCATTACTCCAATAGTGATGAACTTTATGGGTTTGCTCACCATCAGCTTAGCCTTATCAAACCTAATATCGTAAAGCGAATCCTGAACGTTTGAAAACATTCCCTCCCAGACAGTGGAGATGCTTTTGCTCTTCTGCCAACCCTTTGCACCAATTCTGCTACCCTGATACCAATCTCCCAGCTGAAAATCCTCAAACAGTAAACGTGTATAAACTTTTTGGGAGTTTTTGTAGTCGACCCATAAACCTATCAGCTGCTCTTGTCCGCCATCAAGTGGCTGGTTAATGCTCCAATCCCTTTCAAACTCTGCATCCCTATTCCTGTCGATGATACGAAAACCCTCTGTAGTTTTCAGGAAATTGCCCCCAATGTTCCACGCCGAAATGCTATCGGCGCTAATTCTTTGATTAAATGATAGCATGACCGAGTGCCCAATATCATCCCCAGAGTCGAGGTTTGAAAAGGTATTCAGGTCGGTATTGCTAAGGGCATAATCGGCTTTAACCGACGAACCCTTCCCAAGTTTACGTAAAATTCCAGTGGCAAACATCTGCCGTTTCTGAGGGGTAACCAAACGTTTCACCGGCTCATAGCTCCCTTGGGGTATCCCATTTTCGGGGGCAACCCATCGGTAAACCCTGCCATTGGCATGGCCAAAATCGGGTTTGTAGTTACCCTTCCCTTGTCCCACAAAAGAGAAGTAAACCCTGTTAAATGCATAATCGGGATCTGTGGAATGGCTGTAAATTGAGTAATTAACACCTCCAACGAGAGTATCCAACTGCTGGTAAAGGATTTTTTCCGGATCAAAGGCAACGCTATCGGCCTGAGCGTAAAAGGCAAGGTCGAGGTTATCGCCGATCTGAGACAAAAGGCGTTTCTGGTTTTCGGTCAGCTCCTGATCAAAGGGTTGATTCCTGGCATCCTGTTCCGAAAACGCTGAGAAATACCATTGCCATCTTCCCTTAACTTGATGGACATTGGCATGGATGATAAAGCGAGCATAGCTCCTCTCGGAGTACTCGAACTCTACGATAATACGGCTATTCCGATTAATGGGCATCCGATGAGTAAAGGTAAGCTCAGCCAGATTGTAATCAATGGTATAGTGCTGATCTTCGCCACGCTGAAGCAAAATACCATCGACATAAACCCTCTCCGACCCCGCTATAATGAATATATGCGGCTCGCCCGAGGCACCGCTAAGCCTGTATGGCCCCTGATTTCCCTCGCTGCCATTGATGGCATTTCGCGAAAATTTTCCTTTGGGCACAGCCAGAGCGGAAGCAACCATCAAATTATCAGCACCATGATTACCTGTCTCAAAAAGCCCGTTATACGCTATCCCCTGAATGTTGCGCGAAACGCTAAACATTGGACTTGCGGTATTGGATTTCATCTCGATATCCCCTGCCTGTACAGCGAAGTTATCGCGATAAACCTTAAGGTAGATCCTGTCGAACTCCTCTATTCGTGAGGTGGTTCCATCGGGTTGCAGGGGAATTGTCTGGTCGGATATGGCACCCTCAATCATCAGCCCCGATTCCAGCTCACCGGTGAGCTGGATATTCATGCTGGAGTTCACCGAGATATCCTGATTGTTGCCAAAACGGATACCCCTCATGATTGATCCGCTGGTTTGAATGCCCTCACCAAATATTGGTTCTGGGATTGCTGAAAGGGCAAATCGCTGTGGCTCTCTGTCCATTAAGCTGTCGGGCGATAAATGCTCCTGGTAACTCCTATGGAAATATGTCCTTTCGAAAAGCAGAGGGAATACCCGATACTCGATGGTATAAACTTCCTTTTCCGAAATAAGCTCCGGAGAAAAGGTTATGGTTGCCTTGGCATAGTTTACGCTGTAAAAGGAGGAATCAACCTGATGGCCCGAAGGGTAAAGTAATGTAAGGGTGCCCGGGATAATGCTAAGCGTATCAACAGCAATGGTATTGGTGTTAACGATCAACTCCCTCTTCCGCAGGTTGCCCAATTCCTGCCCGAAGGAATAGAAAATTGATACCATTACAAAAGCTAATATGCCAAGCCCTTTTGCCAAAGTATAGGATTGTTTATGCTAAATAACGAATAAAAATTGAAAATAGCATTTTGTGAAAAAAGGGGGAGATTACAATATGTTGAAATAATAGCTTAATTTTATTGTAGTTTTTCAAGAATGTGGATATATTTAAACAATTATATCAGGCTTGGAAAATCACTTATTCGGGAATCTTGAGAAAATATATTTTAGCCTTTAATCAAAAGACACAAAAAGTTGTCTTTAACAACATATTTTTGAAATATAAGCAACTTTTATTGGATATATAAACAAGTTAGCAACCATAAAAAAAAACTAGCCAGATGAAACAGTTTATGTTCTTTTTATTTGTAATAATTACGATAAATCAAACTTTTTCCCAAGATTACGATGAACTTCGTAAACACTTAGATACTAACTGGAAAACACCGGAAGAATACGTTATAAGCAAATTTAATGACCATGATTATATTTTTATAGGAGAATATCACAGAATTAAACATGACGTTGAATTGATTTTAAATCTAATTCCACTATTGTATGAAAATGGAATATTCACCTTAGCGATAGAATTTGGCGCTTATGATATTCAGAAGTTAGTTGATTCAATAATAACTGCCCCTGTTTTTGACAGGAACTTGTTAAAAACAAATTATTTCAAAAACAATCAAGTATGGGGATATAAGGAATACATTGATATTTATGAAGTTGCATGGGCAGTAAATAAAGCCAATTCCAATTCTCCTAGCAAATTTCGTGTTGTGAATCTTGCGCCACCATACGAACCATGTAAAAAAGGCGGGGCATGGAGAGATTTAAACCCTGACGTATATATGGCAGACGTTTTAAAGAAAGAAATTGTAAGCAAAAACCAAAGAGCATTAATATATTCTGGTAATCACCACGCTTTTACTAAATATCATCAACCCTTATATGACTTTGAAAAAGATACTCTCTATGGCTTCACTAAAACGAGAATGGGAAATATCATATACAACTCCTTGAAAACCAAAACTTTTAATATATACTTACATGCAGGTTGGATTTCATCAAAAGGTTGGAATGCGCCCACTGTTCTCCCCGTTAATGGAGTAATTGATAGCATTATGAATATGTATAGTGATAAAAGAGTTGGGTTCGATGTTGTGAATTCGCCCTTCGGGGAATTAATATCTACTGACTCTTACTATGCTCTAGGATATGATAGTTTTACTTTAGATAAATATTGTGACGGCTACATTTATCAATATGCTTTTAAGGACTACCAGCCAATTACTCCTGAGCTAAATTTTTACACACGGAAAAATATTCATACACTACGCAAATATTTAAAGTGCATAGGTTTGCCAAAGATTGCAATATTGACATTATTTAAATTTAATGCAACAAAGCGAACATATGTAGACATTAGAAATCATTTCAAACATCTAATGAAATAATTACGGTTGCTAACACGGGGTGTAACCAATTTGGGCTGAATGAGTTAGGCGAGCGAGTCAGCACGCAGTGAGCTTTTTTAACGTGGGATAAATCCCAAGCCCCGCACCCCAAAACTGGTCACACTCCCAGCCGTTACCCAACATAATAAAAAAGTGACACTGCAATGATTAAACTAAAAAATTGTCCATTTTGTGGAGAAGAAATTCTTGAAGAAGCAATTAAATGTAAACACTGCAAAGAATTTCTAAACAAAAAAAAATCAGATAATGATGTAAATACGGAAGAACTAGAAAATGAAGTAGAAAATGAAGTAGAAAATGAATTTGATTTTTTAAACCGAATCATTTTCCCAATATTAATACTATTGTTTGGGTGGGGTTTGTTTTATATTGGAGGTTGGCATTTTGTTCTTGGTGAAAAGATTGATTTATTAAAGCAAATGCTAATGACGGGAAATTTACATTTGAAAGAACAGAGCTCATTGTTTTTTGAAACAGGATTTGTGTTTAGAATTAATAAACTATATTATGGTTTTGCCTTTACAAATCGTTTTTTTGATGCGCCGTTCATTCAGTGGATTATTCTTTTCCCTTCATTATATTTAATGGTAAGAGGAATATTCTATCTGATTTTCGGAGGTTTAAACAATGATTAATTAACTTAAAACTTACTTTATTATGGAAACAAAAAAATGTCCCTTTTGTGGAGAAGAAATTAAAATTGAAGCAATAAAATGTAAGCATTGCGGAGAGTTTATCGAAAGTAAAAAAGAAGAAACTGAATCTGAAAAGAATTCAAAGTTGTTGATGATACCCCAAGCGTGGTATTCATTAAAAAAAATGAAATGGATTAGTTCAGCGGGGCTAGTATTCATATATTTTTTCATAAGAGCATTAATAAAAAGTAACGTTTATTTGGATGAATTATCGCAAAGTGATGTAAATAAGATATTTGATTTCATTTCTTCGATAATAGAAATAGGTCTAGTTTTCTTTTTATTTCTTTTAACTAAATATGTGGTTAACTTCATAAAGGAATTTCCTTCTTTAAAAATATTTTTTTGGCTATATTTAATAAGTGTTGTTTTCAGTTTATGGATGTCAATTGCTGAATTATCATCTTCTGAAACAGAATTAGGTGCTTTTATCTCAATTATTCTATTTTTATTATTAATTGTCTTAATTGTTTGTCAATTTATTTTATCACGTACCTTAATGAAAATAAAAAATGATACCATTGGTGGTCTAAAGACAATAGGTACAGCCTTTTTTATTTTTGTTTTAGTGGACATTTTTTGGTTCTTAATTTCAATGACAATTGCCTTTCTTGAAGGCATAGAAGAAGGTTTAAATGAGGAATTAAATGATGTTGCTGAGGCTTCAAGTTTGCTTACTACTACAGAAATAATTGGTTCTTTAATTTCTATTTCATTTAGTTTTGTGATAATTCATCTAATATCGAAAACCATTAAAAAAGCAATAGAACATAATGAGAAAATTACGAATTCAAATATAAAGAACGAAGAATAATGAAAGCATTCGACTCTTATAAATATACTGTTCAAGCAAGAAACTTTCATTATGACAACTTTAGTAAATGGATGACATATTACTATGTAGCAGTTGCAGCAGTTTTTGTAGCCTACTACAGTTATAACTCTAACGATATAATTAGTACACTCATTGTTACTTTGGGTTGTTTTATAAGTATTCTATGGCATTTATCTTGTAAAGGTTATTATTTTTGGATTAAGAATTGGACGGACTTAATAAATCGTCTTGAATACCAAAACAAAAATGAATTCGAGAAAGTTTATTCAATTTTCTCCAAACAAGTTAAGGAGAATAATAATGTTCTTATTAATCCTATTCAATCTGCTAATATTTCAACATCAAAAGTTACTTTAATTCTTTCTTTTGGAATTAGCATTTTTTGGTTTTTTTTATTGGTCGATAAGTTAATAACAAAGTACTTTGGCATTAATGTTTATTACAGTTTAGTGTTCTTAATAGCAGTTTTTTTGTCATCATTAGTAATTTTTATATTTGGAAAATTTTTAAAATCCGACATTAGTAAACACAAACTGGTAGATTGTGAAATTGATAACTAAAAAAAATTACGTTGGGTAACAAGGGGTGTATATAATGCAGGTATTCAGCGGATTAGGAAACTTCCTCGCTTTTTCGTAATTTCGTAGCGTGGGACAATGAAACGTTTCAATCTCCTGCACTATACACACCCCCAGCCGTTA
>Ga0334883_1001751_pt1 | contig 30161 bp, 24 predicted proteins | sample GraSluR1_MG_6_FD_207230 | JGI IMG/M metagenome (GOLD analysis project Ga0334883, IMG submission 207230) | Sludge microbial communities from methane-producing bioreactor in Wageningen University, Netherlands - Granular Sludge_09_05-R1 | ecosystem: Engineered > Bioreactor > Anaerobic >...
TTCTGTTTCTGAAACTGTTCGGTTCGGGCATCAACATTATGTCCGCCATCGGAATCATTGTTATGGCTGGAATTGTAATCAACGACTCCATTTTAAAAGTGGACACCATCAACAAACTGATGGATAGCGGGCATTCGCTGCTACGCTCCATTTTTGAAGGGGGCCGCCGCCGGTTGAAGCCTATTATTATGACCAGTCTTACCACCATTCTGGCCATGTTGCCCTTCCTGTTTCAGAAAGGCATGGGCGCTGAACTTCAAAAACCGCTGGGCCTGGCTATTATCGGTGGCATGTTGGTGGGTACTGTGGTGAGTTTGTATCTGATTCCGCTGATGTATTATTTGCTGAAGCGAAAATCAAGATAATCAGTATCTTAGATTGATTCTAAATTGCGACAAAAAACAGTTTTTATTTTGAAAAAAAAAAATTAGCCTTAAATTGCCAAGGCAAAACAAGAAAAACCCGGGTTGCAAACACGGTAGAAAAGCAGGGAAATTTAGTAGAAGCCAACCCCGGCTAAAGCGAAAAGAATGATACACAGTATAAACAACATATTACACATAACATATGACTATGGTAGCAACAAAAAAAGGGGCGGCAAACCTTTACCCGAAAAAGTAAACCCGGTTTGCTGCCCGCTGCTACCACCAATTCCGATCCCGATAATTATCGGGATAATCGGAAGAAAGGAGGTGAGGTGACAAAGATAAACAAATAAAAACATCCGGGAACTACGGTTTCTTATTCTGTGAAATGATAAATCAGAATTTATTATTTTCAAACAAAAACAACATCATTATGAAAACTAAAATTAAATTTATTAGCACGATTGTCTTATTTCTATTATTTGCATTTACATTAAACTCAAACGGAGATGATGAAAGATGTCAGAACACATGCGTACCGAATCCAAATGCTACCTGTTCCTATGGAACTGGAATTCCAGATGACCCTGTAGCTTTTTGTGATGGATGGGGCAATATGGGATGTTTTAGGACCAAAAGAACTATAGTGTTTAATTAAGGATACCAAAATGATTTCTGAACGAGAAATTTGTTTTGAAGTTGTTTTGGTATCCCATTATAATCCCATAGTTATGAAATTTTTCAAAAAAATATCCAGCATTATCCTATTCATTTTTATTATTATAGGTCTAAATCAGATTATCTCAGCCCAGCAAACTGTCCGTTTTACCTTAAATGATTTTCCAATTAATAAAGAGCTTATTGGCGAAAAAGTAAATTTGAAAAAACCACTTAAAAATCCTCATGAATTACTATTGATTGATTCTTTATTGATAGTAAGAAATATTAACTGTAGTCCTGCATTCGACATTTTTAATTTAAATACTGGAGAATTAAAAAGTCAGTTCTGTTTAAGAGGCAGGGGACCAGGAGAGTTAATTGCTCCATTCAGTTTTCAGTTTATAGAGGAAACCAACGAAATTATGGTGCAAGATATTCAAGGGAAAAAATTAGTGTTCTTTGATTTAGATTCAATATTACTGAATGCACCTAAAAAGTTTACTAAAACAATATCACTTGATAAAGATGTTTTGGTACGCAAAATTAAACAAGTGAAAGGAGGTGACTTTTTCTGTGATTTAATAGGACACAAAGATTCATATATGAATTGTTTACTAAATAAAGAAGGTGATTTAATCCGATTGCTGGAGAAATATCCTAAAACTAATATTCCATATAATCCATTATTAGGTTCTAATTTGTTCGGAGTTAACATTGGAGTATCACAAGGGAATAAGGTCATTATATTACCTTACATATATTCAGACAAAATCGATATTTATGATTATAAAGGTAATTTTATTACAGAGTTTGTTGGGCCAAATTACAAAAATCTTGATATAACACAGGGAGTAAATGGAGCGACAATTACAAGTAGAAATAAACTCGCCTTTAACATACCTCAAGCTAACTGTGATCTTTTTTTAGTTCCATATTCCGGTACGAAATATAGGTATTCTTCCACTTCTGCTAATCATATTCTTAGTTTCGATTTTACCGGCAAGTTGTTACAGCGCTTTATTGTTTCTCCATCAGTAACAGAAATAGCTATTGACTGGGAAAAGAAAATTATCTATAGTGTGAATAAAGAACTAGAACCCACTCTTTACAAATACAAATTTTAATAGTATGAGATTATTATTGCTCACAACTTGTTTTTCTATTTTTGTCTCCATGATATCACAAGCACAAATGAATTTTTTCACACCACATGAAATTGATTCAATAGATTGTTTTTATTTTCCAATGAATGCGATAGATTCTGTTAAAATATCTGATTTAGAGGAGTTTGATTACTTGAATGTATTCTTTTTCAATGGAGAATGTTCTTTGTGTTTAGTTAAAATGAAAACAGTTGAAGATTTTTTTAGAAATTATTCGAATGAATCGGTTAAAACACTTTTTATTTCTGAAACCAGTGATACAATAATTCTAAATTTCTATCGTGATAAGTATAATATTGATGTCCCGATTATTTGGGATAATAAAAGAAGAATTAGGGAGAAAAAAATTACAAATGAAGACAGTATATGTTTTTTAATAGATCAAAATGGTAATATTATTTTATCCGGAGATTTCCTGGCAGATGAAGCATTAAAAGAAAAGTATATACAGTGGATGGATGTACATTAATATACTCTTTGAAGTAGAATTCATTTAGATGAAAGAAAAGAAACGCTACTTATTAATGGAATAGAAGTAATTTCAAATATTAGAATTAAATCATCAAATAAAAAGCTGCTTTCTTTTTCTCCATCATTGTCATATTCCTGGTGCTGATGATTATTAGTAAAGCAAACATTCGCTGCTGCGCTCCATTTTTGAAGGGGGCCGCCGCCGGCTGAAACCTATTATTATGACCAGTCTTACCACCATTCTGGCCATGCTGCCCTTCCTGTTCCAGAAAGGCATGGGCGCCGAACTGCAAAAGCCGCTGGGCCTGGCTATTATCGGCGGCATGTTGGTGGGTACCATGGTGAGTTTGTATTTGATTCCGCTGATGTATTATTTGTTGAGGAGGGAATAGATATTAAAAGTATAAACAAATATATTTGCATTTGTATCAAATCGTAACTTGTCAGGAAATAGAGCAAGTATAGCAAAAAGTTAATTGAACTTGTTATTTTTGAAGCAACAAGAGTGTTAAGCAGGAACAACGAACAACAAACCAATGAACCAACCGGTAAATAACAAACCATCTTTTTCCCCCTTCTCCGTCATTGTCGTATTCCTGGCGCTGATGGTCATTGGGGTGGCATTTGTTCCGCTGCTCGATGTACGCTTTAAGCCTGAACGCAATTTACCGCAACTCTCTGTGCGGTTTTCGTGGCCCAATGCCTCGCCACAGGTCATTGAACAGGAAACCTCCAAAATTGAAGGCATTCTCGGAAAAATCAGCCAGGTAAAATCCATTGAGTCCACCTCTTCGGTAGGAAACGGAGAGGTCACCCTGAACTTCGATAAAACCGCCGACCCCGACCAAAAACGCTACGAGGTTTCCATGCTCATCCGTCAACTTCGCAGCAACCTGCCAACACAAATGAGCTACCCCGAAATTACCTCCCGTGCACCACAAAACGACAACCAGGCTTCGTTTATGGTGCTCACCCTGAATGCAACTACCACAACGTACCAAATCGGGAAAATTGCCGAACAGCAGGTCATTCCCGAACTGCTGAAAATAAAAGGCATTGGCGATATTAATTTGCACGGGGTTACCCCTCACCAGTGGGAGATTACCTTTAACCCGCAACTGCTGGAAAGTTATTCCGTTACCCCTGCCGAAATCAGCGCTGTTGTCAACCGGCTGGGAGCTACTGAATTTCTGGGTAACCAGCAGGAAGGTTTAGGGGCCTCTGTTCCCGTACTTGCAACAGAAAAGTATATTCCGCCCGGTGAGTGGGAAAGCTTGCCGGTTTCCCAAAAAAACGGGCGGATTATCACCCTGGGCGATGTGGCATCGGTCAGGCTTAAAGAAAAGCCGCCCGCATCCTACTACCGAATTAACGGGAGGAATACTGTCAACCTGGTTCTTTATTCTGCGCCTGGTGAAAACCAGTTAAAACTGTCGGCAAAAATCCGCGAACAGTTGCAGCAAATCGCTCCGAAACTTCCGCCGGCGTATTCGGTACAGGTTGCCAGTGACAGCACTGTTTTCATAAAAGACGAACTGACAAAAATTGGCCTTCGTACTTTTTTTTCATTGTTGATTTTGCTTTTGTTTGTGCTGGTTGTCAGCCGTTCGTTCCGAATCCTGGGCATCCTGTTTTTGGCGCTTCTGGCCAACCTGCTTATTGCCTGTGTTTTTTATTACCTGTTTAAAGTGGAAATCCACATCTATTCGCTTGCAGGGATAACCGTTTCGTTCGGCATTATTATCGACAACAGCATCATCATGGTCACTCACCTGCAAAAACAAAAAGGGCTACGGGTTTTTATCGCCCTGCTTGCTGCCACGCTTACCACGCTGGGCGCGCTTTCGGTTGTTTTTTTCCTGAAAGAAAACCAGAAAATCCTTTTAATTGATTTCACCTGGGTTATGCTTATCAATCTTTCCGTTTCGCTAATTGTCTCCCTGTTTCTGGTGCCGGCGCTGATGGAGAGTCTCTATCACAGAAAGCCGAAAATTGCCGGGTTCAGGCGAAGAAAACGAATTGTCCGGCTCACGGGATTTTACAGTCGTTTTATTGGTTTTGAAAAGCGGTTTAAATGGGCATTTATTGTTGTGGCAATCCTCGGTTTCGGGCTGCCGGTTTGGATTTTGCCCGATAATATGGAAGGGGAAGGTAAGTTTGAGACGTTTTACAACAGAACTTTGGGAAACGAAAAGTTTAAAACCGATGTCAGGCCGATGCTTGAAAAAGTTTTGGGAGGTTCACTACGGCTTTTTAGCGAGCACGTTTTTGAAGGAAGTTTTTATTCCGACCCGGGGAAAACAACATTATACGTTAGGGGAAGTATGCCTGAAGGTTGCACCGTTCACCAGTTGAACGAGGCGGTGCGGAAAATGGAGCAATACATTAGTCAGTTTGAAGAGGTGGAACAGTTTGAAACGCGGGTTACCGGCTACAATAACTCTTCTATCACTGTTCATTTTACAGCGGATGCCGAAAGATCGTCGTTCCCGTTTTTGCTGAAAAGCCAGGTAGAAAGCAAAGCTATTTCGCTGGGTGGCATGGACTGGTCGGTTTACGGGGTTGGGAAGGGTTTTTCCAACGCATTGAACATGGACTACAAAAACAGCCACATTTTACTGACAGGTTACAACTACAACGAATTGTACGGTTTTGCGGAGCAACTGGAAAAAAAGCTGCTGGAAAACCCGAGGGTGGACAATACCGAAATAACCAGTTCGCAGTCGTGGTATGCAGCCACCCGGTTTGAATATAACCTTCAGGTAGATAAAAACCTGCTGGCTTTGCAGAAGTTGAAATATACTGATTATACCGGTTCACTTTTAACGCAACTGTATGGACGAAATTTACAACCGTTTTACAATCAAACCGAACTTCAACCGGTTGTTCTGCTTTCCGACCGGAACCGGGAATACAACAAATGGGACTTTTACCATCAACCGGTTGTTACCGAAAAAGGGCAGAAGAAATTGTCGCTGGCCGGGGAAATCGAAAAACAGCTTACCGGCAAGTCGATTTATAAAAAAGACCAGGTATATCAGGTTTACCTGAACTACAACTTCATTGGGCCCGGACCGTTGGCCCAAATGGTTCAGGAACGGGAGATTGAAGCCATTAACCAGGTCCTTCCTTTGGGCTACAAAGCTCAAAAACCCGAATCGTTTTTCTATTGGAATGTAAAAGACAAAAAACAGTACTGGTTGTTGCTGCTTATTATTGTGATTATTTATTTTATTACTGCCATTTTATTCGAATCGCTATTAAAACCTTTGGCTGTCATCAGTTTGATACCCATCTCATTTATCGGGGTGTTTCTCACCTTTTACCTTTTCGGTTTCAATTTCGACCAGGGAGGGTTTGCCTCTTTTATACTGCTGAGCGGGTTGGTGGTTAACGCAGCTATTTATATTATTAATGATTTTAATAACCTGGTAGAACGCAAAAACAGACCAACCACTGCAAAAATTTACCTGAAAGCCTTTAACCAAAAAATTACAGCCATCGCTTTAACCATACTCTCAACTGTTCTTGGGCTGGTTCCGTTTGTTTGGGGAGGCCAGTCGGAAGTGTTCTGGTTTGCATTTGCCGCAGGAGCTATGGGCGGCCTTCTGTTTTCGATGGTAGCTATAATTCTTTATTTACCACTGTTTTTAAAATTAAAAAGCACTTAAATGATTAAACTTAAGTGCTTTTGATGTTATTTTCATTTCAAATTGTGCCCAGTAAAGGACTCGAACCTTCACGTCCATGCGGACACTAGTCCCTGAAACTAGCGCGTCTACCAATTCCGCCAACTGGGCTTTACTTCAACATTTCATATTATCATCCAGCGCGTCTACCCCCCGATAGTTATCGGGGCCGCCAACTGGGCTTTACTTCAACATTTCATATTATCATCCAGCGCGTTTACCCCCCATCCCGATAGCTATCGGGATCGGGGCCGCCAACTGGGCAATTACTGAAAGAACGTTTTGAACCGTTTTCTGAAACAGAAATCCTGCTCAAATTTGCGGTGCAAATATATAAAAATTCGGTTCTTTCAGTGCAATTTCAGTTAGATTTTTTACACCATTTTTATCTGCTCGCCAACGGTGTGTTTTTCGCAGTACCGGCATTGCAAGGCAATGGGCGAGGTTCCAACCACTTTAAACCGGGTGGTAATGGTTTCGTTGTTGGTTATACACTTCGGATTAAAGCATTTAACAATGCCTATGATTTCTTTCGGAATTTCCACCACTTTTTTCTCCACCACTTCGTAGTCGCGAATAATGTTCAGTTTGGCGTGCGGTGCAATAAGCGCAATTTTATTTATTTCGTTGGTTTCGAAAAATTTGTCGGAAACTTTAATGATGGCTTTACTCCCCAGCTTGCCGCTTTCGAGGTTGGTTCCAAAAGTAATCTGGTTCTCAATTTTATCGAGGCCCAGAATGGCAATTACCTTAAAAAGAAATTGAGCCGGTATGTGGTCAATCACAGTGCCCTCTTTAATGGCGCTTACTTTCAGTTTCAGTTTTTTCTTATCGTTGCTGTTCATGGTTTTTCTATTTGAGGTTCAAAAGATGAGAAATAATTGCTTCGCGGGTAAAAACCCCGTTCAGTGCCTGGGTAAAATAGTAGGCTTTTTCGTTTTTGTCCACATCGGTATGAATTTCATTCACACGTGGAAGCGGGTGCAGAATTTTCATATTCGGTTTTGTTTTGGCCAGCATGGAATTGCGAAGTATATACACATTCTTCACTTGCTCGTATTCCATGGGGTCGGAAAAACGCTCTTTCTGAACGCGGGTCATGTAAATAATATCGGCTTCGCTGATGATGTCGGTAAACTCGCGGTGCTCAAAATAGCGAATCCCTTTTTCGCGGAGGTAGTGTTTGTATTCCTCCGGCATTTGCAACTCGGGCGGTGCAATAAAGTTGAAAATGGGATTTTCGAATTGCGACATGGCCATCAGCAGGGAGTGAACCGTACGCCCGTATTTTAAATCGCCCACCATAAAAATGTTGAGGTTGTCGAGCGTTCCCTGCGTTTTTACAATGGAATACATGTCGAGCAGGGTTTGTGTGGGGTGCTGGTTGGCGCCGTCGCCGGCATTGATTACCGGCACAGGCGATACTTCGGCAGCATAGCGGGCAGCTCCCTCCAGCGGGTGCCGCATAACAATCAGGTCGGCATACTGGCTCACCATTTTTATGGAATCGTGCAGGGTTTCGCCTTTGGAGGTGCTGGAACTGCCCGGGTCGGCAAATCCGATAATCCGGCCTCCCAGGCGGCTGATGGCCGTTTCGAAACTCAGCCGTGTGCGGGTTGACGGCTCAAAGAAAAGGGAAGCAACCACCTTTCCCTGCAATAAATCCTGGTTGGGATTTTGTTCAAACTCCGCCGCCAGCTCCATAATTCGCAGGTATTCTTCCTTCGAATAATCTGTAATGGAAATTAGATCTCGTTTCATTGTTTTAAATATTGAATGTTCGTTTTTTCCGAATCAAAAAAAAGCCAGTATTTCAAAAATATAAAATACTGGCTTTTTGCATCATTAAAAAGCTGAAAGGCTTTTCTTTTGAAAATCGTAGGATTACGTTTCAATTGTTCACTGATGAAACGCCGGAAATTGGAAAATTTGTTCCTCAGGCAGGCGGTTCTGCCACAAAAAAAAAGGTGATGGTACTTTTGGCGTTGCATCATGTTTCAAATGTAATATGCTTTCAGTTAAGCGGTATCATTTTTTGTTTCTATTTTTTCACCAATTTATTAACAGTCTCCTGCTTTTGAATGTTTTTTAATTTCAACCCCGTAAAATTGCCGAAGCAGGTCTTCGATGCGGTCTGCTTCCGATTTTCGTACTGAAAAATCGAGCTCGCAGTCCAGTCCAAACCGGGTATCGGTAATGTTCAGATCCTCCTGTTTCATAATCAGCATTACCTCGTTCATCTCTTTATAGGTAAAATGCAGGGAAAAATGTTCTTTTATGATTCTGGTTACAATTTTGGCCTTGCTCAGTGCATCGGCAGTTGCCGCGCGGTAAGCATTTATCAGACCACTGGTGCCAAGCAGCGTACCACCGAAATAACGAACCACAACCACAAAAACATTGGTAAGCTCAAAGCTTTGTAGCTGGCCTAAAATGGGTTTTCCGGCGGTGGAGGAGGGTTCTCCGTCGTCGTTGGCCCGGTACTGAATTTCTTCGCAGCCAATACGCCAGGCATAGCAATGATGCCGGGCGCTGTGATGCTCTTTTTTAAGCCGGTTCAGAATTTCTCTGGTTTCCTCTTCCGTTTTCACTGGAAAAGCATACGCGAAGAACTTACTGCCCTTGTCTTTAAAATATCCTTCGCTCTTGCTTGCTATGGTTTTATAAGTGTCCATCACAATAAAATATACAAACTAATGAATGCCAGAATGAGCCCGGCGATATTTATCCGGTTCATTTTTTCCTTAAAAATAAAAAATCCTGCCGATGCCGACAAGGCAACAATCAGCATGTTGTTCAGGGCAAAAACCAGCGAGCTGTCGAGTTGACTCAGGTTCAGGGCACTAATAATGAAATAGAGCGAGCCAAAATTGGCCATTCCGAGCAATATTCCCAGTAAAAGGGTAGGGATGTGAGCAATTTTTCTGTCTTCTTTTCCGGGAAAAGCAACCAGGACACTGCCACACACAAAGGAGACAAAAAATACAAAGGTGGAAAAGGCTGCGGTTTGTTCGCCGGTTATCCGGGTTCCCTGAATAAATTTTATAAACGAGTCGGTAAAGCCGCTTCCCACAAATATCGCCAAAGGCAGAATAAACCACAGGAAATTTGTACGGCGGATGTTCTTTTTATAGAGCGTTAGAAGCACGGCTGCAACCGCAGTAATGAGCCCGGTAATTTTCCAAACCGAAACCGGTTCGTTAAACCAGTAGAGCGAAAAGAACACCGGAAACACCAGCGAAAGTTTATTGGCCAGTGTGGTAACCGTAACCCCGGCTTTTTGCGAAGAGGCGCCGATAAGAAAGAACATGGCGATATAAAGAATGCCCAATGCAATGGCAAAAGGTATCCACTGGTTGTTGTTAAAAAACGGAGCCGGATTGAAGCGGAGGAAAAAGCCAAATCCGAGAATGGCAGCTGTGAGGTAGTTTACGGCAATGAGTGTTTTCAGCCGGCAAGAAAAACCACCTGCCCATTTAAAAATTACATAAATGGCTGTGGAAGAAACAATGCTTGCTGCCAGAAAAATCATATTGAAAAGATGAATTGCATGTGAACAGAAAGAAAAAAACCAGGCGATAACCCGGCTTTTCCTATATTACATGGTTAATTTTTTCTCGATATCTTCTACATACTGCCTGAAATTTTTATCGGTATCTTTCAGGTTATTCACCGTTTTACAGGCATGAAGCACTGTTGCGTGGTCTTTATTCCCAATTTGGGCCCCAATGCTTGCCAGCGAATATTTTGTAAGGCTTTTTGAAAAATACATGGTGATTTGCCTGGCCTGCACAATTTCCCGCTTCCGGGTTTTGGTTTGAAGTGAGTCCACCGACATGTTGAAATAATCGCAAACCACTTTTGAAATGTATTCGATGGAAAGTTCCCTTCTTGAATTCTTTACCAGTTTGTTGATGAGTTTGGCGGTAAGGTCGAGGGTAATTTCTCTTTTGTTGAGCATGGATTGTGCCAACAGCGAAACCAGTGCGCCTTCCAATTCGCGCACGTTGTTCGAAACATGCGACGCAATGTATTCCATAACCTCCTCGGGCAGTGTAATGCCGTCTTTGTAAACTTTCCGGCGTAAAATTTCCATCCGGGTTTCAAAATCGGGAGTTTGCAGGTCAGCAGTCAGTCCCCATTTAAAGCGCGACAGCAGTCGCTGTTCCATCCCTTTCAGCTCGATGGGCGGTTTGTCGGAAGTTAGTATCAGCTGTTTTCCGGTTTGGTGCAGGTGGTTAAAAATATGGAAAAAAGTTTCCTGTGTTTTTTCTTTTCCGGCAAATTCATGCACATCGTCGAGAATGAGCACATCAATCATCTGGTAAAAATGCAGAAAATCGTTTCGGTTGTTGTTGCGTGTAGCTTCAGTAAATTGGGTTTGAAATTTATTGGCATTTACATACAGCACTACCTTATCGGGCATTTGTTCTTTTACCTCGATACCGATGGCCTGTGCAAGATGGGTTTTTCCCAGGCCTGAGTTGCCGTAAATCATGAGCGGATTGAAGGCGGTGCCTCCGGGATTGCGTGCAACGGCATATCCGGCACTTCGGGCCAAACGGTTGCAGTCGCCTTCCACAAAATTCTCAAAAGTATTGTCGGGCTTCAGTTGCGGGTCGATTTGCAGTTTCTGAATTCCCGGAATAATGAATGGATTTTTGATGGATTTCTTTTCGTCGGCCCTCAAAGGAATGGTCAGCGGCTGGTTCTGTATTTTTGCAGTACTGTTGGTCGGATAGCTCACAGTGTAAGGTCCGCCGTTACTGCCATTGTTCCCATTGGCTGCCGGCCCCACAACTACATTATATTCCAGTTTGGCTCCATTTCCAAGCACCATACGCAGCGTCTTTCGTAAAATATCGATAAACTGCTCTTCGAGATACTCATAAAAAAAAGCACTGGGTACCTGAATCGTAAGTATTTTATTTTCGAGTTTTACGGGGTGTATGGGTTCAAACCAGGTTTTAAAACTGCTTCCAGGAACATTATCCCTGATAATGTCGAGGCATTTTTCCCACGCAGTTTGATGTTCGCTGTTCATTTAAACTTGCCGGATTTTGAGGTTCTACAAAATTCTATTTTTAATTCCCGAAAACAAAAATTGCGAAAAAAAAGTTAAAAAAAAAATCATTTAACCCTTGATTTTTTTAAAAACTGTATATTGGTTTATCAATGAGGTCTTTAAAAAAATAATTTTTAAAAAAATACGTAAAACATTGATTAGCAAACACTTATTTTTAACAATTTGATTGATAACAGCCTATCTGGTTGGTAGTGATAGGTGTACATTTTTCATAACAAACACTATTAACATTTTAACGTTAATTACCTGATCGATTTAAGTGCTCTTTCCAATTTTATTAACCGCCCGTTTCGAAAAGCGACTATGGCGGCATCCGGAAATTTCCGGAGTGCATTTTCCTGAATTTCCATGATTTCGGCAAAAGAATTTGTTTCTCCTGTGAGGTAAGTATAAGCTCCGCTCACTTCAAATTCTTCTACTGGTTCAAGTCCGCTGAAACGATCGGAATCCGGCGGAATTCTGTTTTCACTGGAAATCAGGTGAACTTTAAACACAATGTTCCCGGCAGCATTGTCGGGGGCATTGATATAGACCTTGCGGCCCAAATCGAGGGCCGAAAAGTTGAGATAACGTTCCGGATTAACCCGGATGTCGGTCATCAGCAGGTTCAGATTGTCGGTAAGCAGTTCGATGGAACGGTAAAGTTCGTCGTCGTTGAGCAGTAAACCGGCTGTATTGTTGGTGTTTTCCAGCCGGGCCAGCACCGTATTGATTTGCTCCGAAGCCTTAAGAATATTGGTAAGCAATGGCGAAACCTGTATCTGTGCCAGCGTATCGCTGAATGCCGAGAGGTTTTGCAGTGTTTTTTCAAATTCGCTGGTGTTGCGGCTAAAAGTGGTGGTAATGTGTTCCAGGTTGGAAACAATGGTTCCCACATTTTCTTTTTCCGAAGCCACAATCTCCTGCAGGTCGGCAGTGGCCATTTCAATGTTAAAAATAGTCTGGTTTATGTTTTCGAAACTTTCCGACAGGTTTTTACGGGCATCTTCATTAAAAATAACGGTAAGCACCGTAATGGCCGAATCGATTGTGCCAAGCAGCTCTTCTGCCTTGTTTTTTATGGGAAGTACCTGCATACTAACCTGTTCCTTCAAATCGCTTTCCACATCGCCCGGAATGGTATCGTTGTTTGAATAAAAACCTTCGCCTGTTCCCAAATTGATTTTGATTGAACGGGTGCCCATCAAATCACTACTCACAATTTGCGCAACCGAATTCACCGGAAGTTTTACCGAAGCATCAATCATGAATGTTACCAACAGTCTTCCGCTATGGTCGGGTAAAAATCGGATGTTTTTTACCTGTCCGATTTTGTAACCGCTCAGCAGAACATCGTTCGATCCTGAAAGGCCGTCCACCCGTTCATAGATCACATGATATTCATTGCTTTGTTTAAAAATATCATTTCCCTTCAGGTAGCTTAATCCCCAAATTAAAATGGCAATGGATGCAACTATTAATAATCCAAGCTTTGTATATTTCGAAACTTTCATCTTTATACTTTATTTATTCATTCAAAAGAAAGGTAAAATTAGGGAATTCAAACAGGAATATCCCAAATTAAGGCAGAAAAAATAATTTTAGAATTATTTTGCATTTATTAGCGTACAGGTAAAGCCCTTATTTATATTTTTGCACGTCGAGCCAACAGGTTAAGCATTAAATGCAGAAAACATTTTGTACAAATTAGTATTAACATACCTTTTTGCTGTCATCCCCCTGATAGTTTTATGCCAGGAAACAGAAACACGGATTCGGAGGCCTGAATTGGCGTTGCCCGATACGTTGGATATTCTTCCATCACAATCCGATACTCTTTTCCGCGGAGCCGGCGATGGAGAAACATTTACGACCGATTCCCTCGGCAGGCAGGATTCGCTGGTTGCACAAAGGGAAAAACCACCGGTTATTGAGGCTCCTATCGACTATCATGCCGAAGACTCCATTGTGGGTTCGTTCGACGGGCAAAAGGTGTATTTGTACAATAATGCAAAGGTTACATACCAGCAAATTGAGCTGACAGCCTATTTTATCGAACTCGATTTGGAGACCAAGGAAGTGTATGCCGAAGGAATTACCGATTCTACCGGTACGCTGGTACAAAAACCGGTTTTTAAAGACGGCAGGGAAGAGTTTGAATCGAAAAACCTCAGGTACAATTTTGAAACGGAAAAAGGAATTATTACCGATGTGATAACTCAGCAGGGCGAAGGGTTTGTGCACAGCGAACGAACAAAAAAAATATCGAAGGATGCCTTTATCCTTAAGGACGGGAAATACACTACCTGCGATGCCGACCATCCGCATTTTTATCTGCACCTTACCAAGGCGAAAGTCATATCGAACAACAAAATCATTACCGGCCCGGCTTATATGGTACTGGAAGATTTTCCCATCTATTTTCCCATTTTGCCGTTTGGTTATTTTCCCAACTCGCCAACGTATTCTTCTGGTATTTTGGTGCCTACCTACGGCGAAGAGAACAATCGTGGTTTTTTTCTTCGGGATGGCGGATATTACTGGGCCGCCAGCGAGTATTTCGATTTTGCCGTCCGCGGCGACATTTACTCCAAGGGCTCCTGGGCAGGTAAAATGCACAGCAACTACCGTAAACGCTACAAATTCAGCGGTGGGCTCGATTTCAGGTACAATGTGAATGTATATGGTGAAAAAGGACAGGTGGACTATACCAGTTCTCCGCAATTTGCTGTTACCTGGAGCCACAGCCAGGATGCCAAAGCCAACCCGAATCAAACCTTTTCGGCCAGTGTGAATTTTTCTACCAGTGGTTACGACAGGCAGAATGCAATTTCTGCCGACCGGTACCTGCAAAACCAGAAGTCTTCGAGCATTTCATTTTCCAAAAAATTTGAAAACACACCATATAACCTGTCGGTGAACCTGAGGCATTCGCAAAACTCCCGCGACTCTTCACTTACCCTGTCGCTTCCCGAAATGACGTTCAGTATGGCCAAAATTTATCCATTCAGGGCAAAAGTTCGGGCCGGCTCTCTGAAATGGTACGAGAAGTTCGGAATTAACTATACAGGAAACCTGCGTAACTCCATTACTGCGCACGAATCGGAAATTTTGCAAAAATCGTTTGCCCGCGACTGGAAGAACGGTATTAGGCACAACATTCCCATTTCGCTTCCAAGTTTTAATCTGTTCAACCATATCAATTTCAGTCCGGGATTCAGTTACAATGAAAAATGGTATTTTAAAAAATACGATTATACTTACCATGAAGACGGAGACTTTAATAATCCACCGGGCATTCCCCGTAACATAGAGGTGGATACCATTTCGGGGTTGAACCGGGTGTATGATTATTCCTACAGCGTGAGTGCTTCTACCAATATTTACGGTATGTACCTGCCATTGAACCCGGAATCGAAAGTACAGGGAGTACGACACAAAATGACCCCTTCGCTGAGTTTTAGCTACCGACCCGATTTTGGGGCTGAAAGGTTTGGATACTGGCAGGAAATTCCCATCGATACCACCGGAAGGGTAAGGTATTTCGATATTAATGATGGCGGAATTTACGGTGGATCTCCGGGACGGGGGGCTTCCGGGTCCATTTCTCTTTCGGTGAACAACAACCTGGAGGCAAAGGTGCTGAGTACACAAGATACCACAAAAACCGGTGGTGACGAAAATTTTAAAAAAGTGAAAATTATTGATAACCTGAGTTTTGGTACTTCCTATAATCTGATTGCCGACTCCCTGAACCTGGCGCCTGTTAATCTGAGGGCCAGAACTACGGTTGCAGGGGTAAGCATCAATTTGGGCGGTGTGCTTGATCCTTACATGACTGATGATAACGGTGTAAAGATCCATAAATATGCATGGAACGAGCGCTCGGGCCTGGGCAAGCTGGGACGACTGACCCGTGCCAACCTTTCGTTTGGAATGAATTTCAGGTCGAAGCAAGGCCAGCAGCAAGCCCAGCAAAATCAGGAGCTGATTGAGGACGAGAATATATTGCCGGGAGATTACGAACATTACACCGATTTCAATATTCCCTGGGATTTCGGATTCGACTACAATTTTACCTACGCAGGACCAAGAAGACCATCGGAAAAGGGACGGATTACGCAAACCATCGGCTTAAGGGGAAATCTAAACCTGACCGATAAGTGGCGTATCAGTGCCAATACCAACTTCGATATTATGGCACGTGAATTTTCATTTACCACCTTCAATGTGAACCGCGATTTGCACTGCTGGTCCATGGCATTCAACTTTGTGCCTTTTGGCTATATGAAAAGTTACAGCTTCACAATCAACGCCAAATCATCGATGCTGAAAGACCTCAAAATTCAAAAACGTCAAAGCCATTACGATTATTTTTAAAATCTTACAACTATGAAACGAATTATTTCAACCGACAAAGCACCAAAGGCTATTGGTCCTTACAGTCAGGCTGTAGAGGCGAACGGCACACTTTACGTTGCCGGACAGGTTCCGCTAAATCCGGAAACCATGAAAGTGGTTGACGGAGGTATAAAGGAGCAAACGCTTCAGGTGATGAAAAACATTGAAGCCATCCTGAATGCTGCCGGGTATGAATTTCATAATGTGGTGAAATCCACATGTCTGCTGGCCGATATGAAGTATTTTAAAGAGATGAACGAGGTTTACGGTCAGTTTTATCCAGAAAATCCGCCTGCACGGGCTGCATTTGCCGTGAAAGAACTGCCGCTGGGCGTGCTGGTTGAGATTGAAACGGTGGCGGCCCGGTAACAAGAATGAAACTCAATTCATTTCTATTTAAGACAAATTTATCTTTACTTTGCCGAAAATTTGGAAAGAAATGGAAAAGAAGCGCGTGAATGTGGTGACGATGGGGTGTTCGAAAAACCTGGTGGATTCGGAAGTTTTGCTGAACCAAATGCAAAGAGGAGAGTTTGAGGTGATGCACGATTCAAGCGAAACCGGTTTCGATGCGGTTTTTGTGAATACCTGCGGATTTATTCACGACGCCAAGCAGGAATCCATCGACATGATTCTGGATTATGTGGACGCCAAAAAACGGGGCGATATTGGGAAATTGTATGTGATGGGCTGCCTCTCCGAACGCTATCAGAAAGATTTGGAAAAGGAAATCCCAGAAGTGGACCGCTATTTTGGCAAGTTCGATTTGAAAGCCATGGTGGATGAACTCCAGGTGAACTATTACCCGGAATACATTTACGAACGGAAAATCACAACCCCTTCGCATTATGCGTATTTGAAAATCGCCGAAGGCTGCAACCGTTCCTGTGCTTTTTGTGCCATTCCCATGATGACCGGCCGCCACAAGTCGCGAACCATCGAAAGTCTGATGAAGGAAGCCCGGTATCTGGCCAAAAAAGGAGTGAAGGAGATTTTATTGATTGCCCAGGAATTGTCCTACTACGGAATCGATATTTACGGGAAAAATCAACTGCCAGAGCTTATTGAAAAGATTTCGGAAATCGAAGGAATTGAGTGGATTCGGTTACATTATTTGTATCCCACTAAATTTCCTTACGAGATTTTGCCGGTCATGCGCGACAATCCGAAAGTGTGCAAATATCTTGACATGCCTTTGCAACACATTGCCAATCCGGTGCTTAAAAATATGTTGCGTCACGTTACCCGTGAAGAAACCGAAGCGCTCATTAAAAGAATTAAAGAAGAAGTGCCCGGTGTGATTTTACGCACCACCATGCTGGTGGGATTTCCGGGAGAAACAGAAGCCGATTTTGAGGAACTGAAACAATTCATCATCGATACCAAATTCGAACGGCTGGGTGTTTTTACCTATTCCCACGAAGAAAATACATATGCTGCCAAAAAATTTCAGGACGATGTTCCCGAAGAAGTGAAGCAAGCCCGCGCCGATGAAATCATGGAAATTCAGCAGCAAATTTCGGCAGAATTGAACCGCCAGAAAATCGGGCAAACATTCAAAGTAATTATCGACAGGAAAGAGGATGATTATTACGTGGGCCGCACCGAATACGATTCGCCCGAAGTGGACGGTGAAGTGCTTATTTCTTCGTCTTCAGAATTAAAAAAGGGCGAATTTCACCGCGTTAAAATAACAGGCGCCGAAGATTACGATTTGTTCGGAGAAGTGGCTTAAGAAAATTTCTTAGCTGATTTAAAATATTGATATTGTTATTTCGGTGTCAGAGTTTGCTCAATTCAGCTTCATTAATTTCCTTTCCCCAGTTGGGTGAAAGCGGAGTTGCCGGCTGAAATCGTTCAAATTTTTCTTTTGCCGTTTCAAAAATGGGTTTGGCCGCGGCCGGTCCGCCACCAAACTCAGGAGGCATGTTTAACGTGGTGATGGCCCGCAGAAAATACGGTCGCGGATTGTCGGGATTCAGCCGCGTGGCATCATCCAGCGCCTCATAAATTTTACCCATGTATTCCGGCCCTCTGCCCATCGGGTCAACCATAATTTTGCCAGGGTACAAAAAGGCCTGCAGCGCAAAAAGTTCCGATTCTTCCGGGGCAATCTCAAATGCCTTGTCCAAAAACTGTTGCGCTTTGTCGAGGTACTGGTCTTTTTGATTGCCATCTTCAATTTCGAAACTGGTAACTACATAAGCATAAGCCGCATAATACAAAGGCAGCCACTCTGCGGTTTCGGTTTGACTGATGCGTTCAAACGTATTGGCTACTGAAATGAAATCATCAGCCACAGAAGATTGGTTCAGCTCATTTAATGTCTTTTGCATCGCTTTCTGATACTGACTTTCCTGACTTTGGGCAAGAAAAAAAAGGACGGTAAAAAAAATTGTAATTGTTGTTTTCATAATGCTGAAATTTTTGATTTATAATTGAAATGAAATTAAAAATACGGCCATTCGTTTTTGTGCCGGGGTTACGGGTTGTGCCTGGAAAATTCCGTTACTGTCGGGAGTCGCGCTGTAATTGTATCCGAATACATTGTTGAATCCCGGAACGTTGTTTACAATTACATGGGCCACTGCCTGGGTATTGAACAGATAAAAAATGCGGGTGAGCCCGATGCTTAAATCGTTGTAGGTTTTGGTCCGATCGACCATAAATTCCGGGTTGTTGGGATTGAAATAGGGTCGTCCGCTGGCAAAAGAATATGTGCCCGAAATGAATGAGTTTAGCGGAAGGATAAACCGTTTGTAAACCACTGAAAAATTGTGTTCCGAAACATAGTTTGGTGTGGCCTGTACCGGAAAATCGCGGTAATTTCGTTTCGCATCGGTCCATGAATAGGAAATCCAGTAATCGCTTTTGCCAAATTCCTTTTGGTTGCGCCAGAAAACATCGATTCCCCTGGAATATCCGCTGCCGGTATTGGAATAGTTTCCTGGTACCATCGAAAACTCCTCGTCAAACTTGACCAGGTCAGAATAACCTTTGTAGTAGGCTTCAATTCTCAAAGTCCGTGTATCTTTTCTGAATTGCCACGTTAAAATCGAATGGGTAGATTTTTCAGGCGACAACTCTGAGGAAAATTTCAGGTAATCGTCGGCAGGATTTTGAAAGAATGCACCATAAGCAGCCGAAAGCTGACTGTATTTTCCGGTTTTTACGGCAGCCGACAAGCGCGGAACGGCGTTGGTTTTACTGATGTGTGTGTGATGCTCGGCACGTACTCCGGCCTTCAGCGCAAGGTTCCTCGTGGCTTTCACTTCCGATTCGATAAATGTTGCATACTGATTATTCGAAAATGCAAGCTGAAATTCTCCATTCATTCTAATGTCCTGACTATAATCGTAAAACATATATTCGGCGCCTGTTTTGGTGGTCAGGTTTTTTAATGAAGTATTGGTTAAGGTGAATTTCGCCTGACCGCTTTTTCTTGTGGTAAACAATTCATTCGCATCCGGACGGATTTTTTCCCGGTCGGTGTTAATTGCTACTCCCGTTTGAAACAGCCAATTGTCGTTCAGCATTTCGTTCCAGGTGGTATTTACATAAACGTTTTTATTATCCAGGCTGATTTCCTGTAAAGCCGATTGCTGAAAATTGTTGTGCAGCAAACTGCTTGCATCGTAACTGAAACTTCCAAAAGTTTTTATCATGCCGGTTTCGCTGGTTTTTTGCCGGAACATGAGCGTTGAACCTGCAATTACCGGGTCTTTTACCCAATCGATGTTTTGCTTGATAATCCGGTTGCTGAAACCGGTGTGCAAATATTCGCCGGTAAGTGCCAGCGATGCATTGTCCCACCGTTTGGCATGGGACCCCTGAAGTCCGACAGATAAAAGCGAAATGCTTGATTTGGATTCCGGTTCAAGTGCAGTGGTGTTCAACGAAACGATGGAGGATAACGCCTGACCGAATTCTGCAGAATACCCACCGGTACTGAATACCGAACCGTTAAACAGAATGGGCGAAAACCGACCCCGGGTGGGCAAATCGGGCATTTTTGAGAAATAGGGTGTGTTAATCAGCATGCCGTCCATAAAGGTTTTTGTTTCGTAACTTTCGCCGCCACGAACAAACAGCCGTCCTTCTTCACCTACCCGGTGCGAACCGGGCAGTGTGCCAAATGCACCAAAAATATCGCCGTTTGCTCCGGCTGTAAGTGCAATGTCGAGCGGTTTCAAAATAACCGACTTTTTTTTGTCGCTGGCTTCAAATGTTCCTGCATTGATGGTCACCTCGTTCAGTTCATTGATTTCTTCCACCAATACGATTTTCAGGTTTGAAATGTTTGAAGAAAGTTTCAATGGAATGGCCTGTGTTTCAAATCCGATACAACTGGCAATCAGCGTTTGTTCCCCAGTGGCATCGGTTCTGAAGTTAAACCAGCCCAGACTGTCGGAAGTGGTTCCGTCATAAGTTCCCTGTAAAAACACATTTACCCCCGAAACCGGTTTTTCGGGTTTGGTGACCACAGTTCCCGAAATGGTGACCTGTGCCTGCGCGAAAAAAATGAGGAACTGAAACAGGATGATTAAAAATGTTTTCATCTCATTGTAATTGTTAGTTTTTAATTGAATTCGATGGAACTCGCGATGAATTTTAATATGCTTTTAAATTATTGTTAGCATTTGAAAATTCATGCTCGTTTCATGGCTCAAATTCTTTTTAATTGTTTTCCGGGTCAAATATCCGACAGAATTTGCATCGTTGAAAATTTTAGAATACAGACGGTATAAATATATGCACGAACGGGAATTATCGGAACACGAATCGGATGTTTATTCTGGAGAACTGTCCGAATACCAGGCGGGAATTATTTGTTTATTGAATAATCAGGAGCATGATGAATGTAGGACTCCGCCGAGTCGAATTCTCTGTTTGTCGCCCGGTATTTCTATAAATACATGTCCTCGCTGAGGTCGTTTTTTGGGGAAACTTCCTGAATCTATTTTTGTCGGGTTGCATCATCCGGCAACACATTGTTCAATAAATTTATTTCCCAAACAGATAAATTATGGAAAGCTGTTGCGATTGATCCAAATCGTCCCAGTTAATTACATGAAATGAAAGGTTGAACCGGCCTTTTACTTTTTCGTGGTTAATGAAATACCAGATGACATCGGTGCGCCAGTAATTTTTTTGACGGTAAAACCGGTCGCCGTCTTTAAACCGGTGGCCTTCGCCGGAATGCAGTACCGATTTAATTCCATAATTTTTGTATCGTCCCTGTGCTTCGGCAAATAAACTGGTTGCATGCACAAATCCATCGGTTACACTGCGTTCGCGAAACGATGAACCCAAAACACCGGCTTTTATTAACCCGTTCACCGGAGAATCCTCTGTTGTGCGAACTCCTGCCTGCAGCGCATATCCGAGGTAGTCTTTTACATGGTCATCCGGAAGATCGATGCCTGGCCCGGCGTCGTGAAACATGAGCAAATAATTTTGAAGAAACAGGTTTTTATGAAATACTTCTCCTGAAAATCCCACGACAAAATTTTCGCGTTTTACATCGGTCTGGCGGCTAACCCAGTCCACAAAACCGTTTTGATGGCCCCAGTCCCAGCGCACTTCGCCAAACATCCCTTCGATGTTGGGTCTGTAATAAAGAAGGGTATCCGTGAGCATGGCCAGCGGAAAATCGATTCTTCCCCGCCGTGGAAACGCACCGAAAAGGAAATCTTTATTTGTGTCGGAAAACTGGTAATAGAGCGTTAGTTTGGGTTTTTGATAATCGAGGTCGCTGCCAAATTCCAGCAGATGACTCAAACCGCCCCGAATTCGGTGCCCGTCTATTTCAAGGCCAATTTCGAAAGCGCCGCGGCTTCCCAAAATACTTTGCGACATGGCTTTGTTGCTGGTCGAAAATTCGCGGTTATCGCCAATGCCTTCAAAAATAACCTGATATTCAAAATTTTGTGAAATTCCGAAAAAAGGAATTAACCCAAAAATTAGATAGAAAAGATGTTTTTTCATTCGTTCTGCTTTTCGATAGCGAAAGTAATAAATGATTTGCTAACCCAACAAAAACATACGGTGAAACTGCTCACCAAAAATGTGCGGCTGATTGATAGTTTTACGCCGCTGCGGGAGGATTTTTTGAAGAAGTAGGAAGCGGGAAGACTGAAGTTGGAAGACGGGAGAAGGGAGAAGCACGAAGTTGGAAGTGTGAAGCAATAAGACTAAGACCGATGACATGACGGATGACCGATGTTAGAAGATGGTTGCGCGTCAATCTGGAACCCGGAACTCAAACCCGAAACCTGCGACCAACTTCCTACTTCCTGCTTCGTGCTTCCCGCTAAAAAGTATAAACCAGTGTTACGCCTTTTTGGTTTCCCAACTGAAAAGGAAAAATATCGAACCGTTTCAGATGTTCATTGTCCCATTTGTATTGGTGAGTAAGGTAAACCAGTTCGGTTGAAAAAATGCCGATTCCGGCTCCCATCAGCACATCTGAAATCCAGTGAGCACTTTTTGCTACCCGCATGTAAGCTACCGTTGTAGCTGCAGTGTAGGCACCAACAGAATACCACGGACTAAGTTCCACGTATTCTTTGTGCATAAAATGGGCAAACATAAACGCTTTCGAGGTGTGGCCCGAAGGAAACGAGCGTCCCTCTCCGTTTGGCCGCGTTTCGTTAATCCAGTATTTCAAACGGTCGGTAATCAGTCCGTTCACCAAAAAACTTTTTACGAGTATGGCTGTGCTGTTCCCAAAGTTGTTTTTTCCTTTCATTCCAACAGCGTTTAATGCATAAACTGCAACTCCGGGAGCATATTGCAGGTAGTCATCCACCCTTCCGTGGTAAGCCAGGTTTTCCTGCATAAATTCATGTGCATTATTTTTCGTATTTGTTGCAAAATGCAAGGCGGTTCCGGTTGACATCAAAAGGGTAGGGGCAATCCAGGGTTTCAGGCCTCTTTTTTTGTCGGGATACCGAAAGTTGAGCTGATGGATGGAATCGCCCGGAAGCAGGGCAGTGAAAACAAATCTTTCTGCAAGTCTGTGTTTTTCAAGTGAATACTGCGTGTTTTTTTGAGGTGAGGAAAGACCACCTGCCAATACCGGTGAAATGAGCATCGTCAAAAGGATGTTCATTATCAGTAACTTCATTCGATATCGTTTTTTGTTTAGCATCATTCAAAAGTATTATTTTTTCCGAAATGGGTATTGTATTTTAACTCCGGAAAGAATATGGATTTTTGCAGATAATGAAAAAACCTGCTTCCGCATTGCCGAAAACAGGTTTTTCAATATATCGCAGTTGGTTTTTTACATCAGGAAGCTGAGCAAAATACCGGCAGCAACAGCCGAACCAATAACTCCCGAAACGTTGGGAGCCATGGCATGCATCAGCAGATGATTGGTTGGGTCTTCTTTTAGTCCCATGTGCTGCACAACCCGCGCACTGTCGGGCACTGCCGAAACACCACATGCACCAATCATCGGATTTATTTTATTATTCTTTTTCATGAACACATTCATGAGTTTGGCGCCGGCCACACCGCCTGCCGTGGCAATTACGAACGAAGCCGCCCCCAGGGCAAATATTTTAACAGATGATGGCACAAGGAACACATCGGCCTGTGTTGACGCTCCCACGGTGAGCCCCAGCAGAATGGTTATTGTATCAATTAACGCATTGCTTGCCGTATTGGCCAGTCGTTTGGTTACACCCGATTCCTTCAGCAGGTTTCCGAAAAATAACATTCCAAGCAGGGGCAGCGCCGATGGTGCAATGTAAGCCGTAAGAAGAAGTCCCACAATGGGAAACAGAATTTTTTCGAGTTTGGAAACGGCACGCGGCGGTTTCATTTTTATTCTGCGCTCTCTTTTCGATGTAAGCAGTTTGATAACCGGAGGCTGAATTACCGGAACAAGCGCCATGTATGAATAGGCTGCTATGGCAATAGGACCGATAAGGTTTTTTACCACCTCACCATTGGCCATCACATTCATGCCGTTGGCAAGTTTCGACGATATGAAAATGGCTGTAGGACCGTCGGCCCCGCCGATGATTCCGATAGCACCTGCTTCGGGCGGTGCAAATCCCAGCCAGATAGCTCCCAGAAAGGTGAGGAAGATACCGATTTGAGCAGCGGCTCCCAGCAACATTAATTTGGGATTGGAGATTAGCGACGAAAAGTCGGTCATTGCACCGATACCCAAAAATATAAGTGGCGGATACCATCCCTGAACTACGCCCTGGTACAATATATTCATTACCGAGCCCGGCTCGTAAATACCCAGTTTCAGGTTAAAATCAACAGCCTGAAACATAGGGATGTTCCCTATCAGAATTCCAAACCCGATGGGAATAAGCAGTAGCGGCTCAAACTCGTACCGAATGCCCAGGTATATGAAAATGAGACCTATAACCATCATCACCAGGTGTTTCCAGGATACATTGGCAAACCCGGAAAACTCATAAAAGTTCAGCAGACCTGAAACGGCGCCACTGTATTTCTGGTATTCATACCCGTCGCCTGTTAATGTTCCGTCGGGTAATAGGTAAAGCACGCGCTGTGGCAATTTAACCGTTTCACGCACTGTAACATAATCGTTCGACGAGGTATTGGGGTCCATGTTTTTACGCAAGTGTGTTACTGTTACCGGATTAAAATCGAGAATGACTTTGTTTCCCGAAATGCGGTAACGCCCCATGTAGCGTTGCTTTACCGAGTCGAGCAGGAAGGTATTGTTCGACTCGAACCCAATAGTTTTGTAGCGTTTTGCAGTATTTGGTTCTTCTCCCGGAGCCACCTCCTCAGGGTTGTATGTGGGTACGGTTACATAACCGTCGCTGCGGTTTACCCACTTTCCTTTGGTAATCACATCAGAAATATTTTTTTCCTGACTGAATGCCGAAAGCGTTGATAATAATGCTGTAAATATCAATAACAGCTGAACTGTTCTTTTCATTTCAATTGTATTCTTTTGAGGTTAACCAATTACCAAAAGAACGTCGTCCTGCTGTACGGCATCCCCAATTTTTACTTTTACCGACAATACTTCGCCTCCTTTGGTGGTTTGTACCTGGTTTTCCATTTTCATGGCTTCCATCACCAGTACATTTTGTCCTTCGGCAACTACATCGCCCACCGTAACATTCATGCTCAGAATGGTTCCGGGCAACGGAGCAGTTACTTCGTGCTTGCCGGTTGTTTCTTTCTTTCTAATTTGTCCCTCGCCGGGAATTTTTTCCAAAGGCTTACGAACCAGACGCGGAGTTTTGGATGTTCTTATTTCATTATGCACTTTAACTTCATAACGGGTTCCGTTAACATCTACCTCTGCAATGCTATCTTCAAGGTCTTTAATATGCACCTCGTAATCGTTTCCGCTGATAGTGAATTTATATTTTTTCATTTCGTATTGTTTTAATTTTTGGGCCAGTTTTGGGTTACACTGTAAATTTTTGAACTCCAGGGTGAGTAGGCTTTTCGCACCTGTTTAATGGTCACAATGTTGCTTTCCTCGTCGTGCAGCTCGTTAAAATAAAGATGCAGAGCAAGGCTGATTGCTGCCGTAACATTACCCTCAATGTGCTGATCGTCTTTACCTTTTGAACTGTCTGTTTGCTCTGTTTTTCTTTTCTTCTTGAATTTCAGGTTGATCAGTTTGGGAATCCTCGAAAATATGAAGAACAGCAGGGTTAATGAGAGCAAGACAATACCAAAACCAACAATGGCAACGGTAAATCCAAAATCAACAGAATTAACCAGTAGTGAAAAAAGAAGATTCATGGCATTTCTGTTTTAAAGTGGAATATTTGAATGTTTCTTGGGCGGATTCACCAGCTTTTTGGTAGCCAGGCTTTGCAAACCGCGAATGATGCGGAACCTTGTATTTCTGGGTTCGATTATATCGTCGATGTAACCCAAAGCAGCTGCCTGGTAAGGATTGGCAAATTTTTCCTTGTATTCTTCTTCGTGCGATGAAATGAATTTTGCCCGTTCTTCCGGATCTTCAATTTCAGCCAGTTTTTTGCCATGAAGTACTTCCACAGCTCCCGAAGCTCCCATAACGGCAATCTCGGCAGTTGGCCAGGCGTAGTTGAGGTCGCCGCGTAGCTGCTTGCACGACATTACATCGTGCGCTCCGCCATACGATTTACGCAGGGTAACCGTAATTTTTGGAACAGTGGCTTCACCATAAGCAAACATCAGTTTGGCACCGTGGGTTATAATACCACCATATTCCTGCTTGCTGCCGGGCAAAAATCCGGGAACATCAACCAACGTAAGTACTGGAATATTGAAACTGTCGCAGAAACGGACAAAACGCGCCGCTTTGCGCGATGCCTCGATATCGAGCACACCTGCCAGGTAGTTAGGCTGGTTGGCTACAATCCCTACCGGTTGTCCATCGAATTTGGCAAAGCCAACCACAATGTTTTTAGCATAATTCCTGTGGATTTCGAGGAATTCAGAATAATCGACTATGGAGGAAATTACATCGGTAACATCATAAGGTTGATTGGGATTTTCCGGAATGATTTCATTAAGGGCATCATCCAGACGGTCGATGGGGTCGTTGTTTTCGGTTACAATGGGGTCTTCGAGGTTGTTTTGCGGCAAAAAGCTAAGCAGTTTGCGAATGAGCATAAGCCCTTCCTTTTCGTCTTCAACCAGAAAATGGGAAACTCCCGATTTGGATGCGTGAATTTTTCCGCCCCCCAGGTCTTCCACCGAAATATCTTCTCCGGTAACGGTTTTAACGACCTTGGGACCGGTAACGAACATGTAGGAATTCTGTTCGGTCATCATAATAAAGTCGGTAAGGGCAGGGGAGTAAACCGCTCCGCCGGCGCAGGGGCCAAAAATGGCTGAAATTTGCGGAATTACTCCTGAGGCAAGAATGTTGCGCTCAAAAATTTCTGCATAGCCGGCCAGGGAAGTAACTCCTTCCTGAATGCGGGCGCCGCCCGAGTCGTTGATGCCAATAAGTGGTGCACCTGCTTTCATGGCCATATCCATCACTTTGCACATTTTTTGCGCAAAGGTTTCCGAAAGAGAACCGCCAAACACGGTAAAGTCCTGCGAAAAAACATACACTACACGACCATCGATGGTTCCGTGGCCAGTGACAACACCATCGCCAAGGAATTTCTTTTTTTCCATGCCAAAATTGGTGCAGCGGTGGGTAACAAACATGTCAAATTCTTCGAAACTGCCTTCGTCGAGCAACAGTTCAATGCGTTCGCGGGCAGTAAATTTTCCTTTGCGGTGCTGTGCTTCAATTCGATTGATACCTCCGCCCAGTTTGGCTTCGGCCCGCAATTCAATCAGTTTTTTTACTTTATCCTGGGTACTCATAATATATATACTTCTGTATGAAATGATTATTCTTTGCCACAAATTTCGGTTAATACGCCCAGGGTTGACTTTGGGTGGAGGAATCCGATAGTGAGCCCTTCAGCCCCTTTTCTTCCTTTCTGGTCGATGAGGCGGACTCCCTTCTCTTCCAGTTCGGTCAGCGATTTGTCCACATTGTCGGTTGCATAAGCAATGTGATGGATTCCCGGCCCCTTTTTTTCAATAAATTTACCGATTGGTCCTTCCGGATCGGTTGACTCGAGCAATTCAATTTTGGTTTGTCCAACCATAAAAAAGGCGGTTTTAACTTTCTGGTCTTTTACCTCTTCAATGGCATAGCATTTCAGTCCCAGCATGTTTTCGTAAAAGGGAATAGCTTCATCGAGGCTGTTTACTGCAATGCCAATGTGTTCAATATGTGAAATATTCATGGATATTATTATTAAAAATTAGTTTCCGCTTTCGTCCCAAACAAAGTGAAAGTGTGGGCCAAACCTTTCGAATGCCGCTTTGTCGAGCTCTTCCTGGTGATCGGGATGGGCAATGGAGATAATTAGTTTTGCCCTGTCCTGCAGCGATCTTCCGTAGAGGTTTACAGCACCGAATTCGGTAACGAGCCAGTGAATGTTGGCGCGTGTACTTACCACACCGGCACCGGGGGTAAGAATGGGAGCAATTTTGCTTATTCCCTTGTTGGTTACCGACGGCATGGCAATAATGGGTTTTCCGCCATTACTGAGCGATGCACCACGTAAAAAGTCGATTTGGCCACCTACTCCGGAGTAGAATTTTGTTCCGATGGAGTCGGCACAAACCTGCCCTGTAATATCTATCTGCAGGGCAGAATTGATGGCAGTTACTTTGGGATTTTTGGCAATCACGTTCACCCGGTTGGTATATCTGACATCAAGCATGGCTACTCCTGGATTGTCGTCGATAAAGTCATATAAATTTTTTGATCCCATCAGGAAGGTAGCTACCAGCTTACCTTTGTCAATTTTTTTGTTTTTGCCGTTTACCACTCCCTTGTCAACCAGTGGAAGAATGCCGTCGGCAAACATTTCGGAGTGTACACCAAGGTCTTTGTGGTTACCCAGCATGGTGAGCACAGCGTTTGGAATTGCGCCGATACCCATTTGCAGCGTGGCTCCGTCTTCAACCAATTCTGCAACAAAGCGACCAATTTTACGGTCGGTTTCACCAATGGGGCCGGGAGCGGCAGTAATCAGTTCACTGTCGTCTTCAACAAAAAGGTCTATTTCATTGATGTGAATCATGGCATCGCCAAAAGCACGGGGCACATTGGGGTTTACAATGGCAATTACCGTGTCTGCTTTTTCTACGGCTGCCAGCGTGGCGTCAACCGAGGTTCCCAGTGAAACGTAACCGAATTTGTCGGGCACCGAAACCTGGATCATGGCCACATTTACCTGCAGGTAGCCTTCGCGAATGAGGCGCTGGGTTTCCTGCAAAAATACCGGAATGTAGTCGGCATAGCCGGCCTGTGTTTGTTTGCGCACATTGTGACCCACAAAAAACGATTCCAACTGAAAAATGCCTTCAAACTCGGGATTGGCATACGGGGCTTCACCCTCGGTATGGATGTGCTGAATACGCACGTTTCTGAACTCCTTGTTGGCACCACGTTCGCACATGGCCCTGATAAGCGGATGGGGTGTAACAGCCACACTGTGAAGATGAACACGGTCATTCGATTTAATGACTTTTACTGCTTCGCTTGCACTTATAAACTTAAAATTTTTCATATTTTCCGGTAAAATAATCGGGTATCAAAATTAAGGGCGCAAATATACAAAAACTATGTGCCATAAAAACTTTCGAATATCAATATTGGTTGTTCAAAATGGTTTGTAAAGTATTTGTTAAATAGCTGCAAATTAAGAGTTTTATGTATTTTAATCAGGAGGTACGTAATTTTCTTCACGCCGTTAAAATGCTGAATAGCAAAACTATTCTTCGTCTTTCCGGGTAAAAATGGCTCTCATTTTACCGAGCAATTCACCAAAATCATTGAAATCTTCAGTGAAAGTAAATCCAACTCCCTGGGTATAAGGGGCTGTTTCGTAAATAAGGTTGTTGTTCGACCGGTTGTAAGCTTTAAAACGCAGTTTTCCGCTTGGAATGAGTTTTACATTTACATCGAAATCACCCACCAGTTGGCTGTTGTTCGATGAAAGGGGGTTGGTGTTGTTGCCAATGTTTCCATTGATTGTAACCCTGTCGTTGAACATTTGAGTGCTCAGCGCCAGTTCAATTTCGTCGTTTGTAATCTGGTTTCCGGGCCGGTAGTTCAACCCGATGTCCACGTTGCTGCTGATTTGCGACAGCCAGTTGCTGAGCTGGTTTGAGAAGAGCTCACTGGCGGTAGTTCCAATCAGGTTGGGGTTTTGGGCTTCGTAGGTGCCCCTCAGATATTCCGGGGTATAAAATTTTCCCAAAACTACCAGCGAAAGAATTTGTTTGTTCATCTCTTCGGTGGTGTTGAAAAACTGCCGTAATTCTTCAACCAGCCGGTCTTCCACCGTTGGAAAATCGATGGCAAAATCGATGGTTGGATTGGACAGTTCTTCTGTCAGTAAAATTTTGCACTCAACGGGTATCCGCTGGCTTTGATAGATGTTGTCGTAGGTGTTTACCAGCAAATCGTACAGAGACGCTTTAAGCTTATAAACCGCGCTGATATTGATAAGGGCATTGTAAGGGTCTCCCGACCATTCAATGGTTCCTCCCTGTTCAATGGTAAACCTTTTATTAATTACATTTTGTAAAGTAAACAGATAATCGCCCCGCTCAACCGTATAAGCTCCCGACAGGGTAATAGCGCCTTCGTTATTCATTCCAAACCGGAGAACACCTTCTCCCTGTGCGCGTATCACATCGCCTATTTGTGAATTGTAAATCAGTTGTGCCCTGGCTTCGGGGGTTGCAGTAATGGTAAGGTCGAGGCTGAAATCGCTGTCGGTTTGAGGAAAAAGAAACTCCTGTCGGCGGG
>Ga0334883_1001752_pt1 | contig 30150 bp, 22 predicted proteins | sample GraSluR1_MG_6_FD_207230 | JGI IMG/M metagenome (GOLD analysis project Ga0334883, IMG submission 207230) | Sludge microbial communities from methane-producing bioreactor in Wageningen University, Netherlands - Granular Sludge_09_05-R1 | ecosystem: Engineered > Bioreactor > Anaerobic >...
GGCTTCGGCCGCCTCGTACTGCATGCGGAGCACGGCCTCGTAGAGCCCAGAGAGAAAGCGGATTTCTTTGCTCTGCTGCGCCAGGCACTGCCGCGTGGGATCCTCGCCGCCGCTGCCAAGCGAGCGCTCCAGGGCCTTACTCTGGGCGACGTAGGCGGTGAAGGCGTCGCGCAGGGCGACCTGCTCCTTGCGCCAGATCGCGATGGCGGCGCGCGCCGGCTGGGTCGCCGGTGCCACGTAGGACCAACGCGGGCTCGCGGCGCTGCGCGTTTCCCAATCGGCCAAGGCCGTCTCGGCGCGCGCCAAGAGCAGTAGGGCTGGGCGATGGCGCGCCAAGCGCGGCAAGAGCCGCCCCGGTTCCCAGTCGCCATCGGGGCGGGTCTGGACCGTATCGAGGGCCGCCAGCTCCGACTTGATCTCGCGCAGGGGCACCAGGACTGCCCCTTCGGCGTGTCGGAGGCGGTCGGCCGCGAAGGGCTCCTGCATCTCCGTGAGGGCCGTGAGCACGTGGCGCGCCGCCAGCTCATTGCGCCCCAGGCGCCACAAAATGTTGCGCTGTTGCTGTAAGAGGTGCTGCACGGCGATACGCTCACTGAGCCGCAGCGTCTCTGGCCGAGCGCGCACTTCGCACGGCTCATGGACGGCGCGCGGCGCCGTCAGCATGAGGATCGCCTCGTCGTTCAGCGCCTGGCGGCGCTCCATCGCGTCGATGGCGACGCGCCAGATCTCGCGCTCCTCACGGCTGAGGCGCGTCTCGAAGGCCGCAGGCATGGCGAGAGGCGCGCGCAGTCGTTGTTCACCGCGGGCCCACTGGGTCTCCGCCTCGGCGTTGATGCGGAAGCGCGCCACCTCCTCCTTGGACCACACCAAGACGGGGATGTGCTCCGACACGGCCTGGGGGCGAGCCTCACAGGCCAGACACGCGCCGAGGAGGGCCGCGGCCCACAGACCAGGCCACGGCCAAGCCCCAAGCCTCGCGCTCGGCCCTCGCCTGGAACCTGGGCCGTCTCCCGCGGGTCGGCCGCCGCGCTGTGCGTCCTTGGGCCTCACAGGACTTCCTCGAGGGCAAGGGCGAGCTGGGTCAAGAAGTCCTGGACCATCTCCTGGGTCGCCACCAACGGCGGCGAGACGCTCAAGACCTGACCATAGCGCCCGGAGGGCAAGACCAGCACACCCCGCGCCAGCAAGGCCTGCATGAGGCCCACCGCCGCCGCGGGGTCCGGCTCGAGGCTGTGGCGGTCCTTGACGAGCTCCATCCCCAACATCAAGCCACGCCCCCGCACCTCGGCGATGCGATCTGGGTAACGGCGCTGCAACGCGAGCAAGGCGCGGCGCAGCTCCTCTCCCAAGAGCGCTGCATGGACCTCCAGGTGTTCTTCCTGCAGCAGCTTCAGCGCCGCCAGGCCTAGGGCGCAGCCCATGGGGTTGCCCAAGAAAGTGCTGGTGTGGACGGCTTCCCCGTGGTTCTCGCCCCAGGCGGCCATGACCGCGGGGGTACCGATGAGGGCCGACATGGGGAAGGCGCCGGTCATGGCCTTGCCCAGACACATGAGGTCCGGCACCACCCCCTCGTGTTCGCAGGCGAAGACCCGGCCGGTGCGGCCAAATCCCGTATAGATTTCGTCGAAGATCAGCAAGACCCCCGCCTCGCGGCAGCACTCCGCCAGGCCCGCCAGCCAAGTCGGCGGACACGGCACCACACCACCTCGGCCCTGAATGGGCTCGATGAGCACCGCCCCCATTTCCTCGGCGCCAGCCGCTGGATGGCGCAGGAGGCTGCGCACGTTCTCCAAACACGCTAGGCCACAGCTCGGGTGGCGCAGCTTGTAGGGGCATCGCAGGCAATAGGGATAGGGCACATGGGTGACATTGTGGTTGAGGCTCCCCTTGAAGGGCGCGCGGAACGCATCGCGATAGGCGCTCACGCCCAGGGCCCCCAGGCTCAGGCCGTGGTAGGACCCATAGAAGGCGAGCACCCGGCTGCGCCCCGTGGCCAAGGTCGCCGTCTTGAGGGCCATCTCGACAGCGTCGGCCCCACTCTGCCCCAACATGGAGACGCGCAAGTCCCCGGGGGCGATGGCGGCCAAGGCCTCAGAGAAAGCGATCTTCACGTCGCTGGGGTAGACGTCGCCCATCCCATGCATCAACCGCTGCGCCTGCGCCGTGAGCGCCGCCACCAAGGCCGGGTGGCAGTGGCCATAGGCCGAGACGGCGAAGGCGGCGCTGAAGTCCAGAAAGACATTCTCATCCACATCCTGCACATAGCAGCCTTGGGCCTGCTGCCAGACGATGGGGTTGCCCGCCATGCCCTGGGCCTGGCGGGCCGTGATACCAGCGCACTCGTACGCAAAGAGCTGGGCCAGGGCTGCCTGACTCTTGGGTCCAGGCACGGGACCGGTGATCTTGCGACCGCAGAATAACGCCATGATGCTACCTCAAAAGGGCTCTCATGAACCCATGCCAGTGCCGCTAACGCCACCGCAACACGGGCCAGCCGCGGCGCGCTGCGTGACGACGCAGCCGCCGATCTGGGTTCACCGCCACGGGGTGCGCTACCAGGTCCAACATGGGCCGATCCGTATAGGAATCGGAGTAGAAATAGGCGGCGCCCAAGCCGCGGTCGTGCGCCGCCAGCCACCGCTCGGCCCACACCACTTTACCAGATCCAAAGCACAAGGGCTCCATGGCACGCCCACTAAAGCGGCCACCGCGCACCTCGAGCTGGGTCGCCAAGCAAGCGTCGAGTTCGAGGTGCGCGGCCACGGGCTCAGCCACCTGGGCAATCGCTGCGGTCAGCAACACCACGGCGTGGCCCAGGCGTCGGTGCTCCTCGATACAGGCCCGCGCCGTCTCGCTGATGCGCGGCAGGATGTCGCGGTGGACCCAACGCCAACAGCGCTCCTGGAGCAGCACGGGATCGGCCCCCGCGAGCTCCCCCAAGACCCTGCGCGTCACCGCCTCTTCGTCGAGGCGCGCGGCACGATAACGGAGCAACCACACAGCGATGCGCGCCACGGCCACCGGCCCGATCTCGCCGCGGCGCACCATGAAGCGGACGTACTCGATGGCCGTCGAGCAGCTCAAGACGGTATGATCCAGATCGAAAAAGGCCACCGGCCGCAGGCTTTCACTCCCCGGCCCCGGTGCGCTCGCGCGTTCAAGTCTCTGCATCGCTCCCCTCGTCGGCGGCCCTGCCCCCGCCCATCTCGTCGGCCAAGTGCCCAGGCTCCCCGTCGGACGCTGCCAACGGCCCAGGCTCCCCGTCGGTCTCCTCCACCGCGTCAGGGGAGCTCGCCGCCGCCTGGCTGCCCTCGCCTTCCTCGCGCCGCGCGCCTTGGCCGCTGGGAATCAGGGGCAGGGTGATCCGCGCCTCAGCACCGCCGCCCTGGGCGCCCTCCCGATTGGTCAACGCGATACGGCCGCCGTGGTCGAGGACGATCTTCTTGACGATGGCCAATCCCAAGCCCGTGCCTTTCTCTTTGGTGGTGAAGTAGGGCTCGAAGAGGCGCTCGATCTGCTCATCCGTCAGCCCCGGTCCGTTGTCGCGCACCAGGACATGGGCCACTCCCTGCCCGGGATCCGTCTCGACCGCCACGGCCACCACCGGGTCGGCGGCGCAACCCTGGGCCGCCTCGATGGCGTTCTGGACGATATTCACCAGCACCCGGCGCAGCAGGGAGGGGTCCAGACGCACCCAGGCCTCAGGCCCCCCTTGCCAGTGGATCTCCCCTGCCTCCTGGAACTGCGGGTTGGACTGCAGGGTCTGCTCGACGAAGTCCGAGAGATCGCGCGCCTTGGTGTCCGGGCTGGGCAAGCGGGCAAACTCGCTGAACTCTTTGACGAGCTTGCGCAAGGTGTCCACTTCCTCCGTGACGATCTCCACCACGTCACTCACCAAGGAGCGGTAGACCTCAGGACGATCCCGGTACTTGTCGAAGGTCTTGTCGAGTTGCTGGATGGCCAGGAGCAGGGGCGTCAGGGGGTTCTTGATCTCGTGCGCCAGGCGTCGAGCCACTTCTTGCCAGATCTGCATCCGCTCGACGTAAGCCTGGCTGCGCCGCGCCTCTCTGAGGTCCGAGACCATGCGGTTGAACTGCTCCGTGAGGCGCGCCAGCTCGTCCTTGCCGCGCACGGGCACGGCGACGGCGAGGTCGCCCCGGGCGACGGCTTCCGTCGCCTGGGCCAGGCGCCCCACCCGGCGACTCAGGGGAACCGTAATGGCCAAGGCGAAGCCGATGGTGAAGAGGATCACCATGGCCAACATGATGTAGTAGAAGTTGCGATAGACCTGGGTCAGAGAGCCCTCTTGTTCGCCGCCCAAAGCGGCCAGGCCGCGGTGTAGGTGGCGCCGCTCCCCCAGGGCGTCGTAGCGATCCGAGAGGCTGCGGTCGATCCCATAGGTCAATCGCAGGCCCACCTGTCCGTCTTCGAGGTCGCCTTCCCGCCCGAGCAACTGGTGGCCCTCGCCCTCAGCACTGGCCAAGCGCCAGGTATGGAGGCGGATCTTCATGGTGTCCAAGGGTGGCATCCGCGCCGGGCCCACGTCGATGAGCACCGCCTTACCATCGAGGACCTCGGCGCGCACCAGGATCTCGTGCCTGCTGATGGCGGCACGCAGGTGCGTCGCCGCCTGGGCCAAAGACGCCGCCGGCAGCGCCCCCGCGGCCGGCCGCTGCGGGTGCCGCAGGGCCAGCGCCTCGTCCACCTCCCGAGCCAGCGACGCGCCAATGAGGTTGACCCGTTCGGCCTCGGCCTTGGCCCAGGCGCGGTGAAAATAGGCGACATCGTCCAGCGTGGCGATGGCTTCGTTCTGCAGGTCCTGGTTGAAGGTCAAGACATCGTCGATGAGCGCCGCCGACGCCAAGAGCGGGACCACCCCCATGAAGAGCAAGACCGCATAGATTTTTAACGAGAAGCGACTGATGCCCATCTGAGCGACCCTCCACGCCTGTCATCATCTCTAACGTATGGCCAAGGTAGCGGTCCAGGTCGAGGGCACCGCGCTCTGCCCTTGACTTGACGGCGGCTCAACAGCGGCTAAGCTCCGCACCACGGGACGCTGTTGTCCCCATTGCGCATGGGTCGCAGCGTGTCCTCCACCCTCCACAAGACCTTGCTCTCCCTGGCCGTCGCCGTGACGGTCTTGCTCGGCATCCTCGGCATCGGCGCCCTGGCCTTCTCCTACTACTTGGAGGAGCTCTACCCACCGCCGCCGCCGGAGCAACCCGAGCTCCTGCCAGCCCCCCTGGCCAAGAAGGTCGATCGGGTCGTGCTCTTCGTCATCGACGCCGCGCGCGAGGATCTCCTCAACGACGCGCGCGCCATGCCCCATACGGCCCGCCTGGCCGAGCGCGGCCGCCGCGGCGTGGCCATCACGCAGCCCGTCACCATGACCTTGCTCAGCGTCCTCAACTTCGGCACCGGCATGAGCCCAGGCCTGGCCTGGTCGGTCCACAACTTCCAAGCGGACACCTTCGCCGACGAGTCCCTCTTCTACTGGGCCCACGCCTATGGCCTCGGGGTCGCCTTCACGGGCGACGCCGCCTGGGCCCAACTCTTCGGCCGCTGGGCCACCTTCGACGCCACCTTCCCCGAGGGCGGTCTCTACGCCGAGAAAGAGGGCCTGCTCTCCCACGCAGATCGCGACGCCTTCACCGCCTTTCTCCAGGCCTTGGCCGAACCCGAGGCCTATCCCATCGCGGTTTATCATGCCACCAGCCCCGACCATCAAGGGCACAAGACGGGTGCCTTGACTTGGGATCCACACACAGGGGACTTGACGCCCTATGCGCAAACGGCGCAAGCCGTCGACCACCTCCTCGGGCAGGCCTTCGACCGCTACTACCGACCAGGTGATCTGTGGGTCATCACCGCCGACCACGGCATGACCGACGACGGCAACCATGGCGGCGGCGACGCGGTCACCCGCCGCGCGCCCTTCGTCCTGGTGGGCGAGGCCGTCGTCCCTGGGCCACCGCACGAGATGGCGCTGAACGCCTTCGCCCCCACCTTGGCCCTGGCCTTGGGCCTCCCCGTCCCGCGCACTGCCGAGGTCCCTGCCGCTTTCGCCCTCCTCGATTTCACTCCCCATGAGGTCGAGGCGGCCCTGGCGGCCCACGCCGAGCGGCGACAGGATTTCGTGCTCGGCGTCGTCACCCAGCTCGGCCTCGAAGCCAAAACGGAGGCCCCCCACCTCGCCCTGCACGGCGCGGGCGAACACCAGGCCGCCATCCAGGCCGCCAACAACTATCTCCAGGAGATCAGAGTTCACCGCCGCTGGCTCCAGCTCTTGGCCATGGGCGTCGGGCTCGCGCTCCACCTCTTGCTGGCCCTCTTGCTCCTCGCCCCGCAGCGCCTCCCCGCCTGGCTGCGCCCCACCGAAGCGAACGCCCTGCCGACGCAGCTTAGCGCGCCTGCCGTGGCGTTGTGGGTGGGACTGTGGCTGGTGTTGATCTCCCTGCCCCTGGTCTTCGATCACTGGCTCTTCCGCATGGTGGCCATCCTGGGCCAAGCCACCCAGGGTTACTGGTACATCGGCCGGCTCTTCGTCTACGCCGGGCTCATCGGAGGGCCACTCTACCTGGCTTGGCGCTTGCTGAGGCCGCGCCTCGCCCCCACGACCCGCGCCGCCTTGGCCCATGCCGGTCCGTGGTTGATCTTCGTACTCTTCACCGTGGCGGTCTCACAGATCGTGTTGAAGTGGCCCTATGGTCCCTTGGGCCAGACCTACTTGATGCTCTTCGCGCTGTTGGCGCTGGCCCTCTTGCCCAGCGCTTGGCGCCACCACCACCGCTGGCACTGGCTCGCGAGCGCCGCCGCCATCGCCGCCATGTGGGGGCTCTTTCACGGCTTCGACGGCAGCAACCTCCAGCTCCTCACGGAGAGCACCACCTCGCGTAACCTCGCTTGGATCGGGGTGATCGCGGCCTTCGCCTTCCTGAGTGCGACCGCGGCCCGTGGATCCCACCGCAAGAACGACCTGAAGTGGATGGCTCTCATGCAGGCGCCAGTGCTGGCGGCGGCCTTCCTCTATAGGCTGGTCCCGCAGCCCACCATGGCTTACGTGGCCCTGCTGCTGCTGGCGTTGGCGGCGCTGGCCCTGGGAACGGCGCCGCGGCGGGGCGCGCTCTTGCGCAACGGCGTGCTGGTCCTGGCCCTGGGGGTGAGCCACGTCATGTCCAGCGACTGGGTGGTGCTGATGCTGCTGCCCTTCGTGCTCTTGGCATGGAGCTTGGCCCAGGGGAGCTGGTTGCGGCGTTCGCCCGTGCTCAGCGGCGCCCTCGTGGCGCTGCTCAGCGTGGCCTATTTCTATCTCAACGGCTACCGCTTCGCCTTCCCCGAGATGGACGTGCGGGTGGCCTTCATGCTGGATCAGTCCCAGATCAACCTGGTGCAGGGCTTCTTCCTTTTTGCGCTGCAGCACAGCCCGATCTGGTTATTGCTGTGGGCGATCCTCGTCGAGACGCCCCAGCCAGGGCGCAGGCCATCACCGTCCCAGCTTCCCCAGACCATCCTGGCGGTGGCCGTCGTCTTTCTCGTGCGCTGCTGGGGACCTTTCTTCTCCATCGAGTTCAAGCTGGAGAACCACTGGTTCATCTCCCACGCCATCCCCATGTTCATTTTGAGCATGGTCGAGATGGGCGTCGCTTTGGCGGTCTTGGCTTTCGTGGGGCTGGCCTTTAGAGCCCGCGCTGGCCAAGGCGGCGCGGCCCTCGAAGCGAGGTGGGACGAAGGGGCACCGCGCAAGGCCGTGCGCAGCCCTCTCTGAGGGCGAATTGATGTCCACGCTTGGGCACGCTATGCTGACAAGCGTCGAGACTGTGCAGGTGGCCAGGGCGCGGCGAGCGCCGCCGTCCCTTCGACCGAGCGATTAAAAGGAGGCTCTCGTGCTGCAAAGGAACGCCTTCCTCTCACTGCTCCTCATCTGTGTCCTCGGGGCTTGCCTCACGGCCTGCGATGACGATGCGCAGCCGCAGGACGACGCCGACATCCCTTTGGACACCGTGGACGACCAGCTCGTGCCAGAGCTCACTGACACCGTCGAGCTGCCGCCAGAGGTGGATGGTCTCGACACGGACCTCGCCGAGCTCCCGGAGACCTTGGATGTGGTCCAGGACACGGGGCAGGACCAGGCCGAGCTGCCTCAGGATCTGAGTGAGCTCAGTCCCATCTGCAGCGAAGGTGAGAAACGCTGCTCCACGACGGGTGACGCCGAGACCTGTATGGCCAACCTGTGGGTCACGGTCGAGCAATGCCACCATGGCTGTGTAGCCGGCGTCTGCCTCGAACCCACTGAACAGGGCTCGTGTGGGGCGCCGCTGCCCTTGCTTCTCGACACCCCCGTCGAGGGCTCCACCGTGGGCGGCCTCTCCTCCCACATCTGGGCCCAAGGCTGCACCAACAAATACGGCTACACGCCACGCGGACCCGAGACGATTTACGCCCTGGAGGTGCCCCAGCTCAGCTTCATCGACTTGCGCCTGACGCCAGTCGATCCCTCTTACTACGGCATCTACCTGCGGGGGAGCTGCAGCAACCCCGAGAGCGAGTATCACCGGGTCTGTAGCGGCAACGACACCACGGCCAACGATACCACCGTGCGCGCCCTGCTGGGCCCGGGCACGCACTATGTCTTCGTCGACGACTTCGCAGCCGATGGTCCCGGGCCTGGGCGCTTCACCCTCCTCGCCACCAACACCGTCACCCCCACCTGTCACGGCCAGGTGCCCCAGCTCCTCGACCTGAGCCCGGGGAGCGCCGCCGTCCAGGGCAACACCGCCAACGGGCAGTCCAACACCCGCGGCAATGAGTACGCCTGCCCCGACGGCGCCACGGTGGGCCTCGGCAACGAGCTGATCTACGCCTTTCATCTCACAGCGCCCAGTCGGGTCCGGGCGCGGGTCACGCCCACGGACCCTTCCGATTCCAAAGTCAGCGTCTACATCCGCTCAGAGTGTGAGACGCGCCTCTCGGCCCAGGTGGCTTGTGGCTACACCGAAGGTGATGGGCCTGCCATCGCCGAGGCCACCCTACCAGCCGGTGAGTACTATCTCTTCGTCGATGACTTCGCGCCATCCACCGACACGACTCAGGTCTTTCTCCTACAACTAGAAGTGCTCTGAGTCGGGGCCAAAACAAGACAGGGCTGGCCGGCGTTGGTCGCGGCGCGAAAAGGCAACCCCGTGAAAGGAGGCGCGGGCCCCGCAATAGCTGTTGCGGCAGACGTCATTGACATCCTCGAGGACGATGGCCTCTTCGCTGACACGCAAGCGGAGGTTACAGAGGCCCCACACGTCGAGGGTCTCGCTATAGAGATAGAGCCCCTCGTCCACGGCCTGGGCTTCGCCGGAGAGGGTACAGAGGTGGGCGTTGGAGGCCAACAACACCAGGTCGAAGCGCAACCTATCGCCGTCGGCCTCGCCGATGCTGAGACAGTCATCCACCATCTCCGGGACGTAAGTCTGTCCATCGAAGACCTCGATGCGATGCCGCCGCGCGTAGGTGCCGATCAAGGTCTCTGGCCCTGGCTGCGTCCCGGCAGCGCTCTCTGGCGCAGGGCCGCGGATGTGCTCCCCCACCTGGATGCCCCCACCACAAGCGCTGGCGCCCAGCACCAGAATCCACAGGGACGCCCCCCAGCACCGCACAAGCGCCATCCGTCCTGGTCGTGCTGCTCCCATGCGCCTCGGCCTCCTCTATTTGAAGCGTCGCTCGAGATAAGCGACGATGTCTCGCATCTGCTCCCGCGAGAGCCTGTTCTCAAAAGCAGGCATGTCCCCCAGGCCAAAGCGAATGGTATTGATCGCGCTGTCGCCCCAGCGCTGCACCTTGGCGAAACGTCGCCCCCGATCTCCGCGACCGTGACAATCGACACAGTAGCGAAAGAAGAGGGCCTCTCCCACCATGGGGTTGGGGGCACGCAAGGTATCCAAGGCCACCACCCGACGCTGGGACGCGGCCGCGAAGCCCAATCGGGCACCGGCTCCAAAGTACGCGGCGAGCTGGGCCTCGCTGGGCCCTGCCGCCGGGGCGACGGCGCCGCCCGAGCAAGCCATCAGCGAGACCAGCGCGAACCCCGCGGCCCACCACCGGGCCAGCGCCGCGGCGCGGCCCACTATGGATGATCTCAACTCGGACGCCACAACTTCCTCCGCCCCTTGCCGCGGCGATGCGCCGGGAGCTGGATTGTGCCGCAGCAGACAGGGTTGAGCAACCTGCGCCCCCGGCTAGCGCGAGCGCCCGACCCTGCCAGCGCCCTTGCCCTCTCCCTTGCGTCGCGGGAGGCAACACAATATAGGCAAGGCAACTCGGCCGCCGGCGGTGAGGCCATGCGCAGCCGGGTCGCCTTTTCATTCGCGATGAGGAAGCCATGTTCAAGAACCTCTTCTCCCGCGGCGATGGCCGCGCCAAGAAGCTCGCCAAATTTGAGAAAAAGATCACCAACATGTACATCCAGCCCGGTGATCGGCAGTATTTCCTGCACCAGCTCCGCGCCATGGACGGAGAAGACGCCGCCACGTCATTGCTGCGCCGCTTCACCTGCTCCTGCGAAAACACCACGGTCGACCGGGATGAGAAGGAGATGACCTGCCGGCTCTTGGTCGAGATGGGCCAGACGGCCGTGCCTCCTCTGAAAGCCTATCTGCGCAACAACGACAAGGCCGTCAACTGGCCCTTCCGGGCCCTGAAGGATCTCCTCTCCCGCGAGGCGCTGTGCACCTTTCTGGTGGAAGTGCTCGAGGCCATTGGCCCCGAATACGTGCGCGATCCCGAGCGCAAAGAGCAGCTCATCTTGACGGCGCGCGATTTCGATGACCCTTGCATCGCCAAGTCGGTCTTGCCCTACCTGGACGACGACAACGAGACCATCCGCTTCGTCGCCGCCGAAACGGTGAGTCACCACGCCCTAGAAGAGGGTATCGCCGCCCTGGTCGAGCGCTTTGGCGTCGAGACCTCGCAGCGCATCATCAACCACATCGCCGACGCTTTCGCGAGCCACGGCTGGGTCCTGGATGACGTCTCCGTGGTGGAGCCCCACCTCCCTTCAGGCTACAGCGTGACGCGCCAGCGGACCATTCGCAAAGGCTGAGGCCACCCCTAGACCACGGCGATCCCACCGCCCAGGCCATCGATGACCTGGCCGATGATCGTCGCCTGCGCCACGCCGCCAGCGTGGAGCGCGGCGAGGCAGGCTGTGGCCTGCGCCGCCGGCACGACCAGGAGCAAGCCCCCTGAGCTCTGGGGGTCGTGGAGCAGGTCATCCATCACCGGCGGCAGGCCCGGCTCTAAAAAGACGCGATCGCCAAAGTGGCTGCGGTTGCGGTGCAAGCCCGCCGGTAGCAGGCCCAGATCGGCGTAGGCTTCGACCTCGGGCAGGCGAGGCAAGGCATGGGCCGTGAGCACGAAGCCCAGGGTCTCCTGGCGCAGCATCTCGAGGGCGTGTCCGGCCAGCCCAAAGCCCGTGACGTCCGTGGCGGCGTGCACCGTGAAGTCGCGCGCGATCTCTGCCGCCCGCTTGTTCAGCGTCACCATCGATTTGAGCGCCGCCGCCGCCGCGCGCTCCGACGCCATGCCGGCCTTGAGGGCCGTGGCGACGATCCCCGTGCCGAGGGGCTTGGTCAGGATGATAGTGTCGCCCGCCTGCGCCCCCCCTTTGGTCCACAGCGCGTCGGGATGCACCAGCCCGCTCACGGCCAGGCCATACTTGAACTCCTGGTCCTGCACCGTGTGCCCTCCCACGAGGTAGGCACCGGCTTCGGCCAGGAGCGCCAGGCCACCTTGCAGGACCTGGCGCAAGACCTCCAGGGGGAGGGTCTGAGCGGGAAAGGCGACGATATTCATGGCGCACAGCGGGGTGCCGCCCATGGCATAGACATCGCTCAAGGCGTTGGCGGCAGCGGCGCGGCCAAAGTCGAAGGGGTCATCGACGATGGGGGTGAAGAAATCCACCGTCTGGATCAGCGCCAGGTCGGGACGCAGGCGCACCACACCGGCGTCGTCGGCGCTACCCAGCCCCACCAACACGTCGGGATGCCCTGGAATGTCGATCCCACACAAAACGCGAGCCAGGTCCCCTGGCCCCAGCTTCGCCGCTCAACCAGAGGCGGCCACGCTGCGGGTCAACGCCCAGGTCCTCGTCTCATCATCTCTCGCCATGTCGATCCCTCTCATGCGCGGCAGAGAAAGGGTCTCGCCGCAGTTCCCCCCAGGCCACAGCGCAAGCGCTCAGAAGCCCACGGGCTGGTAGAACCAATACCTGAACATGTTGACGTCGCGCTCAGCCGTGGTCATGGCTTGGCGCACCCGGATCACGTCATCGTTGACGAACCACGATGGGATGACGAAAGGCCAGTTGCGCCAGCGAAATTGCCTGTCATAACCGAGGCACTGGGACACCCCGACCACCTGGTCGTTGACGATGATCTCGAGCTCGAAGTCGGCCCGGGCGTAGTCCATCAGGCGGATGATGGCCAGGTGCATGTCTGGCACCACGCCGCGCAGCTCAAACTGGGTGAAGCCGCCTTCGTGGGCCACGCCCGTGTCGTCGACGCGGGTGCCGTCAGGGTAATAGAGGGACTGGCGGGTCCGCCACGAGTCGATGGCGTTGTTGATCTGGAAGCGGTAGCGCTTCTCCGAGGCTTCGTCAGTGATATTGAGCTCGCCCAGGAGCTTCCACTCCATCCCGTCGACATAGAGGATTTCCGGAAACTCAGCCGACCACACCTTGATCCGCTCCCAGTCGTGCCCCATGGGGTAGGTCTTGGGCAGCATGACCTCTTGTCCCTCGTAAAAGACGAGGGACTCGTTGCCGTAGAGGAGCATCAGGCCATCGATGTGCGCCACGGATTTGAGGAAGAGAGCCAGGATCTGATCGACGTTGCCCAGCTTGTAGTTCATGCTGCCGCTGAGCAGGGTGCTGATCATCTCACAACTGCGCAGGAACTGTTGCCACTCCGGTCGCTCCAGGACCCAGGGATCGTCGATGCGGGTCCGCACCAGCTCCACCAAGTTGCGATCCATGAGGTTGATGCCATCCAAACACTCGACCAGCGCGTTGGGGCTGAGACAATCGGCCTCGACCACCATCTCGAGGACCGCCAGGCTGTGGGCCAGGGCCGCCGCCGGCCGCAAGAGCTGGTGACCGCCGATGCGCAAGTAAGCGTGGCGTCGGGCGGCGATGGCCTGTAGCAGCTTCTGCTTGAGCTCGCGGTCGATGGCGCGGAACACATAGCCAAAACGACGCCCGCGCAGATCGATCTCGTTCCAGGTCGGCTTGAAGGGGTCGCGGGCGTCGGTCACTTTATAGACGTCTTCCGACAGTTGGATCCGCGCCAGCTCGATCTCACCCTCTTCGGGCGGCCGCATGACCAGCTCAATCTCCGGTCGTTCCTGGAAGGTCTTGTTCTGCCGCGATCCGTCCTTGAAGCGCACGAGGTCCGCTGGGACCTCGTTGAAGCGGGCCACCACGTAGACCGTGCAGGGCAAATAGAGGTGCTCGCGCACGATGCGCAGAATGACCGGCTCGTGGTTGAGGATGTCGCGCCCGGCTTCGTCGATGGCGTAGCCCGCCTCCACGACCACCGACAGATCCGGCGCCGTGCGCTGGTGCACCATCAGCTCTTGCGTCACATAGCGGACGATGCCCGCGAGGTGAAAAGCCTGGTTGTGGAAGCGGCACTTCTCCATGTGATAGTGGTGGCGTGCGTTCCAGTCTTCTTCCGTCAGGAAATGCTTGAAGAAGTGTACCCTCTTCCACCCCTGCTGCTGCTCGTCGCTCATGCCCACGTCCTTCGCTACCCTGCTGGCTGCAGCCTCGTTCCTTGCTCCGGCGCGATGTTAACGGTCTTTGCGCAAAAGGCCAAGAGAGAGGCGGCGCGTGTCGAGTCAGGCAAAACACTTGATCTCCCCGTCGCGCCGCTACTATCGTAGCCTGGCGATCCCAGTTGGCGTCAGCCACGGTGCGACGTCCAACCCTCTCCACCTCTGCAGGAGTCACCATGCGCGCATGGCTCATTTTTTCCTTGTTTTTCGTGCTCTCCCTCGCCCTCCCCAGCGCCGCGCTCCTGGCGCAAGACGCCCCGAAAGAGGCCGCCGCAGCGGACCCGGCTGACGCCATCGTCATCCACATGCAGGAGATGGCGCGCATCGTCAAAGACAACCTCGACCAGCCCGAAGAGGTCAAGAAGAACCTCGCCGCCTATTTGCGCACCAACCAACGCACCATGCGCAGCGCCGGCGACAACCTGGAGGCCCACATCGCCAAGATGCGCCCAGATGAGCAAGAGGCCTATCGCGAAGTCATCCAGCGAAAAATGGAGAAAGCCCTGGACGACTTCCTCACGGCCATGCTGGACTTCGCCGAGCGCCACCCCGAAGCGGCCAAGGAGCTCGACGAGATGCTCCGCCTCGACCAGAACTGAGGTGCGCCCTCCGGCCAAAAAAAAGCTTGCTGTGCTTTTTGGCCTGTGCTAATAGGGCCTTGTTCCGCCGGTCCTCGCCCAAACGAGGGCTAGTGGGCGTCGTTGAGGATGCTATCAAGGTCTTTGCTCTCGTGGCCAAGGCCGGGGAGAGGTGGCCGAGTGGCTGAAGGCGCTCGCCTGCTAAGCGAGTATACGGGGTAACTGTATCGAGGGTTCGAATCCCTCCCTCTCCGTTCGGTGTCCTCTCTCGATTTCGTGCACCAGTAGCTCAATTGGATAGAGCAACGGCCTACGGAGCCGTAGGTTAGAGGTTCGAATCCTCTCTGGTGTATTTCTCTCGGCGACAGCAGTTCTCCGGTAGCGACGTGGCAGCGCAGGATCGTCTATACATGAACCTCGCGCTCCACCTCGCCAAAGGGGCTGCTGCGCAGGGAGAGGTGCCCGTTGGCGCGGTCATCGTCGGAGATGGCACCCTCCTCGGTTGGGGGGCAAACTGCCGTCATGCCCACGGTGACGTCTTGGGTCACGCGGAAATCGTCGCGCTGCGCGCGGCTGCCAATGCTCTCAAAGATTGGCGCATCGAACGCAGCACGGTTTACGTCACCCTCGAACCGTGTATCATGTGCACCGGTGCGTTGCTCCAGGCGAGGGTCGCGCGACTCGTCTTTGCTTGTCGCGATCCCAAAGCTGGCGCCGTGCGTTCCTTGTTTGCTCTTGGCGATGACCCACGCCTCCCCTTCAGGATGCAGATCACTGAAGGCCTCCTCGGTGACGAAAGCCGTCACTTGTTGCAGAGCTTCTTTGAAAACCTGCGTAAGAAGCGTCAATGACCGGACGCGTTGCGCCTCGAGCGCGCGCCAGGGTCGGACCAAGTGATGGCTCACAGCGCGGCTGTCGTTCCCTGTGGAGGGGTGGCCGAGTGGCTTAAGGCGCGTGACTCGAAATCACGAGTGCGGGTAACCGTACCGGGGGTTCGAATCCCTCCCCCTCTGCTCTCCAGCGCGTCAGCTCTAGACGCGAGCCATCAGGAGAGGTGACCGAGTGGCCGAAGGTGCACGACTGGAAATCGTGTGTGCTCCAAAAGGGCACCGTGGGTTCGAATCCCACCCTCTCCGTTTTTTGTCAGGGCTACCCTGACGGCAGCAGCCAGGCGACGTGACGTACGGCCGCAAACCCCGCCAGATCCGGGAGGAAGCAACGGTGCGCGGTACGGCGGGTACGTCGCCTGGCTGCTGCCGTTTCTTGGCCGCCTCGAGCCCGACCAGACGCTCCGCAGCGCGATAATCGACCCCCGGATCTTGCCTATGCACCCGTGACGTGCGATGAAAACCACTGGCCTAAACTGCCGTCGCCGGAACATGGGCTTGGCTGCCCCCTCCGCGACGCCTCCCTTCGCACCCCCGCTGGTGAGGTTCAGATGTCCGAGAAGCCTTATCCACCCCAGAGCCAGAACCCTGGCCCCAACGACCAAGGGCAGCAGGACCCGGATCAAGTCAACCCCTTTGCCCAACACCAGGCGCAGGTCGGCGGTGCACCCTGGCCTCCCCAAGAAGGCCAGCCACCAGGCACGCCCTATCCCTACGGCCAACACTACGGACAAGGGCCACAACAGGTCCCCTTCGACCCGCAGATCCAGGCGCCCCGCGGCGTCAATTGGCAGCCCGACGGCTCGGCCAATCGCCAAGTCGGCCCCATGCAGGTCAAAGCACAGGCCAAGGACGTCCCCAGCTCCATCTCCTATACCATCGACGTCCTCATCGCCGCCCTCAACCCCAACAAGAAACGCAAGCGACTGCTCATCGCCGCCGTCATCGCCGTCATCATCCTCATCGGTGTGGTGGTCTACTTCAGCCTCAAGAGCAGCCCCGTGGCCGATCAGATCGCCCGCGATGGCAGCGAAGCCGAAGAACTCGAACTCGGACCGCCCACCTGGGAAGAGGCCCCCATGGTCGATGTCGCGGTCCGCGCCGAACCCGCCGGCGCCCGGATCGCCATCAACGGCTGGCTCCAAGATGGCGGCACCCCAGGCACCTTCCAGCTCATCAAAGGGATGCCCAACACCCTCACCTTCTTCGCCAAAGGTTATCGCCCCCACACCCTCTACCTCGAAGCCAACGCCGATCTCAGCCAAGGCGTCGAGGCCACCCTCCTCCCCGTCGAAGACGTCGAAACCGGCAAAGTGCGCATCCTCCTGACCAACCCCGACGACGCCAACGGCGCCACGGCCTGGCTCAACGGCATCGAGATCGGCTCCCTCCCCAACGTCGTCGACGAGGTCCCCCTGGGCATCTTCCAGCTCCTCACCGTCAAGAGACCTGAACGCGCGCCCTATGTCCTCCTCTTTAGGCCCATGAACGCCGACACCGAGGTCACCGTCCCCCGCCTCGGCGAAGGGGTCTACCTCGACCGCTTCACCGAGGTCGAACTCAAACTCGACGACAGCCAGGCCCGCGCCGCCGTCAAAGTAGCCGTCAACGATGACACTTACACCACCCCTGGGCGCCTCTCCCTGGACAAGGGCAACCTGGTCATCATGCAGGTCTCCCTCCCCGACAAGGAGACCTTCCGCTACTCCCTGCACACCACTCCCATGGGAAGCGCCAAGATCGAACCCTTCCTCGACTGGCCCGATCTCGGCAGCGCCAAGCTCGCCCTCATCCAGCCCAAAGGTCGCAACCTCCTCGCCTGCCTCCGCCGCCCCGGCCGCTCCCTCTGCTGGAATGATCCCAAGGACACCTTGACCATCCCGGCGGGCAACTGGGACGTACAGGCCTTCGAACCCGACGGCAAACGACGCCGCTGGGCCAAAGGAAGGGTTGCCGTCACCATCGAGGCCGACATAGACTATCAGCTCCGCCTCGACGTCAACGCCGACGCTGAAGTCGAAGCGGAGCTCATCGACCCGCGGACCGCGCCCAAGAGAACGCGCTGATCTCAGCCCCAAGTCCGCCCCCCCCACAGCGAGGACCGCCCTTGCTCTGCGAGCCCAGCCCAGCGCCCATACTGCGCCCCCGACGCGCCCTGCACTGGGCCGGCGCCCTCCTCAGCCTGCTCATGGCCCTCACCCTGGCGCCGGCAGTCGCGCCCGCGCAAGTCCCCCCACCTGCCAACCAGGACCGGGATGAAGCGGACGACGCCAACCCCGACGCTCCCTTCGCGCCGCCACCCCTCAGCGACGAGGAAGTCGTCCTCAACCTCACCCTGGACTTCTACACCCTCATCGCCGCTGATAGCAGCGAATCCTGCGACCGACTCGCTGCCCAAATCCAGCGCTTCCTCGACGCCAACGATGGCCTCGTCCGCCCAGCCCTGCGCCGGCTCGCCGTGCGCGCCTCCGAGATGACCAGCGCCGAGAAGGCCGCCCTCGCCGACTTCTTCGCCCACAAAGTCTGGGGAGACGAACGCGTCGCCCTCGCCCAGACCCGTCTCTACGCCTGTCTTCATTCCATCGAAATTCAGGGCAAGGCCCGCCCCATGGATCGCGCCATGCGCCGCTACTACGACCTTCACCGCAGCCTCCTTCTGGCCTTCGTCGGCAGCCTCGAATAGAGCTTGCCACGGTGCCCACCCCGACCTGCATGCGAAGCTTTTTCTCTCGCCCGCGTCCAATGCCGTCGGCACGTCCAGGCGCGCCGCATCACGCCGCCTCCCCCCCTGCTCTGTGAGTTCTTGGCATGTTCACCAAAGCCCAACGCATCTACATGCCGCTGCTCTCCCTGCTCTGCCTCGGCCTCTGCCTCGGGCCGCTGAGCGCGGGCCTCGCCACGGCCCAAGAAGAAGAAGCTGAGCCCGACGTCCTCCGCCTACCCGACCCCACCTACATCCTCGAAGCCATCCACCTCGAAGGCAACTCCCAGACCCGGCAGCAGGCCATTTATGACGCCCTGGACCTCGAAATCGGCCAGGAAGTCAACGTCGCCCTCCTCAGGGACGCCCGCCTGCGCCTCCTCGCCACGGGCTTCTTCGACACCGCTCAGTTCGGCCTCGAGGGCGGCAGCGAACGCGGCCAAGTCATCCTCAACATCCGCCTCCACGAGCGCAACACCGTGCTCCTCTCGGATCTCTTCCTCGGCTCCAGCACCACCACCCCCTTCTGGGGCGGCCTGGGCATCGTCGACTCCAACTTCTTTGGCACGGGCCACACCGCCCGCGCCGCCTTCGTCGCCAGCGGCGACAGCGTCGCTACGGAGCTCTCCTACCTCGAGCCCGCCCTCGTCGGCTCGCGCTTCTCCCTCGGCGCAGGTTTCCACTTCTCCTACGGCAAAGACTACGCCTTCGCCCCCACAGGCGAGCCCGACGCCTTCCGCACCAGCCCCCTGCGCTACACCCGGCTCGGCGGCCGTCTCTCGGCGGGCGTCGGCCTGCTCCCAACCCTCGGCCTCTTCCTCGATCTCCGCAGCGAGTGGCTCGAGGCCAGTGCCGACGAAGGGCCCCTCTTTCGCGGCTGGATCCAGCTCGGCCAGGGCGTCCTCTCCACGGCCACCCTGACCCTGGACTACGATAGCCGCGACGACCCCGTCATGCCCACCCGCGGCGCGCGCGCCAACCTCGCCGTCGAGGCCAGCCTGGACGGCGCCCTCTCGGACTACAGCTATGTCAAGAACCTGACCCAGTTCACCCTGGCCTACGAGTTCGTTCCCGGGCACATCGCCCGCTTCGACCTCTTCGCCGGCGCCATTTTTGGCGACGCGCCCTTCTTCGAGCGCTTCTTCATCGGCGATTTCAACGACCTGGTCTCCTCGCGCAACCTCGGCCTCAACTTCGCCGCGCGCGCCCCCGTCGACTTCTTCAACACCGGCGCTGGCCAACTCAACTACGAAGCCTACCTCTCCCGGATCGCTGTCGAATACGCCGTCCCCATCAACGACCGCATCCCCTGGATCTACCGCACGGAGTTCTTCCTCGGCGCGGGCTTACTCGGCGCCACCACCCGGGAGAGCAAGCGCCCCCCCACAGCGCTGGGCCTCGAACCCACGACCACGGCGCGCAGCATCTTCCCCATCGACTTGACAGTCAACCTCGGCCTCCGGGTCGAGACGGATATCGGCATTTTCGGCCTCTCCTTTGCCAACGCCCTCGCCCTGATCCCCCTCTGATGGCTACCTCGATGCCTGTTGTGAACCACGCCCATTCAAGCCCGCGCCGCATGCCGTCTCACCTCGGCATGGCCCTCTTGGCCATCTTGGTCTGGGGCGCTTATCCTCCTCTCATGTGGGCGGCCGACAATGAAGTGAGCTGCCGTAGTCAAGCGGGCAGAGTCTTCTGCGAGATGGACATCCGCCAGTGGATCCAGAGCGAAATCCGCGCGGTCCTCAACAACGGCTGGGAGAACACCCTCCAGATCGACCTCTTGCTCTTCGATCAACGCGACAACCTCACCGCCGTAACCTACGCCGAAGTCTCCCAACGCTGCTACATCGATCCCTTCGACAACCCCTGCCTGGTCTTGTGGCAGGGCTCCAAACAGTGGCAGACCTACGACAACGTCGACGCCATGGTCCAGGGCTTGGGGCGCTTTACCCTGGCCTCGGTCGCCACCAGCGATCTGCCCGAGGGTAGCTACTCCGTACGCCTCGACCTCAAGCTCAACCCCATCACGGACGAGCAAGCCAACGTCATCCGCAAGTGGTTGGGCCGCAGTCGCGGTGGGCACATGGTGATTGGCCGCAACGAGTCGTCCATCTTCGGCACCTTCGTCACGGTCTTCGCCAACATCCGCTCGGGCCACGCCGAGGCCGTGCTGCAGGTGAGCTCGCCGCCTTTCACCCTGCCCTAGGCGCGGCGAGCTCAGGCCCCCAACCAGCTCACCCCCTGGGCCGAGATGCCCGCCACGCCCTCTGCCGTGGGGATGGGTCCCTGGTGCCACGCCGGGCCCGTCGCGACGCACCACAGCGAGTGACCTGCGTCGAGATCGATGGCATCGAGCGTCTCGCTCCCTTGCCCCACACCGCTGCGGATGACGAGGGTCCGCGCCATGGCGGCGGCGCTCGCGGGACAAGGGATGGGCGCGCGCAGGACCCGGACCGCGGCGTCATCTTGGCACCACAAGACGCCGCCCTCTCTCTCGCTCCACCCGATGAGCTCCCCCGCCGATGAGACCGCGAGAAAACGCGTGCGCCACGACGGCTCGCCTAGGATCTGCGGGGGCGCGCCGGGTCGGTCGAGGTCGAGGGTGGCCGCGTGTTGACGAAGGATCACGCGCCCCGGACCGCTGCTGCGGTACTCGGGCAAGTAGAAGTAGAGACGCCGCCCCCTGGCGAAGAGGGTGCTATCCGGGCGCCCCCCCTCGACGTGAGCGCCCTGCCGCGAAGCAAAGGCCAAGAGCAAGGTCCCCGGGTCCGACGCGGCCCCTGCTCCTTCGGCCACCAGGTGCAAGCCGCTGTCGCTGCGGGTGACCCAATGACCGGCGACGGCCACGACGCCGTCCGTGTCGAGGGCGATGGCCGCGGCCTGGCGCAAGGCACCGGTCTCGAGATCCACCGCGAAGAGGGCGGCGCGGCGCGCCTGACTATCGGTCCAGTGCACGGGCCACATCCCCACCCCCTGCCCAATGGCCAGGTGCGCGCCAGGGCGCGCCACCTGGCCATTGGGCAGGGGCAAAAAGTGGCGCGCCTCCAGGGCGCCCGTCGCCGGGCAGATCACCTCGACGTGCAAGCCGCAGCCCGCCGCGTCGCTCTGGGCATAGGCCCAGGCCACCGCCGCGCCGCCGGCCGTCTCCAACACGAAAGGCGCACACGGGCCAAAGAGGTTCTGCTCCTCCCGTTCCCAAGCCAGCCGCCCCGTGCGGGTGTCCAAGGCCAAGAGGCGCACATAGCGCATCCCCACCACCACGCTCTGCGCCACCAGACACAGCCGCTCTGGCAAGAGGGCGACATGCATCCCGAAGCGATCATCCGGGTGCGGCGAAGTGTAGCGCCAGCGCGTCCGCGGCGCCGTCAGCGGCGGAGGGCTCAGGGCGGTGCGCAACGGCGCCTGCCCCAAGGCCCCCTCCCAAGGCCAAGTCCGCCCCGCGGCGATGCGCCCCACCTCAAGGGCCATCTCGGGCGTCCGCACCGCCGCAGCCAGCACGGCCCGCAAAGCCCGCCCCTGCTCGCCCCGGCCATAGGCGCGGGCCAGCGCCGTCAGCGCCGCCACGTCGTCGGGCACCAAAGCCAGACGCGCCAGCAGCCCTGCCACCTCGTCACCCATGCCCGCAAGCCTCCCCGCCCGCGCTCCTAGCCTAGGCCGAGCGCCGCGCCAAACCCCGCGCCACCCGGAACGCATCCAGGGCCTGGCAGGCGTCGTACTGGAAGCTCACCCCGAGGGTGCGCTGAAGCTTGCTGCCATCGATCACCCAGGGATGGGCCAGATAGGGCAGCATCCCCGGCGGCAGATCCCGCAGGTGACCCAAGTTGTAGCGCCACATCAAATCCACCGTGGCCCCCAGCATCCAGCGCGGCACACTGACCAAGCGACCGCCCAGGGTCTCCACCACGTCCGAGAGATAGAGCCGCCCCTCGGCGGCCACGTTGTAGACCCCAGCCTCCCCGGTACCGCACAATGTATGTAGCACCAGGGCCACGTCGTCCTCATGGACGAACTGCATCATGGGATCGCAGCCCTGGATGGCCGGCACATAGGGCCGCGCCAAGAACTGCATCCAAAAATGCGTCGCATGCGGGCCCGTCACGATACAGGGGCGCACGATCTTCAGTTGAGTCTGACGCGACGCGAAGGCCGCGCACAGCGCCTCCACCCGCGTCTTGTCCCGAGACTCGTGGAAATCGGGCTCACCGCGCAGGGCCGACTCCTCCGTCAGAGGGATCGGGTTGTCGGGCCGCGCCCCGTACACCGTCGCGCTCGACACCAACACACCATGCGCCACCCCGTGCTCGCGCAGCCCCCGCAGGAAGCGCTCCGAGCCCTCCAGGTTCACCCGCTCGCCCCAGCGACCATCCCGTATTGGCTCAAAGACGAAGGCCAAATGAACCGCCGCGTCCACCCCCTCGAAGTAGCGCTCGTAGGGCTGCGTCACGCTCTGTTGGTAAAACGTCAGCTTGGGGTGGTACTCCTGGGGCTGACGTTCATCGATCCCGATGATCTCCGTCACCCCTGGATCGCGCTGCAAGCGCTCCAACAACCTCGCCCCCAAATACCCAGAAGAACCGGTCACCAATACGCGCATCGTGGTCTCTTCAAGCTACGCGGCGCTTGGCCGCCGACACGAAATCCACCCAGTGAAAGCGCTCCTCCGGCGCCCCGAAGCGCAGCGCAATACCCACACCAGGCTCGCGCCGTTTCATACCACGCCACCGCACCTCGGCGCTATGCCAAGTCATATCGGCGAGACGCCGAAAACGCACCTGCTCCCCACAGCCCACCACGTCATCACTGAGGCGCAAGAAGGCACCGCCCCGGCTGACCTCCTGCAACATCGCCTCGTAACGGTGGCCCGTCCCCGGCACATAGCACCAGGCCGCTTCACTCAGCGCCAAGCGCCCCCGGCTGTCCTCGATATCTTCCTCGCGCTGCCAGGCATGCTGACACACCGACAAGAACATCTTCTTCCAGCTCTCCCGATCGGGCGCCACCTGCACCCAAGTCGCCTCGCCCACCTGCCACTGCTCCGTCACCACGCAGCGCAAACGCACCGGGTCGGCCCGCGTCCCCAGACGCAGCAACACATCCAACGCCTCCGCATCGGACACCCCCTCCTGCGCCGTCAGCGTCAGCCCCTTGGCCCGCGCCGGCATACGCCGCCCCAGCTCGGCGATGGTCGCGATCTCCACTTCCCATTCCTTGATGTGCCGCATGCGTCCTCCTTGAAGCGTCCCGTCGTCCCCACCAGCCATGGTCGGGATACCACGCCTCCTTCTACGCCCCGCACCCCACCGGGTCAAAATCGCCACCTCGGCCACTATGGCCTTGAAAGTGGCGCTGAGCATCGTTTAGGGTGCCTACCAGTGGCTCTCTTTCTTGGGATCCACGCGCCACAGGCGTGCGCCCCACTTTGGGATCCCCCCCACCCGCGCGCGTCTCCGCCACACAACCCACGCCCATGTCTAGCCCTTACCGTCAGAAAATCGCCGAGGGTGCCCTACCCCCGCGCTTCGCCCAAAACCTCAGCCTCACCGGGGCCACCACCCTGGGCCTCGGCGCCCTCATGGGCGCCGGCCTCTACCTCCTCTTGGGCCTCGCCGCCGAGGCCGCCGGCTCCCTCCTCTGGCTCGCCTTCGCCATCTGCGGGCTCCTGACCTACCTCTCCGTCGGCCTCTTCGCCGAGCTCGGGGCCCGCATGCCCGTCTCCGGCGGCGCCTACGTCTACGCCTACCGCACCTTGGGCTCCTTCTGGGGCTACATGGTCGGCTGGAACCTCACCCTAGGCGCCGCCTTCGCCTGCGCCATCTTCGCCAGCTCCTTCAGCACCCACCTCGGCGCCATCCTTCCCCTGGCGCACTATCACCCTGCGCTGCCCAAGCTCGCCGCCCTGGCCATCATCGCCCTCTTGGCCTTGGCCGCCAGCCGTCCCAGCGCCCTGGGCCGGCGCATCTCGAACCTCCTCACTTGGCTCAACCTCGCCGTCTTAGTCCTCATCCTCCTCGTCGCCGTGCCGAGCTGCGAGCCGGCCCACCTCGCCCTCGACCAGGCCCACGGCTGGGACGGCCTCGTCACAGCCATCTCCCTGATCTCCATGGCCTTCTTCGGCTATCAGCTCATCGCCAACAACGCCGAAGAGGTCAAGGTACCGCAGCGCAACGTCCCCCGCGCCATGCTCCTCGCCGTGGCCATCGCCATCGGCGTCAACGTCGCGGTCACCTTCGTCGTCGCCGCGGCCATGCCCGCCTCCGACCTGGCCGCCCACCCCTCACCCTTGGTCTTGGTGACCAGCAACGCTTTGGGCCGCCTGGGCCTCTACCTCGTCGTTTTCGGCGGCCTCATCGCCGCCGCCGCCGCCCTAAACAGCACCCTCATCTCCCAAGCGCGGCAGATCTTCGCCATGGGCCGCGACCACTTCTTGCCCGAGTTTACCGCCAAGCTCACGGCCCGCGCCAAGGTCCCCCTGCCGGCATTGCTCATCGGCACGGGCCTCGTCCTCGGCCTCGTCCTCTTCGCCGAGCTCCCCTTCATCGCCAAATCGGCCGCCTTCTGTCTGGTCTTCGCCCGCATTCCCCTCTCCTTCTCCCTGCACCGGGTCTACCGCAGCGAGGGCTATCGGCACATCGCCTGGTTCAAACGCCCCCTGCCCTGGGTGGCCCTCATGGCCAACCTGGCCCTGCTCTACACCCTGGACAGTCAGGCCCTCTTCTTTGGCGGCACCCTCGTGGCCATTGGCTCGGCCCTCTATTTCACCTACGCCCACGCCTCGGAACAGCGCGGCCAGGCGGGCCTCACCGTCGCCCTAGCCGCGCGGCCCAGGCCCTTCCTCACCCGAGGCGAGCGCATCCTCGTGCCTGTAGCCAACCCCCACAGCCAGGCCTCGCTCTTCGCCATCTCCGAGGCCCTCCTCCACCACGACGGCGGCGAAATCGTCGTGGTCAACGTCATCGTCGCCGACGACGGCGACAGCCCCCGCGAGGCCCTGTGCCAGAACGAGGCCGCCAACTGCGCCGTGGAGGCCATCGAGCGCTTCGAGGCCTTGGCGCAAGAGCACAACGTCCGCTTCTGTCCCCTGGTGCGCGCCGCCAAGAACCTGGGCGAAGGCATCGCCCACGCCGCCGTCGAAACCCACAGCTCCCTCATCGTCATGGGGTGGTCCCTGGCGGCCGACGCCACCCCCTCGGCCATGCTCGCCACGGTCGCGCGCGAGACCCGCTCTGACCTGGTGCTGCTCCACCTCAAGGCGGGGCCACCGCCCAAACGCATCGCCGTCTTCGCCGGCACCACGGGCCGCAACCTCACCCTCATGGTGCGGGTCGCCACCGCCCTGGCCGAACACAACAGCGGACGGGTGACCTACCTCAACATCGTCGGCACCGACCCCAAGGCCGAGCACATGGCCCACGCCCGCCAGGTGCTCATGGAAGCCATCCGCGAACACCACGCCATGGTCCCCTTTCGCACGGCCATCCTCAACGCCGACTCCCCGCTGGAGGCTATCGTCGCTCGCAGTAAGAAAGTGGATCTCATCGTCGTCGGCGCCAGCCAACTCGAGCCCTTCCGCACGAGCCCCTTCAGCGATTTCGCCGCCATGGTGGCCCAGCGCGCCCACTGTTCGGTGCTGCTGGTGCGCGCCACCTCCCCCTTCAACAAGTGGCTCGCCCGCCCCCACGAGCCGCTGCTCAGCGTGGGTCAGGCCCTCAACCCGCAGCGTCGAATCCACGGCACTTGACCCCGGACCCAACCCAGGAGCGCCGCCATGGGCCACCCGCCACCAAGTCCAGCCACGCCCACCTTGCACCACATCGCCATCGGCGCCACTGACGTCGAAGCCATGGCGAGCTTCTATGCGCAAGCCTTTGCCCTCCCCGAAGCGGCGCGGCACCATTACCCCGACGGTCGCCTGCGCGCCGTGTGGCTGCAGGCCGGGCCACTCCTGTTGATGTTCGAAGATCTCCACCCCACGACGCCAGCCCTGTCACCGGCGCGGCCCGGTCCCTTCCTCCTGGCTTTCACCACCGAGCCCGCGCAGCGACACCGCGCCGAGGCCCGCCTGATGGGACTCGGCGCAATTTCTTGCGGCCAGACGGATTACACCACCTACGCCCACGACCCCGAGGGTAACGCCGTGGCTGTGAGTCATTATCCGCTCCCTCCCCTGGCGCCGCCACCGGGAGGTGCGCCGCACTCGGGCTGAAAGCAAGCCAGGTGCGCCCCCTGCGCTCGGTACCGACCTTTGTGCGCCGGCACGAGCAGTTGCCATGTGGTGCGCCGCACGCCCCAGGGAGGTGGTCCCATGGAAAAACCGCACTGGACGCTCAGGCAGACGCTGCGCCGCCTGCCCGAGCCCGTGGCCCCATCAATCCTGCTGGACGATGTGGATCTCCACCCGGCGGTTGGCCGCGCGGCCCGCGTCGCTGTCGTTGTCCTGCACGGGTTTGTCCGGCCCGTAGCCTTCGGCCACCATGCGCTGGGCATCGACGCCGCGATCAATGAGGTAGAGTCGCACGGCAGCAGCCCGCTCCTTGGACAAGCGGAGGTTGAGGTTGCGTGAGCCCGACGTGTCCGTGTGCCCTTCGATGCGGATGAGGCGGATGCTCGGGTTGGCCTGCATCAGATCAGCGACCTGATTGAGGAGGCCATGGGAGCGCGCGTCGATGTCAGCCGAGCCCGTGTTGAAGAAGACCGTCTCGCGCAGCTCGATGCGCTGCCCCACGATCCCGACGACGGCTACAGCGACGCAGGTGGCCTGCCCCTCTTCGACACTGCAGCGCTGGCCTTCGCCGCAGGGCGCAGCGCGGACCTCGTAGTGGCAGCTTCCGCTAAGGCAGGTGCCCCGCGAAGAGGCGATGGCGTCGTCTTGGCAGTAGCTCGCAGGTGCAGCAGCACAGTCCGCATCGGCCAAACACTCCGGCTCGGGAACGCACGCCGGCTGAGCATCGACCTCGCCGCACATCATCCCCGCCCCACAGGCGATTTCCTCGGCGGGATAGACGCAAGACCCTTCATGACAAGCCGCGCCAAAGATTCGCAGCACGCCAGCATCGCAATAGCTCGCCGGCAAGGCCTGGCAGTCTGCGGCAACGCTCTCCTCGGTACACTCGGCGAGCACCACTGGCGCGGCCTCAGGCACCGTCCTGGGGGTGCCAATCCCGACGCCCAAGACGGCCCGCCACTCTGGCGCGCCGTAGCCGCCCACCAGACCCGCGCCACCGCCCGCCATGAGCTGGAGGAGGCCAAAAGTAGCCTTGGCGCCCAGCAAGAACTCCGTCGGTGAGTCGGCGGCGTTGAGGCCATCCGAGGTCAAGGTGAAGCGCCCGCGCACCTCACCGAGGACGTCGATGCCGTCGTAGACCGGGACCTCGCCGGCGACGAACCAGCCAAAGGTGTCGTCGATATTCAGATTGTCGATCTTCTTGCCAGAACGATAGAGGTACTCCACGTTGGCCGCCACCCGCGGGCCACCGATGCGCCAATCGAAAGCCAGGCGCGGGCCGACGCGGAAATCGCCGCCTTGCAGGGCGTCGGCGTCGCCCGTGGGGAGGTGCAGGTTGACCAAGAGGGCCAGGGCGAGGCCGTTGTCCAAGGCATGGGCCCGCGTGGTGAAGAGCTGCACCTTGGGGATGAGGCGGATGTCGCCCAGGCCAAAAGAGCCGTCGCCAGAGAGACGCGCCCCTTGGGGGAAGGCGCTGCCCTCCTGCCACACCACCATGGGCACGTCCACGCCGATCTCGGCCCAGTCCAGGAGCCCCAGCGAGAGCAAGAGATGCAGCGTGCCTTGGGTGGACACCACGCTGTCGATGCGCTTGTCATCGGCATCGCGCACCACGAGAGGATCATCGGCGTGATTGTAGAGCACCATGGCGGACCAGTTCAGGTGCCCCGCCACCCCACCGCTCGCGGTGGAGAAGAGGGACTCGTGCAGATTCGGCATGGGGTTGAACTGCTGGAGATCGAAGCCCTCACCCCGCCCGGTCGATGCCGTGAGCATCACCCCGAGCGTCGCCGTGAGCGCTAGCAACCGGCTCATCTCAACCCTGCGTCGCGTGCTTCGTGCGCTTTTCATCGAGACCTCCTTACGATCAACAGTCCAAAGAGCGCCAGCATCAGCCAGGGCAATACACCCCAGGGTGATTTCGGAGTCGACGTGGCACACCCAACGCAGCCACCGCCACCGCTCATCTCGCCCTCGAACTCGAGGGTTTCAGCCGCCTCGGAGAAGTCCGACTCCTCGGTGAACTCCGGATCGTCAGCGACCTCGGGATCCTCGTCGAGCACCGGTTCGCTCACGACGGTGACCTGCACTTCCACCAGGCTGTTGTTACTGGCTGCGTCGGTGGCGATGACCGTGATGGTCGCCTCGCCTTCTGGCAGCGCGGTGTCGATCACCAGCGACCAATGACCATTCTCGTCGGCCACGGTCGTGCCCACGAGCACCCCGTCTATCCAGACGTTGATGATCGCGCCCGGCTCGGCCGTGCCTTCGATGAGCATCCCCTCTGTCGGGACCTCGGCACCAGCGCTGGGGACGCGCACCTCTAGTTGCGGCGGCGTGGTGTCGATGACCACACCCACGGTGGCCTCGGACTCGCCGCTCACCGCCCGCAGATCGTGCGCACCATCGCTCAGAGGCACCTCGATCTGGTAGGACCACTGCCCGTTGGCATCGGCCGTGGTCGCGCCAAGGAGCTCGTCCCCATCGTAAATGAGCACCTCCGCCCCCGGCTCGGCCGTGCCGCGCAGCAGCAGAAGCGGATCGTTGGTCAGGGTCCCATCGGCAGGAGACGTGATGGTGACCCCCACGGTGTTCGCGTCGACCACGAAGGTCACCGTCGCCGTTTGGGTCGCGCCGTCGACGGTGCTGCTCACCCAAACCACCGTGGTCCCATCGTCGAAGCGCTCATCCTCGCCTGGGGTCCAGGTCCAGGTGCCGTCCTCAGCGACGATCACCGTCGCCACCAACACCGCATCCGCGCCCTCACCCACGTAAATCTGCACCTCGGCGCCAGGCTCTCCCGTACCGGTGAAGACCGGCTGGTCCGTACGCACCACCGCGCCATTGGCCGGTGCCGTAATGGTGAGGCCCGGTTCAGCGCCCACGGTGAAGTAAGAGGTGGCCAAACCCGTGCGGCCAAAGGCATCGATGGCCCGCACCTCGAAGCGCCACTCACCATCACCAAGGGCCATGGTCAGCGGAATGGACCACGCGCCGTTCTCATCGGCCACGGTCGACCCCAGGAGCACGCCTTCGTAATAGAGTTCGATGCGCACACCCGGTTCCGATTGACCCGAGATCGCCTCTGGGGCGGCCGCCAAGTGGGAGCCGTTGACAGGGTCGCGGACGACGATCCACGGAGGCGTGGTGTCGATCACGATGGTCAACTCCACCCAAGTGCTCGCCCCTGCCGCGTTGGTCGCGCTCACCGAGACTTGGTGCACGCCATCGGACAAGGCCTCGGACACGGCGAAGACAAAGTTGCCTTCCTCATCGGCGACCACCGTCCCCACCAGCACGCCATCGACGTAGATGGCAACCTCGGCCCCAGGCTCGGTCGTGCCGCTGATGATAGGTGTCGCGCTCCCGAGCACCGCTTGGTCAGCGGGCTGATGGATGATGAGCTCGGGGCCAGCGACCACCACCTGATCGCAGTTGGGTCCCTCCCAACCCTCTTGGCAGGTGCCCGCCAGGCAGGTGCCCGTGCCTTCCAGACCCTCGTCGCAAGTGCCGTTCGCGCAGGTGCAGGCGGCACAAGTCTCACCAAAGTAGCCCACATCACACGCGGCGCAGCTCGCACCGGTCCATCCACTGTCACAGGTGCAATCACCCGTGCCTTCCAGGCCCTCGTCGCAGGTGCCGTTCGCGCAGGTGCAGGCCGTGCAAGTCTCACCAAAGTAGCCCACATCACACGCGGCGCAGCTCGCACCGGCCCAGCCACTGTCACAGGTGCAAGCGCCCGTGCCTTCCAGGCCCTCATCGCAGGTGCCGTTCGCGCAGGTGCAGGCGGCGCAAGTCTCACCAAAGTAGCCAACATCACACACGGCGCAGCTCGCACCGGCCCAGCCACTGTCACAAGTGCAGGCGCCCGTGCCCTCCAGGCCCTCGTCGCAGGTGCCGTTCGCGCAGGTGCAGGCCGTGCAAGTCTCACCAAAGTAG
>Ga0334883_1001754_pt1 | contig 30107 bp, 16 predicted proteins | sample GraSluR1_MG_6_FD_207230 | JGI IMG/M metagenome (GOLD analysis project Ga0334883, IMG submission 207230) | Sludge microbial communities from methane-producing bioreactor in Wageningen University, Netherlands - Granular Sludge_09_05-R1 | ecosystem: Engineered > Bioreactor > Anaerobic >...
ACCACGAGTCATTGTACGTGAAGTTGTGGATCGTCTGACCCGTCGCGTCGACCAGCGTGATGCGCTCCCCGGAATTGTCCAGCCTGCCGCTGTACTCGCCTGCGCTGACGCCGGCAAAGCCCGGATACGTCGACTCGAACACCGCCCGGTTGCAGACCACCACAACATGCTGACCGGGGGCAAGCGAAACATCACCAAAGGCAAAATAAATGCCGTTTGTAAACCGGCACATATTAAGATTAATAGCCTCGGACCCAATATTAGTAAGCTCCACAAACTCCGCCTCCGGCGCGTCCGGGGGGTGATACATGAGTTCCGTAATCCGAAGACTGTTGGCAACAGGACCCACACCGAAAACCGCCTCATTCAACGCGCTCCACTGTCCGCCGCTGCGGAGCCGTGTCTTGACCACGGTGCTGCGGTCAAGTACGAAGGGCGCAGTATACACCTGTCCATTGCGAGGGTCGCTGCCGTCCAGGGTGTAATAAGCTGTTCCGGCGGGCTGCCCCAGCGTGATTGCCTGGCCGCTGTTTATCGCCCCGCCGTTCTGGACAATTCCCTGGACCCAGAAGCGGGGCGGGTCAATCGCCGGATAGAGTCCGCTATTTTGGAAGAAGCTCAGGACGACGTCCGTGCGCACGGGAAAATACGCATTCAGCAACCGAGTCTGTTCCGGCAGCCAATGATCGTTTTTTGTGTAAAGATAGAAAGGTCCGCTGCTGTAGGAATGCACGTCGCGGCGATAATCGCCCCATCTGGCCGACTCGGCTATTACCGCCTCATCGATCTGTGCGGCGCGAATCATCCATTGCCGGGCGGCGGCTTCCGGGGTGAGCACCCCGTTGTTTGCGAAGTGCCGGTATACACGGTCAGCAAAGCGCAGGCGAAACTCGGCATTTGTCCTGAGGGCGGTATACAGCCGAGAGGGCTTGTCGTTTTGATTTATATTAACACGGTTGTCGCCATAAGGATTCTCAAGGGTGCGCTCCGAATCCCAGCAGAAGAACTTGAACCCTTCGCCTTCAGTTCGCCGTTTGGCGGCGTACCAGTTGTGGTCGTCCCAATCAAGATTGCCGCCGTACAAGTTCAGAATCATGTAGTCGATCAGATTGTCGATGTCCACGTGCTCGGCGAAAGCCGCATAGGCCTCGGGCGTGCTCAGGTCTTGCGTATTGGCCATGCTTTGCACCAGATTCCACGAAGCCTTGCTGCCGTCTCCAGTTGGTACGCTGGAGTTCAGAGCATCCCATTCCTCCTTCTTGCCGCCGTAGTAAGCTGACGCAAATGAAGCGTCCGGACGCTCCGTGAGATTGTACAGTCCCCAGTAAAGGCCGTTAAGATACAGATGCACATAGACGCCGTGAGCCGAAGCATGGCCCATGGCAAGCTGGGTGTCGCGCATCCACTGGTCTCGAATGTACTGGGTTCGCAGCCGCTGAGCGCCGTCCCAGTGTGTCCATGAATTATTGAATCCGCCCCTGAGCAGCAGAGTATCAAAGGCGTCGGCGGCGTCTCTGCCGAAAAGCGGGAACTCGAGTTTTGCCGGGCCGTATTGAGTTTTGAAAAGCAATCGAAAGGAATGCTTCGGGCATTTCTGGGGGTTGCGGCTTTCGCCGCCGTATATCCGGATGCCGCAGTCAATCTGAAATCCGGAACCGTCAGCGGCGTTGAAGTATTCGACCGACACAGGCCTCTCCCAGCCTGCCCCTCCGGTGGACGAATGTCCGGGATACATGTAGATGCCCCCGGTGAGTGCATTGTAAGTTGTGCTGAACAGATTGTCTCTGTGTGTTACGATCGACATGGTGGGGATTGAACCAAGAGCCGGTGCTATGCGGTCTCGATAGGCGGCGGCGTTGCAAATTTCGGGGTCCATGTCGTAATCCGCCGGATATCCGCTCCAGGACGCCGGATAACCCAGCGGGGCCCTCTGTGTCTTTACGTTGATTGGGAAAATGTAGGTGTTGGTGGCGACCGCTGACGGCCGCCAGCCGGTTCGCAGAGCGGCGGCCCGCAGAGTGGTCGTGGTTTTAATATTGATCGGGTGCGTGTAGGTCAGGCCGTTGGAGATGCTCGGTTCGCTGCCGTCGACCGTGTACCGGATAGTCGCACCGGCCGTGTCGGTCGAGAGCGTTACAGGAAAGGCCGAGTCGTACATTCCGCGGGCGGGCGAGACCTCCAAGTTTGACACGAAATCAATGTAGATGGGGTTGTTGGCGGCGCCTGGCGTCGGCAGAGCGAAGTACCGCTCCGCGCCTTCGTGGAGCCCGTAGGATACGTTTCGTTCCTGCGGAGGAAAGCCGAATTGACCGCTGCCGAGTGAATGAGAGACATACTGATGTATTATCGTAGTGCCGTCAGGGGCTGCAAGTGCAAGGTATTCTCCGCTTGCGCTCAAGCTGAAGTTTGTGTGCAGCTCCGACCCGGCGAGGCGCCGATCCTTGCCTGACGCGAAGACGATTAGGTATTGACCGCTCGCCAGCGAGAGCGGCGCCGGAAACCGCCATTTCCGCAAATCATCCGGATCGTCCGTCAGATAGCATCCACCGATGTCGACCGCGATGTTAGTAGGGTTGCAGATTTCGATCCAGTCGGAGGCGTCGCCGTCGATGTCGAGCAATTCGCCCTCCGTCAAAGGCGCGGCAGACCCGTTGGAGGCCATAAATTCCGTGACAAGCACCGGCCGACCGTCGAGGCCCCAATCGCATGCAAGCACTGCAAAATCGTTGAAGTCAACCCCGTTGCCCGGATAGATATCCGCGGGTCCGCCCGTCGGGTCCAGCCATCTGTGTGCCAGGTCGAAGAGATCATCCATATTGACCAGGAAGTCGGCGGTAATGTCGCCGGCGGGGCGGTCAAAGTAGGCGGCAGCAGTCGCGACAAAGAGCAGCATAGTCAAACCGGCGACTGAGACAACAAGGAATCGGGGCAGTTTCATTTGTTCTCCGCTTTGTTCTTTGATTCAGCAATCCGACCTGCCCGACGCTGTTTTCATATCATGCACTGCGTGGGTACAGCACAAATGGTCGATTCCCGAAGTTGTCTCCACTTGCCAAGTTCAGCTACCTGTTCTTCTGACGGTGCATCGCGGGACTGGAGTTACCAGCCGGGCGTCGGCGCAGCGGCGTGCCAGTTGATTACATCATTGCCGTAGTCGGCGGCGTTTATCCGGTGCAGTGCGTCGCCTGCTCCGTCGGCGCTGACGGGCCACGGATCGCCGCCGACCGGGTGCGAGCCGTCGCTGTACACGACTCGGTCCACGCGGATGTAATACCGTTTGCCGGATGAATCCACGTCGCCCGGCTTGGAAAGCTGTATTTTTTCGCCGGCGTTATTCAGAGCGCCCGTATACCACGCGAAGATCTGCGTCCCCGGGGCGGGCGCAAAAGTTGCGAAAAACGCGGTTGAGTCCTTGATGAGCAGTATCCGCTCTCCCGGCGACATTACCACCGGCGGCGTTGGGAATGAGAATGCAATGCCTCCATCATCTTCGAATATCCACGGTTCTCCGGTTTCGTAATCGTACATCGCCACATTTGAACCGGTGATATTAAGCAGCTCCACGTATTCGGCATCCGGGTTGCCGGGCGGATTGTACATGATCTCGCTGATTACCACAGGGCCCACCTTTGGATATGCGTTCGGGTAGCCCGGGGTATTGACGCTCATTGGGACGAAATTGAATGAGCCGGTGCTCTTCTGATACCGTCCGAAGGCGACGTCTGTTTCGGAGGCGCCGAAGCTCTCCTCGGCGGTGTATCCGGTTATCACACCTCCCTCGCCACTGGTGAGGATTGCCGCCTCGCCGTTTTCGCTAAAGGCAAACGGCTGATGGCAGCCCGTGTCACCTTGATTGTTGAAATGCAGGTTTTCGTAGAAGACAACATACCCGTGGGCTGGAATCGAAACGCCCGGCGAAATCTCGTACTTTGTGGGATAGCCGGGGTTGTCGCTGAGGAACCAGCCGCCGATGTTGATCGCGGCCGGCGTCGTGTTGTGCAGTTCGAGCCAATCGGGTGCTTCTCCGTGGGAATGGGCAAGAACCTCATTGATGACAATCGCGCCGGGGTCAGGGATGACTCCTGAGTCGTCGTAACCCGGTGAACCACCCGCGTAAGCGCTTGGTCTCCACCCACTCTTGCTGCCCCACGCATCGAGCGGGGCCGTCGCATCCCGAATTGTGAGCGAAAAGCCCGGCCCGTCGGTTATATCGTACCATGTGTCTTTGTACACGAAATCATGGATTGCAGCGCCTGCGGCATCCACGAGCGCCAGGCGTTCGCCGCTGTTATCCAGCGCGCCCTCATACTGGCCGACGACGTTGAGCCCTGTCCCATACCGCGCTTCGAAGGCGGCCGTATCCCTGACGATCAACACGTATTCACCCGGCGAAAGCCACACAGACGGGAAAGTGAAGCGGATGCCCCTTGTGAACTGCACCAGATTGAGATTGATTGCTTCCGTCCCTGTGTTGGTCATCTCGACGAATTCCTCATCCCCGTTGGTGGGGTGGTACATGATCTCAGTAATGCGCAGGTTTTCCGCAACCGGTCCTACCGCAAACGTGAAGTCGTTCATCGCGCTCCATTGTCCGCTCAGAACCCGGGCCTTGACGCGCGTGCTCTCCGTCAGGGCGACCGGTCCCGTGTATAGCGCAGCGCCCGGTGATGGATCGCCCTGGCTGATCTCGGCGCCGATCATCTCGACTGAGATCAGGAAGTCGTTGCTGTTTGCGGTCACATTAAGTCCCTGGATGGCAAGCAGATTGCCTCCGGTGCGGAGCTTGCCTATGTGAGCCGAAAGGTCGATATCCTCAAAAACAACCGCCGCACTGTCGGCATGGGACGTGTCCGCGGTTGCATTCCATTCCGGTGCGCCGCTATAGTTCCTTCTTGCAACCTCGGAGCCGTTAAGCCAGGCGATGAAACCGTCATCGTATCTCACGCGAAGAGTCAGCGCCGAAAGGTCAGGATTGTCTACGGTAAACGGAATGCGGATGTAGCATGTTCCGTTCTTGTTGTACATCGCACTCTCCACGTCGATGCCGATCAGGGAAGTGTAGTTGATTGGATCGCCGGGGTTGCGTTCGAAGCCGACCCCGCCGCTGCCCTGCATCCATGCGGAATCATCGAAATCATTCGTGTGCCAGACCATGGCTGCCGGTGAGAGGTACTGTCCGGCAATGACACTTCTGTTGTTAATGTCCGGTCCCTGCCAGGCCACGGCCAGATTGTCTCCGCCGCCATGTTCCTTCTGCAGAGCCTCGATATAGTATCGCTGCCCGCCCGTCAAGCTGATCGGCGAAGATCGCTGATGAGGATTATCCGTCCCTTGCTGGTTATCAAAGTCCCGAGACGGGCACCAGCCTTCGATCCACGCTATGCGCTCTGCATTGCCCGGATTGGCGTCTGTACTGAGCCACAACTCGCTGGCGTCGTCGCTGGCAATCCAGAACGTGTAATTGCCCGTTCCCGGAGGATGCAGATAACCTCGCATGCGCGTGCCGTAGTAGTCCGCCCAATCGGTAGGTATCTCGAAAGAGGTTCGATATTCGGATGAACTCGGGCTGCCCGGATACCTGTGGTGCTGCGTCAGATCCGAAACGGCGGCGCCTTCGATGCCGAACCAGTACTCGGTGTAAATCGAGCCTGTGCCTCCTTGCAGATCCTCTGTTGGAATCAGCACACGTTTAGCGGCGTTTTCTTGAATCAGCGTTACGGCGCCGCCGGGCGCGGACAGTCTTATCGGCAGGCGCGGATCGGAGCCGTCGGTGGTGTAATGGATTTCACCTGCACCGTTCGGATTGCTCATGATCAGCTCAAAGCCGGCCGGTACGTGGCCGCCGTTTTGGCTGTACAGGGGCGCGGCCGTCTCCGGGTACCAGTTCTGGCGGCGGAACTGTCCGAGGACTTCATCGCTGCGCGCCGGGAAATAAGAGTTTACGATCCAGTTGACCTCGGGCAGCCACTGGTCGTTTCGATTCAGGTTGGCGCCGCCCCAGCGGGCCGACTCGGCGATAATCGCAAGATCGATCGTTTCCCGTCGCGCATTGAACCTGGCGACGTTGGCTTCAGGCGTCAGCGTTCCGCCGTTATAAAAGTGCCTGTGTACACGGTCGGCGAAATGCAGGCGGTACTCCGGATTGCCCGTGAGACGCTGATGAAGCCACTGCGGGTTAAACTTGTTGAAAGCTTCTCCAGCGGGCCAGGGTCCCGTCCGATCCCAGCCCCAGAACAGCGAGTGTTCCGCGTCATGCCTGAAGAATTGGAAGCCGTCGCGGCTGTTGCGGTTATAAACGCCATAGAAATTGTTGGGACTCTGGTTGCCCAGGAAGTTGGAGACCGGTCCGTCGAAATCACCCACGAAATAAGTGGTGATCATGTAGTCCATCAGGTTGTATATGTCTACGAGCCGTTCATAGTCGGGATTATCCGTACCGTCGACGTTCATCCCCTGTATGCGGTAATATACCTCGTCCGTCTCAAAGCCCGCAATGGCCGCCTCCCATACTCTTTGCCATGCGTCGAGATTGCCGTCCGTGGCGTGAATCGTGTAGCCGGCGCCGGTGTCGACCTTTACCACGTCATAGTCTTCCACGTTGCCGCCCAGATACGACTCGCCGAAACGAGCCTCGGACCTTTCCTGTGTCTGGAAAATGCCCCAGTAATGGCCATTAATATACAGATGGTAGTAACGGCTCCGCGTATACGGCTGGCCCATGTCTCGCTGGGTGTCCCGGCTGAAGACTTCCCTGAGCATAGTATTTCGGCTGTCGCCGCCGAAACTCCACGAATAGTTCTGGGCAGTGCGCAGATCGACCTTGTCGAACGAATCAACTCCCTCATCGCCAAACAAGGGATATCTCAGTCTCGAATCGCCATACTCGCTGCGGAAGAACAAGCGAAAGGCATGTTTCGGGTTGTCGCCGCTGCGGCTGTAACCGCCGCGAATTCGCAGACCGGCGTCTATCTGAAAGCCGTCGGTCCCATCGGGGTTCAGTAGTTCCACGGAGGTTGGCCGCTCCCAGGCGCGCCCGTCCTGCCATGCATTGACGTAAATGCCCGTTGTCGGATCGAACAGGTGTTTGAGGTCCGTTACCAGTGATATCGATGGCAGGGCAAGAAGCGCATCATCTACCAGGGTGTTGTAACGGCTGTCCTGCACTACGATCTGTGGGTTCATGCCGTACTTGAAACGCTGCGAGTTGACAGTATCTGTCGGCCAGCCCGGACCCGGCGCCTCCCCGGCCGGCGATTGCGTCAGAACATCATCAATGAACAGATAAGTGTGTGTTTCAACCTTCGAACTCAAATAACCGGCCTTCACGGCGATTGCGCGAACCGTGGTTGTTCCGGCTACGCTAATCGCTCCTTCATACAATGTGCCGTTACTTGCCGAGGGCGTCGAACCATTCAGGGTGTAATAGATTTCTGCTTCAGGACTGGCAGTCGTAAGAGTCAGATCAAAGGGCGCCGTACAAAAGCCTCTTTCGACGCTGAAGTCAACGTCGCCGACCAGTCCGACTGCACCCGCCACGTTGTGTGCACCCGGCGTGGGAGTGGTGAAGTACTGCGGCGTTTCGACATTGCTTGCCCCGATCAGGACCGGAAAAATCATGAACTCGCCGTTGCTGATATGATCATTAAGGCCGTGGATGGCCAGTATGTTTTTCGCCGGATGCGCATTCAGCAGCTCTATGAAAGGCGTCAGGCCGATGCTTTCGTAAGCCTTGGCATCTTCGTCCGGCCTGTCTGAGGCCGCCGCGGCGTTCCACGACGTCTTGTTCACCGAGCCGCCGGCGTTGCGCCGGGCTACTTCAGTTCCGTTAAGGTACGCAACGAATCCATCCTCATACTTCATGCGGAGTTCCAGCGCATCCAGAACCGCGGGATCCTCGACCTGGAATGGGATTCGGCACCAGAGAGATGCATTGGTTCCGAGCATCTCATCCTGCAGCGAGGTTCCCACGCCGCCGCCGGTGGCCAGTGCCGCCACCTCCTCGGCGGTAAGTGCACGGTTATACAACCGCACCTCGTCGATCATTCCATTCCACGGATTACCGCCGTTGACCTCGCAGGCGCCGATGGTCAGGGTCGATTCGGTATTATAACCGAACGAGAAACCATCGGTCCCAATGGGCAGTCCGTTTCTGTACATCGTGGCGGTGCTTCCATTGAATGTTACAGCCACATGGACCCATTCGTTTGTCGGCATGGTAAAGCCGAAGCCCGGCGTGCTGCCTTCGCGCTTGAATTCAAGATATCCCTGGGGATTCGAATTGAGCGTCAGTTCAACCTGCCACATCATATTGCCTGCGCTCCATGTGTCGCGCTTGCCCATCGATCCCTGCCACGTTGCCCCGCCGCCTCGCCAGTACAGCCAGTGCGCTACCGTCAATTGCCCGGTACCCTCGGAGGGATTCCATCTGCCGAGGTCCACGTGGTCGCCGCCGCTGCCGCCGAAATTAAGCGCCGTTCCGAGTGCTCCGTCAAGCGGGCCCGGGACCCAGTTGACCGCGCCGCGCAACTGCCCGTCGTGTCCGCCCACGGCGTCATGCAGCACGGTGCCCGATCCTTCGTCCATCGGATAATATGCGACCATGCCTTCGTCGGCTGCAACGCCGAACCCCAGTCCCGTCTTGCCGGTTTTCCACGCCGAATCGTCAAAACTCGCCGTCGTCCAATCCGCCGCCGCGTCGGCGCTGGTGGGTACTACGTACCTGACCTCGGCGCCTTCATCAATCAGACGCGATGCGAAGTGTGCCAGGCCGTAGGAAATATCCCGCAACTGCGTAGGATACTGCGGTTCGTAGGACGCAATCACAGAGCCGTCCGGCGCCGCCAAAGCCAGATACTCGCCATCGGCGCTAAGACTGAAATTCGTATGCAGTTCACTGCCCGGCTGGCTTCGGTCTTTGCCTGACGCAAACACAACGACAAACCCGCCCGCTTCAATGGTCACCGCCGGTATTCGCCAGCGAGTCAGGTCGGACGCTGTATCGGTCAGGTGCCAGCCGTCAAGATCGACCGCATCGCCCGTCGGATTGTAGATCTCGATCCAGTCCGATGCATCGCCGTCCTGATCCAGAAGTGTCGTGCCGTTGGAAGCCATGAATTCGCTGATGCTCAGTTTTGGCCAAGACTGCATGATATAGGTTCCGCTGGTTGTCGCGGTCTCTGACTCGTTGAGCAGTATGGTTTCGTTGGCCGGTTTCGTCCAGCCTGCCAATGCAAGGTATTCGATGGTATGCCAGCCGGCTGACAGATTTGAAACTGTTGCCCCGCTGGCCTGCCAGTCGCCGCTGTCAACACGCCAATTCGCCCCTGCATCAACCGCCTCCTGCGGATAGATCGTAACTGTTATTGATCCGAGCTGCTGTGTGTAGGTCCGCGTGATGACAGTGTTGAGCCCCGCTTCAATATTCACTATCTCTATTGTCGGCGATGCCCAGTTGGTCACGCTGCTGTATTCCACAAGATGTCCACCGGAAGCCAGGCCTGGCACGAGGGAGCCGCTTGTAAGCCATTCGCCGCCATCAACTCGCCAGCGAGCACCCGCCGAACGGACCTCGGCCGGCTCCAGAACCACCGAAAGCGAGCCTGTGGTCGGCTCGTACGATCTTGATATTGTTGTCGTCTGGCCGTTTAAGACGTTTACAGTCTCGCTGGGGGGTTCATTCCAGCCGTTGATACTGGTGTACTCAACGGTGTATTGTCCCGTCGCCAGCCCGGACACGATGCTGCCGCTGTCATTCCAGCCGCCGCCGTCGACGCGCCATTGTGCCCCAGCCGCAATCGCCTCGGTGGGCGACAAAGAGACCTGCAGAGACCCTGTATGCAGAACATATGTCCCCTGTGCACTGGTCGTCTGATTCTTAAAGACGTCTACCGTCTCATCCGCCGGTTCATCCCAGCCGCTTACCGTGCTGTACCGGACCGTATGCACACCCACCGCAAGGCCGCTCTCTGTGTAACCGCTGTTGCGCCATGGTCCTGCGTCAACACGCCACTGTGCGCCCGCCAGAACTGCCTCGGCCGGCGTGATGGTTGCCGTTAACGAACCCACCTGCTCAGAATACGATCGTGTCAGCGCCGTTGTCTGGTCCTTGACTACATGCACTGTTTCGTCGTCTGGTTTGTCCCAACCCGGCACATCGCTGAATGAAAGTGAATGATTGCCGACGCGCAAACCGCTCTGGATTTGGCCGCTGTCGTGCCACGAGCCGCCGTCGATCCGCCACTTGGCGTTTGCAGGAACAGGCGCCGCAATTGTTACGGAAACCGAACCTGTTTGAAGGACGTAAACCCCTCCAGTAATCACGGTCTGATCTTTTTCAACCGTAACTGTTTCGCTTGCCGGTGCGTCCCAGTCATTGATGGTATCGAACTGCACGAGGTAATCGCCGGCAGGCAGTCCTTGAATCGTAGCGCCGCTGGTGTGCCACTCGCCTCCGTCAACCCGCCACCTTGCGCCTTCAGCGAGGGCCTCAACCGGACTGATCGTAACTGTGATCGAACCGGTATGCTGGATGTACGTGCCGCTGATCGCTGCTGTCTGATCCTTGAGAATTACTGCCGCGGCGTTGTGAGGCGCATCCCAGTTGGCGATTGTTCTGAACTCCACTGTATGCTCGCCCACGACCAATCCACCGACAGTTTGCCCGCTGTTGTTCCATGCACCGGCGTTGACTCGCCACTGTGCGCCTGCGGCCACTGCTTCCAGGGGGTCGATTGTTACAGTCAGCGAACCTGTGTGCCGTATGTAGGTTCCGTTGGCAGAAGTGGTCTGATCCTTGAAGATCGTAACGATTCTTTCGGTCGGAGTATCCCAGTCGGCGATCGCACTGAATTCAACAGTGTGGTCTCCGACCGGCAAGCCGCTTGCCGTGGAGCCGCTGTTGCGCCACTGGCCGCCGCCTGTCCGCCACTGCGCGCCGGCGTCAACAGCTTCGGCCGGGCTGATTGCCACTGTCAGCGAACCGGTATGCCGAATGTATCCCCGCGTGATCACGGTCGTCTGACCGTCCACGACCTCCACAGTCTCGTCGGCCGGCTTGTCATGATCTGAGACGGTGCTGTAAGCTAAAGCATGTGTACCTGCTGAGAGACCAGCGACTATTGCGCCGCCGTCGTTCCATGCGCCGCCGTCAACCCGCCACTGAGCGCCTGGCGCCGCAGGGTCGAACAGAACCTGTATGGCGCCGACCTGCTCGCTGTACGTACCTGTTATATCTGTCGTTTGATCGGCGACGATATCCGCTGTTGCGTCCGTCGGCGCGGTCCAGCCTTCGGTCGGCTTGTACGAAACCGTGTGTATCCCGATTGAAAGACCACTCACCGTAGAGCCGCTGTCCTGCCATGCACCGCCGTCTACTTGCCACTGAGCTCCAGCGTTAATAGCGCCCTGCGGGTGGATCATGACACGGAGTGAACCGGTCTGCTGAGTATATACACCTTGCAATGTAGTTGTTTGTCCGTTTTGAATCTCTGCCCCTGCATTGCCTGGTTTTGCCCAGCCCGCCAGCTCGGAATACTCAACTATGTGGGTGCCCACGGCAAGGTTGGTCTGCGTTACGCCGCTTTCGTTCCAATCCCCACCGTCAACGCGCCATCGCGCGCCGTCAGCCGCCGCGGCCGCCGGCATGATTGTCACCGCCAGCGAACCCGTCTGCTGAACATAGGCAGCCGCTACGGTTGCAGTATGATCCTTCATGATCGAGATGATTTCGCCGACCGGTGTGTCCCAGCCTGGAATCGGCCTGTAAGCAACTGAATATGTACCCACCTTGAGATCGGTTATGGTAACGCCGCTGTCATGCCATTCGCCGTCTTCGATGCGCCACTGTGCCCCGGCGCCGACCGCCTCAGCAGGGTCAAGCGTAACAGTCAAAGAGCCCTTGTGCGGTACATAGGCCCTGGTAATGCTGGTTGTCTGGTTCTCTGATACTGTCACGACTTCATCGGTAGGCGAGTCGTGGTCGGCTATCTCGCTGTAAGAAACGGCATGCTCTCCCACTGCAAGGCCGTCGATCAATTCGCCGCTGTTGCGCCAAATGCCGCCGTTGACTCGCCATTGAGCACCTTCCGGAACTGGCGAGCTGATCGTAACAGAAAGCGAACCGGTCTTCTGAACATAAGTGCCCGTCATCGATGTCGTCTGCTTGTTGACGATCGTAACCTGTTGATTGGGCGGCGCCGTCCAGCCTGTCACGGCCATATATTCTATCGTGTATGTGCCTGTTTCAATCCCGGACAGGGTTGTTCCACCTGTCTGCCACTGGCCGTTGGATAATCGCCACTGTGCGCCGAGCGCGGATGCTTCTGCAGGTTCAATCCGCACGGTCAGCGATCCCGTTTGACGGATATATGCGCCGGTCGCTGTGGCCAACATATCCTTGATGATTGCCACGCTCTCGGCCTGCGGCTTATCATAACCGGCCAGATCGGCGTATTCTACTATATGGATGCCCACCGGCAGATTGTGCACGGTTTCACCGCTATCCCGCCAGGCACCGCCGCCTACGCGCCATTTGGCGCCGGCCGGTACGGGCGAAGCTATGGTAACCTGCAGCGAACCCGTATGTTCAGCGTAGGTCCCGCTCACAGCGGTAGTCTGGTTCTTATAGACATCCGCCGTAGCGTCGGGCGGCGCGTCCCAGTTGTCAATGGACCTGTACTGCACCACATGGCTGCCGACGCTGAGTTCATATTCGGTTGAACCGCTGTCCCGCCAGGGTCCGCCGTCTATCCGCCACTGCGCCCCTGCGGCTATGGCGGCCGCCGGAAGAATAGATACTGTCACCGAACCTGTCTGCTGTATGTAGGTGACCGTAACGAAAGTCGTCTCATTGGCTGCAACCGTGACCTCTTCTTCTGCCGGAACATCCCACCCGCTGATGACCGCGTATTCAACAAGATGGGTTCCTTCTGACAGGTCGTCGACAACTGCTCCGCTTGCCTGCCATGCCCCTCCGTCGACGCGCCAATGTGCCCCCGCGGGTTTCGGTTCGGCGATTGTTACTGAGATCGAGCCCGTTTGGCGGCTGTATGCTTCATGGATAGTTGTCTTTTCATTGTAGCGGATATCAATAACTCGGTTGGCCGGTTTGTTCCAGCCCTCGACATCGCTGAAGGCAATCGTGTGTGCGCCGACTTTCAGGCCGTCCACTCGCTTGCCGCTGTTATGCCATGGACCTCCGTCGACCTGCCATTGTGCGTCCATCGGTGCAGGATATTCCAAAATAACTTCCAGAGAACCCGTTTGGTTGTCCGCAAGCCAGTTGCCTGCCAGGATTGCAAAGTCTGAGCCGTTCACTGAGCCAATACCGTCCAAATTGGCCGCCAGATGGCCTGTCTGCAGCCATGAGCCGGCCAGCTCAACCAGATCCGTCAAAGACACAATGCAGTCACCATCCAGGTCGCCTGCCGGACAGTCGGCCGGTGGGAAATCAATCTCCTGCAGCATAAAGCCGTTCAGGGGGTAAGCCCTGCCCCTGTCATTACTGGAGGCGTCCAGATTGTTCGTATAGTCGCTCGCCTCAGCGCGGATGATGAAACTGCCCGTGCCGGTGCCATCATCGGCGACGCGAATGTTGTCCCACCGGACCACGTAACCGGTCTCGCTGTTGTCCCCGGCCAGGAGAATTGTAGTTGCCGAATCCTTATACAACACCCCTTCGGAACTTTTGTTAACTGCGCTGACTGCTCCAATCAGCTTGAATTGGCTCTGTCGGTTCGGGTAGTGGCTGCCCCGTATCGCCGTGCCCGCAAACGTGTACATTCTGTCAGGGTCGAGCCCTGCTACCTTGATCTCCACAAACCAGCCATAGCCGCCGTAATAAACAATGGGCCCGCTGAAATCCACCGCGTTGCCGAACAGTTCATAAGCCTCCGTATCAGGTGCTGGGTTGGACCCACTGCTGCCGCTGACGGCAAGACCCTCTGCACCCATCGAAAATGATACCTGTGCCGGTACTTCCAGACCCGTAGAAAAGTCCTTTAGAGCACCTGCTGAAATGCCAGGATCGCTTCCGTCATGGATTGTCCATGACGTCACGTGTGCGGCAGTGCCATCCTCCGCCCAACGAACACAGTCATTATAGCAGGTATATCCCGCGAATACGGGACTGCAAATCCAAGTGACCGCAAACAACAACACCGCTGCCGTCCACCGATTCATCATGGCGTACCTCAGGCTGAACACACTAATGGCTTAATAATCTCGATAGCTTCCCCCGGCAGGTTCAGGCGGGCCGAATCGATAATGTGATATGCACGCTGGCAAGGCAATGCCGAACCGGCGCTTTTCACCACTGGCGATATCGGGGATCACCGAACCTTCTCCGCATAGTCCCAAAACCTGTGATCATGCGGCATTATTATAGCAGATTTGACTGCCTTTTCATAGCAAAAAACCGGGCTGTCTGTGTTGTGGATTCGATATTGCGAAAAAATGCCACCCTTGAAGCTTTTTTCTCGGCAGGCAGACGCCGTTTGCCGCTTTCCGCTTGCCTTGCGGTTTGGGTTGTGTATATTATGGGCGATGGAGTGAATCCCATGCCCGAATTGCCTGAGGTGCAGACGGAAATACCGTGGGCAGAAACTTAAGAATGCACGTTCAACTCCAGGTATTTGAAAGCATACAAGATAGGAGTCGTATGGAATGAGCAAAAAAGGATTCACTTTGATAGAATTACTTGTGGTCATTGCCATCATAGCGATGTTGTTGGCCATCCTCATACCTTCGCTCCAGGCCGTCAAGCAGATGGCGGCGGGTTCGGTGTGCCTCTACAATCAGGGAGGTCTGGCGAAATGTTATTATATCTACTCACAGGAGCACGATGACAAGCTCGTGCTTGCCGAGCAGGGACCAGGCAGGTGGGTCCAGCGTCCACAGGACAGTCTCGGCAATGTCACTCTCGACGGCGGTCACGACAGCACAATTGCAGAGAAGGAAAACGGCATAATGGCGGGTACGCTCTTTCCTTACACCGAGACGGCAAAGCTTTATCATTGCCCGGCCGACAGACGATCTTTGGTCAGCATTCAAACACGCGGCAAAGGTCCTTACAGAAGTTATGCGATGCCTGCCGGAGCCAACAGCCCGGATGGCACTAACGGGTGGACAGACAGCGGAATCACCATCGCCGGCAATCGGATGTACCCGGTTCGTAAGTACAGCGACTTTAAGACTCCGGGCAGTAAATACATATTTGTGGAAGAGAATTACACTCACAAATCGGGCACCGACACGTCGCTGCCGCCCAACGCGGGCTATAATAATGGCGTATGGAGCTTCTGGAGTGGTAATTCATATACCGCCTGGTGGGACCCGCTGGCGCCATGGCACAATGATAGAACAAATCTCGGTTATGCCGATGGGCATGCCGAGAAGCATGTGTGGCGCGATCAGCGAACCGTCAAGTTTGCGTATGATCGCTTTTCCGTGGAATGGGACCAGCCCGGCAATCCGGATCAGGAGTACATGTCCAGGGCCTACCCGTGCCGCAGAGGGTAGTTGGCATCAAGTCTAATCAATGCCGAAGGCTAACGTTTCTTGATCCGGGCTAATCATCGGCGGTCAGTTGCGTGAGGAACGCGTTTGCCTCCGCAATAGAGGCCTCCATGGCCTGAATGAGGCCGCCGACATCGGCTTCCACGTTCGCCAATTCGCCCTTCAATGAGGCGACCGCCTGCGCGTTCAGGTTGTGCTTCAGAAACAGCACCTGATCGCGAAACACGACCAATACAGGCTCTATCCGCGCTTCAGCCCGCTTCATGGCCGCGATAAGTACATCATAGCGTTCGCGAGTCTCCTGGAGCTTCTTTTCGCTGGCGCGGCGCAAAGACGCATCCTTGTATTGTTTCAGTTCCGCCTTCCACTCGTCGAACAGGTCCTTGGCGACGCTTTCCACGTCGGCGATCCGCTTGCGTACGGCTGTCGCCTTGCTTTCGCTTCGGTCCAGATCGGCCTTGAGTTTGTCATATTTCTCCTGGAGCTTGCCGCCGTCCTGCGTCACCACCGCGTTAAATCGCTCCAGCGCAGATGCAAACTGTTCCTTTGCCTCCGTCTGGGCGTCGCGAGCATCCGCAACCCGGCTGACAAGCAGGTCGCGCTTGTGCTTGCCGAACATCTCCATCGTCTTGTAGTAGGCCGAGTCGCAGCCGGCCGAAAAACATAACAGAAAAACAACCGCGCCCAACATTTGCGCAAACATCCTGTTCATGGCTTATCTCCCTTTAAACGGATGGCAGTCATAATCCTTCTTCAAGTGTAACCTGCCCTGATTCGCTCGTCAAATCATTCCACAGACGTCCATTGTCCTGTTGCGCAGTCAAGCGCCCATGCCGTCTGCCATTTGAGAACCGGTTGACCGTCTTGCCAAACCAATATAGCTTGATGTTCCAGTTCCACGCGCCCGGCCTGGTTTCGTAGCCGACCCACCAGAACGTACTGTTCTGGCGAATCATGTTGCCGCCGTTACACCAGATTTCATTGCCCGCAGTGTCTTGCCACACAGTCTCATTACGGATAACAGCATTACCGGCGGGTCCGGCCGCCGACAAACCGGCGACAATCATTATTGCCGCGTAACACATAAAGAACCTTTCCGGCATCGAACCAGAGCCTGTTTGTAACGACCGTACATCCTGTCTGATATTCTACGCGCTCCCTGGATTCCCACAACCCCAAAGGCTCCAGGACCGAGAAAATCTGCGGCTCTGAAGTTAAAGCATAATTTTTTTGCGAAATTGGCAGAATTTCATTTGCAAAGTTAGGCAAAGCAAACTATATTAGTTTTAGTGAACTTGTTGTGTCAGTGCGAAAAGAAAGAGAGCGGTAATGACAACTTCTGGACTAAGGCATCTCAGTGCTTCCCTTGAGGATTATCTGGAGGCGATTCTGAACCTGTCGGCGGGTGAGGAGGTCGCCCGCTCAAAGGATATTGCCGTCGCGCTGAACGTCGCCAGGCCTTCGGTAACAGGCGCCTTGAAAATGTTAGCCAAAAAAGACCTCATCAACTACAAACCCTATGGCTATGTCACCTTGACACCAGCCGGCATGGCGGCCGCTCAGAAAGTGGCTCGCAAACATGACATTCTTAAGTCTTTTTTTTCCGACGTGCTGGGGCTTGACGATGCCGTTGCCCAGGACGCCGCATGCAAGGCTGAGCATGCCCTGGAATCTCACATTGTCAGGAGACTCGGCGATTTCAGTGAGTTCATCACTCGCATGAGTAGCGGCGTAAACGTAGCCGAGCAGTTTCACAGGTTTCTTGCCGGCGGCCGTGGCAGGGGGGCTCACAATGCTTGAAAAGACGCAGATGCCGCTTTCCAGTGTCCCAACAGGTCAGAAGGTTCGACTGGCTAACATCCATGCCGGCAACGGTCTCAAGAGCCGCCTGGCCGCAATGGGCATGGTGCCAAATACCGAAATGCTCGTAATCAGCAACGGCTCTCCCGGCCCCTTTGTTGTCGCCGTCAAAGGCTGTCGTATTGCGCTCGGGCGGGGAATGGCGCGCAAGGTCATGGTCCGGAACACCCTCAGGCAAGAATCGCCATGATGCAGAACATAAAGATTGCGCTTGCGGGCAATCCGAACAGCGGCAAGACCACGATATTCAACTCACTCACCGGAGCCCGGCAGCACGTTGGCAATTACCCAGGGGTGACGGTCGAAAAGAAGCAGGGGACCTGCCGCCGTAACGGTGTGCGCATTGAGGTGGTGGACCTGCCCGGCACCTACAGCCTGACCGCCTACAGCGTCGAGGAGCTTGTTGCCCGCAACTTCATCATTAACGAAAACCCGGACGTCGTGGTCGACATCCTTGATTCCTCGAATCTGGAACGCAATCTTTATCTCGCCACGCAACTCATGGAATTGAACGTGCCGCTGGTGCTCGGGTTCAACATGAGCGATGTTGCCAGGCAGCGGGGGCTTGTTTTTGACATACCCAGGCTCTCGCAGTTGTTGGGGGTGCCGATTGTACCTATGGTCGGCAACCGCGGCGAAGGTGTCGACGAACTCCTCGATGCCGTCCTTCGGGTTGCCGATGCGCCGGCCGTCGCCGCCCCCCGCCCAATTCATTACGGCGAGGAGATTGAGGAGGAGTTGACTCGTATAGAGCAGGAGTTGGACGCTCAGCCGCCGCAGAAATGCAAGTGCCCCAGAAGATGGATTGCCCTGAAGCTGCTGGAGAATGACGAGCAGATCATTGATCTGTGCCACTCTCCCCGGTTGCTGGAAACCGTAAGCCTCAGTCGGGAGCACCTGACCGCCGTCTTCGGGGATGATCCCGAAACTATCATCGCCGAAAGGCGATACGGATTCATATCCGGCGCCTGCCAGGAGGCCGTTAAAAGCAGTACCGAGCTTCGGCACGACATGTCCGACAAGGCCGACGCCGTACTGACCCACGCGATACTCGGACTGCCGATCTTCATTGCTCTCATGTATCTGGTTTTTCAGCTTACATTCACGCTGGGCGAGTACCCGATGCGGTGGTTGGAAGCCTTCTTCGCCCTTGCAGGCGAGTCGCTTACTGCATGGTGGCCCGGCCAGCCGGGTCCGCTGCATTCGCTGGTTGTCGACGGCATAATAGGCGGCGTCGGCGGCGTGATTGTCTTTCTGCCAAACATTCTGCTTCTGTTTCTGGCTATCGCCTTCCTCGAGGACACCGGGTACATGGCCCGCGCCGCATTCATCATGGACCATATCATGCACAAGATCGGTCTGCACGGCAAGAGCTTCATCCCAATGCTCATAGGCTTTGGCTGTTCCGTCCCTGCCATTATGGCCACGCGCATACTCGAAAACCGCCGCAATCGCCTCACGACAATTATGGTGATTCCGCTTGTCAGTTGCGGCGCACGCTTCCCCATCTATATGATGATCATACCCGCCTTTTTTCCGGACCACAGGGGACTTGTGCTGGCCTCAGTCTACTTCATTGGCATTGTACTGGCGATTGTCCTGGCTCGCCTCCTCCGTCTGACGCTTCTAAGGGGAGAGACGCTTCCATTTGTGATGGAACTGCCGCTCTACCGTCTGCCAACCATCCGCGGCCTGCTTATCCACACCTGGCAGCGGGGCTGGATGTACGTCCGCAAAGCCGGTACTGTAATACTGGCGATATCCATAGTTATCTGGGCGGCGACCAGCTATCCCAAGGTGGATGCCGACACGGTGCGCGGCCTGTCGGCGGACGAGACCCGTACGGTTCAACTCCAGCACTCGGTAGTCGGGCGCATCGGCAAGGCGATGGCGCCGGCAATGAAGCCGTTGGGCTTCGACTGGCGAATCAGCACCTCATTGGTGGGCGCCTTTGCCGCAAAAGAGGTGTTTGTCTCGCAGATGGGTATTATTTATTCGGTGGCGGATGCCGAAGAACAAGGTAGTCATGCCCTGAGAGCCCGGCTCCAGGCGGACTACACGCCTCTTCAGGGCTTCTGCATAATGTTATTCTGCTTGATCTCCATGCCATGTGTGGCTACGATTGCCATCACACGGCAGGAAACCGGCTCGTGGCGATGGGCCATGCTGCAGTTGCTGGGCCTGACTGTCTTGGCGTATATTATCACATTGGCTGTCTACCAGATCGGCCGTCTATTCGTATAGGTATCATATGGAACAGGCTGTAACAGTTTTCGTTGTAATACTCGCGACCCTCGCACTCGGCTTCTTTGCATTTAGAAAAGGCAAACGATGTTCCTGCGGCCACGGAGGCGAGTGCAAGAGCAAGGGCGACAACTGCTCCAATTCTTCCCCCAGGCACGACGGATGATCATGCGACTTCGCCCCTCTGTCCGCCAATTATGCGCCGCAGTGCTCGCCGCCTTGTGGGGCTTCGTCTTTTCTCAGGGCGTTCTTGTCGCGGCCGAGCAACAGACTCCTGGTCGTGAGGCGTTCTCGCCGCCGTATCCCGTCTCCCAAGAGCTCCAGCCGGAAAACGGGCTGGAATTTGCATTTGGCCTCACAAACGTATACCAGCAGAATGTCCGCGGCGGAATCAGCACTCACCGCCGGGCGGGCCGCTTTTCAGGCAGCTATGACGCTGAAGCCATAGCCGACCTGCGAAAACTGCTCGGCATGGAAGGAGCGAGGCTTTACATCCACGCGGAAGGTGGCTACTCAAAAAGCGCAGGCATAAATGACGTCGCTGTCGGCAGTGCATTCGGCGTAAACGCCGACGCCTTCGGCCGCGACGCCATTGTCCTTACCGAATTCTATTTCGAGCAATCCCTCGCCGACGAGACCTTTACCTTCCGAGTCGGAAAGATGGACATCACCGGCGGTTTTGAATGCCGCGGTTGTGCGGTCGCTTTCGACACCAACAAATACGCCAATCATGAGACATCCCAGTTCCTCAATTCCGCCTTGGTTAACAATCCAACCATCCCCTTTCCCGACTACGCACTGGGTATATCTGCAATCTACACGCCCAATGATTGGTGGTATGCCGCTGCCGGCGTCGTCGATGCCGAAGGCGATTTCAGGCACACCGGATTCAACACCGCCTTCCACGGAGACAGCGCATACTTCTACGTCTTCGAGACCGGCGTCCTTCCCCATCTGGCCTCCCCCAAGGGTCCAATGCCCGGCGGCTATCGCATAGGCATGTGGGTGGATTCGCAGCAGAAGACGCGTTTCTCTAACGGCAGGGACTTCCGCAACGATACCGGCCTTTACGTTTCTCTTGACCAGATGCTATACCGTGAAAACGCTCAAGACTACCAGGGGCTCGGCGCATTCTTACGCTTCGGCTGGGCCAACAGCGACCTCAACGACATAAGCCGGTTTGTCAGCTTTGGTATGCAGTATGAAGGCCTTATTGCCGACAGGGACGAAGACGTCCTGGCTGTCGGCGTTGCTCATGGGGCGTTTTCTGACCATCCCAGCGCAAACGATGGTGCCGGCTTCAGCGAAGACCACGAGACGGCCTGGGAGGTTTATTACCGTGCACAGATGACTACATGGCTGGCGGTGAGCCCCTCATTGCAGTACATTCGCAACCCCGGCGGTTTGAAGGAGAACAGAGATGCCGTGGTGATCGGTCTGCGGCTACAGGCCGACTTCTGATGCCGCAAACATCCCCTCTGACGCTTGGAGCGCGTCAATCGTCCTCTATCCAGTGGGTGTTCAGGAGGCTCAGGTCCGCCGCGTCTACAAAGCCGTCCCCGGTGATGTCCGCGCCTTCGCAGAAGCCGTTCGATTCGGCACAGTCGCCGCGCAGCCAATGAGCCGCCATCACCGCCAGATCCCGCATGTCCGTCGAATCGTCCGAGTTCAGGTCGCCCTTGGCCAAAGGCGTATAAGCCAAAGCCAGCACCGATGCAATCCACTCTGCATACGCACTCACCCGCAGCGCATACATCCTGTCGGGACTGGCAACCAATGGATTGCTGCTCGATCTGAAGCGTATCTCCATGCTCTGCGCTCGGTCTGACCCCCAGGTCACCCCCGCAAGCTGCCAGCCGCCGTCAACCGGTACAAACCAGCCGCCCCCCGAGTCGTAACCCGCAACGGCCCCTTCGGCAGCAGTTGTCCCAGGATCGTCAAAATCGGCAATCACAAGGTCGTGATTATAGCGTGCGCCGCTGCTCTGATTGCTTGACTTCACGTCCGAGCACACTGCATCGATTGTGTTGGTGCACCAGCGAAGCTTCAGGTTCTGATTGACCGTGGGTTCTTCCCACGCGTAGCCAAAAGTGATTCCGTCCTTCTTCAGCTCGGCGCCGCGGCCTCGCCCATAACCGCCAATGACGGTGCTCCGACCACGATCAATCTCCCGCCTGCCCGTGTATAGAGTCGCATAATCACGCAGGTTTGCCCCACATAATCTGGCAATGCGAAGGTCAACCTCCTGGTGATCCGGGTCGTCGGGGTTCACTTTGCCGGGATGGTCCCAGCCAGCCTCCACGCGATAGGGTGTGCCGCCAACGTGAACGACGCTTCCAATCCCTCCGCCCTGATGCCTGGTCGTGATGACGCAATTAGCCGATATGACAACGCACGTGCCGTTGTTTGCCCATCTTCCCATCACCGCAACCGCGGGCTTCTCGATTTGTCTTTCTGAGTCGGGTTCGCCATCGCCCGGATGCAGCACGATCCCGAACGCCGCATGTGAAAGTATGCACCCGGTCAGTATCGCCATCCATCGCCTGCGCACCCTCCTTGCGCTTACCACTGCTTTCCTCCAGCCAAAGAAAACACCTGCATCGACACTATAGCAAAACGCAGTTGCCATTACAAGCGCCTAATGCAAATTCTATCGGACTGCCGGCAAAAAGCTCCTGTCGCCTCAGGCCGCCCAGGCTATTACTCCTCCGACCGCCGCCGCCAAAAGGCCCATGACCCGCAAGGCGGTCAGTGAACGCTTGCCCCACCACTCGAACATGGAGCGAAGCTTCCCCGCCTTCATCATGAACATCACTATCCCCGCCGCGAACATGATAATTCCAAATGCCATCACAACCCATGGGACACGGCACTCACGAGCACTAAGTAGAAATACAATACCCAGCAAAACGCGAACTGCCGGCGGTATATAGACCAGCAATCCCTTGCACAGAACCTGAATTATCTTGCGAATGAACTCAGGTCGAATAACAATCCAAAGACCCCAGATAACCAGCAGGACGCCGATGGTAAGGACAACTTTGTTCATTACTTCTCCCTCTTGCTTGTTTGGCCGACCGATCGTGTTCGGATGCGCCGTCTCATTCAATTAATTCGATGAAGTCGCTTTCCACCTCAACGCTGGTCGCCTGGCCTAACATTTCAACCTGAAGCACCAGCCGCGTATGACGTGCCGTCTGCGAGACTATACCTTCCATGCCCATCAGCGCTCCGGCTATCACTCGACACTTCGTTCCGGCCTTTACATACTTGTGCGGCTGAAGAGGCGCCCCCTGAAGCAAAAGCGTCTCAATGGGCGACAAATCGCGAACTAAACGTCCTTGGTCGTGTACCGCGATCAGGCCGGCGACCCGATTGGTCCGCAATACCTCCAGACGATCGTCCTCATTTCCGCAGAAGAATACGTAACCGGTGAACAGCGGCAGCAGTGAACGGAAAGTCCGTCCTCGCTTCTTGGCGACCTTCCTGTGCATGGGCAGAAAGTAACTGATGTCCTTGTTCTGCATTTGCCAGGCAAGCGCCTTTTCGTTGCGGCTCTTGGTATGGGCGACCCACCATGTACCCTCAAAATCGCGGAGTGATCTCTCCGCCGGCCAAATCAGTGGCGGGTTTTCTTCTTCCTTCAGCACATGAATCTCCGGATTATGCTGCTAAAATCATGCCGGATCGGATTCCAATTTGGTCTCCGTCCGGATTCCATACAAGGCATGCGGCCGCGCCGACCGCACTATTATTATCGGTGAAAACAACCGATCTACCTTAAAAAGCCCGTGGAACGCTGTCAAAGAGTTACGGTGAGGTATTCGCTGCTCTCGGAGAACGCCGCTGTGCCTTCGAATGCCGCCGGAACAAGCACCGCATCGCCTTTGCAAAATTCGACCGGTGCCGAGTCATGCGTTCTAATCCGTCCCTTTCCGCTGACGAATACAAGCACCCTCATTTGCCCCGCGGGCAGCAGAACCTCGCAGCCGGGCATCTGGCGGCCCTTGGCGATCTTGAAGGCGTCCGAATTCACGAGCCGGCCCATGGTTCTAACCGACTCTTCGTCTGTCGCTCCAAAATGAATGCTCTCGAGCGCTTCGTCGACGTGAAGTTCCCTGCCCTCGCCGGTTGCCGGGTCAACCCGGTTCCAGTCAAAAACGCGGTAAGTGGTGTCTGAAGGCTGCTGTATCTCGGCAATGAGCAGCCCCGGACCGATCGCATGACAGGTGCCGGCCGGCAGGAAGTGGCACTCACCCGGCTGAACCACCACCTTGTTGAGATACTCCGCGCACCTGCCTTCGGCGATAGCGGCGGCGAATATCGCACGTGTAGTGCCCGAAACAAGCCCTTTATAGATGACCGCGCCCGGTTCAGCGTCGATAATGTACCAGCATTCGGTCTTCGGCTGGCCTTTGCCCATCCGCTTGCAGGTCTCCGCATCGGGGTGAACCTGTACACTCAGTACATCGCTGGCGTCCAGCAGCTTGATCAGCAGTGGAAAAGGCGGCCGGTATTCCTTCTTGCCCGTGATCGCCTCGCCATACTTCTCGATGGCTTCCGCAAGGGTAATACCCGTCAACGGACCATTGCTGATACGACTCCTGCCCTCCGGAAGGTCCGACAACTCCCAGCTCTCTCCGATTCTGGCGTCCGGCGGCAGAGCCTTGCCGAAATAACTCTCCAGTTTGCGCCCGCCCCATATCCGATTCTTGAAAATCGGGTCAAACGTATACGGATAAATGTCCATGTCCGACAAGTAGTCCCTTCGAATCCTTTTCACTGTTTCGCATAGAACTTCGCCCGGTGGCCCGCCGCCAGAGCCTTCATCTTTTCGGCAATGTCGGGATGCTTGTCGATGACGTTTGTTGTCTCGAAGGGATCGTTCTTCATATCGAACAGCGACAACCCGATGTCCGCCTGCCGATATTTGCCCGCCGCCCCGTCATTTGCGGCACTCACCAGAGTCCGGTATTTGTGCGGTATGTGCAGTTTCCACCTGCCGTCACCGCTGATTATGCCTTCGAAAGTCGCCCCGGTCGAGAACGGATAGTACTCATGCGGATTCTCTGCACCTGCCTTGCCCGCTATAAGGTCCCATACGTTCTTGCCGTCGATCGGGTTTGACGGCAGGGCGGCCCCAGCCAGATGAGCCGCCGTCGGAAGAATATCGATGCTCGAAAACGCCCGTCCGCTCGCTGTCCCCGGCTTGATCTGTCCGGGATACTTCATAATACACGCGCTCCGAACGCCCCCGTCAAAACTGGTCCCTTTGGCCTCCCGAAAGGGGGTTTGCCCCGCATGATTGCCGTATGATATCCACGGCCCATTATCGGAGGTCATGATCACCAGCGTATTGTCTTCAATGCCGTTGCGTTTCAGGGCCGCCGTGATCTCGCCCACCGACCAGTCGATCTCCATCATCACGTCGCCGTACAGTCCCGCCCCTGACTTGCCCGCGAACTTCTCGCTCACGAACAGCGGAACGTGCGGCATCGAATGCGGCACATAAAGGAAAAACGGCTTCTCGCGGTTGCGATTGATAAAGTCGACTGCGTGCTCAGTAGCCCATGTCGTAAGGTACGGCTGGTGCTCTTTTGTCACCCGCGGGATAGACACCTTCCCGTTATGCCAGAACTGCAGCGGAAATTTCCCCCAGTGCTCCGGATTCTCCGGATGAAACTCCCACATGTCGTTGGAGTACATCAGACCGGACGACTCGTCGAACCCCCGCGCCCACGGGCGCGTATCCGCCTGATCACCGATGTGCCACTTGCCGAACACCCCCGTCCTGTACCCCGCCTTCTTGAGAACCTCGCCAATAGTCGCAAACTTCGGATCCAGCCCGCGAGCATTCGGGCCATGAGCCCCGAAGACCTTCGTGCGACCCGGATAGCATCCGCTCAAAAGAGCCGCCCGAGACGCCGAGCACACCGCCTGCGGCACGTAGAACTGGTCGAAGCGGCAGCCCTCTCCCGCCAACCGCTCCACGTTCGGCGTCTCGTATGGCGGCTTGCCAAAAGGCGCAAAGTCAGACCAGCCGCTGTCGTCAAGGAAGATAATCACAATATTCGGTTTGCCGCCCGATGCCGCCCGGGTTTCCGCAAGGCCTGCCGCCCCAGCCGCAAGCGATGCCCCCGCTATCTTTAGAAAACTTCTGCGATCCAACTGCCGCATGTCCCAAATCCTCCATTGAAAAACTTCATCCCCCATATACTGCCTTCGGCAAACGCCCTTGTCAACTCGTTTATGTGACCCACGCTTACCCGCTGGCCCTCAAAAAGACGCGTAAACATCATTCTGAGACGTTGCACTTGGGACAGAGTCCCTCAAGTTGGACCCGCTGGTGTTCGATTTTGTAACCCGCCGGACCCGGCGCAAGCGGCATCTTCACCTCCGTCAGGCAGTCCGTTCGCCCGCAGCGTGTGCATGAAAAATGCGGATGACACTGGTGCTCGCTGCACCGGTGAGCCGCCTCGAAATGCCAGGTCCTGTCCTGCAAGAATGCCTTGTGTACGATGTCCGCTTCGACAAGCGCTTCAAGTATCCGGTAGATCGTTACCTTGTTTGGCGCCAGGCCGCCCAGTTTCTCGGCTATCTGCTCCCGCGTGAGCGGCCGGGCTGCGTCCAACAGAACCTGCAACACCGCCGCCCTCGGAGCCGTCACCCGAAGCCCCTCGCTGCTGAGCAGTTCACGCACGGGCTTGGATGCTCCCATTACGCCTCCTTCGGCTTGTCGACGCCGCAGCTCTCAGTGTGCTCATGCGTGTGCGGATGGCTGTGCAGGCCGTGATTGTGGCAGGCACAAGTCTCTCTTAGGTCAATATCAGACCTCACGAAGAGTAACGGAAAAATTATGTCGCTGATGCAGCATGGTAGTAAAACGGCCGCAAAAAGCACTATCACGTACCCGATAGCGATGCCAACGCCAAACGGCGCCTCTGTATTCATGAGCATGTGCGCTGAAGACGCCCAGATACTGATCAGCACGTGTGCCGCATGTGGAAACCTGGTCCGCGGGAAAAACCACGCGATGATGACACCCAGAATCGCCGCCGGGGTGACGCTGTACCAGTCTTCAATGAACCCCAGATGCAGCTTGGGGTGATGTGCATGTGCGTGCTCGTGCTCGCACTCACCGTCTGCGCTGCTACCGCTGTCCGCTGAACACTCCCCATGCCCGTGCCCAGGATGCGTATCGGCGTGCAGAGGGATCGCCACGCCGAGGATTCGCTCGCCCATAAAAGGTATGACGCTGTCGCTGAGGGTGGCGACCCCAACGGCCCCCAGATAACCGACAATAAGCACCAGCAAAAAGTTCGGCTTGCGCGCGTGCAGTTTGTACAGGCCCGCCGTCACAATCGCACTAAGGATGACATGTGCCGGGTGGAATATCCCGAACATCATGTTGGCGGTCGGCTTGCTGACGTTCCTGAAAAGCAGCATGAATCCCAAACCCAGTATCGCCCCGGCGAACGTAAAAGGTGCATGCCCCTTAAGCTCCGCCCAGATGTGGCGTATTTTTTCACTCGCGCTCATTCTGACACTCCAAACGCATTGTGGCACACCTCGGTTAACCGCAACAAAGCGGTTAATGCACCGGATAATATACTTCAAATGCAACCGAGTTGCAACTAAAAACCGCTGCCATTGACTTTTCTCCTGATTCCATTATGCTGATTATTGCTGGGCGGGGCTTTCTGCACAGGACTGCGAGAATGAGGATAGATCGCCGAACATTCGTAAAGACCGCCGGGCTCGGCCTGATCGCCGCCGTTGCCGATGCTTGGGCTAACCCGCGGGACAAGTCGCCAACCGAACCACCCAACATCGTACTCTGCATGGCCGACGATCAGGGCTGGGGTGATATGGCCTACAATGGCCATCCCGTTCTCAAGACGCCTCACTTTGACGCTATGGCAAGAGAAGCGCTTCGCTTCGACCGCTTCTATGCCGCAGCCCCCGTATGCTCCCCCACGCGGGCAAGCGTGATGACCGGCCGCCACCCGAACCGCTTCGGCTGCTTTAAATGGGGCCATTCGCTTCGACCCCAGGAAGTGACAATTGCCCACACCCTCAAGAAGGCCGGATACGTCACCGGCCATTTCGGCAAATGGCATATCGGTTCCGTCTGCAAGGGCAGCCCCGTCAATCCCGGAGCCTGCGGCTTCGACGAATGGTTCTCAGCGCCCAACTTCTTCGACAACGACCCCATAATGAGCCGACAGGGCGTCGCAGTACAAACCCAGGGCGAAAGCTCGATGGTAACCGTCGACGCCGCACTGGACTTCATTCGCAAACACCACGGCAGGCAGAAGCCCATCTTCGCGGTCGTGTGGTTCGGCTCCCCTCACAATCCCCACGAAGCCGCCCCCGAAGACCGGGACCTCTATGAAGACCAGCCACTCCGCGTGCGCGACTTCTACGGAGAAATCACCGGAATGGACCGTGCGTTCGGCAAGCTCCGATCAGAGCTCAGGAAGCTTGGCCTGCAAGACACCACGCTTCTGTGGTACTGCAGCGACAACGGCGGCCTGCCCGGCCTCGGAGCCACGGGCGGCCGCGGCGCCAAAGGCCAGTTGTACGAAGGCGGCCTGCGAGTGCCCGCAATCGTCGAGTGGCCCCGGAATGTACTCGCCCCTTCCGCAACCGACGTTCCATGCAGCACCTCCGACATATACCCGACATTGGCCGCTATTGCCGGCGTAACCAGCCCGCCCAAACATCCGCTCGACGGCATTAGCCTCGTTGAGCTCTTCAAAGGCAAAATGAAGCGACGACCTGCGCGCATGGGCTTCTGGGATCATCCCACCCCCGGAGTGCAGACGCCCAGCAAACTATGGATGCAGTCGCTCCTGGAGGCGCAGCAGGCCGGCAGAGAAGTCGACGATGTGGCGAGGCTGCGGTTGGACGCGGCAGAAATAAAAACCGTCTATCCGGACGACCAGTTTCCAGGCCATTCAGCATGGCTTGACTGGCCGTGGAAACTGCACCGCATCGAAAAAGCCGGCCGTGTCGAATGGTCCCTGTACAACCTCCGGCAAGACCCCATGGAGGCCCGCGATATCGCCGCGGAACAGGACCCGCGCGTCCGGACAATGAAAACGCAGCTTCAGACATGGCTCAAGTCGGTGGTCAACAGTCTCAACGGCGCCGACTACCAGTAATGCGTATTTTTTCCGATTGAATAATCTGCGCCGTGATGCGTATTACATTGCAGAGCAGGGCAGAGCAGAGCAGAGCAAAGACCGATAGGCCAAAAAACTCTATCGCCCACAGGATCTGTTGCGAACATGATGCTCTTCGATGCGTAACAGCAACACACGCCGGGTCCGGCAGATGCTTGCCTGAAAGCCCGGCAGGGTGAATGCGTGCGGCACGAAAATTTTTTTGGAAAAACTTATTTTTGTGTTGACGATAAGAAGTTGGAACGTAGAATACCATGTTCCAGCGGACAAGCAAATGTGGTTTGGACGATGACGCTTGCCCGCTGTTCTTTTCGCCTTAGGGCGATAAGCTCTTTGACAAGTTAACAGTTGATACCACTTGAAGCAGCGAAAGTGCAGAGCACGCGGCCATATTCACGTTCGGTCGCGGGCTCCATAATTTTTCGGTGTACGCGGTCCGGAGCTTGCTCCGGGCGACATCGAAAGGCTTTCGTTGCGTGAGCGAAAGCCAGTCGATTCTTCTTATTTCGAAGAATTCCGTCCCTAAAGGGCGGATTTCAACGATATAAACTGAAGGGTTTGATCCTGGCTCAGAACGAACGCTGGCGGCGTGGCTAAGACATGCAAGTCGAACGGACCATATAATTGGGTAACTGAAAGTATGGTTAGTGGCGAAAGGGTGAGGAATAAATAGGTAACGTACCCCGAACTTCGGGATAGCGTCTGAGTGCTTCGGCATTCTTCCGAAAGGGGCATTAATACCGAATGATGTCATGGTGCATAAGTACCATGACCAAAGATTTATCGGTTTGGGAGCGGCCTATTTCCTATCAGCTTGTTGGTGAGGTAACGGCTCACCAAGGCTCTGACGGGTAGCGGGACTGAGAGGTTGGCCCGCCACATCGGGACTGAGACACTGCCCGGACCTCCACGGAGGGCTGCAGTAACGGATATTGGGCAATGGGCGAAAGCCTGACCCAGCGACGCCGCGTGTAGGAAGAAGCCCCTCGGGGTGTAAACTACTGTCAGGGGTTAGAAAGTCCGGGTTCGCCCGGATTGATCAGCCCCGGAGGAAGTCACGGCTAACTTCGTGCCAGCAGCCGCGGTAATACGAAGGTGGCTAGCGTTGTTCGGAATCACTGGGCTTAAAGCGCACGTAGGCGGAGATGAAAGTGTCTTGTGAAATCCCTCGGCTCAACCGAGGAATTGTTAGGCAAACTCCATCTCTTGAGGCAAGCAGGGGTGTGTGGAACTCTTGGTGGAGCGGTGGAATGCGTAGATATCAAGAGGAACGCCGAAGGTGAAGACAGCACACTGGGCTTG
>Ga0334883_1001755_pt1 | contig 30100 bp, 22 predicted proteins | sample GraSluR1_MG_6_FD_207230 | JGI IMG/M metagenome (GOLD analysis project Ga0334883, IMG submission 207230) | Sludge microbial communities from methane-producing bioreactor in Wageningen University, Netherlands - Granular Sludge_09_05-R1 | ecosystem: Engineered > Bioreactor > Anaerobic >...
AGATAGCTCGGTCGACCGAGGACGGCGCGGTTGCACCGCCGGTGCAGCCGCGCATTGCGCACCGCCCGCGCTGACACGCGAAGGAAGCACGAGCATGGATCCCTACAAGACCAATCGCCTTGCGGCCGCCATCCAGCGCCTGTTGAGCGATCTGATCGCGACGCGGCTGAAGGATCCGCGGGTGGGCATGGTGGCGATCTCCCAGGTCGGCCTCAACCGCGACCACACCCAGGCGGAAGTCTTCGTGGCCGTGACCGGCGGCGAGACAGAGCGGCAGAACAGCCTGGTCGGCCTGCAGGCGGCGGCGGGTTTCCTGCAGCGGGAGCTGGGCCAGGGCCTGCGCTTGCGTTCGGTGCCCGCGCTGCGCTTCAATCTGGACGACAGTCTGGACCGCGGTTTCGGCATCGAAAAGGTGCTGCGCGATCTGGCCGACCGCGGCGAATTCCTGGACGAGAAGGAACGCCGGCGCCGATTGACCCTGGAGGCGCTGGAGCCGCCGCGCGAACTGGTCGAGCCGCTGCGCACCGCCGACTGTGTCTGGTTGAGCGGCCACTGGAACCCCGACCCCGACTGCGCCGGCGCGATGCTGGCGCTGGCCGCCGTGTTGCGCGGCCTCGGCAAAGACGCCGTCGCGTTTCGTTTTCCCGATCCGCCGGCCGGCTTGCCCGCACTGCCGGATTGGGAGGCGACCGTTCCCGCCGAGGCCGCGCCGGCGCTGTTGACCGAGAGTCCGCCGGACGTCGTCTTGCTGATCGACTGCCATCGCACGGACCGCTGCGGGCCGTTGCAGGACGTCTTCGACCGTCTGCCGGTGGTGCGCTGCCTTGATCACCACCTGGTCAGCGCGCGGCGGGCGCCCGTGCCGGGCTGGCTGGAGCCCCGGGCCGAGTCGTCATGCACGCTGGCCTACCGGTTGATCCAGGTCTTGACGGACGGCGATCCGGACGCGATCGACGCCGACGTGGCGACCAACCTGTTTGCCGGACTGGCCGGCGATACCGGCGGATTCCGCTACGAAAACGTCAGCCCGGCGACGTTCCACCTCGCCGGCGAACTCGCGGCCCGCGGCGTCGATACCGCCGAGGTGCAGCATCGCTTGCTGCACGTGCGCCGCCGCGAAGGGCTGGATCTTCTGCACCGCGCTCTTGGCTCCGTGACGTACGCGGGAGGCGGCCGCGTGGCCGTGATGCGCGTCACACGGGACATGTTGGCCGCGTCCGGCGCCACGCTGGCCGAGAGCGAGGGTCTGGTGACGTTGCTGACCGCCGTGCAAGGCGTGCGGTACGCGGCGCTGCTCAAGGAACAGGAAGACGGCCTCTGGCGGATCTCCCTGCGCAGTCACGGGGGCGACGTGCAAGCGGTGGCGGCGGCTTTCGGCGGCGGCGGCCACCGCGCTGCGGCCGGATGTACCCTTGCCGGTACCGCCGATGAGGTCGAGGCTCAGTTGGTCGAGGTTTTACTGGCGGCGGAGTGACCAAGCGTGCGCGAGCCCTGCGGCATCATGCTCGTCGACAAGCCGGAAGGCCCGACTTCGCGGCAGGTGGCCATCGCGGTCGGCCGGCTGGTCCGGCCGGCGCCGCCGCCGCGCCGCCACGGCGAGCGACGGTTCCGCATCGGCCACGCCGGGACGCTCGATCCGCTGGCGACCGGCCTGTTGCTGGTGCTAGTCGGACGCGGCACCCGTCTGGCGCCTTTCCTGCAGGGACTCGACAAGCGTTACCACGCCACCGTGCGGTTCGGCGTTGCCACCGACAGCCATGACCGCGCCGGCACGGTCACGGACACCGCGCCGGTGCCGGCCGAACCGGACGGCCTTGCGGCCGCCGCCGATGCGCTGCGCGCCGCGGACCAACAGCTCCCGCCGGTGATTTCGTCCATCAAACAGGGCGGACTGTCGCTGCACCGTCTGGTGCGCAAGGGGCGCGAGGTGCTCCTGGCGCCGCGGCCGGTGCGCATCGTCCGGCTCGCTGTGACGGCCGTGCGCTGGCCGGCGGCGCCGCGGGACGTTGCCGCGGAGCTGACCGCGCCGGACGGCCGCATCTACGAGGTCGAGCTTGACATCGAGTGCGGCGGCGGCACCTACGTGCGCGCGTTGGCCAGGGATCTGGGCGACGCTCTGGGCACGGTCGCTCACCTGCACGCCCTGCGCCGGCTAGCCGTCGGACCGTTCACCGTGGACGAGGCGGTTCGACTGTCCGACCTCGAAGGTGGTGAGGACCCCGGCCCGCGCCTGCGGCCGCTGGCGGCGGCGCTGCCCCATTTGCCGGCGTTCACGTTGTCGCCGGAAGGCGCATTGCGGGTGCGCCACGGCGGCCAGCCGGAGCCGGATTGGCTGCCCTCGCCGGTGCCGGACCAGTTTCGCCTGCTCGATGCGGCCGGCCACTTGGCCGCGGTCGGCCGCCGGGATCCGGCCACCGGTCGGGCGGTCACGGCCGCCGTGTTCGCCGCGGCAGGCAACGCCGCGACGGAGGTCGACTCATGCGCATGATCCGGCTCAACGAGGATTACCTCGAGCGGGTGCTCGGCGGCGACACCGCGCTCGCGCCGCCGCAACTGGGGTCCTCGGGGATTGCCCTGGGCTCGTTCGACGGTCTGCACCGGGGGCATCAGGAGCTGGTCGCGGCGCTGCGGTCGGCGAAGCAGCGTGGGCGGTTCGCGACCTCTGTTCTGTTCACGTTTCGCCGCCATCCCCGCCTGATTCTGGGGGGAGCCGATGGCCCGTTCCTGTTGACGACCTGGCGCGAGAAGCTGTCGTTGCTGGAGCAACTGGGTGTCGACGTGGTGGCGGCGATCGACTTCAGCCCGGCGCTGGCGCGGCTCGACTACCGGCGATTCGTCCAACACTTCTTGATCGACTGGCTCGGCATGGTCTACCTGGTGGCGGGCCACGACGTCCACCTCGGGGCCGACCGCCGCGGCGACGAGAAGGCCCTCGCCGCACTCGGCGACGAACTCGGCTACACGCTGGATGTGTTACCGGAAGCAACCTGGCAGGGGCGGCCGATCTCGAGCTCGGCCATCCGCAACGCGTTGGCGGCTGGCGACTGCGCCGCCGCCGCCGCCATGCTGGGGCGGTTCTACGCGGTTTGGGGCGAGGTCTCGCCCGGGGAGGGCCGCGGCGCGACAATCGGCTATCCGACCGCGAACGTCCAGCCGTTGAACCCCCGCAAGCTGCTGCCGTCGCCCGGCGTGTACGCCTGCCGAGTGCAGGTGCCCGGCGACGTGGTTGCGAAAAACGCCAACGGAGTTCTGGGCTTCGTGGAAGAGCCGTTGCCGGAGATGGACCGCCACGGCGACATGGTCGCCGCCGGTGCAGGGCGGTGGCGCCTCTACGGCGGAATGCTCAATTTCGGGCACGTGCCGACGTTTCACGCGGGAGGGCTGGCGTTGCCACGCATCGAGGTCCACTTGTTCGACTTCGCGGGCAATCTGCGCGGCCGCACGCTCAAGATCGAGTGGCTGCAACGCCTGCGGGATGAGAAGCGCTTCGGCGGCGTCGATGCTCTGCTCAGCCAACTGCGCCACGATGAGCAACGAGCGCGGCAGGCGGTCGCGGCGCTGGGCCGCCCGGCCGCATAAGCCACGCAGCCGGCGTGCGCCGGGTGTGCGGGAAATCGTTGCCACCTTGGGCGGGGTCGCGCATACTGGCGGCCGAGACAGCCGGGCCTGGCCTGGGAGGGATCGGTTTGATGCTTGCAGGGAGAAAACGCTACCGAATGCCGCGGCCGCGCGTCCGGTTGGCCGGCGTCTGGGCGGCGGCCGTATTGGGCTTGCTCGCCGTCGTCGTCTGGCCGGCGCGCGAGGCGATCGCGCAACAGCCGACACCCGAGATGCTGCGCGAAGCGGCGCGGCGCAGCGGCCTGAGCGAGGACGAGATCCTGCGGCGTTGGCAGCAGGAGCAGTCGCAGCCGCAGCAGCTGCAGGCGACGGACACAACCGGCGCGGCCGAACCGGGGCGCACCGCGCCGGTGCCGGGCGATGATCTCGCGCCGCGCGCCGTCGGCCAGGGCCGCGGCGAAAGCAGCTACTGGGTCGAGAGTCCGCAAGTACGACTGCCGCTGAGCGACCGCCCGCTCGGTGTCGCCGAAGCCGAGGCCGCGCTCGACACGCTTGCGAGCGGAGACCGGCGGCTGGACATCTTCGGCCGCTCGTTCTTCCGCCTGGCGGCGGGCGTTTTCAATCCGCCCAGCTTCGGACCGGTGCCGGCGGACTACCTCGTGGGCGCCGGCGACGAGATCGTCGTCGACGTCTGGGGCGAGGTCGAGTTCCGCATCGAGCGCATCGTCGACCGCGACGGCTCGATCATTCTGCCGCGGGGCGGCAAGGTGATCTGCCACAACCGCACCTTGCGGGAGGTTTCGGCGGCGGTGCGCGAGCGGCTCGCGCGCAGCTACGCCGGCTTGAAAGACGGTTCGATCCAGCTCGATGTGACGCTGGGCCGCTTGCGCGCGATTCGCGTCTACGTGATCGGCGACGTCGAGCAACCCGGCGCCTACGAGCTGAGTTCGGTCGCCACGATCCTGACCGCGCTTTACGCGGCGGGCGGACCGGCCGAGACGGGCAGTCTACGCGATGTGCGCCTGCTGCGCGACGGCGGTCCGGTGGCGCGGCTCGATGTGTACCGCTATTTGTTGGACGGCGTGCGCGAAGGCGACGCCATCCTGCGCGAGGGCGACACGGTCCTGGTGCCGCCGCGCGGGCGCACCGTGCTCTTGCAGGGCGCGGTGCGGCGGCCGGCATTCTATGAGCTGTTACCGGCTGAGACGTTCGACCAGGTGCTGCGGTTCGCCGGCGGTTTTACGCCGCAGGCGGCCACGCGAGTGTTGAGCGTCGAGCGCGTCGTGCCGCCTACCGAGCGAGCGCCGGACCAGCCGGATCGAACTTTCCTGGATCTGCAGCTGGACCCCGCGACGGGCACGTTGAGCGATCCGGAGGCCGGCCGGCTGCATGACGGCGACGTGGTGACGGTGGGCCAGGTCGCCGACAAGCTCTGGGGGTGGGTCCAGATCAAGGGGCACGTGAAATACCCCGGTCGTTACCAGTTTCACCGCGGGCTCACGGTAGGGGGATTGATCGAGCAAGCCGGCGGCGCCTGGCCCGATGTCCTGCTCGAAGTCGCGTTGGTCGATCGCGTCGATGAGCGCGAGCAGCGGTCGTCCTTGACCGTACCGCTGGGGCTGGTTTTGCGCGGCGAGACCGCCGACGTGCCGCTGCAGGAGCGCGACGTCTTGCAGGTTTTCGCCGAGGGCGCGATGCGCGATCGCGAGACGGTGACCGTCAGCGGCGAGGTCCGCGAGCCGGGCACGTTCGAGTACCGGCGCGGCCTGACGCTTCGGGATTTGCTGGTGCGCGCGGCCGGTCTGCCGCCGAGCGCCGACCTCGAGCGCGTGGAGATCCAGCGCCTGCAGGCGGAGAAAGTCTTTTCGAACGCCGCGCAGCCGCCGGTCGGGTCGATTGTGCAGACCTTGCGGCTGGACCTGACGCCGGATTTTCTCGTCTCCAGCCGAGATATACCGCTCGAGCCCTTCGACCACGTCGTGGTGCGGCGGTTGCCGTGGTACCAGAAGCAACGGCAGGTGACCGTGCGCGGCGAGGTCTTTTACAACGGCATCTTCAGCTTGGAGACGGCGGACGAGCGACTGGCAAGCCTCGTGGCGCGGGCGGGCGGACTCAAACCTGAAGCTTACGCGCGCGGCGCGCGCATCGAGCGGGAGGGACTGGGGAACCTGGCGATCGACCTCGAAGCAGCGCTGCGGCAGCCGGGGGGCCCGGCGGACATCGTCCTGGAAGCGGGCGACCGTCTCCTGGTGCCGGCGCGGCTGGACGCAGTGCGGGTGATCGGCGAGGTTGGCTTCCCGACGGCGCTGGTCTGGGAGCACGGCCGCAAGATCGACTGGTATGTCAACCGGGCCGGCGGCTACTTGGAACGAGCCGACAAGAAGCGGTCGCGCGTGGTGCACGCCAATGGTCTATCGCAACCCAACAGAGGCGGGCACGAGGTGCTGCCGGGCTCGACGATCATGGTGCCGGTGAAGGCGCCGCCGGAGGGCAAGACGACGCTCGAGACGATGAAGGAGATCGCGTCGATCCTGGCGAGCGTGGCCACAGTCTATCTCGTGATCGATCGGGTGGCGGATTGAGGTGAGGGGTCCGTATTTTTTCCGAGGTCGCCATGCCTGACGTAGGCGAAACCCCGCCCCAACGGCCGCGGGACAAAGATGATGCGTTGTCCCTGCTGGCGCTCGGCAGCGTCTTGTTGCGGCGCCGGCGCTTGATCTATACCTGCGCGCTGGCGGGCTTGGCGGGGGGTCTCGCCCTGGCGCTGCTGCCGCCGCGGGTCTATCGCTCAAGCGCGGTTTTCCAGCCGCAAGCAGCCGAATCCAGAGCGGCCAACTTCGCCGCGATGGCCAGCCGTTTCGGTTTGCCGACGCCGAGCGGCGACGGCGAATGGAACGCGCCCGTCTATGTTGAACTGCTGCGGATGCGGTCCATGCTCGAGCCGCTGGCCCGCGACACGCTGGTCGTGGCCGAACTGGGCGAACGCGCGACGGCGGTGACCGATCTGTTGGGCGTCAAGGCGCCGAGTCAAGCGCAGCGTGTGGATCGCGCCGTGCGCGAACTCCGCCGAATCATCCGGAGTCGCGAGATCAACAACATTGGCGCCGTCGAGGTGACCGCGACGACGCGCTGGCCGAGCGTCTCGTTGGCCCTCGTGCAACGATTGGTGCACGGCGTCGATCGCTTCAATGTCGACACGCGCCGTTCGCAAGCGGCGGAAGAACGAGCTTTTGTAGCGCTGCAAGTCCAGGAGGCCAAGCAAGCGCTGCAGCAAGCCGAGCATCGCTTGCTAGAATTCATGCAGAGTAACCGAGCCATTGCCGGATCGCCGGAGCTGAGTTTCGAGCATGATCGCCTGCAGAGGGAAGTGTCGCAGCGGCAGCAAGTCTATACGATGCTGATCCAGAGCCTGGAAGAAGCGCGGATCAAAGAGGTCCGCGACACGCCGGTGATCACGGTCCTGGAACCGCCGCGGTTGGCCCACGAACCGCAGTCGCGCGGGCTCATGCTCAAGGCGATGCTGGGCTTGTTGAGCGGCGGCGTCTTGGCGGCGCTGGGCGCGTTCTTGGTCTTTGGCGTGTCGCATGCCTGCCGCGCGCAGGACGGCGATGCGCTGGAATTCCTCGCGCTCGTCAAGGACGCGGCGCCCCGCTTCAAACGCGCGCCGAAACGGTAGGTAGCGCTGGATTCGTTCCCGTCGACGGAGTTCCCGCTTCATGAACCACGCTGGCGAGCCGGTGTCGAAAAGCCGCGAGGCACGCGGGGGATTCTTCTGGACGACGCTCGGCGTCGGCGTCCAAGCGGGGATGCAGATCCCCGTGTTGGCTGTGCTGGCGCGGCACATCAGCCCGGAGGAGTTCGGCATCGCTAACGCGGCGCTGCTGGTCATCGGGCTCGGTCTAAATGTCTTCGAGGGCGGCGTTGCGCTCAACGTCGCGCAACGCAAGAACATCGACCTGCGCGATGAGGCCGTTGCTTTTCAGATCTCGGTTGTCTTGGCGCTGGCAGTGCTGGGTGTCGTCACTTCGACGAGCGGCTTGCTCTCGGGTTTCTTCGGCCGACCGGAGATCAAGCCGGCAATTGTCGTTGTGGCCTGGAGCTTTCTGCTGAGCGGACTGACCGCCGTCGCAGAAGCTCTTCTCTACAACCGCGGCGCCTACCGCACGGCAGCCTCGGTGAACATCGTTTCCTATGTGGTCGGCTATGCAGCGGTCGCCGTGATTCTGGCGTTGAAAGGCTACAGTTACTGGTCGCTCATCTACGCGCAGATCACGATGAAGCTCGTCAAGCTGGGCTTGTTGCTTGGCTGGGCGCGGCATGCCGTATGGGTGCGTCCGACTCTCGCCGTCTGGCGGGAGCATCTGGGCCAGACCCTGGCTTTCTCGTTGGGCCGGGTGGCGACGTACTTAGCCAATGAAGGCGATATGATCGTGGTCGGCAGGATCCTCGGCGTCGAGGCGCTCGGTTTCTACGGGCGTGCGCATCAACTGATGATGGTCCCCAATAAGGTGTTCATCAAGGTCGCCATCCGCGTTTCGACGCCGCTGTACGCAAGTATCCAGGACGACCTGCCGCGCGTCGGCCGGGCGTTTCTGCATTCGGTGCGGCTGACGAACCAGGCGATGATCCCGGTCACCGCTTATCTGGTGTTGTTCCGGCGCGAGATCGTGCAGGTTCTACTCGGACCGTCCTGGAGCGAAGTGACGGCGTTGCTGGCCATTCTGGCGGTTGCCGGATTCTTTCACGTGATCTACAAGGTGCCGCTGTCGGTCATGCACGCCCAGCGTCTCGCGCGCAATTCGGCATTTTCCCAGAGTATCTTCGCCGTCTGCCTCCTGCTCGCTGTTCTGGCCGTGGCGTCACGCGGCCTGCCCGCCGTGGCGTGGGCCGTCACGACGGTCACGGCTGCGAACTATGTGTTCATTTCGAGCCAGATCGTGAGACGGTTGGGCGTTGCTCCAGCTGCCTACTTGCAGGCCCACTTACCGGGCTTATTGGGCGGCGGGTTGCTTCTTGCCGCGGTTCTGCTGTTGCGGGCCGTTCTCGACGGAGCGTTGTCCGCCGTGGCGATCGCGGCCCTCGGCGGCTTGGCGCTGGCGGCTGTCGTCGGTGGATCGCTGCGGAGGTTTCTGTTGTGACGCTCCCGGAGAACCGTGACGTTGTGATCTTGATTCACTTGAATCGTTCCGGCTCGACGTTTCTGGCCAATCAGGTCAGCGCCCATCCGCAGATCTGTGTCTGCCCGGAGGCGCACCTGGCCCTACAGCGGTTGCTAGGCGGGAAATATCGACGCCAATCGATCGCACAAAAGATCAAACGCCTCTTGGCCGACGTGTCCGGCGACCAGAAGCTCGCCTCCTGGGGCCTGAATCCCGATCTCGTCGCCGCGCGCGTACGAGGCGCCGCCGACGATGTCGAAGCTTTCCATGGCCTGTTGAATGCCTACGCCGACACGATTTGCCCGCAGGCCACGGCGGTCATGGTCAAGGGCTACTTCTTCATCGACTTGATCCAGCGGCGGCGGTTCGCGGGACTGGCCCGCGGGCGCGAGGCGAAGGCCATCCTTTTGATGCGTGATCCCCGCGCGATCTTCAACTCGCAGAAGCGTAGCATTTCCAGCACTTTGCACCGCCCGATGCAAGAAAGCGCGATCGCCTGCGCTTTGCGGTGGCGGATCTACATGCGGCATGTCTCACAACTTGCCGCCGATCCCCGCTGCCTGCTCGTCCAGTACGAACAGTGGACGGCGGACAATGACGCTCAACTAGCGAGGCTCTTCGCATTTTTGGGGCTTGCGCCCCAGGCCGCGGGCGCGGCCGCCGCCAGGCTCGCGACAGCGATTCCGTCCAACCAGCGACACCTGCACCAGAATATCGCGAAGGGCCCGCTCGTCGAACGGAACCTGGCTTGGAAACAGAGTCTGCCGAACGATCAGATCGCGCTCGTCCAATCGTTCTGCGGCCGCAACTTGCGCGAGCACTACGAGATCTTACCGGTCGGAAGAGCTCCTTTCGTCAGTGCGGCGGCTGACGTTGCCAGATGGGCTGCCGGCCGGCTCTCCTTGTTGCGTTGAGGAAGACGGCGATGGGTCTTGAGACGCTGCTCATCAATCTGTTGACGTTGGGCGTCGCCGGCCTGGGTCTCGCCGCGTTTTTACGCTACCCGCTCAATATCGGCCTGATCGTAGCAGCGCTGAATTCGGTGTTCCTGTTGCTGCCTATGTTCCTCTATGTGAACTTCCAGCCGTCCTTTCTGGCCTATGCGATGTCGAGCCTCGGCGACAGCCGCAGTGTGTTTCCCTACGTCAAGCCGCAAGCGATGACGGCCTTGACCTGCGCGGCGTGGCTGGTCGGCGCCTGGACCGCGCAGCACGTGCGGGTCGGCCTGCCGCGGTTCCTGTCGCTGCCCAGAGTCGGCGCGGTGATCTCGACCTGGCGGGCGACCGGCTTGTTCCTGCTCTGCGTCGCGCTGGTGGTGTATTTCGTCGCGACAGGCGGCTTCTCCCTGCTCGAAGTCATCAGCCCATCGCGCAAGACGATCGCGGACCTGTATGGCAGCTACTGGATCTCTACGTTCCTGATTTATGTGCCGGCGATCCTTGCCGCCTTGACGGTGGCTGGCCGCGGCAAAGTGACGCCGCGCGCCTTGCTGTTTCTGACCGTGGCGGTGCTTGTCGCTTTCGGGACCGGCCAACGCCGGACGATCTTCCTGCTCGTTCTCATCGTGTTCTTCTCGCTGCTAGCCTCGCGTGCCGCCACGGGGTCAGCGACCGTATCGGGGCGGCAGGTCAGGCGCGCCATGGTGCTGTTCCTGACCATCCTCGCGCCGCTGGGGCCCTTGCTCTGGGCTGCGCGCAACTATTTCACCCAGCTCGCTGTCGGTTTCGGCGCGGTGACCAATCCCTTCGTCTACCGGGGGTTCTGGGAGTTGTTCTTCGGCTCGGCCGCGACGGGATTTCGGACCGCGGTCTCGGTGCTCGACATGTGGGAGGCAGAGAGCGCCAGCCCCGGCTACTCGTTCAGCTACGTCCTCGCGGCACCGATTCCGCGGGCTATCTGGCACGACAAGCCGATCGCGCCGGACGGTGTGCTGCAGGATTTCCTGAACATCCCGACGAACCCATCGCTGTTCGTCGCCGCGGATCTCATGTTCAATTTCTTCCTGTTCGCGCCGTTTGCCGCCTTGATCTTCGCCTTCGCGTTCTCCAGACTGGGTGTCGTGCTCTGGCAAGAACTGCGCGGCGCCGGCGACGGCGGACCGCCAGTCAGTCTGCCGGGGGTCGTCCTGTTTGCGATCTATGTTTCCGGCGCGATCGTGCTCTTTAAAAACGGCCTGGCTCCGTTCGTGATCTTCGTCCTGTCGACCAGCGCCATGCTGTTGATCGTCGCCGCGCTCACCGTCAAACGAAAGCGTTGTCTGCGATGACGGTGCGCGTCATGCTCGTGGCGCCCTACGAGCGGCCGCAGCTGAGCGGTGGTCAGGCGCGAGCGGGGCGATTGCTTGCCGATGGCCTGGCTGCCGACGCGCGCGTGGATTTCCACCACGTCGTTGTTCCTCACCAGGCAGAGGCGAAATCCTTCAGCCAAGCACTCCGCTTCCGGCTGCGATTCTACGGACAGTTCCTGGCCGCACTAGTCCGCCAGCGCCCGCAGGTCGTGCACTTCTTCTCGCCCTGCAGCGCCGCGGGTTTCGCGGAGAAGACCGTGCTGGCGGTGGGCGCGAAGATGGCCGGCGCCCGCATCGTGATCAATCTGCGCAGCGACTTGCGGCCGTTGTTGGCGGTGTGCGGTCGCCGGCGTCGGCGTTGGTGGCTGTGGGGTTTGCGGCGCTATGACGGAGCGATCTGCCAGTTCCGCGCGCTGCGGGATTTCTTCGTGGCCGAGGTCGGTCTGCGCAAGGACCGGGTCTTTGTCGTGCCGAATGCGGTCGCGCCGCGCGCGTTCCATCTGACGGAGGAAGTGCTGGCGCAGCGGTTCCACGAGCGACGCCTCATCTTCCTCGGCAGCCTGCAGGAGGTTAAAGGCGTCGATACGCTGCTCGCGGCCGCGGGCCTGCTGCGCGATCGTGGCTGGCTCCGAGAACCGATCGATATCGTGGGCGAGGCCGGTTCGCAGGATTTCCTGGCGGCCTTGTCGGCGCTCGGCGAACGGCTGGCGCTCGGCGCGGCGACCGTCTTCCACGGACCGAAGTACGGACCCGAGAAGGCCGTGCTGTTGGAACGGGCAGGGGCGCTGGTATCGCCGTCGCGCAGGGAAGGATTTCCCAATGTCGTGCTCGAGGCGCTCCAGGCCGGGGTTCCGGTCGTACTGTCCGAAACCGGAGCCGCCGCCGATATTGCCGCCGCGTTCGGCGACGCCGTGCGCCTCGTGCCGGTCGATGCGCCGGACGCCGTGGCCGAGGCGGTGGTCGCGCTCTTCGCGGAACCGGACGCCTACCGGCAGGCGGCGCGGGCGGCGGTGCGTATCTGCGCCGATTTCCTACCCGACAACATCAGGGAGCTATACTACCAGGCTTACGCCGCGCTGAGCGCTTGAGAGCCACGCCTGGCCGCGCGATCGCGATGGTGCGGCGGTGGTCACCAGGCGACTTCGGGCGGCGGCTTGCCCTGGGCGATGGCCGTCAGGATCAGCTCGGTCCGCTCGGCGATCACCTGCCGATCGAAACGCGCGGCCAGCGCGACGGCGTTGTCCCTGACCCGCCGGTATTCGTCGCGATCCTCGTCGAGTTCGCGGATTCTGGCCGCGAGTTCGGCGCCATCGAGCGGCGTGAACGCGCGCCCGGCATTGTGGCGGGTGACCAGCGCCTCGCCCTCGCAATATCGGGCGACGATGGGCGGTGTGCCGGCGGCCATCGCTTCGTAGATTTTGGACGGCATCGTGCCCGGTAGGGCGCAACAGAGCGGCACCAGGCTCAGGTCGCAGGAAGCGAGCAGGGCCGGCATGTCTGTCTTCGGCCGTCCATCCCAAAAACTCAGGTTGGCCAGCGCGAGCGCGGCGGCGCGCCGGCGCAGGTCTTGTTTCGTGGGGCCTTCGCCTACCATGACGAACCGGATGTGCGGGTGGGGAGCGAGGATCGCGGCCGCAGCGACGACCGCTTCGAGCCCCTGCGCGAGGCCGTGCAGGCCGCAGTAGCCAACGAGGAAATCGCCGGGGGCCGCGCCGAGCGATCGCCGCAGCGCCTGGCTGCGCAGCTCCGGCCGAAACAAGGTCGTGTCGACGCCGTTGCTGATGACGGTCGTCGTGACGTGTGGAAACCGCGCGCGAATTTGCGCGGCGGCGCCGGGATTTGTCAACGCGACAGCGTCAGCGTGCCGGTACCCGAAGCGTTCGAGCCATTCCATCGCGCGCAGCGGCAGGCCGGCGGTCAACTGCCCCATCCTGACGAAGATGTCCGGCCAGATGTCCGAGACGTTCATCACCAGACGGGCGCCGGTCAGGCGGGCGATGGCCACGCCCGCGGGGACGAGGAACAACGGCGGGCTTTCCAACAACAGCAGGTCCTGACGCCCGAGCCGCCAGGCGCCCAGCAGCAGGCTGGAGGCGGCGAAGGACAGGTAGTTCAGCATGCGTGGTAGTTTGCGCGGCGACTGGGAGGGATAGATCGCGGTCCGGATGACGCGCAACCCCTGGCTCTCCTCGCACAGCCGCAGGCGGTGGCAGTAGCCGGGAAAGATGCGGCCGGTCGGGTAGTTCGGCATGGCGGTGATTACGGTCATCGCGTGACCGCGGCTCCGGAGGCGGGCGGCGAGCTCAGAGAGGCGCGCCTGGGGCGCGCCCATCTCCGGGGGGAAATACTGGGTCAGGATCAGGATCTTCATGGTTCGGTCGCGCGCGTGAAATACGATCCGGACGCGGTGGCGAGGGCGATCGACCACCCGCAGCGCTCGTAGAGATGCATCGCGGCCTGATTATCGTTGTGCACGCTGAGTCTCATCAATTCGTAGCCGCGCCGGCGGCTCTCCTCGCGAAAACCTTCCATGAGCATGCGGCCGATGCCGCGGCCGCGCTGCCGAGGATCCGCACAGATCGAGAGCAGGCTGGACCAGCGACCCAGCGGCAGGTCCGGGTGCGCGGTGGACGAGGCACTGCCGGTTCGCCCGCGCAACCGGCGCAACGCGCCGCCAAGGGCCCGCTGTAGGTGTTCGACCAGGCGCTGCCGCACATGTCGATGCTTCAGGGCCCCGTGGACGACTCCTTGAACCAGACGGAACGCGCAGCGGCGGCCGAATCGGCGGCGTAAGGTCGGCTCGCCGCCGCAAACCAGGCCCAAGACCGCACCGGATCCCGTCTCCACGACAACGAGCGCGATCCCCTGCGGTTGGCGGATATAGAAGCGGTAGAAGGCCCGCAAGACTGCCGGTCCGAGCAAGGTCAGGAACTCGCCCGGGAAGGCGCGCGCGTGGACCGCGACCATGCCGTCCAAGTGGGAGTCGTCGGCCGTAGCAATGCGTAATGCCCGCTGATCTGCTGCCATCGTCTAGTTGCCTCGACCGGCCGCGCCGGCCACCGAGGAAGTGTCTGAGCGCAATCCGCCGCGCCGCCACCGGTGCGCGCCGTAGGCCACGGAGGCGACCGGATTCGGTGACTCACCCGGCAGGTCGAGTTCGATATTCCCCTCGACGCCGTCGCATTGCCAGTGCAACTCGCATAGCCGATCGTCGACGGCGATCTCCAGGACGGAGGTGAAACCGACCAGGGTGATGAACCGCACCGGCAGCGGTCCACCGACGGCGACCCGTACCGTCGGCGCGGGCGTGCGCTCGCCGTAATAGAGAGACTCCCAGCCGGCGCGCACGGTTGAATCTTCGCCGGTGAAGGCGCGTAGCTCGAACGGGGCGTTGCACGCCAGGTGGAACGAGACCGGCCCTTGCGCCGTGTCCAGGCGCCAGCGCGAGTCCGCTAACGCCAATGGCGCGTCATGCAAGTGCCAGAACAACTCGACGTGTTCGCGGCCGCGTCCGCGGATCTCGTCGATCACGATCCAGCAGTCATCTTGGCAACGGCAGATGGTGCGCCCGTGAATTGCGCGCGAGGGCAGCCGCCGGTAGCCGCGATGTTCGCCGGTCCAGATTTCCAACTCGCCGGCGGCGTCGCGTAGGATTCGCTGTGAGGCGACCAAGCTGTGCCACTGGAAGCGTGCGCCCTTGAGCATCTGATCCGTGGCGCCAACGCGAACGGTGTTGTGCGCCGCGGTGGAGCGGAAATACTGATCCCAGCCCTGCTCGGGATCGTAGTAGGTATATGTGCCGGAATCCCGCAGGATGTTCAGGCCCCGCCACCACAGGTCGAAGTGCAGCATGTCGGCCTGGTTGGGACGGTTGCGATAGGTGTGGCAGCGAACCATGCCCCAGCTTTCGCGGCCGCGAAACGTGTCGTAGCCGCCGCTGGCGAACCAGCAGCCTCGCCGGCAGGGTGATGTGACCGCGGCCGTGTCGTTCGGGATCAGCGCTCCGCACAACCAACTCGTCTTCTCCGACCAGGGCCCATCCGGGTAGCACCGATGACCCCGCGACAGTGCGCAGCAGGCGTCGAGGGTGGGTCGGTGATCGAGGTAGCCGCAGCCGTGGAGGGGCACGGCCTGCGCGCCGTCGTTGGGGCCGTAGTTCGGCACACGGCCGGTGGCCGGATCCTGTAGTTGATAGAGAAACTCCCACGAGGCGTCGAACCGCTCCTGCACTGCGGGCGGCAGCGGGTCGTCATGCAGTCGGCCGAGCGCGCCGGTCCATAGATACGCGTCCAGCATGAGACGATGGTAGTTCAGCGAATGCTGCACGTAGGATCCGTCGGGCCAGTGAAAGAGCCGGGATTCATCGGCCAGCACACGCTTGCCCAGCGCGAGCCATCGCGGCGAGTCGGCCAGCTCCGGGAACAGACGTCCGACCGTGACCAGGGCCGCGGCCTCGCTCGTGGCGTGATTGCCCATCTGCGCTCGCGCGTACGCGATATTCCCGGCGATGCGCTCCGCCGACGCCGCGAGCAGGACGACCAAGTCGGCGACCTCTTGCGCCGTGGCCGCGGGGCTGTGCCAGAACGCATGTAGACCGAACACCAGGGCCAGGGTGCGGATAGCGATCTCCTGTCCGCACTGCCAGTTGGGACCCATCTGCGGCGGATTGGCCCGGCGCCAGGACGCGACGAGGTTCCAGAACGCGGCCGGGTAGCGCTCGTCGCCCGCGACGGCATACGCGCGGGCCAAATCATACACCCACAGGCAGCGTGACGGTTCCCAGATCACCTTGATATCGCCAAGCGCCGGCGAGAAGTCGGACCGTTCCAGCCAGTGGCTGGCGGCGTCGGTCGCACGGCCGGTCAGCGGGTTCTTGAACCAGGCCGGTTCCGGGTAGCCCAGGTGGCCGACCAGGTGTTGGAAGTAGCAAAACCGTCCGGCGAGCACGTCGTCGGCGCGTCGGACGGCATCGAGGCGCCAGATCGCCGGCGCTGCGGGCGCCTGTCCGAGCGGAAAGAAGAACGGCGGCGCAGCCTGCTGCCGGGCCGCGAGGTATGATTCGGGGTCGGCCGGATGGCCGGGCCGCAGCCAGTCGGCGAGGGGCCGTTCGGGCCAGGCCCAGTGCGGGAAACGCCGCTGCAACCAGCCGCGTCGCCGTCGGAAATCGTACCAGGCCCGGAACGCGCAACGCCGCAAACCATATTGCCGGACCAGGGCGTCGAGTCGCTGGACCGCGTGGGCTCTCCGGACGTTCATCGGCGCCGCCTGTCGAGGTCGTGCCGAGACCGGCGCGCCGCGGTCACTTCGCGCCGATCGCCTGGACCGCCGCTTCGACGATCCGCTCCAGGCCTTCTGTGGCAAGGCCTCCGTGCAGCGGCAGGCTCACGAGTCCGCGGTACGCTTCCTCGGTCACCGGGAACGCGCCCGGCTGCCAGCCATACTTCTCGCGGTAGTACGGGTGATAATGGATCGGAATGAAATGCACCGAGGTGCCGATGTTCGCGGCTGTCAGGCGCTGGACGAACTCGTCGCGCCCGACCGGCGCCTCCGGCAGCAGGCGGACCGAATAGAGATGCCACGCGCTCTCGCACTCGGGTCGTTGCACCGGCAGGCGCAGCGGCAGGTCGGCCAGCGCCGCGGTGTACGCCGCTACCACCTCGCGGCGGCGCGCCTGCATGCGATCGAGCTTGCGCAACTGCGCCAGGCCGATCGCCGCCAAGACATCCGGCAGATTGTACTTGAAGCCGGGCATGACGACCTCGTAGTACCAGCTGCCGCCCTTCGCGTGCCGTCGCCAAGCGTCGCGGCTCATGCCGTGAAGGCTGGCGATGCGCGCCTTGTCGATGAACTCGGGCGCGCCGGTGAGCATGCCGCCCTCGCCGGTCGTCACATTCTTGGTGGCGTAGAAGCTGAAGGCCACCGGGTTGTCGCCCTGGCCGATCCAGCGGCCACGATAACGCGCGGGCAGCGCGTGGGCGGCATCCTCGAGCACGGCCAGGTCGTGCTTGTGGGCGACGGCCCACAAGGCGTCCATGTCGCAGGGATGGCCGCCATAGTGTACCGGCAGGAGCACGCGTGTACGCTCCGACACAGCTGCCGCGACCGCCGCCGGGTCCAGGTTCAAAGTATCCGGCTCGACATCGACCAGAACCGGGGTGGCGCCCACGTGCTCGATGACGCTCACCGTTGAACAAAAGGTCAGCGCGCTGGTGATCACCTCGTCGCCCGGTCCGACTCCCAGGACGGCGAGCGCGGTATGCAGGGCGGCCGTGCAAGAGTTGACCGCCAGCGCGGCGGGGCTGCCGAGTCTAGCGGCAAGCGCGGCCTCGAAGGCGCGGCACTTGGGGCCGGTGGTGATCCAGCCCGAGCGCAGGCTGTCGCTGACCTCGGCGATTTCATCTTCGTCGAGACAAGGCGGCGAGAAGGGCAGAAACCCGTCACGCATGCGTTGATCCTTCCGTTGCAAACCCGTCCTTCAACGACAGCGGCGCAGCGCCGTTGATGAAATCGTATCATCGATCGACGCCGGCCCGCCGTTTGCTACAGATTATCCCCAGCGGTGAAGCGCCTCAAATAAAATCCTTGGCTCGCCGCGTATTCTCCGGCTACGGTACACACGTCACGGAAATCCCAAGAAGGAGTCGTCATTGCCGCGATTCATGGAAGTTGCGTTGTGCGGCCTTGGTATTCTGCTTCTATCGCCCCTGCTACTACTGGTCGCTTTGCTCTTGAAGTGCTGCAGTCCCGGCCCGGTGCTCTTTCGCCAGCAGCGGTTGGGCTATCAGGGCCGGCCGTTCGAGCTGCTCAAGTTCCGCAGCATGGTGCATGGGGAGCGAGTGCCCGGCCTGCCGTTGACGACGAGCGGTGATCGCCGCGTCACCCGCATCGGGCAGTTCTTGCGCTACACCAAACTGGACGAACTGCCGCAGTTGTGGAACGTGATCCGCGGCGACATGGCCCTGGTGGGGCCGCGCCCCGAGGTGCCCGCGTATTTCAGGCACCACCCGCGTCTCTTTGCGCTGGCGTTGCAGCAGCGTCCCGGCATCACCGACGCGTGCACGTTGCATTTGCGGCGGGAAGAGAATCTGCTGGCGCTGACCGAGGATCCGCAGCGCTACTACATCGAGACTCTGCTGCCGCGCAAACTGAGCGCGTCGATCCGCGAAAGCTGGCGTCGCACGTTCTGGCGGGATCTGCGGGTGATCCTGGCCACGGTGATTCCTTGGCTTGCCTTTCTCGCGCCCCGAGCGGATTTTCGGCTGCTGGCCGATCTGTACACGCTGCCTGCCGCCCCGGCGGCGCGGGCGCGCGCGGGACGCGGCCGGCAGGCGGCAGCCGCCGCGGCGCATGCGCACGACGACGTTGCCGGTAATAAGGTCGAAATCGGCTCTTGAACCGAGCTGATCCGAGGTGAACCGGCTCGCTGCGGCGAGGTCGGTCCGTCCGGCTTGTCCGGGCGGCAACCGTCGGCTCAGGACACTTCTCAGGCAACTTTCGGGAAAGGCGCAGGGTCAACATGGACACCCCCAAGAGCAAGCACATCACCTGGACCGACTCTCACGTCACCTACGCCATGCGGACCGAGCGGAACCGGCATCAGGGCGCGGTCGTCTGGTTCACCGGCCTGTCCGGCGCCGGCAAGACGACCCTGGCGCAACTGGTGGAGAGGGAACTTTTCGCACTCGGCGCCCATTGTTACATCCTGGACGGCGACAACGTCCGGCACGGTCTGAACCGCGACCTCGGCTTCAGCCCCGCGGACCGCACCGAAAACATCCGCCGGATCGGCGAAGTCGCCAACCTGATGCGCGACAGCGGCATGATCTGCTTGACGGCGTTCATCTCGCCGTATCTGGCCGACCGTGCCACGGCGCGCGCAACTTGCCCTGCCGGATCCTTTTTTGAGGTATACTGCCGCTGCGGCCTCGCCGAATGCGAACGACGCGACCCCAAGGGCCTCTATCAGAAGGCGCGGGCGGGCAAGATCCCCGAATTCACCGGAATCAGCGCTCCCTACGAGGAACCGACCGCTCCGGAGCTCGTCCTCGAGACGGACCGGCATACGCCCGACGCCTGTGCCGGGCAGGTTCTGGCCATGCTGCGGGAGCGGGGGATTCTAGTGTCCTGAGTCGGAAATACGTCGCCTTTTCGCCGGCCCTTCCGACGCCCGCCCGCGTTGCTCCTCCTCGGCGTGGTTGTCGTCGTCGCGCCTTGCCGGGCGCCGGGATGACTCGCCGAAAAGGCAACGTATTTCCGACTCAGGACACTAGCGGCCGGACAACCCCCGTCGCCGACGGGGTTGCGTTGAAACCGGCGGCGCGAGTCCACGGCTTGCCAAGGCCGGCTTGATCGTCTATATTCGCCCGGCACGACGCGGACAGCGGTCCGCGTCTTATGTGTGCCCGCAGGGCGCTACAGTCCGCAGCGGGTCGACCGATCATCAAGCGCGCCCCGGCCGTGAACCAGTGGCAGCGGCCAGGGCGAGGGTCGATCTGCGGCCATCGTGACGCGTATGCGTTGATCAATCGTCTGGAGGTTCTCGACGATGGCACTCAGCAAGGAACTCAAAGATCAGGTCATCGCCAAGCACAAGAAGCACGACAAGGACTCCGGGTCGCCAGAGGTGCAGATCGCGCTGTTGACCGAACGGATCAACTCCCTGTCCAACCATTTCAAGCTGCACGCCAAGGACCACCATTCGCGGCGCGGACTCTTGAAGATGGTCGGGCAGCGCAAGCGGCTGCTGAACTACCTCAAGAAGAAGGACCTCGAGGGCTACCGTGCCCTGATCAAGCAGCTTGGCCTACGGGGTTGACCCCCCCGCCGGGATTTCATGGCATCCGGTCAACATCGCGGTGCACGGTTGTGACGTGGTCGTGAGGGCCTCTGTCCCTCACGACCATTGTTCTACCTGCCCACGGATGCGCGCCGCCGCTGGGGCGGCCAGACGCAAGCAGTTGGTTGAGGAAGGGAAAGAAACACATGGCTAAGCACGTCGTCAGTCTGGAGATGAACGGCACGACTTTCAGTCTGGAAACGGGACGGATGGCCAAACAGGCCAACGGCAGCTGCCTGGTCCGCATGGGCGACACGATGTCGCTGCTGACCGTCACCGCCGACCGTAATCCCAGCGATCGAGATTTCTTGCCGCTTTTCGTCGAGTACCGCAACAAGACCTACGCCGCCGGCAAGATCCCCGGCGGTTTCTTCAAGCGCGAGGCGCGGCCGACGGAGCGGGAGACCCTATCCGCCCGGTTGATCGACCGCCCCTTAAGGCCGCTGTTTCCCGAGGGCTACCGACACGAGACGCAAGTCGTGGCGTTCATCATCTCGGCCGACACCGATTTCCACGCCGACGTGCTCAGCATCACTGGCGCGAGCGCGGCGCTCGCGCTCAGCGATGTCCCGTTCGCGGGTTTCGTCTCCGGCGTGCGGGTGGGACGCGTCGATGGCCAGTTCGTGGTCAATCCGACGTTCGCGCAGCTCGAGTCCTCGGAACTCGATCTGATCGTGGCGGGCACCGACGACATCGTCTGTATGATCGAGGGCGACTGCCGTGAGATCGCCGAGGACGACCTGCTCGACGCCATCGAGTTCGGCCACAGCTGGGTGCGCAAGTTGAACGAACTGCAGCGCCAGCTGCTGGCGGCGGCCGGCGGTAAGCCGAAGTGGGAGTTCGTGCCCCCGCAGACGGATGCGGCCAAGCTGGCCCGCGTGCGCGAGCTGGTGGGCGCCGATCTGCCGGCGGCGATCGCGATCATGGGCAAGCTGGAGCGGCAGGCCGCGGTGTCCGCCCTGAAGGAAAAGATCGCCGCGGCGTTCACCGGCGAGAATGGTACGCCGGACGCCGAGGCGTTGGCGCTGTTCGGCAAGCTCGAGAAGCAAGCCATGCGCGCCATGATCCTCGAGCGCGGGGTGCGCGCCGACGGCCGCGACCTGACCACGGTGCGCCCGATCACGATCGAGGTCGGGGTGCTGCCGCGCGCGCACGGCTCCTGCTTGTTCACGCGCGGCGAGACTCAGGCGCTGGGCTCCTGCACCGTGGGCAGCAAGCAGGCGGAGCAGCGCGTCGAACCATTGAACACCGAGCAGTACTGGTCCAAATACTACCTGCATTACAACTTCCCGCCGTTCTCGGTCGGGGAAGTCGGGCGCTACTCCGGCACCGGCCGGCGCGAGATCGGCCACGGCAAGCTGGCCGAGCGGGCGATCGAGCCCATCCTGCCGGACACGCAGGCGTTTCCCTACACCATTCGCCTGGTCTCGGACATCCTCGAATCGAACGGTTCGAGCTCGATGGCGACGGTCTGCGCCTGTTGCCTGGCGCTGATGGACGCCGGGGCGCCGATCACGCGCCCGGTGGCGGGCGTTGCCATGGGACTGGTCAAGGAAGGCGACAAGGTCGCGGTCCTGACGGACATTCTCGGCCTCGAGGACGCGCTCGGGGACATGGACTTCAAAGTCACCGGCACCCGCGCCGGCGTCACGGCCTTCCAACTCGACACCAAGATCGGCGGCATCAGCCGCGAGATCATGAGCAAAGCGCTCGCCGACGCCCGTCGTGCGCGTCTGCACATCCTCGACAAGATGGCGGAGTGTTTGGCGGAGCCGCGGGCGGTGATGTCGCCCTACGCGCCGAAGATCGAGACCATCCAGATCCCGGTCAAGAACATCGGCCTGTTGATCGGCCCCGGCGGCAAGATGATCAAGAAGATCCAGGAGGAAACCGGCGCCACCATCGAGGTGGACGACGACGGTATGGTGTTCATTTCCTCGACCGACCAGTCCGGCGGCAGAGCGGCGCTGGAATGGATCGAGGGCATGATGGCCGAGCCGGAGGTCGGCAAGGTCTATACCGGCCGCGTGGTCTCGCTCGTCGATTTCGGCGCCTTCGTCGAGTACTTGCCCGGCAAGGAGGGACTGCTGCACATCTCCGAACTGGAGCATTTCCGCGTCGGCGATGTCGGCGACGTGCTGCATGAAGGCGAGATGGTGCAGGTCAAGCTGGTCGAGGTGGACAGTCGGTCCGGCAAGGTCCGCCTGAGCCGCAAGGCGCTGCTGCCGAAACCGGAAGGCCTCGACGAACTCAGCGACGGCGAGCGCGTCGGCGGTCCGCGCGGCGGCGACCGCGGCAGTCCGCGCGGCGGCGACCGCGGCGGGCGCGGCGGCGACCGCGGCGGACGCGGCGGCGATCGCGGCGGGCGCGGCGGCGACCGCGGCGGGCGGGGGCGTCGCTAGCGTGAACCTGCGCTACTACCAGGCTGAACAGCCGCCCCGCCGCCACGAGCTTCCCGGCGGGGCGGTCCTGCTCGAGGTGTCGGCGCCGGCGGCGCTGGCGGTCAGTTTCGGCTTCTGGCTGCGCCGCGGCAGCACGGTCGAAGCGCCGGGCCGCGGCGGCGTTCTGCATTTCCTCGAGCACATCGTTTTCAAGGGCTCCCGGAGATATCCGGCGCTCGCCATCGCCGAGGCGTTCGACGCGATCGGCGCCGCGGTCGACGCGTTCACGACCAAGGACTACGTCGCGTTCACGTTCAAGGTCCTGCCGGAATACCTCGGCGAAGCCGTCGACGTGCTGGCGGACATGCTGCTGCGGCCGCTTCTGGATCCGGAGCTGATCGCACTGGAGCAAGACGTGGTCTGCGAGGAGATCCAGGAGGCGCTCGACACCCCGGAAGATCGTCTGCACGAAGCGTACGCCGCCCACATCTACCAGGCGCACTGGCGAGGCCGGCCCATCCTGGGCACCCCGGAATCCGTGCGCGCGCTCGACGCAGCGGTTCTGCGCGAGGAACACAGGCGCCTGTTCGCCGGACCCAACGTCGTGCTGGTCTTGGCCGGCAACCTGCAACCAGGTTACAGCGAGCTGATCCGCGCGGCATTCGCGGATCTACCCGGCGGCGGCCTCGATCCCGACGCCTCGTGCGGTCCGCCGGCGCCCGATCCCACCCGGCGCGCCGCCTCGGAACTGGTCATCCAGAGCCCGATCCTGCAGACCTATTTCGAGATCGGCAACCAGGCCGTCCCCAGTACGCATCCCGATCGCGTGCCGCTGCTGTTGTCGGGCAACCTGCTCGGCGGCGGCATGAGCAGCCGCATCTTCCAGGCGGTACGCGAGCGCGAAGGCCTGGCCTATACGATCTACAACTACACGGACATGGGACGGGACACCGGTCTGGTCAGCTGCGCGGGTAGTTGTTCGCCGCAGAAAGAAGCGCGCGTGCGCGAGGTGGTGGACGCCGAGTACCGCCGCCTGCTGCGGGAGGGGCCGACCGACGACGAACTGGCCAGCAACAAGGCCCAGATCAAGTCACAGCTCGTCTTCGCGCTCGAGGGTGTGCACAACCAGATGCACCGCGCGGCCAAGAATGAGATCCTCTTCGGCCGTTTCTTGCCGCTGGGCGAACTGGTGGCGCAGGTGGATCAGGTGGATCGCGAGGCGGTGATGCGTTGCGCGGCAGCGTGGTACGACCCCGATCGACTCGTCTATGCCGCCCACCGTCCGTCGCAACAGCGCTGAGTCATTACCAGGGCGATCGGGGTTGACCCCGTGGACGGGACCTGCGGCGTCGCTCGGCCGGGGAAGCCGTGCCGCGGGTCAGAACACCAGACGATAGGCGAGTCCGGATTCCAGCCGATCGTACCGCCAGCCCAGGCGTTCAGCGAGGCGCCAATTCTCCCGCGCCAGAAGACCGGCTTTGACCAGCGAGTCTATCGTTTCCGGATAGTTGCCGTGAATTTGCTGGTAGTGCGTGGCAGCGTCGTTGACTTCGGCGCGTAGCTGGCGCAACCGCAGCAACCGGCAGGCCTGCTGGTTTGCATCCAGCCAAGAGACGGCGACCGCGGTAGGACCGGCATCGGCGTTGGCCGGTGCCGGCGCGGCCAAGCCGATCTGAGCCATCTCGCCGGCGCCGAGCGGAGTCCAACGAAAAACGCCGAGCCCGAGCACGGCAATCGCCGCGACGACGCTGAGCAGAGGATGGCGCAAGGTCAGCAGCGGTAGCTTGCGCCGGCGACGGTTCCGCTGGTTCGACTCGGCGTCGCCGTCCTGTTCCGGCAGGACGGCTTCGAGCCAGCCCGCTTCGAGAAAATTCTTCAACATCTCGCGGGTCGTGAAACTGTCGATCCGCGCCAGCCGGATGATGCGGCCGAGGGGCCGTCCACCCAGAGCCAGCTTGATGATGCGCCGGCCGGCGGGCGACAGCGCGTCCGCCGGCGGCGGTGTCGGCCCTTGGCGAAACGTGACATCCTGGCTCGGCAGCAGGCGCGCCAGTTCGCCTTCTTCGTCCACGCGCCGGGCGGCTTCCATGAGCAATCCCTGCACGTCCATCGCGATGCGCCAGCGCACGCCCGGAGGCGAATCCTTGGTGGCGGTGAAGTTGTAACGGCCGCGTCGCATCTTCATGCCCTTGTGCGCCATTTCCCGCGCGACGTTCTGCAGGACGACGTTGAGATCCTCGCGGCTGAGCAGTTCCTCGGAGATGAGGATCTCGGCGAGATCGAGCGAGCTGTTCTGGCGGATGTAGCCGACGTGTGCCCACTGAGCCTCCGTAAAAAATCCGTAATTGCGCAGGAACTGCTCCAACGGATCCGGCGCTTCGCTCCGCCGATCCCGGGTCGAGATCAATACGCCGCGGTCGAACACGAAGACCATTTCGCGATGGCCCTCGAGGACCAGAAAGCCGCTCTTCTGCTGGGTAGCGATGAGCTGGAGGATTTCCGCCAGGTTGAAATCATGCAGCTGACCGTTGAGTGCCATGTCGTCAACCTTCTTGCGGCTCGTTCACGCCGCCGTTCAGATCCTCCCGGGTCCCGGCAGGGGACCGGAGTGTTGCTGGACCAGCCGCTCGGGCAGACGCTGACGCAGGCGCGCGGCGTCCATCAGGGCCAGGGCGTAGGTAACGGCGAGCAACAGCCATCCCGCAACCACCGGCCAGCCCAGCCAACCGGGCCAGGCCGCCGCCGGCAACGGCAACCACAATGGGTGCACCGCTTCCTCGGCCAGCAGCAGGCCGGCCGCCGCCCGCTCCGACGCGGGGTCGAAGGCCCAGCCGCCGCCGATCAGGAAGACCGCCAAGGCCAGCAGGGCCAAGCGGCGCACGGCGCGGCCGGTCTGGCCGATCGCCAGATGCGCCGCGCCGGGCAACAGCCGCGCCAGACGCGCCAAACGCGCTGTGGTTGCGAGGCCGACGGCGCGGCTGCGATTCTTCAGCAGCGTCGCCAGGACCATCTCGCTACGCGATCGTTCCGCGGTCTCGGTGCAGGCGGGACAGATCAACGTGTCTTCGTGGACGCTGCAGCAGCCGCGGCAGATCTCGGTGCCGCAGCTTTCGCAGCAGCGTACATCGAGGTGAGACGCGCCCCAGTATACCATCAGCAACGCGACGGCCAGCAGGCCGCCCAAGAGCAGATAGAGCGGCAGCGGCGGCGCGCCGAGGAAATAGTTCCAGGCGGCAATGGCGGCCAGGGGTGGATACAACCCCGCCTCCAGCTTTGCGCTGGCGCGCAGATCCTGGCGCGACAGGTCGAGGTAAACGGTAGCGGAGAAATCGCCGGCGCCGCGCGTCGTGGCTGCGTCGTTGACCGGAGCGAAACCGAGGCGTCGCGCGTCCTCGAGGGCTTGCCCGGCCTCCGGCACGAAGAGCTTCTTGAAATAGACCTGCGCCATGTTGAACGGGATCTCGCCGCGGTCGGGGGCCAACTCCCGCGCGCGCTGGTACCCGCGTAACGCCTCGTCGAAGCGACTCAGGTAATAGGCGTTGTTGGCCAGGCCGACCAGGGCGTTGACGTCGTGCGGGCGCTGTTGCAGGACAGCCTGGAAGTGCTCGCTGCTGGCGGAAAAGCGGCCGCGCCGCGCCTCCTGCACTCCCAACGCCAGGAGCAGGCGCTGCTGGCGCTGCGGCTGTTCGGCGGCGGCGAGCCGTTCCCGCAGTTGCTGCATGACCGCGGTGGAAGCGTCTTCGCGGCTCGCCCGCACCAGCAGCATGGTTTCGCTGTCAGGGTCGATCACCGGCACGCTCTCGCGCAGCAGCGGCCAACTAGGAAACACCAGCGCCATCGCCACCAGCCAGGTTCCCAGCAGATGGGCCCGCACCATGCCGCGAGCCTGCAACAGCAACGGGATCGAGATCAGCGCGAGCGCGCCGAGCCAGCCGGGGCGCACGAGTAACACGACGCCGACCACGAGCCACGGCGTCCAGTTGCGCAGGCGATGGTTCGCGCCGCGAAAGAGCAGAGCCGAAAGATCGTGGGCGAGCGAACGCCAGAGCGCGGCCAGCACGGCCGTCACGAGCAGAGTCCAGTAGACTGCGACCAGCAACACGGCGGCTTGGTGCATGTGCAGCGCGAGGCGCGGTGCCGCCAACGGATCGGTCTGGACCGCGCGCCAGGCGCCCGGCAGGCGATAGACCAGCCCGCCCGGATCGCGGGTTCTCAGGGCCTGCATCACCTGCCACAACGGCAGGCGGCTGTCGCCCGGCCGGGCGGCCAGCGCCGACCTGATCGCGGTGTCGGCCTGGTCGCGACGCTCGTTCCGCGCGGCGTGCACGGCGGTGCGGAAGAATCGTTCGCCGGCCGCGGGATCGTCCAGGCGCGGGGGAACAGCCGGCGGAGCCTGGCGAGGCACGGTCGTGGTGGAGATGTCGGGCAACGTGCTGCGGGTCATCACGATCGCGCCGGTCGACACCTGCGGCACCGGCGACGCGACCAGCGTGTCGAGCGGCGCGGTCGGCGGCCGCGTCTGGGCCGACGCGAAAACGGCGACGAACAGGAAGGCAAGAGCCGCCAGCGCGGAGCGGCCGAAGCGCGGCCGGTCCAAGGCGGCGCGGCTGGTCTGCGGTGCCATGCTGGTCACGTCGCGGCGGCCTCTCGCAGGGTGCCCGGTTAGCGGTCCGCGTTCGCGGCGGACCACAGGCGTTGCTGCCGGGACGGGTCGGTCCGGGGTGCAAAACGCCATGTTATTCCTCTACCGGTCGTTTCGGTACAATGTTCGTGCCGTCGCAGTCGCAAACGTCCGAGTACTGCCTCGCGACGGCTGATCCGTTCGCAAACACCGCCGAAGGGTGGCTGTGGAACGCCCGGGCACAGCCGCGGCAGACCGCCCAGGCCGGCGCCAGGCCATGGCGGCGGGCACGGAGCACCGGTGCCGTGCAAGATGCACGCCGGTCCCGGTCGGCGGCCTGGACGCCAGGATCCGGCTTGGCAGCGCCGGTTCCGCGTGATAAGTTGTTGACAACCAATTCTGCGGTGTCAGGATGACGCCGTCGAAGATGACGTCCGCGGGAAATGGAGTTCAACGTCGTGCGTCGGGGCGGCCTTGTCTTGCGCACCCCAAGGCGCCGCTAGTCGGTAGGAGGAACACGATGAAGATCCGGATGCTGGTACTTGCGGTCGTAGCGGTCTTGATCACCACTCTGACCGGGTGCTCCTGTAAGAAGTTCGAGGATCAAATCTTGGCGCTGGATGCCCAGATCGCCGATCTTCAACAGCAGGTCGGCGAGCGGGAAAGCACCCTGGCCGAGTGCAACGACCTGACAGAAGAACTGCGCCGGAGCATCCGCGAGGCCCAGCAGGAACACGCCGTGGCCATCACCCAGCGCGACAACCGCTACATCGAGATCACGTTGCAGGATGCGGTCACGTATGCCAGCAGCCAGTGGATCGTCCTGGATACGATGGTGCTCGTGTTGGAGTCCATCGCGGCTTCCATCCGCGACCGGGCCGACTTCAAAGTCTACGTCGAGGGACACACCGACGACCGCAAGATCATGGAAGAATTCCATTACCAGTGGCCGTCGAACTGGGAACTGGGGGCTTTCCGGTCCGGAGCAGTAACGCGCTACCTGACCAACGAACTCGGCCTGCCTGCCGAGCGCTTTGCCGCGGTCAGCTACGGGCCGTACCAGCCGGTGGCCACCAACGAGACCGAGGAAGGTCGGGCGCAGAACCGACGCGTGGTCATCACGCTGGAGAAGATTACTAATTATTAGCCGCGGGCGGTGCTCGGGCGCCGCATGGCGGCGATGTCCTGCATGCCGGCGATCGCTGCTTCGACGTGAGCGGCCGTATTGAAGGGACCGAGCGAGAACCGCACGGTCCCTTTCGGCGTCGTGCCGATGCCGACGTGCGCGAGCGGCGCGCAGTGCAGGCCCACGCGAGTTGCGACGTTGTGCTCGACATCGAGCAATTCGCCGGTTTGCGGCGACTCGAATCCCGCCACGTTCGCGCAGACCACCGGCAGGTGCCGCTGGTTGCTGTCCGCGCAGTAGAGCGTCACGCCCGGGATGCCGCGCAGGCCTTCGATGAGCTGCGCGGCCAACGCCATCTCGTGTGCGCGGATCTTGTCTAGGCCTTGCTCCAACACCCACTCGACGCCGCGTTTCAAGCCGGCGATGCCGACGGTGTTGGCCGTGCCGACCTCGCCGATGTACGGGAAGTAATCGAGATGCGTGCGCACCGCCGACTCGACGCCCGTGCCGCCCCAGCGCGTCGCGCGCAGCGGCACGTCCGGGCCGACGACCATGCCGCCGGTGCCGGTCGGGCCCATCAGGGACTTGTGGCCGGTGAACGCCAGCACGTCGACGTGGCAGGCCGCCATGTCGATCGGAACCACGCCGGCGGTCTGCGCCGTGTCCACGGCGAACAGTACGCCCTTCTCGCGGCAGACCGCTCCGATCGCCGCGATGTCCTGGATGGTACCCAGCACGTTGGAGCCGTGGTTGACGATCACCAGCCGAGTGTGCGGCTTGATCGCGCGGGCGATGTCCTGGGGATCGACGAATCCCTGTCCGTCGAAGGCGACGAGGTCGTGCGTGATGACACCGGCGAGTTCCATTTCGTAGAGCGGCCGCAGAACGGAGTTGTGCTCGAGCATGGTCGAAACGACATGGTCGCCCGGCCGGCAGAGGCCCTGGATGATCATGTTGAGCGCCGCCGAGGCATTCAGCGCGAAGCAGACCCGATCGTGGTCGCGGGCGGGATTGTTGAAAAAGCGATCCAGAAGACGCCGCGCGCCGTCCAGCATGAGCCCGGCTTCGACCGCGAGGTCGTAGCCGGACCGGCCGGGGTTGACCCCGTACTCGCGGTAGAAGTCGCTCATCGCGTCGATGACCACGGGCGGTTTCGGAAAGGCCGTGGCGGCGTTATCGAGATAGATCAGGTTGCTCATGCAAGCTCCCGGGCGCTGCGACAGGCCCAGATCGAAGGGGAAAACGGAACTCCGAGGTCAATTATGGGTCAAAGCGCGGGCGGAAGCAAGATGGCGCCTGCGGCGCGCCGTCCTTGCCAGGCGGGCCGCCGGCCGCTACCATCGGCGGATGTCCGCTTGCCGGAAACCCTGCGCAGTCGAGGAGGATGTCATGCGCTGGAATTCGATTCGCTGCCTCGCGCCATGTTGCCTGGCCTTGACGGTCTGGCTGGCCGCCGCGAGCGCGCCGGCCGTGCCGCCGGATCACGAGGTGCCGTGCATGCGCCTGCATACCGAGGCCGGGGAGATCCTACTCGCCCTGTTTCCCGATCTGGCGCCGCATCACGCGAACAACTTTTTGCATCTGGCCCGCACGGGCTTCTACGACGGGACGTACTTCCATCGCATCGTGCCCGGGTTCGTCATCCAGGGCGGCGATCCCAACACCAAGGATCGCGATCCGCGCAACGATGGGCAGGGCGGACCCACGCTGGCAGACGTGCTCACACCGGCCGAGCAGGCCCGGCTGCAGGAGGCCAGCGCCGTGTTGAGCGCGAAGGGCTACACCGGGTTGCCGCTCGACGCGCGCGCGAACCTCAAAGCGGAGTTCTCGCCCACGGCGCGCCACCTGCGCGGCACCCTGAGCATGGCGCGGGCGCGCGAGAACGATTCGGCCGGCAGCCAATTCTTCATCTGCGTCGACCGCACCGCGGCGCTGGATCGGCAGTACACGGTGTTCGGCCACGTGATCGCCGGCATGGAGGCCGTCGACAAGATCGTCACGGCGGAGATCGATCCCGCTCGCGGCCGCGAATCGCCGCGCGATCCCGTCAAGATCCTCAAGATCGATCTGGTGACCGGCATCGGCTCGCTGGCGGCGGTCGAACAGACGGCCTACCGCGAGATGTTGCAGAC
>Ga0334883_1001763_pt1 | contig 30022 bp, 27 predicted proteins | sample GraSluR1_MG_6_FD_207230 | JGI IMG/M metagenome (GOLD analysis project Ga0334883, IMG submission 207230) | Sludge microbial communities from methane-producing bioreactor in Wageningen University, Netherlands - Granular Sludge_09_05-R1 | ecosystem: Engineered > Bioreactor > Anaerobic >...
CCTTCTCAGCCCTCCTCGACCTGGCTCTCCCGCGCGCCTATGTCGCCGCCGTGCGCTGGCTCAATGACCGCGAAACGGCGCGCGACGCCTGCCAGGAAGCGGCGTCGCGCGCCTGGGCCGCCCAGGCTTCCTATGACCCCTCCCGCGCCTTCTACCCCTGGTTCTATTGTATACTCCGCAACTACTGCACGGACCTGCGCAAACAGCGCAGCCGCGTCCAGCTCACGGACGACCTCGACGTCAACGCCGAGGACGACACGGAGCGCGCCTACATCAACGGTGAAGAAGAGCGGCGCCTCCTCGCGGCCATCGCCACCCTCGATCCGCCCCTGCGCGAGATCATCGAGCTGCGCCACTTCCAAGACCTCAGCTACCGCGAAATCGCCGACATTCTCGACTGCCCCGAGGGCACCGTCATGAGCCGCCTCTATCGGGCCCGTCGCAGCCTCCGCGAGAAGCTCACCGCCGCCACCCCTACCCAAGCCACCCAGAACGACGCCCCAAGGAGGACCTCATGACCACGGACCACCAGATTTTCGAGCACCTCCTCATGAAGGCCATCGACCAGCAGCTCAACGCCGAGGAACGCCAGCGCTTCGAGGCCCACCTCGTGACCTGCCGCACCTGTCAGGAGGAGTACCAGGACTTCAAAGCCATCAAGGATCGCACGGACACCCTGAGTCAGCGTATCATGCAGGACGCCGCGGGCATCCCGCCCCGGGAGCGCCCCGGCGCACGCCGCCTGGTCACGCTCGCCACCCTCAGCATCGTTGCGGGTCTCCTCTTTCTCATCGCCTTTGCCGGCTACCACTTGGCCCTCGACCCCCAGACACCCCTGTTGGTCAAAAGCGCCGCCGCCTTGGTCACCGCCGGCGGACTCGCCCTCGCTTCACATGCCTTCTATCAACGCGCCCGTGCCCATCGCACTGACCCTTACCAGGAGATCGACCAATGAGTGAAGGACACCTCATCAAATCCGCTTCCGGTGCCGTCACCGGTTTCAAACACCGCATCCTCGTCGCCACCACCGACGCCCTTCCCGGACACGACATCGTGGAAGTCCTTGGCGTGGTGCGCGGCAACACCATCCGCGCCCGCCACGTGGGCCGCGACATCCTGGCGGTCTTTCGCAACATGGTCGGCGGTGAAATCAAAGACTACACCAAAATGCTCGGCGAGAGCCGCGAGCAGGCCATCGATCGCATGGTCGACCAAGCCATCGCCATGGGCGCCAACGCCGTGGTCGGCATGCGCTTCACCACGTCCACCGTGATGCAAGGCGCCGCAGAGCTCCTGGCCTACGGCACGGCGGTCCGCATCGCCAACCCCAGCGACTGATTACCCTCGCCCGTTGCCCCTTGGCTCCGACCATGCGACAACGCCCGTGGCTTCTCATTTTGGGATCCACCTGCCGAGGACAGCGCCTCAGGAGAGCCAATCATGGGACAGGGTCAGACGCACACCACCCACCACGCCAGCCTTGCGCAGCACCTCACTGCATGGGTTGGCTACGCCACCATCGCCTGCCTCGCCGCTGGCTGTCTGTGCAATCCTCCCAGGCCGCCGCGCACCGATTACGAGGCGCCACCGCCCGGTCTCGAGGCGGAAGGCGATCACATGGAGAGCCATTACAGCGTGCACCTGCGCCAGCACATCACCGGCGCCGGCACCTGCACCGTCCAAGCCGTTGCGCCCCTGCCCAGCGGTGACTTCATCATCGCCGGCACCTTCTCCGGGCGCCTCGACCTCGGCACGGCCGTACTTGCCCAGGGCACACGCGACGCCTTTGTCGCGCGTCTGTCGGCGCAAGGCGAGCTGCAGTGGCTACGTCACCTCTACGCCACTGACACGGTGCAGCTCAACGCCATCGCCGTGGCCGGCGACGACCTGTGGCTAGCCGGTCACTTCGAAGGTGAGCTCCACCTGGGGGATCTGCGAAGCGCCACGGCTCAAGGGGCCTTCGTCGCGCTGCTGGACCTGAGCGGCGCACCGGCCTGGCTAAACAGCCATGGCCCTGCGGGCAGCGCCAGCGCCGCCGCCATCGTCGCCGCCGGCGACCACGCCTGGCTGACGGGCTTCGTCAGCCAGAACGGGCTGACCCAAAGCCTGACCCAAGCCTGGCATCGCGATGGCACCCTGCGTTGGTCGCACACCAGCCAGGGGAGCACCTTCGCCAAAAGCGCCGCCATCGCCCGCACGCCTTCAGGGGTGCTCGTCGGCGGCGATTTCAGCGACGACCTCGCCATGGGTGAGCACCGCGTCAGCAGCAGCGGCGGCCGCGACATCTTCCTCACTGCCTTGGACGACGCGGGTCAGCCGCAGTGGCTCCGCGCCTATGGCGGACCCGCGACGGACCGCGCCACCGCCCTGGCCGTGGCACCTGATGGCCGTCTCTTCCTTGGCGGCGTCTTCACCACCTCCCTCACCATGGACACGGCCACCATCGAAGGTGGGCATCTGCGCAACCCCTTCATCGCAGCCCTGAGCCCCACGGGGGAACACCTCTGGTCTCGCGCCTTTGTCAGCTCCCAACCCGGCGAGGTGCGGTGGTTGGGTTTGCTCGCCGGGATGGGTGACGCGACGCTCTTGGCTGTGGCCGGGCATTTCCAAGGCGAGGTCAACCTCGGCGGCGGCCTCATGGTCAGCAACGACCTCTCGGCCGACCTCTTCGTCGGCTTCTTCGCCTGCGATGACGGCAACCACCAGCGCTCATTCTGGCTGGGCTGCAGCGGTCAAGAGCGTTTACACGGCGCGGCCATGCTCGGCAACAGCCTCGAGGGCGTGCGCATCCTCCTGGGAGCCAGCGTCGACACCTGCGCCGAGGAGCCGGCCATCGACCAAGACGGCCTCTTGTGGGTCGTCTCGCCCTGAGCTTGGCTTCAGCGCGGTGGCGCCAACCAGGCCGCCAACACCTTGACCAGCGCTTCGGGCGCGGCCATCTGCGCCCAGGCGTCAGGGCTAGGGGCGGCCGAGCCCGCGGCGTCGCTCACGACGAACCACTCTGCCGGCGCCGCACCGTTGTGTGCACCTTCGCTAGCATAGAGGACGCCTTGCTCACCCTGGGCGAAGGCGCGGGCCATGATCTGGCCATCCCAGGCGCTGACGAAGAGCAGCTCCCGGCCATCGGTGCAGAGGAGGTTGCGGAGCACAGGCGTGCAGGCACGGAGACCGCGTTCGTCGCGACGCTGCCACAGCTCGTCTCCGGTCTCGGGGATCAGGGCGCGCGTCAGACCATTGGCCTGGTGAATGAGCAGGTTCCCCGAGGGTGTCCAGCCCACATCGACGGCTTCGACGCCTTCGCTCCAGTCCAGCAAACCTTTACGCGCCGTCTGTGCCACCCAAAAAGCACCGGAGCCATCGGTCGCGGCGAGGAGGTTGTCGCCAGGGGCCAGGACAATCTCCGTCACCGTGCGGTTGACGCGGCCGATGAAGCGGAGATCGGCGCCCAGGGCGGGCTCCCACACCCAGATCAGTCCCCGATGCTGGGCGTCATCCAAGGCCACGGCCAGCAGGCCCGACTCGCCAATGGCCAGCGCCGAAGGCGTCGCCGGCAGGGCCAGCGTCTGCAAGGCTTCTTGGCGGGCGAGAAAGTCTTGCATGCGCTCGCCGGCGCGGATGGGTTCCGCCTGGAGGGTCAGGTCCCAGAAGCCGAGCTCGGCGCCGCGGGCGAGGACGAAATGCTTCCCACCGGGGCTGACCAACGCCAAGTCGGGGTGCGCCCAGGCGTTGAATCGCAACAACTCGATGCCGCCATCGAGAGCGAGCACCCGCGGCGGCGCGTTCATGGCGATCACCCAGTGGGAGTGAGGCACCAGCATGAGCCGCTCCTCGTTAGGGATGGCCCCGCGGCGGGTCAAGGCGGCCGTCCCCGGATCGACGTGCCACAGGCCGCCGTCGGCCGTGGCGAAATGGACATCCTGGCCTTGGCCAGCCGTCATGGAGACGATCCACCCATCCTTCGCAGGCGCGGCCACGAGGCGCACCTCTGCGCCCTTGTCCAAGCGCCGCGCCCCTTCCCGGGTCGCCTCCACGGCGCTCTCTGCCGTGTCGTGCGGGACAGTGGCACCACAGCCCGGCGCCACCAGCGCTGCCCCCAGAAGGGCCACCCATGCCATCCCCATCCGTCGCAAAAAGTTCTTGTCTTTCATGCTTCCACACCCCTCGGCCATGCGCTACAAAGGCACCCAGCGCCCCACGCGCCAGGAGGGAATCCTAACATGCGTCCCGGTGTTCCCCAAAGCATCCCGCCCTGGATCGCGTGAGGTCAATCGCCCGCATCTCAGCGGCGCACATCGAAGCCGCCGCGCTACCGTTTCCCTTTGAGCCGCGCTACCGTTTCCCTTTGAGGAAGAGTCACCCCCGCCCCATGATGACCGCTGTGCATTGCAAGCCCTGCCTCTACCTGTCCTTGGCCGCCCTCCTCCTGACCTCCTGCGCCGCCAGCATGACGGACTACGTGCCGCCCCTCTTCGACCCCCTGCCGGCGCGTCATGAGGTCGATACGGCCCACGCCATCCTCGTGGTGCGTCCGCTGGTGCAAGGCCATTGGCGACGCGCCCATGCCCGGCTCCGGGTCGCAGAGAGCGCCCACCGGGTCGGCCAGATCTTCGCCGGCATCGACCAGAGCGCCCTCCCCTTTCGCCTCCAGATCGCCCGCCACCTCTACGCCGAGGGGCGAATCGACGAGGCCCTGGCCCATTTCGCGCGCTGCGCTGCCGATGGCTTCATCGTCCCCGAGCTTTACCTGGAGCACGGCCTCGGTTTGCTGAACAATGGCCGCCATCGCAGCGCCAGGATCCTCATTTTTGCCGGCCAAGATCGCTTTCCCGACGACGCCGCCCTCGCGGCCGCTGCGGACCGCGCCATTGATGAAGACCCGCTGCTCTTCCCCCCCGTGCTGCGCACCCTGGTCGCTGCGGACAATAACCTCATCAAATCTTTGGGCGGCGGCTCCACCATCACCCTGCGCTATGTCGAGGATGGGGTCACCCTCGCGGCCCTCAAGCCAGATCAAGAACAACGCCAGAGCATGTACCGCTCTGAGATCGCCTTCTATCGCCTGTGCGAGGTGCTGCGCTGCCGCTTCCGCGTCCCCTACAACGAAGAGGTCCGCATCAGCCGCCAAGATTTCAATACGCTCTACGGCCGCCTCGACACACCGGCCCAACGGGGCTATCGCACCAAGTTTCACGAGCTCGTCTGGCGCACCGTCGATGGCGACACCTACCTCTATGCCACCTTCAAAGAATGGATGCCCGCCTTCGTCGGCTTCCCCATCGAGGTGTCCGAGGTCTGGAAGGGCTGGCTGAGCGCCACGAGCCGCGTCGACTATGGCGCGCCGGCGACGGATTTCTTGCCGGCCATCGCCAAGGCCGCTGGCAGCCGCGGCCAAAGCGGCCACAGCCGCCGCATGGAGTGGGCCGCGAGACTGAGTCTCGGGGATCTCGTCGCCCAGATCTCGGACGTCCTGGTCGTGGACTTCCTCACCAACAACTGGGACCGCTTCGCTGGGGAGATGGATAACTATGGCGCCAACTGTCACTTCGTCGAGGGGGGTCTCCTCGCCTTGGACAACGGCGCCGCCTTCCCGCCGTGGCACACCGACCGCGTCGTGCGCCGCCTGCGCCTCACCCAGCGCTTCAGCAAAGCGCTGATTCACGGCATCCGTCGCCTCGAATACGACAAGACCTTGAACCGCCTCTTCCCCACGCCCACCCGCGATGAGATTCGGGCCTTCGATCTCTTCTGGGAGCGGCGCGATCAGCTCTTGACCACCGTGGACGAGCTCATCGAGCGCCACGGCGAGGCAGAGATCTTGGTCTTCTAAGGCACCTCTGGGTAGGCCCCGAGGGCGTTCAACTCCTCGGCCACCGCCGGATGGTCATGGCAGCTCAAGGCCATCTCGACGAGGGCGTCGGCGGCGGCCTCGATGCGCTGCTGCAACAGAAGCAGGTCGGGGTCGCTGTCCTCGGGGAGGGGCGCACGCCAGAGGGCCTCTCCGTAGGCGAGGCGCCATTGGCGCAGGGCCTCGGCGCCGACGTTACAACGCCTGCCTGCCCGCTCCCAGATCATCTCTAGCTCGGCATAGCGCGTGATGCGCTCAGACGTGGTCAGCGCCGGTGCCTCCTCGGCCATGGCCGGGGACAGCCAAAGAACGCCGACGAGGCACAGTCCAAGCTTGGTGCTCGCGTGGGTTCGAGGCGCCATGTCAGCCCTCTGCCGTCAAGGAATGCGCTTCCAATTGGAGGTCGGGAAATCTGGGCTCTGGGGCTTGGCATTGGAGAGCACGTAGACGGCGCGTCGGTTCTGCTCGTGGGGGGTCTCGTCGGGGGTGGGGACAGCCAGGACGCTCTCACCGAAGCCCTGATAGTACACGGGTATTTTTATGCCATTTTGGCGAAACCACTGGGCGATCGCTTTGGCGCGGCGCTCACTGAGCTCGAGATTGGCCTGCTTGGAACCCACCGTGTCGGTGTAGCCAGCGATGTAGAGCTCGATGGAGATGTCGTCGAAGGTGCGCAGCGCCTCGCGAATGGGTGCCAGGGTCTCTTCCAGATGGGGCACTTGATCGTCGCGAATGCTCGCAGCCGCCGTGTCGAAGACGATGTCCGTGTGGGGAATCTCCAGACGGAAGACCTCGGTCAGTCGCCAAGCGCCGAGGGCATCGTAGACCTTGAGCCGCATCAACACCGGCAGCACGTCCACGTTCTTCCAGGCGATCTTCTCCTTGCGCGAGGTGCCACCATAGGTGACTTCAACCTGTTCGATGAGCTGCTTCCCGTCACCGTAGAGCTCCAGCTCCGCCCGCACGGCAGGTCTGCTGGTGGCAAAGGGCACCACGCCTTGGCTGAGGTCGATCCCCGCGAGGTCGACGTCGAGGAGCAGGGCCGCCAAGGTCTCGATGCGGAAGGTCGTGCTGCCGGCCCAGGTCCCTTCGGCGTTGACGGCGCTGATCTCCATGGTGAAATCGTGCAGGCCCACCTTCTCTTCCCACTCGAAGGTCTTGGACTCACCTTTCTTGAGTGAAGGGATCTGATGTACCACCGCCTTGTTGCGCCCCTTCGTCAGCTTGATCTCGACCTTCTGCAGGTCCACCACGGCTTGGATGCGCAGCGCCGCTGGGCTGTCCTCCATGTGCTGCAGGGTCACCTCGTAGTTCAGCGGCGGCGTATCGGCCAGCGCCTCGACCGCACCTGGCGCCAGCAGCGCGACCATGGTGATCACCACGACCCAATGGATTCTGTTCATGACCTACTCACTTGCAGCGGGGTTGCGCCCGGTTCGTTCAGCTCGGACCACCTGCGTCGGCGCAGAGCACAGCGCGCCAAACAACGTGCCAAGACGTCGCGCCCAAGCCCATGATTCAACCCAAAATGTCGCGTCGAGCCCATCGCGCACGCCCTCACTCAGAGACGCGGTTCTAGGTAAACACAGGTCGTGGCCTTCGGGAGCGACGTGGGAGTCACCTCCCAGGCGCTGCCTCCCGGCCGCAGGATCTCGGAACACTGCGCCAAGAACGGGGTCACCGGCGCGATGTCGAAACCGCAGCGCGCCGTCTTGAAATGACAGGGGATCACCACGGTTGGCGCCAGCTCGGCGACCACGGCCAGCGCCCCAGCGGCGTCCAGGGTGTAATATCCGCCAACCGGGATGATGAGGATGTCCAGCGGCCCAAGGGCGTTCTTCTGCCCGACCGAGAGCTGTTCGCCTAAATCACCTGCATGGCACAGGCGTAGGCCATCGGCTTCCACCACCTTCATGTCCACGCTGCCCCCAAAGCGTGTCCCGCCCTCACTGTCGTGGAAAGCCGAAACGGAAAAAACCCGCACCCCAGGCAAGACACCGGCGTCGCGGATGATCGTGAATGGCTGGGGCAAGCCCGCGGTATAGCAGTGGTCTTTGTGGTCGTGCGTGATGATCACGGCGTCGCAGGGCGTCTCGATGGGTCCATAGGCCACCCTGCCGTCGTAGCCACCCGATTCGTAGGGGTCGAAGAGGAGGCGCTGGCCAGCGGCAGTGGTGACGAGAAAAGCCGCATGGCCGAGGTAATCGATGCGCATGGCTAGCCCTCCGTTGCCGGCACCTCGGGCGGTGAGAGCGCACCTTCGCTGGCCCACAGCCAGCGCCGTAAGAAGGTCTTCTCCAAGAGTGGCGGCGGCGCTGCTTTGCCCCCGGGGTAGAACTTGACCATGACGAACTTGTAGTTGTCGTCCCACATCAGCTCATGGTCCACCGGCCGTCCTGGGTAGAATTTTCGCACCTCATTGACGATGCTCCCCCCACCTTTGCAGTCGGCCCCAAAATTGGGGAGGGCGTCTGAGCCGAGGCAGTAGCGCGTCCGGTCCGTCATGACGTAGAAGGGCGTCTCGCCGTTGTAGGACACGAAGAAGCGCATGTCGTCGTCGTTGGTGAGGGGGACGGCCTCATTCTGGGAGTAGTAGCGCTCGCCGCGCCAGGTGATGCGGTAAATCAGGCTGCTCTCTTCGCACCATATCTTCTTGGGATCCGCGTTGGGCGGCGCCGGGATTCGGGTGCAGTCATTCCAGTAGGACATCCACACGCCGCGCTGGCTCCAGGTGGGGCTGATGGCTGGCATGTAGACGAAGAGGCCCCACGCCGTGAGCGCCACGGCCCCGCCCATGACCAGGGTCACACCGGCCCGACGGAACCACAGCCTTGGCACGAACCACAGGGCGAGGCCGACGAAGCACACCACGGTGATCCACATCACGGTGTTTTGAAAACTCTGCTGCAGCTCGGCGCCCCGCACCAGGGTCGGCTCGCCGAAGAGGCGGGCGGTGTACTCGGGCACGAAGTCGATCCACTCGCGGTCGTATTTGTAGGTGAAGAGGTTCTTCCAGTGGGTGGGATCCTTGACCACGTCCCAGCCAATGAGCACCAGCATGGCCAGCGCCGAGACCAGGATCGCCCCAAAGCGCTTGACCTTGTTCTCCCACATCTCGGCCACCAGCAGCCCCACCAGGATGGCCAGGGGCGGCACCACGGGGAAAGTATAGTGGTGGAACTTGGTGCTGGACAACGAGAAGAGGGCGAAGGCAAAGGCCGCCCAGATGGCCAACATCAACGTCGCCCGTGAGCGATCGTCCCGCAGCAGAAGCCCGCGGCCGACACCGAGGCGGATGACCACGGCCGGCACCAGGGCCGCCCAGGGGAAGAGCCCGTAGCCGAGCCAATGGATGAAGTGCTCGAAAGTGCCCGAATCGATCTGGTGTACGCCGCTGGCCAAGCGCTTGAAGTGATCGTGGACGAAGAAGCGCTGAAAATAGGCGTTCTCGTGCAAGATCAACATGGCCGCATACCACGGCACCCCCACGGCGATGAAAGTGAGAATCCCCCGGGGAATCTCAAACTCCAGGAGGCGTTTCCACTCCACCGTCACGATGAGGTAGAAGAAGATGATCGCGCCAGGCAAGGCGAAGCCCAGCAGCCCTTTCGCCAAAGTCGCCAGCGCGGCAAAGATGTAGAAGCTCAAGAAACACATCTGCCCCACGGTCTTGCGCTTGGAGCGGAACAGAGACAGGGCCACCACCACCACACAGAGGGCGTAGAGCGCCACCTGCACCGGGCCCCACTGGAAGAAGGCGCCCACGATACGACCGGCCACCTTGCCAAAGGTGCTCAAGTTCCCCGCATGGGACACGGGGACATAGAAGACCGACACACACAAAAAGACCAGCCCCATGGTCAGCACCAAGCTGGACCACAGCACGCGCGGTGAGCGCCCCTCCCAGAAGCGCGCCCCTTTGCTGAGGTAGACAAAGAGGGCCGCCATCACGAAGAGCCCGACCAGGAGCGGTCCATAGACGCTGGCCAAAAAGATATCCAGCAGGCGGCGAGCACCAAAAGACTCCTCAGCCCAAAAAGAATAGCCATCGAGGCCGAGGGCCTTGTGCTTCATCACCAAGAGCATGGGGCTCACCGCCAAGAGCAGCGTCATGGCCCCGCCAAAGACGACCCAGGCCCGATCGCTCAGGCGACCCGAAACCAGACGCGAGAAGAGCAGCCCCAAGAGCCCCAACAGCAACAGGGAGAGCGCGACGCCACCAAACTTGGCCAAGTTGAAAGCGGCGCCCTGGGCGCTCTCCCAGTTCATCCCGTAAGCAGCAAAGATGCGCTTGAAGTTGAGCGCCAGGCCAAGGAAAACCACCAGCAACGCCAACCACACCGAAAACAGCGCCAGCCCTCGCGAGCCCTTGGCGTCGAAGAGGGCATGGGACAGGCGGCCACGCCAGGCCCAGAAGCCCATCACCGCCAGCAATCCAAAAACCACCAGCACCACCAAAAAGGGCGCGCCAAGCTCGAGGATGAAGTCCGGCAGCCACGAACGCGACGCGGCGATGGCCGCCTCCGCCTCTTGCGGGGGCATCGCCGCCAAGGCCTCGCGCTCGGACGGACTCAGGCGCGGACTGTTGACCCACACCACCGACATAAACGCCGCCTCCCCCTTGAAGTCATTCATCCCCTGGGCGCGCAGACCCGGCCGCATGTTGCGTTGGCTCTCGTTGAAGCCTTGATCGAGCGCCAGCATCCGCAACTGGGGCAGGACGAGCACCAGCAACGACACAAAGAAGAGGAGGTAATGCAGCCTATCGGCAGGCTTGCGCCGATCCTTGCCAAAGGCCCCCAACATGAAAAGGGCCAAGGCCCCCACCAGCATGGCGACGAAGGGCATGTCCGTCTGGGTCTGCCGCGACAAAAAGAAAAAGAACGGCGACGTGGCCAAGACCAGCGCGATGATCGCGCCGGTCCGCCGGTTCCACACCCCGGCACCCATCATATAGGTCAAGGCCACCGCCAAGAGGGCCATCAAGGCCACGCCAATGCGGATGGCGAAATCGGTCCACCCCCACACCTCCATGCCCAAGGCCATGGCCCACAGCACCAGAATGGGTTTGGAATAGAATCCGCTGCCCTCGGGATTGCTACCGGGACGCGACCAGTGCGAGCCCCACCACGGGCTGATGTAGTCGTTGGTCTCCGTCATATGACGCGAGACCTCACCGTAGTGCGTCTCCCAGGGGTCCCACAGGCCAAAAGTCCCCAAAAAGGGCAGATAGAGGGCGCAGCAAATCAGCAGCACCAGGCCGAGGCCCCACCAATCCTTCTTGCGCTCCGCATCCCAACGCCACTTCGCAGACTGGCTCACCGTCGGCGGTGTCCACGCCTCATCGGTGGTGACGGGCTTCTCCCACTCGTCGGCCCACTCGTCCACCTCCTCTTCGGCCGCCGCCTCGACGCGGTCTGCCGACACCGACGGCGCGCAACCGCTCGCGGGCGCGTCATCGGGTCGCTGGAAGAGCCGGCCGCCCAAGCGTTGGCGCAGCCACGTCAACACCTGCGTCCGCTCATCGGGGCAACAGCGCCCCCCTAGCCGCGCTGCATCGCCAGGGCGATGGTCAGCACCACCAGGCTCGCCATCGGCAGGGGCAGCGTCGGGAAGATCGCCACCTGTCCCAACAGAGCGATCAGGGTCAGCGTCGCGAACATCGCTCCCTCCTTCTTCATCTGGTGCTGTCTCTGCGGCACCGCCCTCGACCTCGGGCTGCACCGCACCCGAGTCATCGCCTGCGGCCGCGGCCACCACTTCTGCCGCAGCGGATTCTTGCCCTGCGGTCGCGCTCACCTGAACGGCTTCCGGCGCGGGCGTGAGCGTTGCGCCCTTTTTCGACGGGGACTTTTTCTTGGTCATCTTCGTGAACTGTCTCTTGGTGTTAGACCACAGGGTCATCGATGGGCACGACGCAGCGGCCCACGGCCCCGCCAAAGCTCGCACAGGCGGCGGGGCGCTCACGCTAAAACAAAGGCGACAGCAGCGTCAAGACGGCGCGCCCATGCCCACCTCGTAGCGCCGCCGCCCCAGGACGCTCAGCCTTTGGCGCTGCGCCACGCCACCAGCCTATCGATGAGGGCCTGACTCTCGGGGGTCAGACGCGTAAAGGCCACCCCCATCCCGGCGTGGGGATGCTCATCCACCCGCACCACTTCGCCTTCGCCCTCGATGGTCTCGATGTCGTCCACGATGATGGTGAAACGCAACTGTACCCGTGTCCCCACGGGCAGGGGCGATTTCGAGCGGATGAACACCCCGCCCTGAGAAATGTCCGAGACGTATTCCATCAGAAACGCATCGATACTCGCGAAATCGTGGTTCACCTTGACCCGATCGAAATAACGCTGCTCCTGCTTGTCGCTCATCGCTCGTTCCTCTGACCCGATTCCTCGGCAGGAACGGGTCCCACTTCAAACTGTTCAATGTGAAAATTGGTATCGGCCCGGACATCGATGGCCTGCGCAAAGGACTTCTCCAGCGCTTCGAGGGCCCCTCGCTCCTCGTCATAGAGGAGGTGCGCCACGTCGGGGTGCGCCATGACCCGCACCGCCGCCGTGCGCTGGCCATAGGCCTCACGCCGCAGCTCCCGCAAAATCTCATAGGCGACGGTCTCGCGGCTGCGCACGTAGCCCTTGCCTTCGCAATAAAAACAGGGCTCACACAAGGTCTGTAACAGCGACTCCCGCACCCGCTTGCGCGTCATCTCTACCAGACCAAACTCGCTGATCTTCAAAACGTTCGTCTTGGCCTTGTCGCTCGCCAGGCGCTCCTCGAGGGCATGGTAAACCTTCTCTCGGTTGGCCGCCTTCTCCATATCGATGAAATCCACGATGATCAGGCCACCGATATTGCGCAGACGCAACTGATAGGCGATCTCTTTGACCGCCTCCAAGTTGATCTGCAAAATGGTGTCCTCCAAAGTGTGCTGACCGACGAACTTGCCCGTGTTGACGTCGATGGCGGTCAACGCCTCCGTCGCATCGATCACCAGGTAGCCTCCACTGCGCAGCCACACCTTGCGCCCCAGCGCGCGCGCGATCTCGATCTCAATCCCGTAAGCATCGAACACCGGCTCGGGGTTGTCATAGAGACGCACCGCCGACGTCAGCGAAGGCATGAAACGCTCCACGAAGGACACCATCCGCTCATATTCGCGCTGGCTGTCGACCACCACCTCATCGACGTCATCCGTAAAGAGGTCGCGCGCCGCGCGCAGCACCAGATCGAGCTCCTCATAGAGCAAAGCGGGCGCGCTCTTCAGCTCCGCCTCTTTCAGCACCTCACGCCACAGACTCGCCAGGTAGTCCAGATCGCGCACCAGTTGCTCGTCCGAGACGCCTTCACTCGCCGTGCGAACGATCACCCCCGTCCCGGGCTGGCGACGCTCGGCGATCATGTCCCGCAGGCGATTGCGCTCACCCTCGTCCTCGATGCGCCGACTCACCCCCACGTGATCAAAGGTAGGCATGTGCACCAAATACCGACCCGGGAGCGTGATGTGGCTCGTGATCCGCGCCCCCTTGGTCCCCATGGGCTCCTTGGCCACCTGCACCAAAATCTCCTGCCCCTCGCGCAGGCGATCCTCGATGGGACCCACGGCGCGATTGCGTCCACGCGACTGCGGGATCTCCGGGTCGTCCAGCGCTTCGGCCTCCACCTCTTGCATGTAAGCCTCGTGCTGATTGTACACGTCGGCCACATAGAGGAAGGCCGCCTTCTCTTGGCCGATGTCCACGAAGGCCGCCTGCATCCCCGGCAACACTCGCAGCACCCGCCCCTTGTACACGTTGCCCACGATGCCGCGTTCCCGCGCTCTCTCCACGAAAAACTCTGTGATCACACCGCGCTCAACCAACGCGACCCGCGTCTCTTGCGCCGTCGTGTTGATCACCAATACATTGCCCATCACCTGCTCCCATCTCAGCACGGTCCTCGCCAAGCCCCGTCAGGGCCAGAGGCCGCACGGTTGTAGCACGCAGGGACGCCGCCGACCAGGCCCCTCACATTGGGGCGATGCGCCGCCGCATCACCTTGCGCAAAAGCTGCCGTATACTCGCAAAATCACCTTGGCGCGCCGGCGTCACCCAATGCGCTGGTGCCGCGATCTCACCCGAGACGCCCACCTCACTCACCTCCTCAAGGCGCACGCACAGGCGCCGCGCCTCTTCCGTCGGCAAGCGCCATGCCGCCTGAAGCCAACGCGCCTGTGGCAGCCCACCCTCGCCCAAACGAAAGCCCGCCACCAACGCGTCGAGGCGCGCCAGCTCCGCCAACCCCGCCATCCACTGCGGCCGCGCGCTACCTGGCGCGCCACAGCGCCCCACCTCCTCCCCAGCCGCCGCCGGGACGCGCACACCGCCGTCCACAAAGGCGACCTCCCCTTGACCCACAAAGTGCTCATAGGCCCCCAGCGCCTCGACCAGCATCGCCTCACCCTGCATCAGGTGGGCCGCCACGCGCAGGTAGTCTCCCCCGTCCTCACGCACGTACCACCAGGGCGCCACCCACAACACCTCGCGCTGGCGCACCCCAGCAGCGGCGCCCACGGCGTAGTGCAGCTCCTCCCGCAACCACACGCCCCCAGGGCGCATCTGTAACAGCGCCTCACCGCGCAACAGCGGCGGCGCCAACCCCGCCGCTTCCGCCGCCTCCGCCGCCTCCGCCGCTTCCGCCGCCTCCGGTGCCTCCGACCCTTCCGCCCCATCCCCGCACCAGCTCACCGTCACCTGGAGCCGTGTCTCATGCGTCGGCCACGCCCGTTGGCGCACGCGCCACGGCAAGGTGCCGCAACGAGGATCTGCGCCTGACGCCATCTGACTAACCACTACCGCCGCTCGGTTCTGCACCCACTGCGCCAGGACCGCGCCTTCCAACACCGCCGGCTCCGGCGTGCCGTCGCAGCAGATGCACAGCACCCCCAAGCTCGCCCAAACGACAGCCCGCCTCACCTCAATCGACCCGCGTCGGCGGCGCCGTCAACGCCCGACGACAGTTCTGCAATTGAGTCGCCATGACCTCCGCCACAGCAGCCGACTTCTCACGCACCGCCTCGATCTCGGCCTCGATCTCCCGGCAGCGCAAACGCTGCGCGTTGCGCTGTGCGTCGCGCACTCTGGTCTTGAGCCACTCCAGGTCGGCTCGCACCTCGGCCAAGGCCTCGGCGTACCTCTCGGGTAGCCCTTTGGCTCGCCCTTGGCTCCGCTTGAGCAAGGCTTCGGCCTCCGGCAGCCTGCCCGCCGCCACCATTTCTGCCGCCACCTCGGTCATGCTGCGCACGGTGGCGCGCTCCAGCATGGCCGGCGTGAAGAGCGTCGAAGCCGGCACCGGCTCTAGAATCGGCGCCGGGGTCGGCACCTCAGCCGCGCTCTCACTGTCATGGAAGTCCGTGTCCGCCTCGAGCGCCGGCACCACGTCCTCCACCTCCCCCACCTGCGCCCCCGTCGCCTTCGTCGCCTCATCGCTGCCGGCTGCGCTCCACCATAGCCACGCCCCCAGACCGCCACCGCCCAGGATGAGCACCAACAGCAGGGGGAAAAAGACGCCCATGGAAGAGCCGCGCCCGTCGTCGTGTGGGCGCTCAGCCAACACCTCATCACCGCCCAGCGAGAAGCCATCCTCATCGGAATCGTCACCCAACACGAAGGCACCAGACGGACGCGCCTTCACCTCGAGCACATAAGCCTCACCCGAGGCCCGGCTGGCCCCACCCAAGGTCAACGCCCCGCTCGACGCTTGCCGCGATGCGCTTGACGTTGATGCCCCCTCCCCACCCAAGAGGAGCGTATCGGCCACCTCTGCGTCACCCTCAAAGCTCAGCGCCTCCTCCCCCGAGCGCAGCTCATCGGGCGCACTGTCGAACATCGCCTGCAGGGGATCCTCGGCCCGCGTCACCACCACCGACCACGCCTGCTCCTCTTCATCGCTGATGGACACGAAGGAAGGCATCTGCGCCGCATCGAAGGCCGGCGCCACCTGCGGCGCGCGCCCCGCAATGATCCGCTCCAGATCGCTCAGCACCTCAGTGAAGCTCTGGTAACGGTCGCTACATTTCTTGCGCAAACACATCATGATCAGCGATTCCAACCCTGGGCTGATCTCCGGAGGGTCTGGCACCATGCTCGGCGGTACCGGCGCCTCATGAATCTGCTTGTTCAAAATGGCGATCTTGTTCGTCGCGCCAAAGGGCAAGCGGTGCGTCAGCATGTAGTAGAGCAAGACGCCAAAGGCGTAGATGTCCGTGCGCGCATCCACCTCCAAGCCCTGCGCTTGCTCCGGGCTCATGAACTCGGGCGTGCCAAAGACCATCCCCGCTTCGGTCAACTGAGCGCTCGACTCGTCCACGATCTTGGCGATGCCAAAGTCCAAGACCTTGATCATGAAGCGCCCCGGGCTGGTCTCGATCAACATGATGTTGTCCGACTTCAGATCCCGGTGTATCACCCCTTGCTGATGGGCATAGGCCAGTACGTCCGCCAACTGCACCGACAGGGACAACACCAGCGTCTCGGGCATCGGGCCACGCCCTTCCAAATGCTGGGTCAATGTCTCGCCGTGGACGTACTCCATGGCGATGTAAAGCGTATCGTCTTCGAGTTGTTGCAGATCGAAAATCTTGACCGCGTTGGGATGGGAAATCTTGCCGTAGGAGCGCGCCTCGTTGACGAAACGCCGCACCACCGTCTCGTCGCGGTTGAAGCGCCGGTTCAACAACTTGATGGCCACCTTCTGCTGTATCCCAGCCTGCTCGGCCAGATAAACCTCACCCATGCCGCCGTGAGCCACCAAACGTTCGATCAGGTATTTGCCATTGAGGAGGCGCCCAACCATGCCGCTTGGCTTGCTCACGTCCAGCAGCTTGTGGGCACAATGGCCACAAAAAACCGCTTCGTCGCTCTCTTGAGCAAAACACTTGGGGCAGATTCTCATCCCTCGGCCATCACCTCGTTCGCGCCCACGCCCGCACGGACCACACCCGCTCCGGCAATCTAAGGCATTTGCCCGCTGAAGTCACTGGGCCACACCGCCCTGCGCCCACTCACCCCTCCAGCGACGCCACCTCAGCATCCACTTCGGCCAAGACCTCACGCACCCGCAGCTCCGTCTTCACCAGCTTCTCGTGGCAGTAGCGCAACAAGACCGACGCCCGCTCCACGAGCTGCGCGACCTGGTCCAGGTCCACCTCGCTATCGTCCAGTGCCGCCAAGATCTCCTTCATCTCCGCCATGGCCGCCTGATAGGTCAACTCTTCTGCTGCTGCTTTCTTCATCTTCATCGGCGCTCCCTATCGCCTCGACTCTCACGGACAATCTCCCCTCACCCAAAACCACCTGCAGTCGCTCTCCCGCCTGCCGCTCCGCCGCCCGCCGCACCAGACGCCCATCCTCCGTCCGCACCAGGGCAAAGCCCCGCGCCAAGAGCCGCCGCGGATCCGACCACGCCAGACGGCTCTTGCAGTTCGCCAGCTCCCCCGTGCTGCGCGCCAACACACCTCGCGCCGCCGTGCGCAGCCGCTGCCCCAGCCAACGAGTCTCCCCCCGCGCCGCCCGCAGTCGCCCTTGCGACCGCTCCTGGATCAACTCCGCCCGCAGCCGCAACCGCAACCGCACCCGGGTCAACGCCTGCTCACTGCTCGTCGTCAGACGCTCCCCCAGCCCCTCCACGCGTTGCCACCCCTGCTGGATCTGCCGTCGGCCTAGGTGGCTCACCCGGCGCGCGTCCGCTTCCAAAGCATCGCCGTGACGCTCCATCAGCCACAACGCCCCCTCCCGAATGGCCATCCACGTCCCCCGCGCCTCCAGCCACGCCTCACGCACCACCCGCACCAAGAGCGCCGCCGCCGCCGTCGGCGTCTTAGCCGACAAAGCGATCAGATCCAACACGCTCTGATCCCGCTGATGCCCTACACCGACCACCACCTTCACCGGACAGCGCGCCACCGCCAGGGCCACCTCCAGCGCGTCGAAAGTCGCCAGGTCCGTCCGCGAACCACCGCCGCGCACCACCACCACCACATCGTAGCGCTCGACCCCCTGCCGCCCCACCCACTCCAAGGCCTGACACAACGACCGCACCGCCTCTCGCCCCTGCACCCGCACCCCTATCACATCCACGGCAAAAGCCAGCCCGCTCTCGGCCAGTTCATGCTCGAAATCCCGCCGCGCCTCACCATCCAAGCTGGTCACCAGCGCCACCCGCAGCGGCGGCACCGGCAGTGGCAGGTCACGGTTGCGCGTCGCCAAATCCTGCGCCACCAGCACCTGCAACACCTTCTCCCGCGCCAAAGCCGCCTTGCCCAGGGTGTAAGCCGGATCGAGGTCCTGCACCTCCACATGGTAGCGCCCACCGGGCGCATAAAGCGCCACCCGCACCAAAACCCGCACCAGCAGCCCGTCCTCGAGGACGAAGCCCTCCCCGGCCTGGGCCAAAGTCCGCTCCACGTGGCGCAGCGCATCGGCCCAAAAGGTCGCCGCCACCTTCGCCACCTGACGCTCCCCCTCCATGTCGACGAGCTCCGCATAGAGCACATCGCCACGCCGCCCCTGCTGCACCCCCGCCAAGTGCCCAATCACCCACACCGCACCGGCAAAACGCTCCTGCAACGCCCCCTGCACCAGGCTGTTCAACGCCCCAACCCGCAACCCCGCCTCTGCAGACGCCCGCCCCCCCTCAGTCTCCTTCTCTGCCTCCACCCCCGCCAAGGCGCACACCGCTTCGCTTGGACGAAAACCATGCGCCAACAACACCCGACACACCTCCGCCGCATGACGCGCTGGCACCAGCCAGCAACGGGCATCCTTATCCCAACGTCGCCCGCGCAGGCCCTTGACCACCTCGACCAGGCGACCGTCATAGGGAAAACGCACGCACAGCAGGTCTCTATCGGGATCGTGGTCGATGCGGCGCATCCTCGCCCCCCTACTCAGCGTCGCACATAGGGATTGCTCCGTCGCTCCGCGTCGATCCGCGTCTGCGGACCGTGCCCGCAGTAGACCACCGTCTCTTCCGGCAACGCCATCACCCGCGCCAGAGACGCCATCAACTGCCCCTGATCCCCACCAGGCAAGTCCGTCCGCCCCACAGAACGGGCGAACAAAAGATCGCCGCTGAACAACACCCGCTCCGCCGGCAAATGAAAAACCAAATGACCAGGACTGTGCCCGGGGCTGTGCCAGCAGTGCAGCGCCAGACGCCCCACCTGCACCACCTCGCCCTCTGCCAACGGCGCCACCGCCACCTCAACGGGCGCCACCTGTAATCCAAACATCGCCGCCTGCATCGCCACGGCAGCAAAAAGCGGCCGATCCGCCGCGTGCAAGTAACAGCGTGCCTCCGGCCACTTCCGATGCGCCTCGGGCAAGCCCGCCACATGATCCACATGCCCATGGGTCAACAAAATGAAGCGCACTTGCAGCCCATCGCGCGCGATCCGCGCCCCGATCGTCGGCAGCGGACCACCGGGATCGATCAGGGCCGCCTCCTTGCTCTCGGGACACGCCAAGAGGTAGCTGTTGACCGCAAATGAACCCACCACTTCTCGTTCTACAATCATGGCCTGACCCCAAAAATGCGACGCGACTCCCACGCCATCACCCTGCGCCCACCCCCGGGAGGCTAGCACGCCGGGCCTAAAGGGACTACATTGAACGCCGAGGTGTTACGCCCAACCTTCGGCACCACCCCCTAACCCCAAGCTGGACCTGTCTGCGATGGCACAAGAAGCTCCCCAACAAGCCCAACGTTACGAGCTGGTCTCGACCCTCGGGCGAGGCGGCATGGCCGAAGTCTTTCTCGGCTGGATGCACTCTGTCGGCGGTCTGCGCCGCAAAGTCGCCATCAAACGCATCCTCCCCGATCTGGCCCAAAAACAGAGCCAGCTCTTCGAGCAGATGTTCGTCGACGAGGCCCGCTTGGCCTTCCAACTCGAGCACGACAACATCGTCCGCGTCTACGACGTCGGCCAGAGCGCCAACACCTTCTTCATCGTCATGGAGTACGTCGAGGGCATGGACGTCAAGCGCGTCTATGAGAAGCTCGTCGAACGCCAGCGCCCCATGCCCCTCGACGTCGCCCTCTACCTCATGACCCAAGTCTGTAGTGGCCTGGCCTACGCCCACGGCATCACCGACGATGAGGGCAACCATCTCGGCCTCATCCACAACGACATCTCGCCCCCCAACATCCTCATCGGCCGCTATGGCGAAGTGAAGGTCGCCGACTTTGGCCTCTCCGATGCCGTCTCCAACGCCGTCGCTACCCCTGAAGGCATGATCAAAGGCAAGTTTGCCTACATCTCACCCGAAGGCACCCGCGACCCCACCTCTATCACCCACAAATCGGACATCTTCTCCGTCGGCATCGTCCTCTGGGAGCTCCTCGCCGGGCAGCGCCTCTTCCAGCGCAACACCGACGTCGAGACCTTCCGCGCCGTCCAATCGGCCCTCATCCCCGACCTCCGCCGCATCCGCGGCGATGTCCCAGAAGACCTGGTCGAGATCATTCACCTCGCCCTCGCCCCTGACCCTGACCGGCGCTACGACTCCATGGAGCGCCTCTATGGCGACCTCCTGGGCTTCTCCGCCACCCACGGCATCCCCCTCAACCGCTACGCCCTCTGCCACCTCATCAATGATCTGGCCGACCACAAATGGACCGGCTTCTCGGGTGAACGCGTCTCAGAGGGCATGATCGCCGACCTCCAAAATGAAATCGAGGGCATGCTGCCGCCGGGGGTCGCCGCCCACCTCAAGACCTTCGTCACCGGCGTCTCCGTCGCCGATGACGTCGAAGACGCCTCGGGCGTGCAAGAAGACTGGGTCGCCGACGTCTTCGGTGAGGTCGGCTTTGGCGACGATGAAGACAACCTCACCTTCGGCGAAGACGACAGCGAGGACATCCCCGTCACCCATAACAGTGGGCCAAGCTCGCCCACCCTCAGCGAAAACAGTCAGCCCAGCGCCCCCCCCCGCGCCAGCGGCCCTTCCCTGCCCAGCGCACCGCGCTTCACCCCCACACCAGGGCCAGGCCCCGGCCCCGCCATGGGCGGCTCGGGCCGCAGCCCACTCCCCACACCGCCCCCCGATCAGCCAGGCATGGTCACCGTCGCCAAGGCAGACCTCGAAGCCGAGATTCGCAGCCGGGGACTGAACTACCTCATCTGGGGAGCCACCGCTGGCCTCACCATTGGCACCGCCATCGGTCTCCTCATCTCCTATCTCCTCTGACCCGCGACCCGCGCCACCCCGACGCCCCAGGCGCCAACCGAACCGGCCCACGGGCGTCAGGCCTCGGCCGAGCTCAGGAGCGACACTATGTGCGGCATCATCGGTTACGTGGGCCACCAAGACTGTGTCCCTATCCTCCTCGACGGGCTGCGGCGTCTCGAGTACCGCGGCTACGACTCCGCCGGCATCGCATGCTGGACCGGCGACGACATCGCCATCCGCCGCGCCCAAGGCAAACTCATCCACCTGCAGCGCGTCATCGCCCCGGAAAACCTGCACAGCAACCTCGGCATGGGCCACACCCGCTGGGCCACCCATGGCCGCCCCAGTGAACAAAACGCCCACCCCCACCGTTGGGCCTCAGTGGCCCTGGTGCACAATGGCATCATCGAAAACTACCTGAGCCTACGCCACGCCCTCGAAGCCAGGGGACACCACTTCGACTCGGAGACGGACACGGAAATCGTCGCCCACCTCATCGGTGAGCGCGTCGAAGAAGGCCTCGACCTCCACACCGCCGTCCGCGCCGTCCTCCAGCAAATCCAGGGCTCCTATGCCTTGGTCGTCCTCAGCGCCAAAGAGCCCGATCGCCTCGTCATTGCCCGCCAACAGAGCCCCCTGGTCATCGCCCTGGGCCCAGGCGAGTCCTTCGCCGCCAGCGACATCCCAGCCATCCTGGGGCACAGCCGCGAGGTCCTCTTTCTCGAAGATGGCGAGAGCGCCATCCTCACCGCCGCCGGCGTCAGCCTCTTCGACCCCGAGGGCACCCCCATCGAGCGCCAGCCACGACGCATCAACTGGGACCCCATCTCCGCAGAAAAACAAGGCTACAAGCACTTCATGCTCAAGGAAATCCACGAGCAACCCGACAAAATCATCGACACCCTCCGTGGACGCATCCTCCTCGACCAAGGCGACGTCAACCTCGACGGCCTCCACCTCCCCCACCCCATCCAGCGCATCCTCCTCGTCGCCTGCGGCACCAGCTACCACGCAGCCCTGGTCGGCAAGTTCCTCATCGAGGCCCTGGCCCGTATCCCCGTCGACGTCGACGTCGCCAGCGAGTTCCGCTATCGCACCCCCTTGCTCGGTCCCCAACAACTCTTCGTCGCCATCTCCCAGTCTGGAGAGACCGCCGACACCCTGGCCGCCTTGCGCTTGGCCAAAGAAATGGGCGCTTTCACTCTGAGCGTCTGCAACGTCATGGAGGCCTCCATCCCCCGCGCCGCCCACGACACCCTCTACACCCGCGCCGATCCCGAAATCGGCGTCGCCTCTACCAAAGCCTTCACCACCCAGCTCACGGCGCTCCTCCTCCTCGCCGTTCACCTCGGCCGCCGCAACGACGCCCTCGCCGCCGCCACCGCCAAATCACTCCTCGTCGACCTCCGCCGCGTCCCCGCCCTCATCGACAACGTCCTCGCCCAACAAGAGCACCTGCGCGCCATCGCCAAAGATTTCATGCACGCCCGCTCTTTCCTCTACCTCGGCCGCGGCGTGAACTACCCCATCGCCCTCGAAGGCGCCCTCAAACTCAAAGAAATCTCCTACATCCACGCCGAAGGCTACCCCGCCGGCGAGATGAAACACGGCCCCATCGCCCTCATCGACGAGGACCTCCCCGTCGTGGTCATCGCCCCCCGCGGCCACACCTTCGACAAGGTCGCCTCCAATCTCCAAGAGGTCCGCGCCCGCGGCGGCCGCGTCATCGCCATCGTCACCGCCGACGATCCCCACCTGCGCGACCCCGACATCCGCCGCATCGAAATCCCCGACCTGCCAGACCACCTCCAGCCACTGCTCACCATCATCCCCTTGCAAATGCTCGCCTATCACATCGCAGACCTCAAAGGGACCGACATCGACCAACCCCGCAACCTCGCCAAAAGCGTCACCGTCGAGTGAAGACCACCCCACCCCGCAACGCTCCTTTTTGTGCCACCCCCCTCGGGGCGTACCCCTGCCTCCTGCGCCCTCAACCACACGTCGACCACCTAACACTTGCACCCGCCGCAGCAATCGTTGCATCTTGGGGAACATCCTCGCCGCGGCTGTGTCCAAGCCCCTGCGATGGCGCTCTGTCTCGCTTCTCCCCGTGGCCCCATGGCTGACCAGCGCATGACCCCCGAGCAGGAAGAACGCCTGGTCCAGCTTCTCAAGAAGCGGGACGAAGCTGCTTTCCGCAAGCTTCTCCACCACTATCAGCATCGCGTCTACAACATCGCCTTCAGGATGTTGGGCAACACCCATGAAGCAGAAGATCTAGCGCAGGAGGTCTTCATCACCGTGTTCCGCTCCATCGACACCTTTCGCGGCGAGGCCATGCTCTCCACCTGGATCTATCGCATCGCCGTCAACCACGCCAAGAACCGCCTCAAGTATTTTGGCCGCCGCCGCCGCGAACGCACGCACTCCATCGACGACGTCGGCGAAGGGGCCCTCACCAACCCCATCGGCACCACCATCCCACAACCGGACCGCGTCTTGATGGGCAAGGAGCTCGAACAGGTCATCGCCAGAGCCATCGCCGCCCTGGAAGAGGAACACCGCATCCTCATCGTCTTGCGCGAGTTCGAAAACCTCTCCTATCAAGAGATCGCTGCCATCACTGGACTCGCCGACGGCACCGTCAAGAGCCGCCTGCACCGCGCCCGCCTCCACATCAAGGAAGCCATCGACGCTTATCGCGCCGGCCAACCCAACCACTGAAGAACTCGTCAAGGATGGCCACCCCATGACCACTCCCACGTCCCCCCACATCCAAGATCAATTCAGTGACTTCGTCGACGGCGAGCTCAGCCCCGAGCAAAACGAGGCCTTTCAGCAGCACCTCGACCACTGCCCGACCTGTGAGGCCGAGTTCGCCGCTTTCAAAGACTCCGTCGAGCTCCTCCGCGGCCTCGACGAACGACCGGCGCCGCCCGATTTCGCGCGCGCCGTCACCACCTCCATCCACCACCAGTCCAAAGGGCGCTTCTTCCGCGAATGGTGGCTCTTCGGCCTGCGCATCCCCCAAGAAGTCATCGTGGCGATCCTCTTCCTCATCGGCCTCGGCGCCCTCTTCTTCTTGACCCAACAGCAGCGCGGCTACGCTGTCATCACCGACGCCCCCGCGACCCAAGCCGCCAAAGACCATCCCCTGCAGCCCAGCGACAATCAGGCGGCCCTCGGCGCTGCCTCGGAGATCTGGCTCGTCACCGTTCCCAGTAAAAAATCCCTCCGCCAACTCAGCACCCGACTGCGGGACCAAGGGATCTCGGTGCGCGCCGATGGCACCTCGCCCCATGGCGCCATCCTCATCGATGTCCCGCAGGGGCGCTTTGCCGAGCTGGCACAACTCCTCCGCACCATGAGCATCAGCGACCCGCGCTTCGACACTGAGCCCACCCACCCACTCACCTTGCGCGTCCAAGTCACGCCCGACTAGTGGCCACCATTTGACCGGCCGTTGTCGCCACGCCCAGCCTGAGTTATGGTGGATGGCGTTGCGCTGAACGGCAACCGCACCTGTCCGTGACGACCCTCGTCGCCGCCAGGCTCGCATACCCAAAAACCAGCAATGTCCGCACTAGGGAGTTTCAGAATGACCACCGGCTTGTCTCGTGATCAGGTTTTGGCCGCCTTGGAGAGTTGCTTCGATTACTACTCGGCCCGCGCCGTCCTCGCCAATTTCTTGCGCGGACATGGGGTCATCGAAGCTGACCCCTTCGCCCTCGAGATCATCCACACCCTCATGGTGGAGCTCGAAAAAGAAGGCGATCGCGGCAGCAAAGCGACGGCCATGCTCCGCCGGATGCTCGGTGAAGAGAGCCCTGCGCCCATCGCCGTGGAGCCCCCCAGCCCCATCGAAGCACCCGTCGAGCCGCCACCTGCGGTCTTCGACTTCGCCCCCAGCGCTGAAATCGTCGAGGTCCCTGAGCCCGTCGCCGTGGAAACCCCCAGCGAGGGTGAAGACGACGCCGCCGATGACAGCCAAGAGAGCGATGACAGCGGCGAGAGCAAAGGCGGTCGCCAGGGACGCAAGAAAGACAAGAAGTAGCCTTTCTCAATTCTCCCAGGTCCCTGCACAACGCGGAGTGACGCCATGCAATTGCCTCAACTCAAAGCGCTACTAGAAATCCTCATGGCCGCCGCTGCCGTCGACGGGCACACGGACGTTCAGGAGACGACGGCCATACGCAAGGCCCTGGACGAGGTGGCCAAAGGCGACATGAGCATCCGCACGGAGCTCGAGTCCCACCAGTGGGCCTTCGAACTCGAGAACTTCAAGCTCGAAGCCAGCATCAAGGCCCTCGGCAAGGTCACCCCGGCCGAGCGCCGCTTCATCATCGCCCTCCTCGAGGGCGTCGAAGAAGCCGATGGCGTCATCGACCTCGCTGAAGCCGAGTTCATCCGCCGGGTCGCCACAGCCCTGGGTGCCACCCCCGACGAGGTCGCGCATCTCACCGTCGAAATCATCGACCAACAGCCACCTCCGGTCCCCCAGCCATGAGCCCGCCGCCAAGCAGCGCTTCGCGACCTCACCCCGCACGCGGCCAGGTGCGCCCCCTGCTCGGGCACCTGCCGCCAGGGCCCCATCGTCCTGCCAACCAGGAGTCTACGTTGCATTCACGCCTCCGCCTCACCCAGACACTGGCCTTCGCCCTCGTCCTCACGGCGCTGCTCTCACTCAGCACCGCTTGCAATCAAGAGCCAACACCTAGCCTGCCAGGGAAAGCCAAGGCCGCGGCGCCCGAGACGCCCCAGGCAAACCCACCCGCCCTCAGCCCCCGCCCAGCCGACGCACCGGTGGACGCCGCCATCATCGCCCTCCACCTCCAGAACATGATCACCATTGGGCGCTCCACCCTCGGCTTCTGTGATGAGCAGGTCGCCGACCTCAAGCTCTACCTCGAGCTCGCCGACGCAGACTTCACAAACGCTCGCGACATGGCCTTCGCCCCTGCCGAACGGGAAAAACTCGCCCTCCTCTATCGGGAAGTCGGCACCGTCGCCGGCCGATGTCTCCAGGTTCAGGGTGGGCGAGAAATCAGCGAGCGCCTGCTCCGCCAGGTCTCGCCCCTGACCCAATCCCCATGAAATTGACCTATCACGGACGCCGCATACGCTGAAGCGGGATCACGTGCGTCACCTCTGTGACCACGCCATCCCGTTCCCCTATGAGGTGTTCCATGGTCGCTGGGTGCACAACCTCTCTCCTCTCCATCCTTGGGCTCGTCCTGTGCCTCGGCGCTTGCTCCAGTCGCCATGACGCCGACCGCCAACTCGCCGCCTCTTACCCACGCGATCTGGGTCAGCTCGCGGCCAAGCTCCCCCAGGAGGCCATGGCGCGCCTCCCAGAGATCGACGCCCTCATCAGCGCGGCCTACGCGCATCACGGGCCCATCGCCGACATGGACCTGCGCTTCCGCGCCATCGTCGCGGCCCTCGTCAGCGACACGGCGCGCCAGGGGCAGCTCGCCAACCTCCAGGGCCTGACCCCGGCTGGCGCCATCCTCTACCAGCGCCTCGCCCTCGCCCACCTAGACGCCTTGTGGCCCGAGGACTATCACCTCACCTTCATCGGCCAAAGCCTGGAGCAGCTCGCCGCGCGGCCTGTCGCTGAAACGGTGCTCACCCTCGACGCCGCCGAGCGCACGGCCCTCGACGCGTGGATCCAAGGCAACCACAACCTGGTGGCGGCCCAAGAGGACCCCGTCGCGTTCTTGCTAGACGCCCCAGATGGCCCCATCCCCGACTTCTGCCGCCGCTTTCGCGCCCTGCAGGATGAACGCGCCGAGCGCGCTGCCCTGGCGGTCCGCCTCGACCTCGCCCTCATCGATGCGCTCTTGGGCTACGCCCACGACCTCAGCCTGGCCAATCTGCACGATATTCCCCATCAGGTCCGCGCCAACCAAGGGGACGAACGCCTCTTGCGAGAGCGTCTGTGGGCGGTCCTCGACGCCTTCCTCATCCTCCCTGAGGAGAGTCTCGACCGTCTCCAGCCCACTTACGACCAGTATGGGCGCCTCAAAACGGCCCTGGCGCGCTATCGGGAGATCGCCGACCAGGGCGGCTGGGCGACCCTGCGTCCCAAGAGGCTCCCCCTGCGGCGCGGCGACCGCGGCGATGATGTCAAAGCGCTGCAACAACGCCTCGAGCAGGAAGGCTACGGCCACGACCTGGGCAGCGGGGTCTTTGACGCCGCCACCGCCGAAGCCGTGAAGCGCTACCAGCGCACCCACCAGTTCCGCGACAATGGCAACGTCGATAGCCGCGAGCTGGCGAGCCTGAACCGCAGTGTTTACGAGCGCATCGCCCAGATCGAGGTCACCATGGCGCGCTGGCGCATGACCCGTGTCGCCAATGACAGCTACTACCTGCTGGTCAACCTCCCCGACTTCCACGGCGAGCTGTGGGCCGATGGCCGGCTCCTGCATCGCTTCCCCGTCATGGTCGGGGCGGCCTCGCGCTACCGCTCGGAAGAGCGCGGCGACTATATCTACCGCGACGCCACCCCCTTGCTCTCATCGGCCATCAACGCCGTGGTCTACAACCCCTATTGGAATGTCCCCACGCGCATCAAACGCAGCCTCGACCTCAACCTCCAGAAGGACCCCAACTGGTACGAGAACAACGGCTACGAGGTCTTCCGCTCGTCGGGTCGGGTGGAGCGCGTGCGCCAGAAGCCGGGGCCAAACAACGCCCTCGGCCAGGTGAAAATTCTCTTTCCCAACCGTGAGGACGTCTATCTCCATGACACGCCCAAGCGCGCCCTCTTTCGCCACCCCATGCGCGCCTTCAGCCACGGCTGCATTCGCGTCCATGAGCCGCTGCACCTGGCCAGGCTGCTCCTCGAGCGCGATGGACGCCGAGATCTCGACAAGAGAATCGCCCAGGCGCTGGCCAGCGATCGCGACGATTGGTTGAACCTGCAGAGCCCTGTCCCCATTCACATCGAATATTTCGTCGTCCGCGTCGACGACGAGGGGCAAGTCCACTTCAACGCCGATCTCTACCGCCATGACGCGCCCCTGCGCGCCCAGCGCCTGGCCCGTCTGGGCCAAGCCGCGGACGATGACGACGAACTATGAGCGCCCCTGCGGCGAGCCCAGGTAAGCCTGGAGGATCAAGGCAGCCGCCACGGAATCCACCGTGTCCTTGCGCTTGCGCCGCGAGACGTTGCCCTCCAGCAAGGCGCGCTCCGCCGCCACCGTGGTCAAGCGCTCATCCCATTCGATGACGGGGCAGCTCCCGATCACCGCGGCGACCTTGCGCAGCCACTGCCGCGTGCGCCGCGCCGCAGGCCCTTCCCGGCCGTCGAGCTGCAAAGGCATGCCCACCACCAGCGCCACTGGGGCGTAACGCTGAAAGAGCGCGTCCAGGGCGATACAGGAAGCCTCGGCGTCGCTCGCCACGATGGCGGGGAGTACCTGGGCCGTCAATCCGAGAGGATCGCTCACGGCAACGCCGATACGCTGGGTGCCAATGTCCAAGCACAGCACGCGCTTGCTGTCCGTCATGCCGGCTTCTCGAGGGCGCGCTGCGTCAAGCCCACCACTTCAGCGCCCACTGCGGCGGGCCCCAAGGCCCACACCCGCAGCCCAGCGTAGACCCCGTTGACACGCTTCCCAGCGATGAAGAGCTGGGTGCCCTCGCGCAGACCATCGACGCTGAGCTCGACGAGGCCGTCCTCCGCCCCAGACGCCGCAAGGCGACTGCGCACTTCGACAGCGCGCACGCTCACCTCCGTGCGCAGGACCTTGGCGACGGCGGCCGTCTCTTCGAAGGGCATCAGGGCCGAGTGCTCCAGGTTCTGCCACCTGCTGAAGTAGACCACCGCCGCTTCGGTGTCGCGGCGGCGCGGGCTGCGCAGGAGGGGAAATTCACCGCCCATGAAGGCATCCAGGGCACCGCGCAAAGCCCCCCAGATCTCCTCCACGCTGCGATAGGGTGTGCGCAGGGGCGCACCACCGGAGAAAGCATGGCCGCGCCGCATCAACGCCACCGGCACGATGGCCTGCGCCCCCATCCGGTGCACCGGCCGAATGAGCAGCCGCTGCTCGGGCACCGCCTCGAGGGCCACACCAGCAATCACCACCCGGGCTTCGGCCACGTAGCGCCCCAAGCTCGACAGCTCACCTCGCACCAACCACGTGGGGAAATCATCGGGGGCAAAGAGCGGCTGCGCCACCCTGGGCAGGGGCGCGAAGACGGGATCGCTCGCCTGGGGAGAGAGCACCCGCAGAAAATCTCGCCAGCCGCCGCTGCGCTCACTGGGTGCTGGCGGGCGCACGGGCGACTTGCTCCGCATCCAGAGCCGCAGCGCCTCTGCCTGCGCGGCCCGCATGAGCGCCCACAACTGATCTTGCGCCGCAGCACTCAGGTCGACGCAATCCAAACGCGGAGGCTCACCGAGCTGCCACCGCGCGCGCCCCCCCGCGGGGAAACCCGCCAACTCTACCCACCCGCTGTGTCGTGTGCCGTGGGCTTCATGGGGCTCAGCGAAACGAAGGGAGGCCTCCCCCTGCCGCATCACCCATTGCCCCTCTTGATCCTGCTCGGGCTGACCCCAAGCGTCGCGATTCAGCGCCAGCACCTGCTGCGCCGCCTGGAAGACCAACTCCAGGGCAGCCTCCTGCTCAGGGGCGATGACAAAGTAGTAGGACAACGTGTCGGCCATTGGGACCCTCTCGCGCTAGCCTTTGCCACCTTGCCCCGCCGACTTCTGCCGGAACAGCATCTGCGCTTGTCGGGCCAACTGACTCGGGATGTTCTTGTTGCGCTGCAAATTCTTGAGATCGTTCGGGCGCAAGCTCTTCAAAAAACCTACGGAATCGCTCAAAGGGCACTTGGGATTGGACACCAAGGCCAGCGTCACCGGATAAAAGCGAGTCCACTCGCGGTTCTTCGAGATGTAGGAGATCACCCCGTCAGGAATGTTGCGACTAGAGGCGTACTTGGCCGCCTC